>Ga0114984_1000869_pt1 | contig 11469 bp, 11 predicted proteins | sample Shrwel1BS1Day1_FD_96987 | JGI IMG/M metagenome (GOLD analysis project Ga0114984, IMG submission 96987) | Subsurface microbial communities from deep shales in Ohio, USA - Utica-3 well 1 S-1-Day1 | ecosystem: Environmental > Aquatic > Deep subsurface > Shale gas/oil reservoir > Produced water/Flow... | reverse complement strand
CTCCATGTCGATGAAGTCGACAATGATGATGCCGCCGAGGTTCCTCAGGCGTAGCTGACGGGCGATGGTGACGGCCGCCTCGAGGTTGGTCTTGAAAATGGTGTCGTCGAAATTGCGCACGCCGACGAAGCCGCCGGTATTGACGTCGATGGTCGTCATCGCCTCGGTCTGATCCATGATCAGGTAGCCGCCCGACTTTAGGTCGACGCGGCGGGCCAGGGCTTTCTGGATCTCGTCCTCGACGCCGTGCAGGTCGAACAGCGGGCGCTGGCCGGTGTAGTGCTCGAGCAACGGGATCACCGCCGGCGTGTATTCCTGGGCGAAGGCAGTCAGTTTCTGAAAATTCTCCCGCGAGTCGATGACGATGCGCGTCGTGTCCGGATTGACGAAGTCACGCAGAACGCGCTGACCGAGCGACAGTTCCTGGTATAGCAGCGTGGGCGGCCCGAAGGTGCGGGCCTTTTCACGAATATCGGCCCAGGTCTTGCGCAGGTAGGCGATATCGGTGGCGAACTCTTCGTCGCTGGCATTCTCGGCCATGGTTCTGACGATGAAGCCCCCCGGCTCTTCGGCCGGCACGAGGCGATTGATCTTTTCACGCAGCGACTCGCGCTCGGCTTCGGATTCGATGCGCTGCGAGATGCCGATGTGCTTTTCCTGCGGTAAATGGACGAGCATGCGGCCGGCAATCGAAACCTGGGTCGACAGGCGGGCTCCCTTGGTGCCGATCGGGTCCTTGACGACCTGGACGAGGACACTTTGCCCTTCATGCAGAATTTTCTCGATCGGCCTTTCGGTCGCCGTTTCACGGGGTTGCCAGATGTCGGCAACATGCAGAAAAGCAGTGCGGTCCAGGCCAACCTCAATGAAGGCGGACTGCATGCCGGGCAGGATGCGGCAGACGCGTCCGAGATAAACGTTGCCAACCAGGCCGCGGCTCGCCGTGCGCTCGATGTGGAGTTCCTGGACGACCCCCTGTTGCATGACGGCAACGCGGGTTTCCTGCGGTGTGAAATTGATCAGGATTTCTTCAGACATAGTCTCTACAATGCGCGGTTTCGCTGCATTCTACTATGCCCAAAGCTCCTGAACTCCTCGCCCCCGCCGGCTCGCTCGACATGATGCGCACCGCCTTCGATTTCGGCGCCGACGCCATCTACGCCGGCCAGCCCCGCTACAGCCTGCGCGTGCGCAACAACGAGTTCGGCAGCATCGAAAAACTGGGCGACGGGATCAACGAAGCGCACGCCCGCGGCAAGCAGTTTTTCGTCGTCAGCAACATCATTCCGCACAACGCCAAGCTGCCGACCTATCTGGCCGACATGGCGCCGGTCATCGCGCTCAAGCCCGACGCCCTGATCATGTCCGACCCCGGCCTCATCGACATGGTGCGCGAAACCTGGCCGGAACAGGTCATCCACCTGTCGGTGCAAGCCAACACGGTGAATTGGGCCTCGGTTCGTTTCTGGCAAAAAATGGGCGTCCAGCGCATCATCCTGTCGCGTGAACTATCGCTCGACGAAGTCGCCGAAATCCGCCAGCGCTGCCCGGACATCGAGCTGGAAGTCTTCGTCCATGGCGCACTGTGCATCGCCTACTCGGGCCGCTGCCTGCTCTCCGGCTACTTCAATCACCGCGATCCGAATCAGGGCAGCTGCACCAATTCCTGCCGCTGGGATTACAAACTGAGTACTTCCGATGGCAGTTCCCACGGTCAACCGGAAAAATTGGCCAAAAATGAAATCGAGTACCTGCTCGAAGAAAAGCAGCGTCCGGGCGAACTCATGCCGATCGAGGAAGACGAGCACGGCACCTACATCCTGAACTCCAAGGATCTGCGCGCCATCGAGCATGTGCACCGTTTGGTCGAAATCGGCGTCGATTCGCTGAAGATCGAAGGTCGCACCAAGAGCCCGTATTACGTCGCGCGCACCAGCCAGGCTTACCGCCAGGCCATCGACGACGCCGTCGCCGGCAAGCCGCTCGACCCTGCCCTGCTCCGCGAGCTCGAAGGTCTGGCCAACCGTGGCTACACCGATGGTTTCCTGCAGCGTCATCACGATGCCGAGTACCAGAACTACCTGCGCGGCAGCTCCGAATCGGATCGCAGCCTCTACGTCGGCGATGCCGTCGCTTTCGATACCGCCCGCGGCCTCATGGAAATCGAGGTCAAAAACCGATTCTCCGTTGGCGACCGTCTGGAATGTGTGCATCCCTCGGGCAACCATGTCCTGACGCTGACCCGCATGGAAAACCGGAAAGGTGAATCGGTCAGTGTCGCCCCCGGCAGCGGCCATCGGGTGTGGATTAATTTACCCATCATGTACACCAATTCGTTCGTCGCGCGTTTTGTGTAATTAGACCTTACAAAACAAACGGGGTTAAGTATTGTGCACTGCAACAATCAGTGTACACTCAAGGCCATGAGCAAAGTTTCCAACCGCATGCCGCTGATCGACGCCCTCAAGGCAGTCGCAGCGCTCCTCGTCCTGCTCAACCATTTCTCGTCTTACGGCCCGCTCGCTGCGGCGGCCCGCGAAACCTTGCCAGGACTTTTTGGCTGGTTCTTTGAATACGGCCGCATGGCCGTTCAGGTCTTCCTGGTCATCGCCGGTTTTCTTGCCGCCCGCGGCCTGTCATCACAAGGCCAGGCGCTCGCCGTTTCGCCACTGCCGCTGATCTGGAAGCGCTATCTCCGGCTCGTCGTGCCTTATCTCGCCGCCATCGGCCTGGCCATCATTGCCGCCGCCGTCGCCGATCAGTGGCTGGATGACGAGGTCGTTCCCGCCCGTGCCACCTTGTCGCAATGGCTGGCCCACGCCTTCCTGCTGCATAGCCTGCTCGGCTTCGACGCCCTGTCGGCCGGCGTTTGGTACATCGCCATCGACTTCCAGCTTTTCGCGCTGATGGCCGTGCTGCTCTGGGCCGGCCGCCGCGACATCGTTGCCCCGGCCCTTGTTCTACTCACTGCCCTCGCCTCGCTGTTCTGGTTCAATCGCGATGCCAGCTGGGACAACTGGGCAATCTACTTTTTCGGTTCCTACGGCCTCGGCGCCGCTGCGTGGTGGGCTTCTGACCGCCGACAACTGTCGGCCTGGCTAGGGGTCATCGTTACCATCACCATTGCGGCGCTGGTCATCGATTTCCGGCTGCGCATCGGACTGGCCCTGGCGATCGCCCTGTTGCTTGGTTTCGGCCGCCGCTCCGGCCTCCTCGAACAATGGCCGAATGCCCGGCCGCTGGCCTTCCTCGGCCAGATCTCGTATTCGCTCTTCCTGGTGCATTTCCCGGTCCTGCTACTGGCCAACGGGCTCTATGCGAAACTTGGCCTGGAGTCCCACTCCTCGGCCATGATCGGCCTGGTTCTGGCCTGGACCGCCAGCCTGATCGCGGCGACGCTGTTCTACCACTGGGTCGAAAGCCCGACGGCCAGTCAGCGCATCACGGCCGCCATCAACGGACTGTGGATCGGTTTGCTGCAACTGGCGCAGCGCGCCGGACGACTGGCCCGCCGCGCCGTGCTCGGCCGCGCCTAACCGGCCAGTTCCGGCCGGCCGCGAAAGAACTCCAGCGCCTCCGGGTTGGCCAGGGCCTCGACATTTTTCACCGGCTGCTCATGCACCACGTTGCGCACGGCCAGTTCGACGATCTTGCCTGACTTGGTGCGCGGAATGTCCTGAACTTGGACAACCTGCGCCGGCACGTGGCGCGGCGTGGTGTTGTCGCGGATCTGTTTCTTGATGCGCTCGATGAGTGCCGTATCAAGCTGGCGGCCTTCCTGCAGCTTGACGAAGAGCACGACGCGCACGTCGTCGTTGCGGCCCGGCGGCCAGTCCTGGCCGATAACCAGCGCCTCAAGGATTTCCGGCAACTGCTCGACCTGGCGGTAGATTTCGGCCGTGCCGATGCGCACGCCGCCGGGGTTCAATGTGGCGTCGGAGCGGCCGTAGATGATCATGCCATCGTGCGCGGTGAGTTCGGAAAAATCGCCGTGGCACCAGATATTGTCGAAACGCTCGAAGTAGGCGGCGTGGTATTTCCTGCCATCGGCGTCATTCCAGAAGCCGACCGGCATGACCGGGAATGACCCCGTGCACACCAGCTCGCCTTTTTGCCCACGCACCGATTGGCCGATATCGTCGACAACATCGACCGCCATACCCAGGCCGCGGCACTGAATTTCGCCGCGATAGACGGGCAGCACGGGATTGCCGAGGACGAAGCAGGAAACGATGTCGGTGCCGCCGGAAATCGAGGCGAGCAGGATGTCCTGCTTGATTTCGCGATAGACCCAGTCGAAGCCTTCCGGCGACAGCGGGCTGCCGGTCGAGAACATGGCGCGCAGGGCTTTCAGATCGTGCGTCTTGCCGGGAGTAAGCCCTGACTTGGCGGCGGCATCGATGAACTTGGCCGAGGTGCCGAAGTGGGTCATTTTCTCGGCCGCGGCGTAGTCGAAGAGCACCGTGCCGCCAGCGGCGAATGGCGAGCCGTCGTAGAGCAGCAGCGTGGCGCCGCAGGCCAGGCCGGAAACCAGCCAGTTCCACATCATCCAGCCGCAGGTCGTGAAGTAGAACAGGCGGTCGCCGGGGCGCACGTCGCTATGCAGCTGGTGCTCTTTCAAATGCTGGAGCAGCACGCCGCCATGGCAATGGACAATGCATTTCGGCACGCCGGTCGTGCCGCTCGAGAACATGATGTAGAGCGGGTGTGCGAAGCCGACTCTTTTGAAAATTGGCTCTTTTTTCGGGTTGACCGTGGGAATGTCATTCCAGACCACGGCATGGGCGATGTTGCTCACATCCGGCGTAGCGTTGAGGTAGGGGACGACGACGACCTTGAGCAGCGACGGCATTTTGCTCACGACTTCGGCATTCTTGGCCAGGCAATCGACCGGCTTGCCGTTGTACCAGTAGCCATCGACGCAGATCAGGACTTTCGGCTCGATCTGGCCGAAGCGGTCGAGCACGCCCTGCACGCCGAAATCCGGCGAGGCGGACGACCAGATGGCGCCGAGCGCCGTCGCCGCAAGCATGGCGACCAGCGTCTCGGGCAAGTTGGGCAGGTAGCCGGCAACACGGTCACCCTCGCCGACCCCGGCATCGATGAGAAATTGCTGGAAGCGGGCGACTTCGGCGACCAGCTCGGCCCGGCTCATCCGTCGCTTGACCTTGTCCTCGCCCCAGAAAACCAGCGCCTCGCTGTCGTCGCGCTGTTGCAGCAGGTTTTCCGCATAGTTCAAAGAGGCTTCGGGAAACCATTGGGCGCCCGGCATCTTGCTGCGGTCGACAACGATTTTCGCGCCTTTTTCACCGACCGCACCGCAGAAATCCCAAAGTTCCGACCAGAAGTCCTCAGGCTGATCGACTGACCATTGCCACAGCTCGGCATAGTTGGCCTTGCCCTTGGCCTTGATCAACTGCGCCATTCGCGTTTTCCCAACGGTGTCCGGGTTGGGCGTCCACAAGGGTTGCGGATCGATCACGTAGGTCATTCTGTCTCCTCGGTCTTGTTCTGTATTGATCGGCAAAGATAGCAGGATTTGCCCGCTGGCAACTGTCATCGACCGGACACTTCAGCGCACCGATTGACGCCAGCCCATGACACGGACAAACTCGACGCCCTGAACCAACCGACCCACCGCAAACATGTCCTTCGCCTGGATTCTGAAACTGCTGTTCAGTACGCTGCTTCTGCCGCCCGGTAACGGCCTGGCGCTGCTCTGCGCGGCTGGCATTTTCCGGCGTCGGCGCTGGGCTTTCGGGCTGGCCGTGGCGGCCACGCTGCTGACAGTCGCGCAGTGCATGCCGGCCGTCGCCAATATGCTGATCGCCACGCTGGAAGACCAAACCCTTGCCGTGGCACCGGATGCCCCCAAGCCCGAGGCCGGCGCCATCGTCATCCTCGGCAGCGGCCTGGCCACCAACGCCAGCGAATACGGCGGCGATACCGCCAACGAGCGCACGCTGATTCGCACCCGTTACGGCGCCACGCTGGCCCGGCGCTACGAGCTGCCCGTGCTGGTCACCGGCGGCCAGTTTCTGAACGACGAGCGCTCCGAAGCCGAAGTCATGACCCGCATCCTGTACGAAGAATTCGGCGTCAAGGTCCGCTGGCTGGAGGACGAATCGCTCGATACCGCCGGCAACGCTGCCCTCTCGGCCCCCATCCTGAAGGCGGCCGGCGTTCACCGCATTCTCCTCGTCACCCACGCCTTCCACATGCCCCGCGCCCAACTGCTTTTCGAACAGGCCGGGCTGGAAGTCATCCCGGCACCGACCGCTTTTTTCAGCCACCCGGATGGCGACTGGCTACTGGGAGACTTCCTGCCACAGTCCAAGGCCCTGCAAATTTCTTATTACGCCCTGCACGAATGGCTCGGCATGGCCTGGATTGCCCTGACCCACTAATAAATCTGGAGACAAGACATGACCCAAGTAGTCCTCACCGAAACCATCGGCAAAGTCGGCCTGATCCGCATCAACCGGCCGGAAGCGATGAATGCGCTGAACAACGATGTGGTGGACGGCATCGGCGCCGCCATCGACGCCTACGAGGCCGACGAGAACATCGGCTGCATCGTCATCACCGGCAATGAAAAGGCCTTCGCCGCCGGGGCCGATATCGGCTTCATGAAGGATTTCGATTATATGCACGCCTACAAGACGGATTTCATCACCCGCAATTGGGAGCGCATCAAGACGACGCGCAAGCCGGTCATTGCGGCCGTGGCCGGTTTTGCGCTGGGCGGCGGCTGCGAGATGGCGATGATGTGCGACATGATTTTCGCCGCCGATACGGCCAAATTCGGCCAGCCCGAAATCAAGCTCGGCACCCTGCCCGGGGCCGGTGGAACACAAAGACTGCCGCGCGCCGTCGGCAAGGCCAAGGCGATGGACATGTGCCTGACCGGACGGATGATGGATGCGGCCGAAGCGGAAAAGTCAGGCCTGGTCGCCCGTGTCATTCCGGCCGATCAGTTGCTGGAAGAAACGCTGAAAGCCGCCGCCGCCATCGCCAGCTTCTCGCTGCCGGTGGTCATGATGATCAAGGAATCAGTCAACCGCGCCTTCGAATCGTCGCTCAACGAAGGTCTGCTCTTCGAGCGCCGCGTCTTCCATTCGGCTTTCGCCCTCGAAGACCAGAAGGAAGGCATGACCGCCTTCGCCGAGAAGCGCAAGCCGACTTTCAAGAATCGCTGAGTTCGGCCTTCTCAGCGAGTCCGGACGCCCCGACAAGGCATCCGGACCATTTCAATTTTGGCCAAAATTTCCGGTTGACCGTGGCAACGCCCGGTAGCCGCGCAAAGCAGCCCGCATGCATCTGTTTGTCGACATCTCCAGCCACGGCTTCGGTCACCTCGCCATCACGGCGCCGGTACTCAATGCCGTGGCCAAAAATGCCCCGAATTTCCGGCTGACCATCCGCAGCGCCCTGCCCGCCGCCAAGCTGCAGCAACGGATCAAGGTGCCCTACACGCTGATCGCCAGCGCAACCGATTTCGGCTACGTGATGATCGACGCCACCCGCGTCGACCTGGCCGCCAGCGCCACCGCCTACCGTCAGGCGCACGCCGACTGGCCAGCCCGCGTTGCCGATGAAACCCTCTTTCTGGCCAACCTGAAGCCCGACCTCGTCCTCACCAACGTCAGCTACCTGCCATTGGCCGGCGCTGCAGCCGCCGGGATTCCGGCGCTCAGCCTGTGCTCGCTCAACTGGGCCGACCTGTTCGACCATTATTTCGCCGATCAGCCCTGGGCCAAAAAAATTCACGCCGAGATGCTCACCGCCTACCGCTCGGCGCAAGCCTTCCTGCGCGTCACGCCGGGCATGGCGATGGATGCGCTGGCCAATGTGCAGACCGTCGGACCGATCGCCGCCCTTGGCACGCGCCACGACCTCGGCCTGAACGGCGACAAAACCATCCTGATTGCCATGGGCGGCATTACCCATCGTCTACCGGTGGAAAACTGGCCGCGCCTACCCGGCGTGCGCTGGCTGGTACCGACCGACTGGGACTGCCGGCACGCTGACGCCATTACCAGCGAATCCTTCGGCCTGACCTTCACCGACCTGCTCTGCTCGGTCGATGCCATCATCACCAAGCCCGGCTATGGCACCTTCACCGAAGCCGCCTGCAATGGCACGCCGGTCATCTACCAGCGGCGCGAAAACTGGCCGGAGCAGGATTGTCTGATCGATTGGCTGACGGCAAACAGCCGCTGTTTCGAGATCGGGGCAGCAATACTGGAATGTGGGCAGCTCGCGGCAGCCCTTGAAAACGTTCTCGCGCAATCACCGTCGCCGCTACCGGAAACGGATGGCATCACGCAGGCAGCGCACGCCATCATTGACTACGCCGGCGCCACTTAAAGCGGGCGGAAACCGAGCTTCTTGAGCAGTTCGCCCGTTTCGCAGACCGGCAGCCCCATGACCCCGGTGTAGCTGCCCGAGAGGTGCTCGACGAACAGCCCGGCCCGACCCTGAATGCCATAGGCACCGGCCTTGTCCATTGGCTCGCCACTGATCACGTAGTGGCGGATTTCCTCGTCATCGATCTGGCGGAAGCGCACTTCGCTGGTCGACAGCAGATATTCGGTACGCCGCTGATGGTCGATGGCGACGCCGGTCAGCACGCGATGCGTCCGCCCCGACAGGCGACGCAGAATGGCGGCAGCATCGGCCATGTCGACCGGCTTGCCGATGATTTCGCCATCAAGTTCCAGCGTCGTGTCGGCGGCCAGCACGGGGCGCATCGGCAGGCGGCGCTCCTCGACGATCCGCAAGCCATGCATCGCCTTGGCGCGCGCCACGCGCTCGACATAGACCACCGGCGACTCGCCCGCCATCGGCGTTTCATCGGTTTCGCTGTCGGCGCGCATGCCGTCGCGAAAAACAACGGTATCGAAATCGATGCCGATCTGGTGCAACAACTCGCGACGGCGCGGACTACGCGAAGCAAGATACAAACGCATCATCCCTCCCGGTGGTATGGATGGTTTTTGAGAACACTGACAGCACGATAAAGCTGCTCGCACAATATCAGGCGAGCCATGCCATGGGGCAGCGTCAGGCTCGACAGGCGCAGCTTGTCGTCGGCGTGTTGCTTGAACTCCTCGTCGAGCCCGTCCGCCCCACCAATCAGCAGCGCCACATCGCGGCCGTCCTGCATCCACACCTCAAGCCGCTTGGCCAGTTTGAGCGTGGTCAGGTCGTCGCCTTTTTCGTCGAGCACGACAATCCGGCAACTGCCCGGCAGGGCGTCGCGGATGCGGCCCTTTTCGGCGGCCAGCAGTTGTTCGCGGGTTTTCGAACCGCGCGGTTCAGGCTTGATTTCAGTAACGCTGGCCGGCAGTTCGCGCGGCATGCGTTTCAGGTACTCGGCGCAGCCTTCGTTCACCCAGCCAGGCTGGCGATGGCCGACGGCAAGTACGGCCAGTTTCATCCTTCCCTGGCCTGCTCCACGGCCTTGCGACGCTGGGCCGGCGTGGCCGACCACAGTTCTTCAAGGTTGTAGTACTGGCGCACGTTCGGTTGCATGACGTGCACGACGATGTCGCCGAGATCGACCAGCACCCATTCGCCGCCGTCTTCGCCCTCGGTCGAGACAATCTCGCCGCCAGCTTCCTTGACCTTTTCCACAACATTCTGGGCCAACGACTTGACCTGCCGGTTGGAATCGCCGGTGGCGATGACGATGCGATCGAACATCGACGTCAGTTTGGCGGTGTTGATGACTTCGATATCCTTGCCTTTGATGTCTTCAAGGGCGGAAACGATGATTTTTTGCAGCTTGCGGATGTCCATCAGGTACTTTTATAGAGTTGGTGAAGGTGAATATAGTCGAGAACGGTATCCGGCAGCAAATAACGCGCCGACTGGCCGTTGGCCAGCAGCTTGCGGATCTGTGTTGCCGAGATGGCGAGCTGGGTCATGGCAAAAGTAGCAATCGCCCCGGCCGGAGCGAGTTTCAGCCCGCCAACATCGGTCAGCCGGCGGTCGTTGAATTCGGTCGCCAGCTCATGTGGCAGGTTGCTCGCTTCGACCGGAAAACCGGGGCGATGGGAGACGGCGACATGGGCCAGGGCAAAAATATCGCGCCAACGATGCCAGGTAGCCAGTCCGGCAAAAGCATCGGCACCGACGAGCAGGACGAGCGACTGGTCGGCGCCGAGTTCACGGCGCAGGCGTTCGAGCGTATGCACCGTGTAGCTCGGCGCCGCGGCTTCAACCTCGCTGGCATCAATTGAAAATCGGGCATTATTTCCGGTTGACCGTAGCACCATCTCCAGACGCTGCTGCGCAGTCACCTGCGGCGTGCCGCGATGCGGCGGCTGGCCGGCCGGGATCCAGCGCACACCACCGAGGCCAAGGTGGGCGATGGCCTCTTCGGCCAGCCGGAGATGGCCAAAATGCACCGGGTCGAAGGTGCCCCCGAAGAGGCCAAGCGGCTCAGACAATTTCGGAAATGCCGAAAATGTCGCGATAACAGGCGTAGAAACTGGCGAAGATGGTCGGCGCGATGACCAGCACCATCGGCATGGTGACGACGGCGGCTATGAAATTGGCGGCGCCGGGGAAGATCAGCAGCAGCACGCCGAGAAGGACACCGGGCAAAACACCGCCAACCAGCACCAGGCCGAAACCATAGACCAGGAAAGCTCGCCAGTTCATCCAGCAGGCGACAAAGCTGAAGAACAAGGCCCGGCCAAGGGTCAGCCGGTGCCAGGCGGCAAGCACCGGGGCAAACCAGTAGGCCATCATGACCGGGGTCATCATGACCATGACGAACAGCGCCGGCGCGATGAAATCGGCGTCTTCGACGGCAGCCCGTTCGGCGCGGCTATTGGCCATCATGAATTTGAACATGTCGCCGCCATCGAGCAGGGTGGACAGGCCGAGAACACCGAGCGTGCAGCACAAATAGAGGGCGCCGAGGGCAAGCAGGGTGCGGGCATTTTCCTTCATGCTGCCAAACAGGGTCTGGATGCCGATCGGCAGGCCGCGTTCGACCTGCCGAGCGGCCTGCATGAGGCCGACCGAGAGACCGGGGATGACCAGCGAGGCGGCCAGGGCACCGACGAACGGCAGTACATTGAGAAAGATCACCGTGAACCAGTAGGTCAGGACGAGCATGCCGAGCACGATCGGGCTGCGCCGAAAAATGGCGAAACCGGACAGAATCCAGCCCCAACCTGCGACGGAGGGAAGTGTCTGGGCGCGCATGGTCAGCTTCCCACGAAAATGTCGCGGTAGGAGGCGAAAACTGCGCCAGAAGCGACGGGCAGGAGCAGGAGCAGGCCCATGCCGACGGGGAGCATGGCGAAGAACAGCGCGACGACCAGGAAAATGCCGAAGATGGCCATCGGCAGAAAATTCTTGGCACCGGCCGCAAAGCTCGCCTTCATCGCGTCGAGCGGCTGCATGTCGTGGAAGAACACCAGCGCCGGAGCAAACCAGGTGGCCATGATG
>Ga0114984_1000867_pt1 | contig 11474 bp, 12 predicted proteins | sample Shrwel1BS1Day1_FD_96987 | JGI IMG/M metagenome (GOLD analysis project Ga0114984, IMG submission 96987) | Subsurface microbial communities from deep shales in Ohio, USA - Utica-3 well 1 S-1-Day1 | ecosystem: Environmental > Aquatic > Deep subsurface > Shale gas/oil reservoir > Produced water/Flow... | reverse complement strand
CTTGAGGATATCAAGGCGACATCAACTCACTTATTAATAATGACTCTCATCGTCGGGCAGGATGGGGGCCTGGCAGAAAGAATTGAATGCGTGTTCGGGGTGTTTATGAAACGTTCGGGCTAATTTGAGAGGAATAGTCATGATCAGGAAATTGATTCGCGGCATTACTGTCGCTGCTTCGGTGACCGTTGCCGCGGCTGGTGTCCAGGCAGAAGAAATGGACACACTGAACTTTGGCATTATCTCCACCGAGTCGTCCCAGAATCTGCGGGCCATCTGGGAACCATTCCTGGACGACATGTCCGAGCAACTGGATATGGAGGTTAAAGCCTTTTTCGCTCCCGACTACGCCGGGATTATCCAGGGAATGCGTTTTGATAAGGTCGATGTCGCATGGTACGGCAACAAGTCTGCCATGGAAGCCGTGGATCGTGCGGGCGGTGAAATCTTTGCCCAGACTGTGGATGTCAATGGCAATCCCGGTTACTGGTCATTGTTGATCGCTCATCGGGATGACGAACGCCTCAATTCAGTGGAGGACATGCTCTCCAGAGCGTCGGAGCTGACTTTTGGTAATGGTGATCCCAACTCCACTTCAGGGTTCCTGGTGCCGGGCTACTATATCTTCGCCATGAATGGCGTGGATGCTAAAAGCGCCTTCAAGCGCACTCTGAACTCCAGCCATGAAACCAACGCCCTGGCAGTGGCCAACAAGCAGGTAGACGTTGCCACTTTCAATACCGAGAGCTTTGATCGCCTGAAGGAAACACAGCCGGAAAAAGCTGAACAGCTGAAGGTGATCTGGAAATCACCACTGATCCCTTCAGACCCACTGGTGTGGCGCACGAACCTGCCTGAGCAGACCAAGCAGAAAATTCGGAACTTCATTTTCACCTACGGCACCGAGGATGCCCGAGAGAAAGCCATTCTGGCCGATCTCCAATGGGCACCCTTCAAGGAATCCAGCAACGACCAGCTGATTCCCATCCGCCAGCTGGCACTGTTCAAGGAGAAGGCGACGCTGGAAAACGCTGAAAATCTCAGCTCTTCCGACCAGGCCCGGTTGTCATCCATCAAGAAGGAGCTTCGGGAACTGGACCGTCGAGCGGCCCTGATCGAGAAGCAGCAGGCTGCTGCCGAATGAGGTTGCGAGCAGGGGGCCTGCCCCCTGCCGGATCCTGAATTACCCACGACTTTTCTCACTGATCCGGAAACTATATGCAAACAGCATCCGCGCAACCCGAAGTAACGGCCATCCGTCCGGGAAACAGCTGGATGAGACTTCTCGGCTGGGGAATATTTCTGGCGGCACTGGCCTGGTCGTGGGGAGGGGCGGAGATGAATCCCCAGGCAATCTGGAACGATGCCGACAACATGGTTACATTCCTGGGAGATTTTTTTCCGCCGGATTTCAGGCAATGGCGTTATTACGTGACTGAAATGGTTACCACCGTTCAGATCGCTATCTGGGGAACCTTCCTCGCCATCGTGTTTGCCATACCCTTCGCCATTCTTTCATCGGAGAACCTGGTTCCGTGGTGGGTATATCAGCCTGTGCGTCGACTGATGGATGCCAGCCGTGCGATCAACGAGATGGTATTCGCCATGCTGTTTGTGGTGGCTGTCGGTTTGGGGCCTTTCGCCGGAGTTATGGCGCTTTTTGTGCATACCACGGGTGTCTTGGCAAAGCTGTTTTCGGAGGCGGTAGAAGCTATTGATCCGGGACCGGTGGAAGGTGTTCGGGCAACTGGTGCCAATGGCATTCAGGAAATCATATTCGGTGTGATTCCTCAGGTGTTGCCGTTGTGGATTTCCTATTCCCTGTATCGCTTTGAGTCCAACGTACGGTCCGCAACCGTGGTGGGCATGGTGGGCGCTGGGGGGATCGGTGTTGTTTTGTGGGAAAGCATGCGTGGGTTCATGTTCGCTCAGACCTGTGCCGTAATGATTGTGATCATTGTTGTGGTCACCGCGTTGGATATTGCGTCCCAGTGGATCAGGAAACGGTTTATCTGATCAGCATTCAACCTGACTTCGCTCCGGCAGCGGGATTGATCGCTAAAACGAGTTGTCTAGACAAGTAAGGAAGAACATACATGGCCATCTACGAGGATGTGGCTCGTGCCCTGGAAACGGAAATCCGGGAAAAGTTCCGGAGCGGAGAATACCTCCCCTCCGAGATTCAGCTGGCACAGCGTTTTTCCATTAATCGTCACACTGTGCGTCGGGCTATCGATGAATTGGTTCAGGCCGGTATGGTGTTGCGTCAACAAGGCAAGGGTACCCTGATACTGGAACATTCCCTGCAATACCAGATTGGCGCGCGGGGGCGTTTCAGCGAATCCGTGGAAGCCATGGGCCATCACCCCGAAGCCCGGATTATTGGTCGTTTCTTGCACCGGGCGGACCAGTTACTGGCACAGAAAATGTGGGTGGAGCCGGGAACCGAAGTGTTCCGGATCGACACCTTGCGCTGTATCGATGGCAAGCCGGTCACACTGATCAGTCATTATCTGCCGAAACATCATTTTCCGGACCTCGAACAGCAGTATCGCGGTGGTTCGCTTCATGCCTTACTGGAGGCGCGTTATGGCCTGCAGCTGACGCGCAAACAGGGGTTGATCTCTGCCGGTATGCCAACCCGGGAGGAATCCCTCTTACTTCAGTACCCGCGCAACATGCCGCTTCTGAAAATCCGCTCCAACAACCTCTGTACCCGAACAGGAGCGCTGGTTGAGTACAGCGTTTCGCGCAGCCGAGCGGATTGCTTTGAATACAAGATTGAACCCAGACAAAACCCGAGAACGGAGGGAGATCCGTCGTCATGACCATCAATAAGACAGCCTCACCGGAGGCCGGAACAGGGGCTCGCCAACATTGGATGAGCGTTCTGGCCCGAGCTGCGGAGGAAAGTCTTGAGCAATGGCTGGAACAGCTTGGTTGCCCGAAATATCGCCATCTGCGAGCACCGGAAATCGGTCTCGCCATGGTACGGGGTCGCACCGGTGGTACCGGCAACCCCTTCAACCTGGGTGAAATGACCATGAGCCGCTGCGTGGTCGAGTTGCCCTCCGGTACCCTGGGGTTTGGCTATGTGCAAGGGCGTAGTCGACGTCATGCAGAACTGGCAGCGGTTTTTGATGCCTTGTTACAGCAGGACGAAGGACTCCAGAAAACCCTTATCAAACCGCTCCATGATGAATGGCTGGCTGCCCGGCGGGAGCAGTCCCGCAAGGCGGCTGCTACCCGAGTGAATTTCATGACCATGGTCCGGGGGGAATAATCATGCCTGCAACCGTTCAATCTCCGGCCGTTGTCGCTCTGGAAGGGCTCTGCGACGGTTTCTCGGATGTCACGCACCAATCCCAGGGGGTCTTTCGTCAGGTTCTGATGGCCATGGCTGAGCCGGGTACCCGGCATAACCTGGCGCAACTGATTGCCCCCGCTCCGCTATCCCCGGCAGCTTATCAGGTCTGCCTGGCATTGCTGGATCAGGAAACGCCAGTGTGGCTGGAACCGGATCTGACCAGCGCTGCGGCCATCAACTACCTCAGATTTCACTGCGGTTGCCGTATTGCCAGTGGTTCGAATCAGGCACTGTTTGCCCTGGTCACCGCTCAAGGTGGCTGTTCCCTGTCGGCATTCAATCAGGGCACTTTCGAGTATCCCGATCGGTCCGCCACGCTGATTGTCGAAGTGGATGCATTGGAAGAGGAGGGCAATCTCACTCTGGAAGGGCCGGGGATCCGGCAACAACGCCGTGTCGGGATTGCCGGGTTTGATGCCGGCTGGTTGCAACAACTGGCCGAAAATCAGGCAGGTTTCCCCTGTGGCGTTGACCTCATTCTGACCTGCGGCAACCAGTTGATGGCGTTACCCCGAAGCACCAGGGTCAGCCTCGACGGACAGGAGAAATAATCATGTACGTTGCAGTAAAAGGTGGCGAAAAAGCCATAGATGCTGCCCATCAGTGGCTGGCGGAGAGTCGACGCGGCATCGCGGAAACGAATGAGCTGTCGGTGACACAGATCCGGAGTCAGCTTCGGCTGGCAGTGGATCGGGTCATGACAGAAGGCTCCCTTTATGATCCGGAACTGGCAGCGTTGGCTCTCAAGCAGGCCAGTGGCGATGTGGTCGAGGCTGTCTTCCTGGTACGCGCCTATCGCAACACTCTGCCCAGATTCCTTTATTCCCGCCCCCTGGATACCGGCACGATGGCAATTCGGCGGCGTATCTCCGCTGCTTACAAGGATGTGCCCGGGGGCCAGGTATTGGGGCCAACCTACGATTACACTCACCGACTTCTGGACTTCACTCTGATGGCCAATGGCGAGGTGCCCAGGGGACCAGAACCGGAGGAAAAACCTCTGGAACCCTGTCCGCGGGTCCTGGAAATGCTCAATCGGGAAGGGATGATCGAGGGCCCGGATGGGGAAACCGGACCGGCAGCCGGCGACCGGGAGCCAGGTGATATAACCCGCGATCCTCTCAGTTATCCGGCCAGCAGGGACATACGGCTTCAGGCGCTCGCCCGGGGGGATGAAGGATTCCTGCTTGCCCTTGGTTATTCCACCCAACGGGGGTATGGCCGCAACCATCCGTTCGCTGGCGAGATCCGGTATGGCGAGGTGGCGGTGGAAATACTGCCGGAGGAACTGGGCTTTCCGGTTGTTATCGGCGATATCGAGATTACCGAGTGTGACATGATCAACCAGTTTGGCGGTAACGAAACCGAAGCGCCCCGGTTCACCAGGGGTTACGGCCTGGGTTTCGGCCAGTCCGAGCGCAAGGTCATGGCGATGGCTCTGGTAGACAGGGCATTGCGAGCGCGGGAGTTGGGAGAAGAACTGGACACTGCCGCCCAGGATGAGGAGTTCGTTCTGTCCCATTGCGACAACCTGGATGCTTCGGGTTTTGTCTCCCATCTGAAACTGCCCCATTACGTGGATTTCCAGTCGGAACTGGTGCTGTTACGGCAGTTGAGAAAGGAGTATTACCAAAAAGCTGACGATGTGGTCGAAAAGCCGGATACCGCCGGCATCGTACCGAGACAGGAGTCGGAAGCATGAGTCTCCGGCAGGAACAGATCAACGAAACAGGCGGTTATAACTTTGCCTACCTGGACGAGCAGACCAAACGGATGATCCGGCGAGGGCTGCTGAAGGCCTTGGCGATTCCCGGTTACCAGGTGCCGTTCGGGGGCCGGGAAATGCCCTTGCCCTATGGATGGGGGACGGGTGGTATGCAGGTTACCGCAACCGTTATCGGGCGGGACGATACCCTGAAGGTGATTGATCAGGGCGCGGATGACACTACCAATGCCATCAGTATCCGCCGCTTCTTCGCCCGGACTGCAGGTGTCAAAACTACGGAAGTCACTACGGAGGCTACGATAATCCAGACCCGGCACCGGATTCCGGAAACGCCTCTGCGTTCCGGACAGATTCTGGTCTACCAGGTACCGATTCCGGAACCCCTGCGTTTTATCGAGCCTCGTGAAGTTGAGACCCGCACCATGCATGCCTTGCGGGAGTACGGGGTGATGCATGTGAAACTTTACGAGGACATCGCCCGTCACGGCCATATTGCCACCACCTATGCCTATCCGGTGAAAGTGAACAACCACTACGTGATGGATCCCTCCCCGATTCCCAAGTTCGACAACCCGAAGATGGACCTCTGCCCCGCCCTGCAGTTGTTCGGTGCTGGCCGGGAAAAACGTATCTACGCCATCCCGCCCTATACCAGGGTGCGCAGTCTGGACTTTGAAGACTACCCATTCGAGATCCAGCGATGGGAGGAAAGCTGTGAATTTTGCGGAGCCACGGACTCCTTTCTGGACGAGGTGATAACCGATGACCAGGGGGGGCGGATATTTGTCTGTTCAGACACTGACTACTGCCGGCAACGGCAACAGCAAACAGCCGCCAATAAGGAGACATGTCCGTGATGCACGCTGAACAGACCCCGATGGAGGCGGCCACGCCACTGTTGCAGGTACAGGGAATCCGCAAGCTGTATGCCCCGGGCAAGGGCGTGGATGGGGTGGATTTCGATCTCTACCCAGGCGAGATCCTGGGGATTGTGGGGGAATCCGGTTCCGGAAAGACCACGCTACTGGGATGTCTTTCCGGTTCACTCATTCCGGATCAGGGGCGGGTGTTTTACCGCAATCGGGACGACCGCAAACTGGACCTCTACAACATTTCCGAAAGCGACCGCAGGGTGCTCCTGCGTACCGAGTGGGGAGTGGTGCACCAGCACGCGCGGGACGGATTGCGCATGAGTGTCAGTGCCGGTGCCAATATCGGTGAGCGCCTGATGGCTGTGGGTGGACGGCACTATGGTCAGCTACGGGAGGCCGGGGAGAACTGGCTGAGGGAAGTCGAAATTGATCCTGTCCGGATCAATGACACACCGCGAACGTTCTCAGGTGGCATGCAGCAGCGATTGCAGATTGCCCGCAACCTGGTCACCGGGCCACGATTGATTTTCATGGACGAGCCCACCGGTGGCCTTGATGTGTCGGTCCAGGCCCGATTACTGGATCTTTTGCGTAATCTGGTTATGGACCTGGGATTGGCCGTGGTCCTGGTAACCCACGACCTGGCTGTAGCCCGACTGCTTTCCCACCGTCTGATGGTGATGAAGCAGGGAAAAGTGGTGGAACACGGCCTGACCGACCAGGTTCTGGATGATCCCCGCCACCCTTATACCCAGCTGCTGGTGTCCTCGGTGTTGGGTAACTGATCGGCGAACACAGAAAGAGAAACCTGAACATGAGTGCAATGATCCGTGTAGACAACCTGTGCAAGGGTTTCACCCTGCACAACCAAGGGGGCGTGTCTTACCAGGTGCTGGACCAGGTCAGCTTCACGGTAGGCCGGGGAGAATGTGTCGTGCTTGACGGGCCGTCCGGGTCCGGCAAGAGCACCCTGCTTCGCTCCCTGTATGCCAACTACAAGCCGGAGTCCGGCCGCATCTGGGTGCGCCATAAGAATTCCGAGGTCGATCTGGTCAGCGCCTTGCCCAGAGATGTGATCGACGTGCGCAAACATACCATTGGTTACGTCAGCCAGTTCCTTCGGGTGATTCCCCGGGTCTCTACCCTGGAGGTGGTCATGGAGCCCGCACGTCGGCTCGGGATCAGCCGTGAAGAAAGCCTGGCCCGAGCGCAGGACCTGTTACGTCGGCTGAACATTCCCGAGCGACTGTGGAGTCTGGCTCCGTCGACCTTTAGCGGTGGTGAGCAGCAAAGGGTCAATATTGCCCGGGGGTTCGTAGTGGACTACCCGGTGCTGCTGCTGGATGAGCCCACGGCATCCCTCGATGCCGGCAACCGGGAGGTTGTTGTGGACCTGATACGCAGTGCCCGGGACAGCGGCTCTGCAATTGTTGGCATTTTTCATGACGCCGACGTAAGGAACCGGGTGGCTGACCGTGCCATTGCGCTTGGTGCCCGCAAGATGCACTCCATAGCAGAGGAGATACAGTCGTGAGCCTAACCGATCTGAATGACGCCGGAACGGATTCCCCTAGTCGGCTGGGGCCCAGCGGTTCCATGGTGTTGACCAATGCCAGAGTGGCGACAGAGAACGAACTTTTTAACGGTACAGTGCACATCCAGAACGGGATGATTGCCGATGTTGACCGGGGCCGCTCACAGCTTTCCGGAGCACTGGATTGCGGTGATTCGATACTGATGCCGGGTATGGTGGAGTTGCACACAGACAATCTGGAAAAACATATTGCACCCCGCCCTGGTGTACTGTGGCCCTCCATACCGGCTGTAATCACACATGACGCCCAGATTGTCGGTTCCGGAATCACCACTGTGTTTGATGCCATCTCAGTAGGGGATATTGTTGCAGGGAGCACCCGCCTGACGACTCTGGAAACCATGGTAAATGCACTGCGAGTCAGCAAGCGGGACAGAATGATGAGGGCTGACCATTTTCTGCACCTGCGCTGTGAAGTCAGTCATCAGGGTGCCCTCGATATGTTCCGTTCTCTGGTGGATCAACCCATGTTGCAGCTGGTTTCCATCATGGATCACTCCCCCGGACAGCGGCAGTTTGTGAATCTGGACAAGTACCGTGAGTACTATATGGGTAAGCATGGCATCAGTGCCGGCGAGATGGAGGAGTTTATCCGCACCCGGCAGGAAGACAGCCGTCGCTACAGTGACCGATACCGGAAAGCCATTGTCGGGATCTGCCGGGAAAGGGGTATACCCTTGGCGAGCCATGACGACGCCACCACGGAACATGTGGAAGAGTCCGCCGGTTTCGGCATGAGCATTGCTGAATTCCCGACTACTCTGGAAGCAGCCAAAGAGTCGCACCAGCGAGGGATGATGGTGATGATGGGGGCCCCGAACGTTGTGCGGGGTGGTTCCCATTCCGGCAATATTGCTGCCGCTACCCTCGCGGAGGAAGGGGTACTGGATATCCTGTCATCCGACTACTATCCCGCGAGCATGCTGGACGCCGCTTTCCGTCTCGCCCGCTTGGAAACCAACGACTATGATCTGACCAGGGCTATTGCCACTGTCACCGCGATTCCCGCCCGTTGCGCTGGGCTGGATGACCGGGGCTCCATAGCGGCCGGCAAACGGGCGGATCTGGTGTTGGTCAGTGAATGCAAAGAGCAGCCTGTTATCGAGTCGGTTTGGCGTGCCGGTAACCGGGTCTACTGACAGGAGTTCCAAGTGACCGGAAAATTGTTCTACCTGATGGGACCGTCCGGCTCCGGCAAAGACTCCCTGCTGAGAATGTGTCGGCAAAGGCTTTCCGGCAGCACGTTGATGATTGCGCACCGGTACATTACCCGGGAGCCGGATCTGGACGGGGAGAACCATGTTGCGCTCACCCAACAGGAGTTCAACAACCGCAGCGAACGGGGCCTGTTCACCATGGAGTGGCAGGCTAACGGTCTAAGCTACGGCATAGGTGTGGAGGTGGATCTCTGGTTGGCCCACGGCTGTGACGTCCTGGTCAACGGGTCCCGGGCATTTATCGATCAAGCCCGCAAACGTTATGGCTTGAGCCTGGTACCGATTCTGGTCCGGGTCAATCAGGACATGCTTATGCAGCGCCTTTTGAACCGCGGCCGTGAAAGCATGGTGGACATCGAACATCGCGTTCTCCGCTCCACTCGGTTTGCCGAAAAAGTGCCGGTGGGTACCCGGGTCGTGGATAATAACGGTGAGCTGGAGCGGGCCTTCAGGCACTTGGCAGATATTCTTACCGTTGAGGCGCCAAGGAGAATCGAGGGCATGATTCGTGGCGCTTGAACTGGAATTTCTGGGCACCGGCGATGCGCGAAGGGTACCGGTCTATGGTTGCCAATGCCGGGCCTGCGAACGGGCAAGGAATGATCCCCGGTTGCGGCGCCGCGCCTGCAGTGCCCTGATTCGCGGGGATGGCTACCAGATCATGCTGGATGCGGGTCGTACGGACCTCTGTGAATCCTTTCCTCCTGGTAGCTTCCAGGCGATAGTGCTGACCCACTATCACATGGATCATGTCATGGGCCTGTTCCACCTCCGTTGGGGAACGGGCCACACTGTGCCAGTCTTTGGTCCGGATGATCCTGGCGGCTGTGACGATCTCTACAAGCATCCGGGAATCCTGGAGTTTCAACCGTCACTGGTTCCCTTCGAGGAACTGTCGATTGGCCCCTTTACCTTGACACCTCTGCCGCTGAATCACTCGAAACCCACCCTGGGCTATGGCATCGAGTATCAGGGCGTCCGTTTCGCCTATCTAACAGATACGGTTGGCTTACCGGAACCGACACTGGCCTGGCTCAAGCAACGCACGCTGGCCTTGATGGTGCTGGATTGCAGTATTCCGCCGAAACCGAATCCCCCAAGGAACCATAATGACCTGACGCTGGCGCTGGCGCTGGCTGAACAGGTGGCGCCGAAGAGAACCTTGCTGACACATCTGGGGCACCAGCTGGATGAGTACCTTTCCTCTGCTCCGGAGCTACCGGCCGGGGTTGAAGTGGCGTTCGACGGTATGGTGACCCGCTTTTGACGCTGCCTTACAAACGCCACCAACTGTACACTTTCTGCTCAAGATTTTGTCGCATCCCACTTCGATACTGAGTTCTCAATTACTTGGTTGCCGGAGAGGTGGTCCCGCCAGCCACCGATAGAATAGGGCCCGTGGCTCATGCCATTCTGTTGACCTTCCAGATGGCCCTGGTCGGGACGGTGATCGGTGTTTTGCTCAGCCTTCCGAGGCCTTACTCGCTGCTCGCAATACGTCTCCCCATCCGGCCGTGAGGCATGTGAGCACCCGGGATGCCATCGCTGGGAACCTGGTCAGCATTCTTTGCAGCGACTATCCAGGTTACAAACCGGATCGGGAAAGCCGGTATCTGGATGTGCTTATCCCAGTGTCACGGGTAAATCCGGATAATTCTGTGGAAAAATAAATGGATAAACCGCGGATAACCTCTGGATTCATTTTACGAATCATAGTTAAAACAATACGTTAAGATGTTTTTTCGGGTTGCCATAAAGCCCCTGAATCTGTGGATAACTTTTTGAAAACTTTTCTGAGAAGAGTCTTCCAAGCCGCTGAAAAAGCAAAAATTTCGGTTATTACTTATACAAATTCGGGGCTGATCCGGGAGTTATCAACAAGTGCACCTGCACGGTGACTTTCAAGTGTCGCCGACTCTGGTTAAAATTTGCACATCCTGACTGCATTTTCCACGGCGAGGCGTTATACTCGCCGCCCTGTTTTTATCCCCCGATTTCCGAGGTGAAGAGTGGAGTTCCCGACCCGTTTCGATGTCATTGTCATTGGTGGTGGCCACGCTGGTACCGAAGCCGCGCTGGCTGCAGCGCGCATGGGTTCGCAAACCCTGCTGCTGACCCACAACATTGAGACCCTGGGCCAGATGTCCTGTAACCCGGCTATCGGCGGGATCGGCAAGAGCCATCTGGTCAAGGAAATCGACGCCCTTGGCGGTGCCATGGCCCGTGCCACCGATCAGGCCGGTATTCAGTTCCGGGTACTCAACAGGCGCAAGGGTCCGGCGGTGCGCGCCACCCGCGCCCAGGCCGACCGGGTGCTGTACAAGGCGGCGATCCGCCATACCCTGGAAAACCAGCCCAACCTGACCCTGTTCCAGCAGGCAGCGGATGATCTTGTTGTGGAAAACGATCAGGTGGTGGGCGTGGTGACCCAGACCGGCATCCGCTTCAACGCCAAAACCGTCGTATTGACCACCGGTACCTTCCTCGGCGGTGTTATCCACATTGGCATGCAGCACCACTCCGGCGGCCGTGCCGGCGATGCGCCGGCCAACGCCCTGGCCCAACGTTTGCGCGAACTGCCGTTCAACGTCGGCCGCCTGAAAACCGGCACCCCGCCCCGGATCGATGCCCGGTCTGTGGATTTCTCGGTGATGGACCAGCAATGGGGTGACAGCCCGACCCCGGTGATGTCGTTCAT
>Ga0114984_1000866_pt1 | contig 11479 bp, 11 predicted proteins | sample Shrwel1BS1Day1_FD_96987 | JGI IMG/M metagenome (GOLD analysis project Ga0114984, IMG submission 96987) | Subsurface microbial communities from deep shales in Ohio, USA - Utica-3 well 1 S-1-Day1 | ecosystem: Environmental > Aquatic > Deep subsurface > Shale gas/oil reservoir > Produced water/Flow... | reverse complement strand
CGATATCAGCCACAGCCACGGGGAAAACACGGTCGCATCCTGTGTCGTTTTCGACGAGAATGGCCCGCTGAAGAGCGACTACCGGCTATATAACATTGAAAACGTGAAGGCCGGCGACGACTACGGCGCCATGCGTCAGGTGCTGACCAGAAGGTACAGGCGGATGGTTGCGAGTGACGGCAAGCGTCCCGAGCTGGTGTTCATCGATGGCGGCAAGGGCCAGTTGAATGTCGCCCGGGAGGTTTTCGACGAACTCGGAATATCCGATATTCCGCTGATCGGCGTCGCGAAGGGGGTTACCCGCCGGGCCGGCATGGAGCAGCTCATAGATGCCATGACCGGGGATGTGTTCCGGGTACCGGCGGATTCGCCCGCGTTGCACCTGATCCAGCATATACGGGACGAGTCCCACCGGTTCGCTATTACCGGTCACCGGGCGCGGCGGGACAAGAAGCGTCGGCAGTCCACTCTTGAGGGAATCGAGGGCGTAGGGCCGAAACGCCGCCGCGAACTGATCCGCTACTTTGGCGGTATCCAGGAGATTCGCAAGGCCAGCGTCGACGAAATGACGAAGGTGCAGGGCATCAGCAAGGCCCTGGCGGAAACGATTTACGCAGCATTGCATGACGAATAGGAAGCCCATGAACCTGCCAAACCTGCTCACACTCTCCCGCATCGTGATGATCCCCGTGTTCGTGGTGATCTTCTACCTGCCCGTGGAGTGGAGCTACATCGTCAGTGCCCTGATTTTTGCCCTGGCCGGGGTGACTGACTGGCTGGATGGCTACCTGGCCCGCAAACTCAACCAGAGCACGCCGTTCGGCGCGTTTCTGGATCCGGTTGCGGACAAACTGATGGTGGCGGTGGCCCTGGCGGTGTTGATTGAAGAGCACTCCGCCGCGCTGCTGACTATTCCGGCCACGGTGATCATTGGCCGGGAAATCGTGATTTCCGCGCTACGGGAGTGGATGGCGGAAATGGGCAGTCGGGCAAGCGTGGCGGTTTCCTACATCGGAAAGATCAAGACAACCGCCCAGATGGCGGCCATCGTCGGTTTGCTGGCATTTCCCCCCGGCCAGACCCTGGCCTATGTGGCCATCGCGCTGCTGTATGTGGCGGCGGTACTGACCCTCTGGTCCATGATCCTTTACCTCAAAGCCGCCTGGAAGGATCTGTTTCCGGAAGCGGAATAGCCGGAATTTCCGGGCTTCGGCTTCAGTTTTCCTCCAGGCATCGGTGCACCCAGAGCAAGGTTTCCTCCGCCAGCCGGCTGGCGGTGTTGCCGAAAGCTCCGACCACTTCGTCCAGCTCACTACTCGCAGCGGGCTCGGTTAACCGGCTGTTGCGCACACACAGGCTCTTGCGTGTCCGGTTATCCAGAACTTCCGCGTGCAGCTCAATCACAACCCGGGTTTTCCCTTCGTTTTTTTCTGCCTGGAAGGCGGAGAGCTCACTGATCAGCGTCAGGTCTGTGCTGGCCGCACTGGTGTCGGTCACAACATTGGCAAACCCCTGGCTCTGGCGAAGGATGTCGATCAGGTAATCGCGAACCAGTACCGGTGCGCTGTCACGCCAGCGGGCATTGCCGTACATCTGGAATTCATGGGGGGTTGGCTTGGTGAGGATACGGGTTCCGTTCACCGGCTCGGACGCCAGGGGCGTATCCACCCTCAGGGTCCTGGCATGACGGGTTTCCAGGCCCTGAACTGAATCGACAGAGCCCAGGTCCATGACACGGGGCGCCTCCGGGGTTGGAAAGATCGTACAGGCGGTCATGGCAAATGACGCTATCAGCGGGGTGACCGCTCGAAAACCGCTTCTCATTGCTCAACTTCCTTGATGTTGGAACCACCGAGCAGGGTGCCCGCAGGGTTTGCCTCCAGCCGTGTCGCAAACTGGTTCAGGTTGCGCAGGGCGCTGCGAAGCTCGCGGATGGCGGGCGTCAGCTCGCCCAGACCCTGGAGGCCGGCATCCAGCGCACCCTCATTATTTCGGGTCAGCTCATCGATTCGGGCCAGAGCCGGCTGCAGCGTCGATAGCGCCTGGTCCATGGAGTTGAGCACCGGTGCAACCTTTTCCAGCAGGATGGCATTGGCGTTATCGGATACGCTGGAGACCTTGATGGCGGCTTCTTCCGCCCGAACCCCTGCGGCATCGAACTGCTCCATGAGCGCCAGCAGCTCCTCCCGCTGGGCCAGTAGTGAATCGGTGGCGTTTCGGGTGTTTTCGAGAATACCGGCCATGTTGTCCAGGTTTGTCTCTGAGAACAGGTTGTTGGCATTGGTGAGCAGGATCTCGGTTTTCTCGATCAGCGCCTCGCCATTGGTCAGCAGGCTGCTGAAGGCTGACGGGTCTGCCGTGATCAGGGGCGGGTTATTGCGATTCCCCTCAAGCACGGGGCTGTCTTTGGTGCCGCCCCGGAACTGCACACTCATACTGCCGGTGATATTGGCGAGGATCAGGCCGACGTGAGTGTCCTTGCGAATGGGCACTTCCTTGTCGACCCGGACCAGTACACGAACGTGGCTCGGGTTGTCCGGGTCGAGCGTTAACTCGAGCACCTCGCCCACCGGGACGCCGCTGTACAGCACTGGATTCCCTTCGGAGAGGCCGGAGATCGGATGATCGAAGCCGATCTGATAATACGCCCATTCCCGGTCCGCCGAGGATTTGCCCAGCCACAGCGCGAAGATCAGTGCTGCGCCAACCGCCAGGACAGTGAACAGGCCAATAATGACGTGGTGAGCCCGGGGCTCCATCAGACGTTTTCTCCTTGTTGCCTCTGTGTTCGGTTCGCCGCGGCATAGCTCGCGGCCCGGCCTCGTGGACCATTGAAGTAATCCTGTATCCATTCATCCGGGTTGACCGCAACGGTTTCCAGGGTGTCTGCCACCAGTACCCGTTTTTGTGACAACACGGCGACCCGATCGCAGGTGGAATACAGGGTGTCCAGGTCATGGGTGACCAGGAAAACCGTCAGGCCCAGGGCGTTGCGGAGGGTCACGATCAGCTCATCAAAAGCCGCTGCGCCAATCGGATCCAGGCCCGCCGTGGGCTCATCCAGGAACAGGATTTCCGGATCCAGCGCCAGGGCCCGCGCCAGGCTCGCACGTTTGACCATACCACCGGACAGTTCCGCGGGATACTTGAGGGCGGCATCTGGTGGCAGGCCGGTCAGGGCAAGCTTCATGCGTGCCACCCGCTCTGCATCAGGGCGCTTGAGCCCGGCGTGTTCGATCAGGGGAACGGCAATGTTTTCCTGCAGGTTCAGCGAGGTAAACAGTGCTCCTCCCTGGAACAGGACACCAAAACGTTGCTCCATTCGGGAGCGGGCTCGCGGAGACAGGGCGTCCAGCGTTTCGCCAAAGACCCGGATGTTACCGGAGGTGGGTTTGCGCAGACCGATGATGCTACGCAGCAGCACCGATTTTCCGGTGCCTGAGCCGCCCACCACGCCGAGGATTTCTCCCCGGAACAGGTTCAGGTCCAGATCCTCGTGGACAACGTGTTCCCCGAAACGGTTACAGAGGTTGCTGACCTTAATAATCGGTTCTGCCTGATGTTGTGACTGCCTGGTACCTGCTACTGCCGCCATTGGTTACCACCCCATTTCCATAAAGAATAGCGCAGCGATGGCGTCCAGCAGTATTACGATGAAGATGGACTGGACCACACTGGACGTGGTGTGTTCGCCCACGGACTGGGCGCTGCCGCCCACCTTGAAACCCTCCAGACAGCCAATCACTGCAATCAGGAAGGCAAAGACAGGCGCCTTGGAGATACCCACCAGGAAATGGCGCAGGGCGATATCCCGCTCGACAATGGCCAGGAATTGGGTGAGGGTGATGTCCAGTGACAGCACGCACACCAGTGCGCCGCCTACCATACCGGCCATCATGCCGACAAAGGTCAGGATGGGAAGGCTGATCATCATGGCCAGAACCCGGGGGAGCACCAGCAGTTCAATGGGACTCAACCCCAGGGTGCGGATGGCATCCAGTTCCTCGTTGACCTTCATGGCGCCAATATGGGCTGTGAACGAACTGGCGGTCCGGCCTGCCAGCAGGATGGCGGCGAGCAACACGCCGAATTCCCGCAGGAACGAGAAGGCCACCAGGTTGACGGTATAAATGGTGGCACCGAAGTCCTCCAGTACCGTGGCACCGAGAAAGGCGACCACGGCACCGACCAGAAAGGTCAGCAGGGCAACGATGGGCAAGGCGTTCAACCCGGTGTCCTGGATCGAGGCGACGAACGGCGTCACCCGCCAGCGCTTCGGCCGCGGCAGCACCCAGGCCAGCGTAGCAAGGGTCTGGCCGATGAATCCGAGTAACACCCAGATCAGATGCCCCAGAGCTTCCACCTGCTGGCCGGTGTGGCCCAGGAACAGGCGAACCGGTGAAACCTTTGGCGGTAACGGCTCCTGCCAGTCTTCCAGGGACCGGGCAACGGCCAGCAGCAGGGCCGCCTTTTCCTCCGGCAGTATCTCCTCGGCGGAGACATGCTGCTCCAGAGTTTCCGGTCCTAGAAAGGATGCCAGTACCGAGGCGCCGGCTGTGTCAATGTGCTCCAGGGCCGAAAGGTCCAGTCTATCGGGAGTTTTGGCCCCGGCGGGGAGTGCGGCCAGTTGCTGCAACAGTGAGTGATAGCCCGAAAGGGTCCAGTCGCCGGTAATGGTCAGCCCGCCGGACTCGAACCGGGCATTGCCGGGACGGGATCCGATAGGGTCAGATGCCTGGGACTGGGAAGGGCGTGGTTCCATCTTTGGATACGTCCGGGCCTCGGGAAGTTATTGAATATCAAGCTAATGACAGCTTAGAGATTCAACTGCTTATCCGCCAGTATCTTTCGATCTTCCGCATCGTGACTGGCGAGTACCAGAACCTTGCCAGCGGCCTTGTGCCGGAGCAGCAAGGACCGTAACTGCGTGCGTGCTTCCGCATCGAGGCCCGTGAGAGGCTCATCCAGGAGCAGGATGGGCTGGTCCCTTAGTAGCGCCCGCAAGAAGGCTACACGCTGACGTTGCCCGCCGGACAGGTCCCCGGGCATGCGACTTTCGAAGCCGGCCATACCAACGCTGGCAAGCCCTCGGGAGATAGCCTGTTTCTGCTCCGCACTCAGCTTGAGTCCGGGATGCATACCCAGGCCAATGTTGGTCTGTACGTCCAGATGTTCGAACAGGTTATGTTCCTGGAACAGGCTGGTTACCGGTCGATCCCAGGGTGGAAGATCGTTCAGCAATCTCGACTGCCAGTGGATGGTGCCCGATTCCGGTGTCAGAAAGCCGGCGAGCAAATTCAGGAGCGTAGACTTTCCGGATCCACTGGGGCCGTTGATGGCAATGCATTGCCCATGGTCGACCTGAAAGGTGAAACGCCAGGTGGTTTCTGTATCCGGGTAGCGGAAGGTCAGGTTCTTCACGTCAAGCATGGCGGGCCTCCGCAAGAGTATTTAACGCATCGTTCTGGTGCCTGCTCTGCTTGCGCTTTCTATAACCGGGCAAGTTGAAGGTCGCGAATACCAACAGCAGGAGAGTGAGCAGCCACAGGGCAGTGCCGGCCGCCAGTTCCATGCGGTAACTGCCCAGTTGTTGGTAAAGGAGGACCGGCACTGTAGGTTGCCCTGGCGTACCGAACAGTGCGATAACCCCGAAGTCTCCCAGTGACAGGCCGGTGCCATAGGCCATGGCCAGGGCGAGCGGACGCTTGAGCCGGGGCCAGTGCAGCCAGCGCCAGCGGTACCAGCCCAGTACTCCGAGCTGGTCCGCCTGCTGTGCCGTGGCCTGATCCAGGCCTGCCAAAGGCCCCTTGAGGAGCTGGGTGACAAATGGCAGGGCCATCAGACCATTAATCAGCGCAACCAGTGCCAGCCCCTGCGAGGAGTGCCCCAGGCTCGGCCGGAGGAGCAGAAACAGACCCGTTCCAAGGACGATCGGAGGGACCATCAGGGGGACAGCGGTTGCCACCGAAGACAACCTGGCCAGCTGCGGACCACCCCGACCGGCGAGGGCCAGTACAAGGAGCGCCGACAGCACTGAAAACGCGCCGGCGGGCAGGGCAATGGCGAAGCTTCGCAGCGTTGCCTCTGCCAGATCCGCCAGGGAGGTGCCACCATCAACAGCAACAGTGACAAGCCCCGGCAGGCCCTGCAGCAGGATTGCGGCAAGGGGAAGTAGCAGAAAAAGGGCGAAACAAACAAGCAGGGCCGCATCCCATAGCCGTGTGATACCCTGGCTGTCCGGCCGGCGAATTGTTTCTGAAAAACTCCGTTGTGGCGAAAGGTTAGCCGACAAACCTCGACGCACCATAAAGAGCCAGATGGCACCACAGATTGCGAGCTGCACAATCGCCAGAAGGGCGGCACGACCGAAGTCAAATTCGAAGCGCAGAGACTGGTAAATCGCGACTTCCAGGGTCGTGGATGCCGGGCCGCCACCCAGGGTCATGACGATCGCAAAACTGGTAAAGCAGAGGGTAAATACCAGGGCGGCGATGCCGGGCAAGACCCGGCGCACGGCTGGCCAATCGAGGGTCCGCCAGAGCCACCAGCCTGTCAGACCCAGCTGACTGGCGACCCGCCGCCGTGGTGCGGGAACCGATTCCAGCGCCTGCAGCAGGATTCGGCCGGCCAACGGTGCATTGAAGAATACGTGGGCCAGTACGATGCCGTTAAGCCCGTAGAGATTCCAACGCACGGTGGTCCAGTGTTCAACCACTGAAGTCAGCCAGCCGTGCCGGCCATAAACCCCCACCAGCCCGGAAACCGCCACGATCGTTGGCAGAACCAGACTCAGTTCCATCATCCGTAACAGCAGGCTCCGGCCCCGGAAGCGTGGCTGCCGAGCCAGGGCAAGCGCGATGAGCAACCCCAGGACCAGGCTGAGCGCAGTGGACAGGGTGGCCTGCCAGATCGTGAAACGGATGACATTGCCGAGATACCGGTTCTGCCAGAGCTTCGCCACCTCTGGGAGGTGAGCCTGCCAGAGCATCGCTGCCAGACCAGCGATGGTCAATGCCAACAGGCTGCCGGCGATGATCAGGCCAGGGCCGATCTGCCAACCCGGGTGGCTGAGTGGCGCCTGGGTAGAACCGAACGGGAATTGACGCATTATGGAATCATGGCGTTGAGCCATTCATCCAGCCAAGATTTGCGTTTTTCGGCCACGGTGGCCGGATCGATAAACAGGGTGTTGTCCGGCTGGATCAGACGATCAAACACCTCCGGTAACTCATCCCCCAGATCGATGGCCGGGTACATCACGTTCTTCAGCGGAATATGGCGCTGGAAATCCGCAGTCAGCATGAACTGCAGGAAGTCCCGCGCGAGTGCTTTCTGCTCGGAGGGTTCAACCAGGGCCGCCACTTCCACCTGCAGGTAATGCCCCTCATCGAATTCGGCCGCCTGGTAACGGTCGGTCTTGTCGACGGCCATGTGATAGGCCGGGGAGGTTGAGTAGGAAAGAATCATCGGCGCCTCACCGTTCATGAACAGTGAGAAGTAGCCGTCACTCCAGCTCTTGGTGGTGGTAAGGATGTTGTCACTGAGGGCTTGCCACTTTTCGCCGGCCTGTTCACCGTAGACGGCCTTCATCCAGAGCAGCAGCCCCAGCCCTGGTGTGCTCGTCCGGGGGTCCTGGATAATGATCTGGAGTTCCTCGGGTGCGTTGACCAGTTCCTCCAGGCTCTTCGGAGGGTTGGGTAACTGTTCGGTGTCATACACGAAGGCAAAATAGCCCCAGTCGTAGGGTACGAACAGGGAATCCTGCCAGTCGATGGGCAGATCAAGAGACTCTAGCGCGATGCTGTGGGGAGCAAGCAGACCGGTCTGACGGGCGGTTTCCATGGTGCCCGTGTCCAGCCCGAGAACGACGTCTGCGTCGGTGGAGTTTCCCTCAAGGCGCAGTCGCTGAAGTATGTCGCCTCCGCTATCAAGGACCACATATTCGAGGGTGCAGTCACACTGGTGTTCGAACGCTTCCTTTACGCCGGGGCCGGGTCCCCATTCGGCGGCGAATGACGGGTGGGTGTAGACGGTCAGGGTATTGTTGCCCTGGCCACTGGCCAGCAGGGGCAGCGCAATGCCTGCGAAAAGGGTGAGGGAGTGTCTCAGCATGGTTTGTGTCCTCGGATTCGATCTGGGGAACCATGCCGCGGTTTCACCGGAACGGTGAATACTCAATCCCTTCGCCGGTACGAGCCGGATCAGGTTCCGCGGGTATGGTCTCAGCCCTCTGTTTTCATGCGAAGGGCACCCCGTTGAGTGGCGCACAGTATAGCACGTTAGCCTTTGCTGCCGGCCAGTCATCGACTTTGCCTATCAGCGTCATTGTGTCGCATATATCCATATGAGCTATGCTTAGAACCAAAAGTATGATTAAGTGTGTGACGTAACGACAGACACTCCCGACGGAGGAATGACTATGCAAATGCCTGTAGTCACACATTTCTTTGATGAACCGACCAATACGTTCAGCTATGTAGTACAGGATCCCGACAGCAACGTCTGCGCCATCGTGGATTCCGTGCTGGATTTCGACTACGCCGCCGGCCGGACCGATGTCCGTTCCGCCGACGAAATCATCCGATTCATAAAAGATGGCGGCCTGAAGGTCGAGTGGATACTCGAAACCCACGTTCACGCTGACCATCTTTCTGCAGCGCCTTACCTGCAGGAACAGCTCGGTGGCAAGACCGGCATCGGCCAGAAGATCGTCGACGTGCAGGAAATTTTCGGCAAGGCCTTCAACGCCGGAACCGAGTTTGCCCGTGACGGCAGCCAGTTTGATCGGCTGTTCGAGGAAGGAGATACCTTCCAAATCGGTAACCTGGAAGGGCGGGTTCTGCATACCCCCGGCCATACGCCTGCGTGCCTGACGTACGTCATCGGTGACGCAGCCTTTGTCGGCGACACCCTGTTTGCGCCGGATTCCGGCACTGCCCGCTGTGATTTTCCCGGTGGTGACGCTCACACCCTTTATCGCTCGGTTCAGAAGGTTCTAGCGCTGCCTGGCGAGACCCGGATCTTCCTGTGCCACGACTACAAGGCGCCGGGCCGAGACGAGTTCCAGCATGAAACCACGGTTGCAGAGCAACGGGCCAACAATATTCACGTTCGCGAAGGCATGACCGAAGACGATTTCGTCCGGCTGCGGACCGAACGGGATGCCACGCTCAGCATGCCCCGCCTGATCCTGCCGTCAGTGCAGGTGAACATGCGGGCAGGTGAGATGCCTCCCGCCGAGGACAACGGACAGGTTTACCTGAAAGTGCCTATCAATCGCTTCTGACAGAGGGTATGCCATGAAGATTCATTATCTTGAACCGGAGTTCGCGGTTGCGGATACCGTGGCTATCGAAGATCTCCCGGAAATCCGGGAAAAGGGCTTCCGGACGCTGATCTGTAACCGGCGTCCGGGGGAAGAGGGTTATGCTGGTGAGGAGGCCTACGCAGAGGCGGCCGCCAATGCCGGTCTTGAATGGGTATGTGTCCCGGTGGCATCCGGTGAGTATTCCGACGCCGACGTGGAAGCGTTCGGCCAAGCTCTGGAACGCGTGCCTTCCCCCATCCTCGGGTTTTGCCGGACCGGCCGTCGCGCCGTTCACATGTGGGCCCAGGCTCGTGCCCGGGAACCCCTGTGCAATATCCCGATGCTCCTCAAGGCGGCCCATGAGGCTGGCCATGATCCTCAGCCCATCCGGGAACTGCTGGAAAAGTAACGTTTGAATATTGAGCTCGACGGACAGGGAGGTCCCTTGCTATCGCGGAGTTGAAGACCAGATGAAACCAAACCAAGACGTCGATCAATCCTTCCTGAAATACCATGATGTGGTCATCATCGGGGCCGGGGCTGGCGGAATTGCGACCGCTGCAAGCCTGTTGAAACGCCAGAAGGACCTGGACATCGCAATCATTGATTCCTGTGAAATTCATTACTATCAGCCGGGCTGGACCATGGTTGGTGGCGGCGTATTTTCCGCAGAAAGTACACGCCGCAAGACCGAAACCGTCATCCCCAGTGGTTGCCAGTGGTATCGGGTAGCCGCAGAACAGGTGGATCCTGACGCCCAGGTGGTAACCCTGACCGATCGTCGGCGTATCGGGTACCAGCGTCTGGTTCTCGCTCCTGGATTGGTGCTGGACTGGGGCTCAGTGGCCGGTCTTGAAGAAACCCTGGGACAGAACGGCGTTACTTCAAACTATCGCTACGATCTCGCACCCTACACCTGGTCCCTCGTGGAGCAGCTGGAAAAAGGCAAGGCGCTGTTTGTGCAGCCTCCGATGCCGATCAAATGTGCCGGCGCGCCCCAGAAGGCCATGTATCTGTCGGCGGATGAATGGCGCCGTAAAGGCAGGCTGGAGAACATCGATGTTTCTTATCATTCCGCAGGGCAAGTGCTCTTCGGCGTTGAGGATTACGTGCCTGAGCTCCAGAAATATGTGGACCGCTACGGGATTGAGCTGTGCTTTGAAGAGCGACTCATCGCAGTTGATGGCAAGGGTAAGACCGCCCGTTTTGTCAGGCGCACCGGCGATGAGCAGGAAATTCTTGATCGCCCGTTCGATATGCTCCACGTTGTTCCTGCCCAGCGCGCCCCGCGTTTTATCGCTGAATCAGGGCTGGCCAACCCCGAGGGTTGGACCGACCTCGATTCCGAAACCCTGCAGCACATCCGATACCCGACTATATTCGGGCTGGGAGATGCGAGCGGAACACCCAATGCCAAGACCATGGCGGCGGTGCGAAAGCAGGCCCCGGTTGTAGCGGCAAACCTCCTTGCGTCGCTGATGGATAAAGAGCTGCCCGCGGCTTATCTCGGCTACGGTTCCTGTCCGCTGACGGTAGAGCGGGGCAGGATCGTCCTTGCCGAGTTCGGCTATGGTGGTAGGCTCCAGCCAAGCTTCCCCAGCTGGATCAATGACGGCACGAAGGCAACCCGAATGGCCTGGTGGCTGAAAGCGAAGCAGCTGCCCTGGCTATACTGGAACGGGATGCTGAAGGGTAGGGAATGGATGGCGGCACCGGCTGCACGAAACGTCTGATATCAGGGAGTGAGAAACATGTCGGATCGGTTAGCCCGGTTCCTGCCCATTCTGAACTGGCTCAAGGACTACAGGGGTGACACGTTTGTCAGCGATGCGCTGGCTGCAGTGATTGTTACCCTGATGCTGGTGCCCCAGGCACTTGCCTATGCCTTGCTGGCAGGTCTTCCGCCCGAGGTTGGCCTGTACGCCAGTATGATCCCGCTGGTGGCGTACGCACTGTTTGGAACCAGTGCGACGCTAGCCGTCGGACCTGTGGCGGTTGCCTCCCTTATGACGGCCTCTGCACTCGGTGGTATTGCCGAAGCCGGCACTCCCGAGTACGTCGGTGCCGCGCTGGTGCTGGCCTCGCTTTCCGGCGTCATGCTTTTTGCCATGGGCCTTTTGCGACTTGGCTTTCTGGCCAATTTTCTCAGTCATCCGGTGATATCCGGGTTTG
>Ga0114984_1000865_pt1 | contig 11481 bp, 16 predicted proteins | sample Shrwel1BS1Day1_FD_96987 | JGI IMG/M metagenome (GOLD analysis project Ga0114984, IMG submission 96987) | Subsurface microbial communities from deep shales in Ohio, USA - Utica-3 well 1 S-1-Day1 | ecosystem: Environmental > Aquatic > Deep subsurface > Shale gas/oil reservoir > Produced water/Flow... | reverse complement strand
GGATCAGCGTGGGCTGAGTGTCCGAATGGCGTGGAATCCGCAAGCAAAAGGACAAAAGCGCGGATCGAGGCCACGCTGGATGCTAGCGTGGCGCGGCACAAGGTACTGCTCCAGGAACACCGGGCAGAAATTGAGGTGATCGAGGGTCAACACTAGGTGCATGGCCATGAGTCACAGCTAGGAGCTGGACGGCATGCGTGGAATTCTCGCCATTTCTGACTTGGATCGTGATGAGGCGTTGCGCAATGCCGACGCAGCGAAAAGGCAGACTACCCTGCTGCGCAACCAACTCGATGAAATTCATGTGTTCCTGGAATCGAGCTCAGCAGGTACTGACGAAACAGCCATGGCCGTACGTCATCGGCTTTTTCAGGACCATAGCGAGGCCTGCTGAGGAACGCCATGCCCGCAGGGCATATTAGCCGCTTGCACGCACTTGGATGATGGCGATGGAGGTAGGGCGGCGATACCCGCGAAGCGGCCTCTCTAGAGTCAACACATTACCCCCTGCGTTCCTCAGAGCAGCGGATCAGCTAATTCGCGGGACACGGGAGCACGGCCAGCACGGCGCCCCTGCGCGCCCTATCAGCCCTTGTTCTCCTTCCCGGTGTATCTGCCGCGTTTGGGGGTGCAGGGGCCGCAGGCCCTTGCCGGGTGTGGGCAGCGCCCACGATCTTGTCAGCGCAGCGCCGTAGGCGCGAACCAGCGCTGGCGTCATTTGGTGCCGTAGGCACCGCTCTACTGATTCTTTTAACCACCTGGTTAATGGCCGACACCTATCTGAATCACCACCGACACTTAATTTTTCTATCCACAGGCATGCCCATCGGGGCCGGCTGGGCAACGGCTCACAAAGGTGCTGAAACTGCGTGCGAGATGGGTACGAAGTTGGCCGAGCACCGGATAGAGGCTCGGTTTTTAGCGCGCAGCTAAGCGGCAGGCGTGTTGAGGCCAGCCCTGGGGTCAGGCTCGGAGCTTGCTGCGAAGGATTCGCTCTGCCTCGGCGTTGCGCTCGCCGGGAGGCATGTTGGGATATGTCAGCTTGAGCGCGATCAGCAGCTCGGTTCTGGCCTGCTCGTAGGTCTGCCGATCGATGCCTCGCGGCAAACCAGGCTCTGGCCCGCGACGGTTGGCAGAGGGTTTCCCGATCACCAGTTTGTTGCGAGCCCAACCGGTAAGGTTGCCGCCGCCTTTGAGAGCCTTCTTCGCCAGCCGCTTGGTTGCCCTGTCGCGCTCGTGCCTCAGTCGCTCATATAGACCGAACGCAGTGAACAGCAGTGCATTCACCGCTTTCACTGCCGCCAGTCCGCGCCATGACCCATCTTCCTGGAGCTGGCGGGGCTGCGAGACGGTCAGCAGGTTGGCACGCTTGAGGTCGGCCATGGCGCGCTCAGCGCGGCGCATATTCAGGCCGGTGTACTGCACCAGGTAGTCGAGCGTCAGGGAAATGAAACCGCCAGCGGTCGGTACGCCACAGCGCAGAGACGCCAGGTCAGTGAACTCCAGGATAGCGTTCAGCAACAGCAGACATGCCTCGCGGCGTTCACTGCGCTGCTGCCGCTTGGATCCGTTAGCAGCATTCAGGGAAGGGATGTAGCGAGGCGCGGAATAATACTGACGGACGCGGCCTTGCAGCTCCTTCAAAATCCCAGGCCGGGTTTTGGCAGTTGTGGGCCTCACCAACTCCAGGCGCGGAGCGTCTGGCTGATGACCGCAGAAATTTCCGCCTGGGTTCGTGCGGGGGATATAAGAGCGCTTCGCTATTGCCATCGCCCACCGCCAGGCAGGCGGCGAGCAAATAAATTTTCCTGCATACCTGCTCCCTGTCCGAAAAACTCGGGAGAGGCCTGGCGCACTATGGACGGCACGGGGCTCCGCACCTAGAATAGGTCGTCCAGGTCTCGTATTCCGGCCCGCTAAAACCGAATCTCCCGAGACCTCAGGCCGGAGCAGCGCCAACTGCTAGCCGACCCTTCAAGCCCCGCACTGCGGGGCTTTGTCGTTTTTAGGGGTATCCCCTATGGCGATTTGCCGTGCTCTGTCTGCCGCCAAGCAGACGCGTAAATTCTTGAGGCCCTGGGCGCTAGGGCTCATGCAACGATGCGCGAAAGGTAGCATGTGGAAAATCAAACATGCAACAAATGATAAGCCATAGAGCCGTGGTGATGACTCTAAGGCCTTGTAGAATCTGGCTTTAGCGAATTTATTGGATTTATCTTATTTATGATAAATCTAATATTTTCAATAAATAGATCGCCTATTATTCTTCGCTCTCGTCTTCAATCACCTCACTCCGTGAAACACGCTCCAGAAGAGCCTGGAGCTGGTCTGGCTCCATTTCCTGCAACGCAAGGACACCAGCTCGAACTACATTACTTCGAGAAACCTTGAGATTTCTAGGTGCCAGGGTCAGGCGATCAATCGCACGGTTGACCTTCTTATCAAGCGAGAAGGTTGTGGGGGTTGTGTTCCTCAACTCGGAAACTTTTTTGGGCGGCCTTCCTCGACGGCGACCAGCAGGGGTAGTAGCCCCCCCCGATTTGACTGCGGCCCCCGATATGAACTCCAAAGCAGCCGTATCGTTATCAGGCACCGACGCCGGCACTACTTGAGCCGGTTTCTTCAAATCCTTCAATCCCATTTGGCAGTGCCCCACAGCTCAGCAGCAAGCATCTCGATTTCTTCGATAGCTCGGCTGTCAGCACCGCTCTCGAGAACGCTGCGTCCGTCTTCATCCGCATCGTCATAGATGTTCCGAGCGGTGGTGATCGCCTCCAAGGGTTGCACCCCAAACGAAGCGCACGCTTCCTTGGCATCGAGGATACGTTGCACCTGGCTTGGCAGCGCCGGGCATTGAGTGATGACGGCACGAACAATGAGCGAAGGATTAACAGCCGTGGCCAGCTTGGCCAGGTTCTCGACCTTGGGCAGCGTTTTCAAGTCTCGGCGCTTGGGTCGGAATGGGATCAGCATATGGGTCGCCACAGTCATCGCTGAGCGCAACGCCTCAGAGTCCGCCCCACCAGCATCGACAACGATTTGGCGATAGCGGCTACGCAAGTCCAGGAGCGTCTGTCGGATGTTGCCGTGGGCCTGAACAACTGGGATCGCTTTCAGATCGTCTTGGTCAGCTCGCTCTGCTGCCCAGTCCGCAGTTGTTCCCTGTGGGTCAGCATCCAGCAGCAGCACGTCGCCGCCGCGAGCCTGGAGCCACACAGCCAGGTTCTGTGCCAAACAGGACTTGCCACTGCCGCCCTTCTCTCCCCCAAGCAAAAGTATCATCTAGAGCCCCCCACTATGTTTATGGTAAATATCTTATTTAAGATAAATAAGATATTTACCATAAACAACAAGCGCCATTTCGGCAAGCCCCACCTATCCAGAAACCATAGGCGCAAAAAAACCCCTTTCGGGGCTTTACCAATCTTTGGGAAGCTGAGAGCGCTGATGCACCACCCTGAGCACTTGGATTTCATCCTGTTCAAGACGGTAGGGGGCGATGAAGGGATAGCGCGTAATGACTACCTCTCGAACCCCTGGTTTAGGCGAAGGACGCCCCATCCCGGCGAAAGTCTCCAGGAGCTCTAGCTGCTCAAGGATGCGGATGACTATGGCCTCCGCTTCAGACTCCCCAACGAGAGGGGCATAGTGATCAAAGATGTCGTCCAGGTCACTCTGCGCTGGATCGGTTATTGCGACTCTCGGCACGGCTCACCCACTTAGCCTTGACGGCTGCTAGATCAGTAAGTTTGCCCGCGTCCGCTGCTTCAATCCCAACGTCAATCGCCTGCAAGTGCCACGACTCGGCCTCAAGATAGCGGGTCATGGCACGCTTCACATGGTACAGACGATCCCGGTCGGTAGCCTCGGCCAGCTTGTCCAGCTGGGAAACAATCTCTTCTTCAAGGCGAAACGACAGAACAGGCGAAGCCATTATAGCGCCCTCCGTTTACGTTGTATACGATGTTTACTTTTGCAATTGCAGTATACGTTTAAACGTACACAATTCAACGAATATTTGAATATCGTGACGAGTGGTTCGCCGATAGGTGCAGGACTTTGCAATTGATTGCAACGCTAGCTCACCTGGCGGCATAGCGCACCGCCGGCTCTGGAACAGAAGGAGGCGTGCTGGGATGCAGCAGCTGATAGGTGCTGATGGCCAGGGCCAAGATGGCTGCGATAGCTGCGGCGTCGTGCAAGTAGTTGCGCATGGTAGGCGCCTCGGTGGTTGAGTCGCTTCCGATTGTCATGTCACGACGGCGGGCTATCAGCACCGACTTTCCGAAGTACGCCCGTGCCAAGTACAGGGCCTAGCATCACGACGCCCCGCGCAGACTGCGCATAACGGGCGATTATGGTAAATCCGGGGGCCTTCCTTCTTCCCTCCTATGCTCACGCCAAACCAAGCCGCTCGACCGTTACCAAGCATTTCGCACGGCAGCCAAGGGAAAAGTGGGGCCGCCCGTTTCCAATGCCTCAATGATGAACTTATGCCATTAGTGGCACTCTGAGATTGGGCGCGTTGTTAACCTTTGGCCTCCCCCTCCCGTAGGTTAACAACGTGTAAATCCGGCTGGGGGCAATACCCCCGATGGGGTTGTCGCGACGGAGTTCGCATCGCTTCAAAGGATGAAGTGAACCGCAGGGTGCGGTAAAAGGAACTGGACGTAGCCCCTTCAAAGGCCCTGTAGCGATACAGGGCCTTTTTTAAGAAGAGGGGCGTGGTATTCGATTCAATTGCGGTGCGCAGAATTCTAGTTCATAGCGAAGCTCACCCACGAGTTTTCTGATCTCGTAAGAGGTGTCCATCCTATGAATGCTTATCCCCGCAACAACCAGGTGTGGCTCGCCTGTGGCTGCATCGTAGATGCGTATTCTCGCGCTCGAAGACTCATGCGAGCAACGGCAAGAAAGTGGCATAAAGGAGCTTTCGACGATAGCGCGAGCCATTCCAAACGTGAGTGCCATACCACATTTCTCCTCGTGCAACTAACCATATGAGTTAGCTTCACATCCCTGCGACTGGCCTGTGATGGCCTAACGCCACGCATGCTATGCGCTTTGCTCCATCTCGTCTTGCCAATATCAGCTTTCACTGATGAATGGTGGATAGTTCACGAGCTAACCTTTTTTCCGGAAACGACCTCGACCTAGCGTTTCGATGCTATGACGTCGCACCATGATGCCATTTTGATGTCGTAGCATTTCTGTCATCAAGAGGCATTGGAGCATGGTAGGTATCAAGGAAGAAGGCAGCTACCGCAGTGTCGGGTATACAGTGAGCTTAATAAGATCAAACGTAGGCCAATGGACGTTTCGCGTTGACGTCCACCCAAGTAATGACTTGGTTGCGAGCGAGACTTTTATTTCCCCTGGCTTTTACAACACAGATGTCGAGGCGCATAGGGCCGCTCTTGAGCTGGCCGAGCTATACATTGATCGACAGCTTTTGTCGCACAAACCCTGAGTTATGCGACACGCTAGGCTTTCCAGGCTTTCCAGGCTTTACGTGGGCGAGGGCATCGCAGGTGTCTGTCGCAGATGGGCGCTTAGCCGCCTAAGGGCGTAAGCGCGCAAAAAAAAGCCCCGGCGCTATGCGGGGCGCAGCCCATGAAAACCGGAGCTGTTACTGCACGCCTCTACTTCCCTCAACTAGCGAGGGATACTGAAGAGAACCCCCTGCTCTTCAGTTCCTGAATCAACTGCTCGACTGTCGCATCCTTGATGTCCAGCACGTCAGGCTGCGCCTCTACTTCCTCCACCACTGCATTCAGCTCTTCATCTTCAGCGTCGGGGAAGAGGGCTGCGTTCAGCTTCAGCCAGGTGCTTAGCTCGGGCTTGCTTACACCCCTCTCATAGCGGCCCGGCATGACCCCTGAAATTTCGGCTTCAACCGCTAGTTGATCTTGAGTCCATCCTTTCGCTTTACGGGCGTTGCGGAGGCTGGTGGCGAAGGTTTTGCTGGTCGGTGCTGCGAGCATGGTAAATCCCCTGTACTTGGTTTGAGTTGCCTGCGGAAAGGACAATACGACTAGACAGACCACCAGTCAATGCTTATTCTGGTATTTTTAATACCATACACTCTTCTCATTAGATCGTAGTAAAAATTGCTTGATGATTTATTAACTCAAGCTACGTCTAACTCCAGCCTCTACGTGCACGCGCTCCTTGCGGTAAGGCGACACGGTCGCTCATTCCCAAACAACCTATATCTGATAATGTCCTTTATCACACATAAGCAGGTACGCCCCGATGAAGCTCGACCAAGACTTGGTGCGCGAGATCCTGCTGGCTGTGGAGGCCAGCGATCACAGCCCGTACACAACTATGGCCCTCGCGTTTGAAGCGTGGACACCTCAAGAAGTCTCTTACCACGTGATGCTGCTTCATGAAGCAGGTCTCGTTAAAGGCAAGGATGTATCAGTTTTGGCGGACACCTTCCCTGTGTGGGAACCAATGCGATTGACCCATAACGGACACGAGTTTCTCGAAACCGTACGGGATAGTGAGGTTTGGCGTCGAACCAAAGACGGAGCAGAGAAAGCTGGTGTGGCGGGCTTTAGCGTTCTGCTAGATCTAGGGAAAGCCTATGGCAAGCAAGTGCTCAAGGAGCGTCTCGGGATCGAGCTGCCATGAGTAGGCTTGTACTGTCCTCTTCGATCACAGCGCACGTTCCGGTGCTGGTCAGTCATGCGGGTGAGCGCGCCGGGGTGCGTTTTTTGGAGTTCTTCACGGCCAATATCCGCAACCCGAATACGCGGCGGGCCTATGCACGCGCAGCGGACGAGTTCTTAACTTGGTGCGCAGAGGTCGGGGTTCCCAACCTGGCAGCTGTCGCGCCTCTGCATGTGTCCACTTGGGTCGAGCTTCAAATGCAGAAGCTGGCCGCTCCCTCGGTGAAGCAACGCTTGGCCGCGATCAGGCATTTATTCGACTGGCTGGTGGTGGGCCAAGTAGTACCCCATAACCCGGCTGCCTCTGTACGTGGCCCCAGCCATACGTCCCGCACAGGCAAAACCCCCGTTCTCGATCCCTCTGAAGCCCGCCGCCTGCTCGACAGCATCGATGTCAGTACGCCTGCGGGGCTTCGGGATCGCGCCTTGATCGCGCTCATGGTGTTCTCGTTTGCACGTATTGGTGCAGCGCTGGGCATGAAAGTCGAGGATGCCTACACACAAAATCGGAGGCTGTGGGTACGCCTGCGCGAGAAAGGCGGTAAGCAGCACGCGATGCCTTGCCACCACTCCCTAGAAGAGTATCTGCACGCATACCTGGTCGAGACAGGAATCAACAGCGATCCGAAAGGGCCGCTGTTTCGCACCATCGGTCGCGGTACCGGAAAGCTGAGCACCCATGCACTGCCCCAATCCAATGCGCACGCCATGGTACGCCGGCGGGCACAGGCGGTCGGGATCCAGACGCTAATTGGCAACCACACGTTTCGGGCCACTGGAATCACAGCGTACCTAAAGAACGGAGGCACCCTGGAAAACGCGGCAGCCATGGCCAACCATGCGTCAACTCGAACAACACAATTGTATGACCGACGCCGGGATGAGATCAGCTTGGATGAAGTGGAGCGGATTTGGCTGTGATTGAATTGCCCAAGAGCAGCGGCCAAGGGCTCAGTGCGCCGTGTGTAGCTGATTTCCTGTGTGACGCGATTACAAACAACTCGCAGTGAAGCAATGCAAGCAGCCGGTGACACGGCGGTTTCGCTTCCGGGATTGGGATTCGAGAATTCAGCGTCGAGCTGTAAGCCACAGGGGCTGTCATCCTGGTTTTTCGCGTCCGCGAAAAACTCAGCGCAGCTCAATCCTCGGGCTGGTGGCACGAACTGGAGGGGGCTTGGGGTGCCACCATCGTCATGGTGGCACTGCTGCAACTCCCCATCTGACACTGTGGCTTGGGTTGATCTGAAAACGACCGGCGAATGCTCCGATGGGGCGTTCGCCGGTCACATGACAGCGTTACTTCTTATCCACCAACACCCACGCCTTGCTCAGTGGAGAGAACATGCTGTCGCAGGAATCGCTGATACATTTCAAACCGCGATCATCGGCAGCCAGGGCATATACATAGCTATCCGGGTTGCCAGTTATCTCGGTGAAAATGACCTTATCGCTTTTCTGCTCGACACTGAATTTCCGCTCCGTCATCAGGCTCCCGTACTTGTATATAGAGCGAACAGCTGCGTCTCCCTTCACCACGAGTACGACCTTGCCAGGGTCGCGGCCACTCGCCTCATAGTGGCCGTCCCAGCTTTTCCCGCATCCCGTCAGGGCCAAAGCAACAGGAACAATAACGGCGCCAATCGCCAGGTTCGATTTCATTGCACTCAACACGCTGAACACTCCAACTACTCCTTTAGAAACGTTACTCAACGGTCGCAGGCTGCGACCACTTAACAACCGCCAGATATCATTTTGCCATTATTTTTTTCTGGTCGCCGACTCCAACCCGCGGCGCTGTCCATTCAGCTCCTGGATAAATTCAGCAACGAGGAATTCGTCCAAGAGAAGCAGCACCGGCATCCAGTACAGGCGTAGAACGTTACCGTCCCTGGAAACGACAACACGTCGAGCCACTGAGGACGACCACTTCAGTTCCGGGCACAGACGGCTCACAAGCAGCAGGTCTTCCAGGTCAGCGCTCATCATCATGCTGCCCCTCACGACGCTCCATCCATTCGGCCACGCCCCAGCAGATCACTCCGAACACCGCCATCACCACAATCAGCCATAACGGCAGCAGGCGGTTTGCACCGATCCAAAAGCCCAGCCACGCAAAGAACACCCCCATAAAAATCTTCTTCATGTCGCCCCTCCGATTGCATTCGAGAGGCCACGCTAAAACGCGGATAGGGTGTGTCATCGCAAGGGGATGAAAAATCGTCGGTTCCCCTACGGGGCGTTGAGGGTTTCGCAGAGGTATCTGCTGGGTTTTCCAATGATCCGTGGTGAACAGCTAAGGATTCGCAGCAACGCCCTGCTGGTTGCGCACAGGTGGAGGAAGGGAAAGCGCTGACTTGCCAATGAATCGCAGTGCTTTGCCGCATGATCACTGTATGCCTGCCAGTGATTTCAAGTTCCGTCCCAGTGGTACCGGAAACATTCCTGGTGACGCGCCGATGAATCTCAGTGGTTTTTCGGTGAATCCGAGTGAATCCCCAAGCCCTTTGCGCGCAAAGATGTTGCGGCTACATCGCTCTAAATTCCCCCGCTATGTAACGCAATAAATTGCCTCTACATAGCGGGGAATACGAAAATTACAGATATTCACGCAACAATATACAACGCAACAAAATATCTGCTGTAAACCTGCCTGAAAACGCGTATTCTGTCCCTGCTCAACCCCGCGCCACCCGGAGCTACCTCGCAGACGTCATCGTTTTCGAGCGGCATTGGTGGAAGGGGCCTCCACGTCATCGCAGAGGCGCCGCCGGCCGTCGACACGTCATCGCATCAACGGCCACCAACACGGAGACCCAACCGAAAACGGGCATCAGGTCGCGTAAGCCAGACCTCAAAAATGGCAAGACCGAGACCTCACTCGTAACCAGGAGGCGTGATCAGTCCCCGCCTGCACCACAGGTGCAAAGGGGGGCGAACAGGCACAAGACCCATGCGTGCATGGTGTGTCGCTGAACCGCGAGTCGGTCAGTCGTTCTTACAGAAGGAAAACCAATGATGGATTTCGACGCCATCGCCGTGACTGAGCGCCTCAAGGCCGACGCCAAGGTGGCGAGTAAGGCCCGGCGAAAACCGCGCACCTACGCGCAGCGCCGTTCCCTGCTCGATGAGCACACCGCCGAGCTACTGCGCCTCGATCATGCCGGATGCAGCTGTGCCAACCTCAAAGCCTGGTTGGCGGAGAACGGCATTTCGGTTGAGCGCTCGACCATCAGCCGGTGGCTGCAGCGGAACCGTCACAGTGGCTAAATTCGCCAAACCCTCGACTCAAGCTGCCTCGGTCATGAAGCGGCTGCAGGGCAGCACTATCAGGTCAATCGGCACTGTCCGGAACTACGAATCGCGCCTTAAACAGATCACGGCGTACCTCCAGGAACATCGCCTGGGCAGCCTGCGCGACATGACGCCCACCATCGCCCTGGAGTATCTGCGCGAACGCGCCACGGTGGTCGGCCAGAAAACGCTGGATATGGAAAGGCAGGCTCTGCAGTCGATGTTGGTGCATGTGACCCGTCAGCTACCTCCAGGAAAAACCCTGGAGGTCATCAAAAGCTCTGCTATCAGCTCCAGGACTGGGAAACCAGGACAACCCACGCTGGGCAGGCGACTGGCTGAGGAATCCAGGCTGTACAGCCGTGACCAAGTGGCGTTGATCGCAGCACGGCAATCGCCACACAACGCACTGGCAACCGAGATTGCGCACGCCGCAGGCCTGCGTGCTCATGAGCTTCTGTCATTGCGTAGAACGCACCAGCAGAAGCCAGATGAGCGCCCCGCGCATGGGATGAAATTCTCTGGTATCCGGGAAACAACCATCAGCTACACCGTCCACGGCAAAGGGGGGCTAATCCGCGAGGTACGCATCCCAATACCGTTGGCCAGACGTCTGGAAACTATGCGCTTATCAGAACCGCGCACCGTCAAGGATAGGGGCATCAACTATCAGCAGTTCTACGGAATTGGAGGTGGTCAGCCCTGGAGCAAGTCGGTCAGTGCTGCCTCTAAGGCAGCACTCGGCTGGTCAACCGGCGCGCATGGACTACGCCACACCTATGCCCAGGAGCGTATGGCCACACTACAGCGGCACCTCCCCAGAAAAGAGGCGCTGGAGGTTGTGTCCCAAGAGATGGGGCATTTCCGCCCTGAAATCACCGAGGTCTATCTGCGTTGAATATCGTATATCGACCCTAATTGGATCACCAGCATTCCGCAGTTTGTGATCGGCGCCTTATGGGGGAAGGATTCCGGGTTAGCTTTTCGACGCCCCATGCCCCCACGCCCCGCCGCGCTGCCGGCCTATGGGGGAAGGATTCCCATACCTTTACCGGGCGTAGATAAAAAGACGGATATTCTGACACGCAAAGGCCAAGCACACATGCCCGCTTGTGCCCTTCCCGGGATGTCTGACAAACCACCGTTTTCTGAACATCTGGGCAGAGGTCATGCAACCCCCGTGTAACTGACGGTCGGTGCCGGCAACGACGCACGCTGCACGGCAAGTCGCTTCTCATGCAGAGACGTGATGTGCTCATCGGGGACGATAGAGAAAACGGAAAAAATCGTACGTTAAGCGTCCATCCACTTGCGCAGCAGACGCTTTTTCAGGGAGGCGCGCTCTTGCGGATTGCGTCCCTTGTGGTTGGCAATGCGATCCGCCGTGGCGGCCTGGCGCTTGATGGGCCAGTAGGAGCGGCCATCCTTACCCATCGACCAGACGTTGCTGACCTGGTTTTCCAGTAGAGGCAGATGGGCGCATAGAGCTTCCGGCGACGCGCTGGCCAGCGCG
>Ga0114984_1000864_pt1 | contig 11482 bp, 13 predicted proteins | sample Shrwel1BS1Day1_FD_96987 | JGI IMG/M metagenome (GOLD analysis project Ga0114984, IMG submission 96987) | Subsurface microbial communities from deep shales in Ohio, USA - Utica-3 well 1 S-1-Day1 | ecosystem: Environmental > Aquatic > Deep subsurface > Shale gas/oil reservoir > Produced water/Flow... | reverse complement strand
GATGAGATCACCGACGACGAATTCGAGTCGCTGCTCGATCAATTGCACGGCAAGGGCAAGTTCGTGCCGCCCGCTGAGCCGGCGCCCGCGCCTGCCGCCGCGGCCAAACCTGCAGCAGCGCCCAAGGCCACCGCACCTGCCAAGCCCGCAGCAGCCAAGGCTGAGCCTGCTGCCGCTCGTGCTTCTGCCGCACCCGCGCCTGCTGCCGACAAGGCGCCGGCCGCGAGCGAAGCGGAAACCACCGTACGGGTCGACACTGCGCGCCTCGACGAGATCATGAACATGGTCGGCGAACTGGTGCTGGTGCGTAACCGCCTGGTTCGCCTTGGGCTCAACAGCGGCGACGAGGCCATGGCCAAGGCCGTGTCGAACCTCGATGTAGTCACGGCCGATCTGCAGACCTCGGTGATGAAGACCCGTATGCAGCCGATCAAGAAGGTCTTCGGCCGCTTCCCGCGTCTGGTACGCGACCTTGCGCGCAACCTGAAGAAGGAAATCAACCTCGAGCTGGTGGGCGAGGAAACCGACCTCGACAAGAACCTGGTCGAGGCGCTGGCAGACCCGCTGGTGCACTTGGTGCGCAACGCCGTCGACCATGGTGTGGAAACCCCGGAAGAGCGCGAGAAGGCTGGCAAGTCCCGTGCAGGGCGTGTGGTGCTGTCTGCCGAGCAGGAAGGCGACCACATCCTGTTGTCGATCACCGATGACGGTAAGGGGATGGACGCCGACGTGCTGCGCGCCAAGGCCGTGGAGAAAGGCCTGCTGGACAAGGATGCGGCTGATCGCCTGAACGAGTTTGAATGCTACAACCTGATCTTCGCTCCGGGCTTCTCGACCAAGACCGAGATTTCCGACGTATCCGGCCGTGGTGTCGGCATGGATGTGGTGAAAACCAAGATCTCCCAGCTCAATGGCACGGTCAACGTGTTCTCGCAGAAGGGCCAGGGCTCGAAGATCATCATCAAGGTGCCGCTGACCCTGGCGATCATGCCGACGCTGATGGTGATGCTGGAGAACCAGGCCTTTGCCTTCCCGCTGGTCAACGTCAACGAGATCTTCCACCTCGATCTGTCACGCACCAACGTGGTCGACGGTCAGGAGGTGGTGATCGTGCGCGACAAGGCGCTGCCCCTGTTCTATCTCAAGCGTTGGCTGGTGCCGCAGGCTTTTCAGGAGGAACAGCGCGAAGGCCATGTGGTGATCCTCACCGTGGGCAGCCATCGCATCGGCTTTGTCGTCGATCAATTGGTCGGTCAGGAAGAAGTGGTAATCAAGCCACTGGGCAAGATGCTGCAAGGCACGCCCGGGATGTCTGGCGCCACGATCACTGGTGACGGACGCATCGCATTGATTCTCGACGTACCGAGCATGCTCAAGCGCTACGCTCGACGTTTCTGATGTTTCGCGGCGCGGGCCATGGCTTCGCGCCGTCTAGGAGTGTGTATGGCTGTTAAAGTTCTGGTGGTGGACGACTCCGGCTTCTTCCGCCGGCGTGTCTCGGAAATCCTGTCTGCTGACCCCAGCATTCAGGTCGTGGGCACGGCTACCAACGGGCGGGAAGCCATCGATCAGGCGTTGGCACTCAAGCCCGACGTGATCACCATGGATTACGAGATGCCGATGATGGACGGTATCACCGCTGTGCGAAACATCATGCAGCGCTGTCCAACGCCGGTGCTGATGTTCTCCTCGCTGACGCACGAAGGGGCTCGTGTCACGCTCGATGCCCTGGATGCTGGCGCGGTGGATTTTCTGCCGAAGAATTTCGAGGACATCTCGCGCAACCCCGAGAAGGTCAAGCAGATGCTGTGTGAGAAGGTGCACAGCATCGCACGCAGCAACCGTCGTTTCAGCTCGGCTGCAGTGGCGCCGGCGCCGACTGCGGCCAGCCCGAGCGCGGCGCCGATTAGCCGCCCGGCCGTTTCGACGCGACCTGCGGCACCGGCTCCCGCTGTTCCTGCGCGTCCGGCAGCATCGGCCGGTGGCGCCGCGCCTACGTCATCCGCGCCCAAGCGCAAGGCTTACAAGCTGGTTGCCATCGGCACCTCGACCGGTGGCCCGGTGGCTCTGCAGCGTGTGCTGACCCAGCTACCGGCGAATTTCCCAGCGCCCATCGTACTCATCCAGCATATGCCGGCCGCGTTCACCAAGGCTTTCGCCGAGCGACTGGACAAGCTCTGTCGTATCCAGGTCAAGGAAGCCGAGGACGGCGATATTCTGCGCCCTGGACTGGCGCTGCTGGCACCTGGCGGCAAGCAGATGATGGTCGATGCGCGCGGTGCGGTGAAAATCCTCCCGGGTGACGAGCGTCTCAACTACAAACCCTGTGTCGATATCACCTTTGGCTCGGCAGCCAAGTCCTATGGTGACAAGGTACTGGCCGTGGTACTCACCGGTATGGGCGCCGATGGCCGCGAGGGTGCGCGTCTGCTCAAGCAGGGCGGGAGCCAGGTATGGGCGCAGGATGAGGCCAGTTGCGTGATCTATGGCATGCCCATGGCGGTGGTCAAGGCCAATCTGACCGATGCCGTCTACAGCCTCGATGACATTGGCCGGCATCTGACCGAGGCCTGCCAGTGAACAGTGTTGATGCGGAAACCTGCGCATGGATGTACTGAGCCTTATTGGCGTCATCTTGGCGTTCGTTGCCATTCTGGGCGGCAATTATCTTGAGGGTGGGCATGCTGGTGCCTTGCTCAATGGCCCGGCCGCGCTGATCGTCATCGGTGGTACCTTGGGTGCAGCGTTTCTGCAGGCGCCCGTGCAGGTATTCAAACGGGCCATGGGGATTCTGCGCTGGATTTTCTTTCCGCCGCGTATCGATCTGCCCGGTGGTATCAATCGTGTGGTTGGCTGGAGCATGGTGGCGCGCAAGGAAGGCCTGCTGGGCCTTGAAGCGGTGGCCGATGCCGAGCCTGATCCCTATGCGCGCAAGGGGCTGCAGTTGCTGGTAGACGGCGCCGAGCCGGAATCCATTCGCAGCATTCTCGAAGTCGACCTCTATACCCAGGAAGCGCGTGATATCCAGGCTGCCAAGGTATTCGAAAGCATGGGCGGCTACGCGCCGACCATCGGCATCATTGGTGCGGTAATGGGGTTGATTCATGTGATGGGCAATCTGGCCGACCCGAGCATGCTCGGCAGTGGCATTGCCGTGGCGTTCGTCGCCACCATTTATGGTGTGGGGTTCGCCAACCTGCTGCTGTTGCCTGCGGGCAACAAGCTCAAGGCCATTGCCATGCGTCAGTCGCGCTACCGTGAGATGCTGCTCGAAGGCATCCTGTCCATTGCCGAGGGAGAGAATCCACGCTCCATCGAACTGAAGCTGCAAGGCTTCATGGACTGATGGAGGGATGGCATGGCACGCAGGCGGCATCATGAAGAGCACGAGAATCACGAGCGTTGGCTGGTGTCCTACGCTGACTTCATCACCCTGTTGTTCGCCTTCTTCGTGGTGATGTACTCGATTTCCTCGATCAATGAAGGCAAGTACAAGGTTCTTTCCGATTCGCTGACGGGCGTGTTCAACCAGCCGGATCGTTCGATCAAGCCAATTCCGGTTGGTGAGGAGCGGCCGCGTACCAGCCAGCCGGATGATAGCGCCATGGACGATCCCAGTTCGGACTCGACCCTGCAGAGTATTGCCTCCAGCGTGCGTGAGGCCTTTGGTGAGTTGATCCAGGCCGATCAGCTGACCGTGCGCGGCAACGAGATGTGGATCGAGATCGAACTCAGTTCCAGCTTGCTGTTTCCCAGCGGTGATGCCATTCCGAACAACCAGGCGTTCGATATCATCGAAAAGGTGGCCAAGATTCTGGCGCCTTATCAAAACCCGGTTAAGGTCGAGGGCTTCACTGACAACCTGCCGATTCAGACGGCTCAATATCCAACCAACTGGGAGCTGTCGGCTGCGCGGGCGGCGAGCATCGTACGCATGCTGGCGATGGAGGGTGTCGACCCTTCGCGTCTTGCCGCTGTCGGCTATGGTGAGTTCCAGCCGGTAGCCGACAACGCCACGGCCGAGGGCCGGGCGCGGAATCGCCGAGTCGTGCTGGTGATTTCACGCAACCTTGAAACGCGCCGCAGTGATGGATCTGCCGCGACTCAGCAAAACGGGGCTGGCACGCAACCTGCACCGCCGCCTGCGTCGGGGGTTCCACAGTCGTGAAGCCGTCAAATTCCAGTCGCTTGCTCTGTGGCAGTGACGCCATTCTCGGCCTGAGCGCCTCTTGCCGGGAGGATAAGAGAACATGAAAGTCTGGGCAGTAGCCAATCAGAAGGGAGGGGTCGGCAAGACCACCACCTCCATTGCCCTGGCAGGCCTGTTGGCCGATGCCGGCAAGCGTGTAGTCGTGGTCGATCTCGATCCGCATGGGTCGATGACCAGTTATTTCGGTCATGATCCCGACACGCTGGAGCACAGTTGCTTCGACCTGTTCCTGCACCAGGGCAACGTGCCGCAAGGCCTGTCCAAGCAGCTGTTGCACAGCACCAGTCACGAGAATATCTCGCTGCTGCCATCGAGCACCGCGCTGGCTACCCTGGAGCGCCAGTCGCCGGGGCAGAGTGGTCTCGGTCTGGTGATCGCCAAGAGCCTGGCGCAGCTGTGGCAGGATTTCGATCACGCCATCATCGACAGCCCGCCATTGCTTGGCGTGCTGATGGTCAACGCCCTGGCCGCCAGCCAGCAACTGGTGATTCCGGTGCAGACCGAGTTTCTTGCGGTCAAAGGCCTGGAGCGGATGATCACGACACTGGCGATGATCAACCGTTCGCGCAAGCAGGCCTTGCCCTACACCATCGTGCCGACGCTGTTCGACCGTCGTACCCAGGCCTCCATGAGCACCCTGCGGGTGCTGCGCAATACTTATCCCGATCATCTGTGGCCGGCCTACATTCCGGTCGATACCCGTTTGCGCGATGCCAGCCGGGCAGGGCGTACGCCTTCGCAGTTCGATGCGAACAGCCGTGGCGTGATCGCCTATCGGGCGCTGCTCAAGCATCTGCTCAGCCATCAGCCGGCGGCGCAGGTGGCTTGAAATGAATGACTGTGTTGAACTGCGTCACTCAAGTCGGAGCATGCTGCGGCCGATAGGCTGTAAAGATCTTATCTCGGGTTCCTGTCATGAGTCGTAACCTCGCCACCGCTACACGCTCCCAGCTGGCCTTGCAGTCATACCTCGACGGGTTGCTGCAGGAAGCTGCTGCCGAGCTGGAGATGTCCGTCAGCCTCGACGAGTTCGAGGCTGCGGTGCTCGAGGAGCAGGTGCGCGATGCCCGATTGGTCGAGCCGGTAGCGCCAACGGTTGCGCCTGTTGCACTTGCAACTGTGGTCGAGCCGCAGGTTAAGGCCCCTGTTGCGCCGGTGGAGTTGCTCGCGCCGACACGGGTGCCGGTGATCGAAGAGGCGCCGCCAGAGGTTGCGGTCCATGCCGAGCCGGTGCCGCAACCGGCTGCCTTGCTCGCCGATGGCCGTCCGGCATGGGCCGAGGAGCCATTCGAGTGTCTGTTGTTCGACGTCGCCGGGCTGACCCTGGCGGTACCGCTGATTTGCCTGGGCTCGATCTATCCGCTCGAAGGCCAGGAGTTGACGCCGCTGTTCGGTCAGCCGGAGTGGTTTCTCGGTATTCTGCCCAGCCAGTCCGGTAACCTGAAGGTGCTGGATACGGCGCGCTGGGTGATGCCGGAACGTTACCGTGATGACTTCCGTGAAGGGCTGCAATACGTGATTTCGGTGCAGGGCTACGAGTGGGGGCTGGCGGTGCATCAGGTCAGCCGCTCTATTCGTCTGGATCCGGACGAGGTCAAGTGGCGCAGCCAGCGCAGCCAGCGACCCTGGCTGGCCGGTACGGTGATTGAACACATGTGTGCACTGCTCGACGTGGCGGCGCTGGCCGAGTTGATCGCCAGCGGCGCGGCGAAACGCCTGAATGGCGGAAAGAATTGGTGAGTCTGCACCAACGGGCTCTATAGTTGATGACAAGCGGGTCGACCCGCACATGCCGCACTGAGCGGTTTTTGATGAGGCTAGGGGACATGAAGAAAAGTTCTGCACAAGGCGCCGAAGATCCGATTCTGCAGTGGGTGACCTTTCGCCTGGACAACGAGACCTACGGCATTAACGTGATGCAGGTTCAGGAAGTCCTGCGCTATACCGAGATTGCCCCTGTGCCGGGCGCGCCGAGCTATGTGCTGGGTATCATCAACCTGCGCGGCAACGTGGTCACCGTGATCGATACCCGCCAGCGTTTCGGTCTGGGTTCGGCGCCGGTGACCGACAACACCCGTATCGTCATCATCGAGGCGGACAAGCAGGTGGTCGGCATTCTGGTCGATAGCGTGGCCGAAGTGGTTTACCTGCGTCAGTCCGAGATCGAGACGGCACCGAACGTCGGTAACGATGAGTCGGCCAAGTTCATCCAGGGCGTCTGCAACAAGAACGGCGAGCTGCTGATTCTGGTCGAACTGGACAAGATGATGTCCGAAGAAGAGTGGTCGGAGCTGGAGAGCATCTGAGCCATGTCCGAGGTTGCCATGCTGGCTGCGGCCCTTGCCTTCGTGGCGCTGCTCTGCGTGGCAATGGGCATCGTCTGCCGTGGCCTGCAGCGCAACCAGCAGCGTCTGCTGGCTGAGCAGGCCAAGCGTGATGCCGTGCGCGATGCTCGGATCAAGGAGCTGGGTAAACGGCTGGATGCCTACCTGACCGGCAGCATTCGCATGGGCGAAGAGTTGCACGAGTTGCGGCGTGTGGTGGCGCCGTTGCCGGATAAGGTCAGTCAGATCGAGCAGCGCGACCCCAGTAGCCTGTCCTTCACGCAGGCCGCACGCCTGGTGGGCATGGGCGCCAGCGTCGAAGATCTGACCCAGTCCTGTGGGTTGAGCAAGGCCGAGGCCGAGCTGATCAGTCGCCTGCACAAGCCCAAGGCCGGCCAGGCGCAATAGAGCCCGTATGGCGCCGCTCCCTCAGGCTTTTCCTCGCGCCGGCACCCACCCAGACTGGCTTTCGACTGTGCGCGGCTGAGGTAATCTTATCGTCACTCAGTTCGACGGCCCCTCGAGCTGGCGCAGTGCAGGGCTGACGTCACGCTCCGTGTCCGTCTCGAAGCCTGGTGGTGCTTTGCCCTGCAGGTACCAGGCGAAGGCGATGATTTCGGCGATGCAGCGATACAGCGTCTCGGGAATCGCGTCGCCCAGCTCCAGGCGTGCCAGCAGGCGCACCAGCTCGGCATTCTCGTAGATTGGCACCTCGTACTCGCGGGCGATGGCGAGAATGGCCTCGGCCAGTTCGTCGTCGCCCTTGGCGCTGAGTACCGGCGCACTTTGTCCATCGTAATTCAGGGCAATGGCCTGGCGTGGTTCGGGCTGTGGCTTGCGGCTCATGCGGTTTCATCCACCCAGCGTTGTTCCAGCGAGGTCTTCGGGCCCTGCGGCGGCATACCCTGGCGACAGGCCAGCTCACCGACTTCCAGGCCGGCGGCCAGCAGGCGTTCACGCAGGTGACCGAGCTCGGCATTGATCAGGGTGGTGGTTTCTGCACGTTCGGCCCAGAGTTGGCTGGACAGGCTGCCGCGTAGCAGTTGAGCGCGCACTTGCAATGGGCCCAGGTGGGGGGGATCGAAAGCCAGATCGATACGCCAGACGGGCTCCTTGGGTTCGTTCTTCTCGGCGTTGCCCTCGCGGTCTTCACGCTGCAGTTTGATCTGTAATGGAATGATGTCCTGCTGATGGCGCATGGGCAGCTCCAGTTGCCAGGTGGTCAGCAGATTGCCGTTGGCGTCGACCTGGGTTTGCGCCAGGCTCGACAGTTGGTGGGTCTGCAGGCGTGAAATGGCCGCAGCGGCAAGTTTCAGCAACATCTCCAGATCGGCTTCGCCATCCTCCATGTTCTGCAGCAGGCGCGAGGGCAGGGGGAAGTTAAGCGCCTGTTGTCGCGCTGAGCCGTTGCTGCTGATGCCGAGCATTTGTCGCGCCATCGCGGGCAGGTTCTGGTTGATGGCGTTTTGCAGGCCGGCGAGTGTGCCGGCTGCGCCAGGTAGTTGCGGCAGTAGCTGCGCGATCAGGCGCAGCAGGTTGGCTTTCAGGTCCTGCGCCAGTGCGCTGGTCTGGCCCTGCAGCAGCTTGGCTTCGAGCAGCACACCGCTGCTCTCCAGGGCCTGCGCCAGACCCTTGGCTGTGCTCAGCTGGGTACTGTCGGGGAGGGCGCCGAGCAGTTTGTCGATGCTGCCCCGTAGCGCCTCATCGCCGCCACTCAGGTTCTGCAGGCCCTTGAACAAACCTTCCAGCGAAGCCTGGCGGTTCTGCTGTGCGGCAAGCTGCTGACCCAACACCAGTTGATCGAGGCGGCCACTGAGCGGCAGAAAGGCAAGGCTCTGACTGCCTTGCACCTGCGCGCTGAGCAGGCTGCCGAGTGGCAATGCGAGCGGGCTGTCGAGCGCCATCTGCTTGCCGGCTAGCGGAGTGTTGAGCAGATTCACCACCAGGCGATAGAGCGTCTGCGCGCCTTGCGGCGGCAAGGCGTCGCGGCTGATGACCTTACCCTGGATCAGGGTGCCGGACGGTAACTGCTGCAGGTCGAGGCTGGTCAGCGGCTTGTCGCCGCCAGCCTGCAGGGCCAGGGCCAGGCGCGTATCGGACAGCGCAGTGACCACCAGCGCGCTGCCCTGAGCCAGCGGCCTGGCGCTTTCGGCCTGCAGCGTGGTCTGCTTGCCGCCTGCCAGCGTCAGTTTCAGCAGCAACTGGAAGCTTTGCGCCTGCTCGCGAATCGCCACGACTTCGGCCTTGGCGCTCTCACCAGCGGCCAGCATGCCCTCCAGCGGTTGCAGCAGTCGCACGGCCAGATCCGCTGCGTTCGCGGGGTTGCGAAGCACCGGTGCAGAGGGGGGGAGCGGGCGTGGGCTGCTGATTTCGCTCATGGGCTCTCGGGTATCTTGTGGCGTACCGCTATGCCAGCAGGCTCTATGGTCGATTTACCTGACACAGATTAACACCCTGTCGAAAATGCTGACTGCGGGGACAGTGATGCGCCATGTATAATGCCGGCCCGTTGCGTAGCGCACCTCCGGCCCGCTTCAGTATAGCGGCCGGAGCACCGTCGACTTTAACCCTGCCAGGTATCGATGATCCGTCCCGTACCCCTTCTCGAAGCCGTGGCGCTCAGCTGTGAGCGGGACTGGCGCATGCTCTTCGAGCAGCTGCATTTCGCCCTGCAACCCGGTGACATGCTGCAGATCAGCGGCCCCAACGGCAGCGGCAAGACCAGTCTGTTACGCCTGATTGCCGGACTGCGCCAGCCGACTTCCGGCGATATTCTGTTGCAGGGGCAGGCGCTGAACGAGCAACGCAGCGAGCTGGCACGTAACCTGTTGTGGATCGGCCATGCTGCCGGCATCAAGGGCCTGCTGAGCGCCGAAGAGAACCTGGCCTGGCTCTGCGCCTTGCACCGTCCGGCGAGCCGCGAGGCGATCTGGCAGGCGCTGGAGGCGGTCGGCCTGCGTGGTTTCGAAGACGTTCCCTGTCACACTCTGTCCGCCGGCCAACAGCGTCGGGTGGCCCTGGCGCGCCTGTATCTGGAAGACACGCCGCCCTTGTGGGTGCTCGATGAGCCCTTCACCGCGCTGGACAAGAGCGGCGTGGCACAACTCGAAGCGCACCTGGCCGCTCATTGTGAGCGCGGCGGCGTCGTGGTGCTGACCACGCACCACAGCCTGCAGCACAAGCCGGTTACCTACCGCGATCTGGATCTGGGGCAACACGCCGCATGAGTAACGTCTTCACTCAGCTGCTGTCGCGCGAAATGCGCCTGCTTGCCCGCCGTCCCTCCGATCTGGCCAACCCGCTGGTGTTCTTCGCCATCGTCATTGCGCTGTTCCCGCTGGCGGTAGGGCCGCAGACGCAATTGTTGCAAACCCTTTCCCCCGGCCTGGTCTGGGTCGCAGCCCTTTTGGCCGTGCTGCTCTCGCTGGACGGGCTTTTCCGCAGTGATTTCGAGGATGGCTCGCTAGAACAGTGGGTCCTTTCGTCGCACCCCCTGCCTCTTCTGGTCTTGGCCAAGGTGCTGGCACACTGGCTTTTCAGTGGTCTGGCGCTGGTTTTGCTGGCGCCCGTGCTGGCGCTGATGCTCGGTCTGCCCGGGCGTTGCCTGCCGGTACTGCTGATTTCCCTGCTGCTCGGCACCCCGGTGCTGAGCCTGCTCGGTGCGGTAGGCGCGGCGCTTACCGTGGGTCTGAAGCGCGGCGGTCTGCTGCTGGCGCTGTTGATCCTGCCGCTGTACATCCCGGTGCTGATTCTTGGCAGCGGGGCGTTGCAGGCGGCTTTGCAAGGATTGCCGGCGAGCGGCCACCTGTTGTGGCTGGCCAGCCTCACTGCCCTGGCGGTGACCCTGACACCTTTTGCGATTGCCGCCGGTCTGACCATCAGTGTCGGCGAATAAGAACGAACCGTGATGTAGCCCGGAGGCAATCCGGGAGCTGTCGATAGCCTCCCGGATTGCCGCCGGGCTACCTGTAGATGATGAGCGATCTGAATGAACTGGACGTGGTTTCACAAGTGGGGTTCGCCCAAGTGGTTCTATGAGATGAGCGGCCGCTGGCTGCCCTGGCTCAGTGTCGCTGCCGTGTTGCTGATCGTTGCCGGTCTGGTCTGGGGCCTGGCTTTCGCACCACCGGACTACCAGCAGGGCAATAGCTTTCGCATCATCTACATTCATGTTCCGGCGGCTTTCCTGGCCCAGTCGATCTATGTGACGCTGGCGATCGCCGGCCTGGTCGGGCTGGTGTGGAAGATGAAGCTGGCCGATGTCGCCCTGCAGCAGACTGCGCCCATTGGCGCCTGGATGACTGCCATCGCATTGCTCACGGGGGCCATCTGGGGCAAACCGACCTGGGGTACCTACTGGGTGTGGGACGCGCGCCTGACCTCGATGCTGATCCTGCTGTTCCTGTATTTCGGCGTGATTGCCCTGGGTAACGCCATCAGCAATCGCGACAGTGCCGCCAAGGCCTGCGCCGTGCTGGCCATCGTCGGCGTGGTCAATATCCCGATCATCAAGTACTCGGTGGAATGGTGGAACTCACTGCACCAGACCGCCACTTTCAAGATCACCGAAAAACCGGCCATGCCGATGGAGATGTGGCTGCCGCTGCTGCTGGCCGTGCTGGGTTTCTACTGCTTCTTCGGCGCCGTGCTGCTCTATCGCATGCGTCTTGAAGTGCTCAAGCGTGAAGCACGCAGCAGTTGGGTGAAAGCCGAAGTGCGGACATTGGTGGAGGGCAAGGCATGAGTTTCGCGTCGTTCTCCGAGTTTCTCGCCATGGGTACTCATGGTGTATTCGTCTGGAGTGCCTACGGCATCAGCCTGGCGATCCTGGCGTTGAATGTGGTGCTGCCAATCCTGGCGCGCCGCCGTTACCTGCAAGACGAGGCGCGTCGTTTGCGCCGGGAGAAGTCGAAGTGAATCCGGTTCGCAAGAAACGCCTGTACATCGT
>Ga0114984_1000860_pt1 | contig 11512 bp, 11 predicted proteins | sample Shrwel1BS1Day1_FD_96987 | JGI IMG/M metagenome (GOLD analysis project Ga0114984, IMG submission 96987) | Subsurface microbial communities from deep shales in Ohio, USA - Utica-3 well 1 S-1-Day1 | ecosystem: Environmental > Aquatic > Deep subsurface > Shale gas/oil reservoir > Produced water/Flow... | reverse complement strand
TCAGGCGAGTGGTTTCTGCGTGGTCTGCGACTCATGATTTCTCCTTTCCTGGCCAACATTGTTGACCTAAAAAGCAGAGCTGTCATCTTTTATCCACCTGTCCGATTTTCCGGGGCCTGCTCTCACCACCACCTTTTACTGGAATGGTGATGTGCTGTTGGGTGAAATCAAGGAGGGCGTGAGCAGCACCAGCCGCACTTACCTGTTCGAGCCCTTCAGCTTCAAACCGCTGGCCTTGGTGCAACACGGGCAGGTGTACCACTACCACACCGACCACATCGGCACCCCGCGAGAAATTACCAACGCCCGCGCCGAAGTGGTGTGGTCCAGCACCTTCAAAACCTACGGTGCGCTGGCCCTGGCCCACGTGAACGAAGTGGAAAACCCGTTGCGTTTCCAGGGGCAATATTTCGATTCAGAAACAGGGCTACACTACAACAGGCACCGGTACTACGACCCCAACTGCGGGCAGTTCACCACGCAAGACCCCATTGGTTTGCTGGGTGGAATGAACGCCTACCAGTACGCACCGAACCCGATGACGTGGGTGGATCCGTGGGGGTTGAGTTGTAAGGATGGTGGGGGAGTTAGTGGTAAATACGGTCCACATGAAGAGGGGCCGCTTGGAGATCCAAATGATCCTAGGTCGAAGGCCTCAACTTTTAGAAGTGGCACTTACACCGAAAAGGTATCTGACGGGAATGTGACTGTATATCGAGATCATGGCGGTAAAGCGTCGGCTGATGGTCGTTTTTGGACTCCAGAGCCCTCTGCAGGCCCACTTCAATCTCAGCTAGATAGTGCAGTCTTACCAGAATGGGGCAATACTTTTGAGAATCAATCCAAAATGACTTTGCCGGAAGGTACTGTTTACTATGAGGGTCCAGCCGCGCCACAAACCGGTACCGTGGGTATGCGCCCTCAACTGATGGGCGGGGGAATTCAAATTTATGTTCCAAAAGTTGACGCGAGGTTAATTAAGCCAAATGTTCCATAAAGATTTTTTGCTTCTAAAGCAGTGGTTGGCAGACGTTGTGTGTGTGGTGTTTTATTTGGAAAATCCGGTGCTTGGACGGCCTGGCGATAATCAATATGAATATTTGAATGCCATATTGAAAGACGGTATGGGAATATTTAACTTCTCCGATGGTTTAAGAATCGAAATATCGAAGCCTAGCAAGCTTGATATTTCAGGGGCTTACATTGAACTTCATTCAATTGAAATTCTTGGTGTAAGTTGGCGTGGAAACTTTGTCGAATTGCATGACACGTCACTTCGCATAGAGAGGTAATACGACCTGTACCGTCATAGTATTAACTACAGCTACGGTCATTAAAGTAAACGCCGTAAGGCCAAGGTCTCCACGCCGAAGAAGTTATCGAGCGCGGCCCGCATCTATTTGTCGAACCTTTCAGCTTCAAACCGTCTAGAACGGATTGGATATCCGATTGTGTTGTTCGCAATCAGCACTCGTCAACTCCCCCTTCGCTCCACCCGTTATTACCTCAACCGCAAATACCTCGAGGTAGTACCCATGAAGCCGTTCATCGCCTTAACCGCAACCGTGACCGCATTTGCATTCACCGCACCTGCCTTGGCTTGGGGTGGCGGCGACTATGGCTATTGGCAACGCAGCAAGCAAGAGTATTGGGATGGCCCGTGCTTGGTCAAAATTGAATCCAAGCCCTATGAATACAAAAAAGAAGTGAAGTGTGAAGATGGTTTTTCGCCTGTAGCCGATGCACCCTGGAAAGAGGAATATCGTGATGGCGAATGCAAGGTGAAGCGAGAGGCCAAATACGACGAGTTCAAAGAAGAAATCAAATGCCGTTGAGTTTCCGCAATACACCGCGAAGCGAATGCATTGCAGTGACAACCAGAAACAAATTATCGCTTATTCCACCGAAAAGCTCGACCCACAACCGCAGGTGCTCTTTGCCTGCGGATTGTTGAACACAAAACGCGAAGCCAAGGTGTGGGCCTCGTAGTCGATGGTAGTGCCTTCCAGGTAGGGGGCGCTGACCTGGTCTACATAAATGTGAATGTAGGGGTTGATTTGCACCAGAATGTCGTCCTCGTCCGTTTCCTTGGCGAGGTCGATTTTGTATTCAAAGCCTGAGCAGCCGCCACCCTGCACATACAGGCGAATCATGGCCGGTTTGTGCATGTTGTCGCGCAGGTCCAGAATTCGCTCTTGGGCTGCGTCGGTCAGGGCTATGTTGCAAGTGGGTGTTGCTGCTTCAGTGGTCATGTCAAATCAGGTTGGTTTCTGCTTTCTCGGTCTCACAGCTGGAAATTCTCCAAGTGCCGTCCGGGCGCTTCTGCAATACGTAGTATACGTTCCAAAGCGTTTTATGGCGGTCAATCATTTGCACCGCGTGTAGTGCATTCATTCCATCGGTCTCAAACTTCACAAAGCGGACCGAGGCGGGGCGGTACACCACATCATAGCCGTCGCGCACCATTTGCATAAAGGTGTCGGCATCGCCAAACATGGTTTGAATATTGGGGGTGGCGTAGGAAAAGGCTTTTGGGCCATCGCCTTGTTTAAAGGCTTCGAGTTGGGCTTCAATTACTGCCCTGGTTTGCTGTTTGTCTTCGGCATCGCCGGCGTGGGTCAGGCTGGTGGTGAATGCTGCGGCCAGGCCTGCGGCAAAGAAAAGCAACCAAAGCTTCCAAATTTTTTGCCTGAAACTGCTTTCTTTGTCCAAGGTTTGTTTACGCCTGGGCACTTCGTTGGTTTGATTCGGCATTTGCTAACTACCTCCAATGGAATCAATCGCTTGGCATTTAAGTTTGCCACGAAGTATTCAGGTAAACAAGTTGTGATTCGGGATTACCCTGAAACCCCCATCCAGCTTTGTTCAGTGCCTGTTGAGGCTGAAACATTTCTTTAAAAAAATACTCACACTCCTGTAATACGGTGACCAGACAATCCGGAAGTCTTAAACGGAGGTCGAGATGTCATCACTAACCAAAAAAGAACTGGATATTATTTCCAGCCCCACATTCCAGCAAATCATTAACCAGCACCTGGAAAACCCCCTTCACGTCGAAACATTCTGAAAGGCTCTGTGGGCGTTGCTGCCTTGGGCTTTCTGGGCTTGGCAGGCTGTGGCGGTGGTGATGGTGCAGTGGCCGGCGTATCTGGCAGCACTCAACTGAATGCTGTGGGTTTTAATTCAACTCCACTAAGCCTGGCTGACTCAGTGCAGGTTGCTCAGGGTTATCAGTTTCAGGTGTTGTACAAACTGGGTGATCCCATCGCTGCGGGTGTTTCTGATTACATGAATGATGGCACTGACGCCGCAAACAATCCATCCGAATTCCAGTTCCGTTCCGGTGATCACCACGACGGCATGTACTTCTTCGGCTTGGGTTCCAACAACGCCTGGGACCCTGAAGAAAGCACACGTGGACTGCTCGTGATCAATCATGAAGCGATCACCCCTGAATACCTGCATGTCAACGGCCCAACCAGTGTGGGTGGCGTTCGCGATGCGAACCAGGCACTGAAGGAAATGTACATTCACGGTGTGTCTGTAGTGGAAGTACGCCGTGGCAGCAATGGCCAGTACAGCGTGGTTCAGAACAGCCTGTTCAACCGCCGCATTCACACATTGACCGACATGGAAATCAGCGGCCCGCTGCGCGGCAACCCATTCATGGTCACCAAGTACTCGCCAAATGGCACACGTACACGCGGCACCATCAACAACTGTGCAAGTGGTTACACCCCATGGGGCACCTACCTGGCCTGTGAAGAAAACTGGGCAGGTTACTTTGGCAACAGCAACCCAGGTACCCGAACATCGAACGAGCAGGCTTCCATGCGCCGTTATGGCGTACGCGCCACTGTGGGCAATGGCCGCGAGGGCTGGAACACCGCCAGCGAAGTTGGCCAGGTGGGCGAGCCATTCAGCCGCTGGAACGTGGGCATTGTCGGTGCAACTGCGGCCGATGATTATCGCAACGCTGCGAACACCTACGGCTGGAACGTGGAAATTGACCCGTTCCGCCCCAACAGCACACCCAAGAAGCGCACTGCCATGGGCCGATTTGCACACGAAGGTGCATGGGTAGGCCCGGTAGAAGCTGGCAAGCCAGTGGTGTTCTACATGGGCTGCGATTCTCGCTACGAATACATTTATAAGTTTGTATCGACTCAGAACTGGGACCCCGCCGACATGATGGGCGGCCTGCAAGCTGGCGACAAATACCTCGATTCCGGCAAGTTGTACGTTGCCAAGTTTGATGCTGACTTCACTGGCGACTGGATTGACCTGGCCAGTGTGGCTGACGGCACAACAATCACTGCTGTGCGCGGTTCAGGCTCTCTGAGTACCGCTGCGATTACCTACACAGTGACCGATTCCAACGAAAAGTTCTGGAACACACGATTGTTGGCTGACATTGCAGGTGGTACACCAATGGATCGTCCAGAATGGGGTGGCGTGAACCCACGCAATGGCGAGGTTTACATGACCCTGACCAACAACACCAGCCGTCGTGTTGCAGACCCAGCCAACCCACGTGTTTACCTTGACAATGATGTTGACGATCCCGTGAATAACAGTGATGTAGGCAACATTAATGGTCACGTCATTCGCTGGCGCGAAGACGGCAGCGATCCCGCCGCAGTTGGGTTCTCATGGGACATTTACCTGTTCGGTGCCGAAGACGATGACATCAATGACCCGAACGTGAACCTCTCTGGATTGACCCAAGAGAACGTGCTTTCCAGCCCGGATGGCTTGTGGTTCTCTGAAAAAACAGGTGTGTTGTACATTCAAACTGACGATGGCGCATTCACAGACACCACCAACTGCATGCTGGTAGCCGCTGTACCGGGTGAGGTAGGTGACGGCGAAACAGTTACAGTTGACAACTCTGCAGCTGGCGCAGCCAGCGTTTCCACTCGTGTGGGCGCTGTAGGTACCTTGCGCCGCTTGTTGGTGGGCCCGATCGAATCGGAAATTACAGGTTTGACCGAAAGCCCAGATGGCAAAGCTCTGTTTATCAACATTCAGCACCCAGGTGAAGACGGCTCTAACGCTGCGCCTTCAAGCTCTTGGCCTTACCCGCTGACTGGTGGCGCCTTCGGCAACCCAGCTGCTGGTGTTATGCCAAACCCGGGCAACCGTCCACGTTCAGCAACCATTGTCTTAACACGTATTGATGGCGGCTTGATCGGTCAATAATCAGCCAGTTAGCAGGCGGCAGCCTGAATGTAGTACCCATTCACCCCGCAGTGTGCACGCACTGTGGGGTGAATCCGTTATGACGGTTCAAGAGTAGAAATAATTAGCCGACACGGCTTTTAAAAATCAGGGGACAGATGTGAAGTCGTATTTAATGGTTTACACATCGTTGTTGAGTGTAGCTGGATTGGTTTTTGTAACAGGCGTACATGCCAACCCGGTAACAACCCCAGCCACCACCACAGCCACCCCCACTCCCATGCGTTGGGTGATCAACATAGGCGATCAATCTCAGGGCAACGCACCCGCTGGTATGTTGCAAGCTTTGCAAAACACCCTTGGGGTTCCTGTCAACATGGTTCGCCCGCTGTTGCAGCCCAACAGCTACCTGGTTGAAATGCAAAGCCTGCCTGTGTTGGGCAGTTTGCAAACACCCCAGGCGATTCGCGCGGCACTTCAGGCTTTGCCGGGTGTGCGCTTTGCCAGCCCCGATATTCAGTTGCAACGTACCGCAGTACCCGCCCCGAACGATGGCGCCTATGCGGTTAATCAAGCCAGCTATATGCACGCGGGTGCCTATGCCTCGCTGCGCATGCAGGACGTGTGGGAGCAAACCCGTGGCAGCAGCAACGTGGTGATCGCAGTGCTCGATTCTGGCGTGTTGTTTGAAAATACTGAATTGAAAGGGCGCTTGTTACCCGGCTACGACTTTGTCAGCAACGTGACCCCACCCACCGGTACACGAGAAAGTGGCATAGTTGTTGACTCGGGCTCCAACGATGGCGACGGTCGTGACCCCGATCCATCCGACCCTGGCGATGCGCCGCCCCCCGGATTTAATTGCCCCGACGGCTCAACCACCAGCTCTTGGCATGGCACCACGGTGGCCTCGGTGGCGGCAGCACAGTCCAACAATGGTCAATTTCTTGCAGGTATGGACTGGAATGCCAAGGTGCTACCCGTGCGCGTTTCTGGCCGGTGCGGCATTGCCACCAGTTCCGACATTGTGGATGCCTTTTATTGGGCCACTGGCTCGGGGCGTGTGGACCCCACGATTGGTGTGAATCCCAACCCGGCCAACGTGATCAACCTGAGTTTTGCGACTGACACGCCCCTGTTTGGTGGCGGTTGCGCTGCAAACGACATGGTGGCGCTGGCCATTGCCGATGCACGGGCGCGCAATGTGTCGGTCGTAATATCGGCTGGCAACAATTCCGGAGGGGCCATTCAGTACCCAGCCAACTGTGCCGGCACCATTGCCGCCGGGGCTGCGGAGCAAGACGGTCAACTGGCAAACTACTCTGCCAAAGGTGGTAGCAGCAACTTCCTCACCCTTCATGCACCGGGCAACTCAAACGGCTTGTACGTCGGCGCCAGCAACACCGGGGGGTCTACCCCCAACGCCAATGGCAGCACGGCCTTTTTGTTCGCAGGCACCAGCTTCTCGGCTCCCATGGTGGCGGGTGCCATTTCACTGCTCAAAGCCGTGCGCCCCAGCTTAACGCCCAGTCAAGTAGATGCTTTGTTGCGTGACAATGCGCGGCCCTATCCAGCCAATGCCAGCAATTCAACGAATTTGGTGGGTGGCCGGCTTGATTGCACCCCTAGCAGTTGCGGTGCTGGTTTGTTGAACGTACTTGCCGCAGTTCAGGCCGCACGGACCTTAAGCAACCCATTGCCAGTGGCCAATGTACAGCAGTCGGCGGTGGTGGCCAGCAACGGCCCCTTTGTTCTGGATGCGGCGTTGTCTACGAACAGCGCCGGGGGCGGTGCCAACCTTACCTTCAGTTGGCAACAAGTATTTGGCAACCCGGTGGTGTTGGCAGGTACCAGCACCAGCGCCTTGCAGGTGCAGTCGGGTATGGTGGGCAATATTGCTGAATTTGCACTCACGGTAACCGACACGTCCACCAACCGCAGCAACACCAGTGTAGTTCGTTTGGCCAATTCAGCTGTGAACGAGCGCACCTTCACGCCCAGTAATGCTGGTGGGGGTGGAAGTGGTACAGGCGGGTCGGGCACGGGTACTTCCGCTCCAGCTCCCGTGGCCACCAGTTCCGGTGGTGGCGGTGGTGGGGGAGTGTTGGGGTTGGCAGGATTGCTAGGTATGTTGATGCTGTTTGGGGTTTGGCGACAAAGGCTTGGGGTTGCCTGAAAAAGTTGGGATAGAATCGGAATTCACTTGGTCATACCTCAACCGACAATCAGCCAAGAATCCAAATGCCCAGCCCAGTACCGCAGCATCAAGAAAACACCGCCCTTCGTTGGGAATATGCGTCCGTAGTCGGCATTTTGGCCATTTGGGTCAGCATGTTGAGCCTGAAAATCGGCGTTGGCCTTATTGCCGGCCTCGCCATTTTTGCCCTTACCCGCTTTACCCGCCGCGGGTTTGTGCGCCTGCTTCAACCCCACATCAACAAATTCAAGGGTCGCTTCATGCGCGGCCTGTTTGGCTGGTTGCCTACCTTTTTAACCACCGCAGTGGTGGCTGCAGCCGTGGTGTTGTTGGGAATCGGCTTGAACAGTGGGGTGCGCTTTGTGCTGGCCACCATGACCCAGCAAGGCCCACAGCTGGTTGAGGAGGCCCTGCGCAACCTGAATTCAGTCACCGCCAGCCTGCCCCAGGCGATTAAAGAACACATACCAGGCAAACCCAGCGAGTTATTCCGCATGATCAGCAAAGACGACAGCGACTTCGTGGGCTACATTCGCAGCTTCGGTGGTGCCAGCTTCTTCATCTTCTTGCAATTTGTGTTCGCCCTTATTCTGGGTGTTTCCGCAGCACTCATGGTGCCAGCCCCAGTGGCGGGTGGTCCAGCCAAACCTTTGGCCGACGCCTGGCTACAAACCCTTGAAAAATATGTGCGTTGTTTCACCTTGCTCATGGGCGCGCAGGTGTATGTCAGCATCTGGAACACCTTCTGCACGGCCGTGTTTATCTACGGCATATTGCCCGCATTCGATGTGGTGCTTCCCTTCCGGGAGTTGCTGCTCATGTTCACCGCCGTGGCCAGCCTTATTCCGGCGGCCGGCAACATCATGGCCAACACCCTTATTCTGGTCCTTACCATTCGCTACGGCGTATTTGTGGCCTTGGGTTCGGTGCTTTACCTGTTCATCATTCACAAGCTTGAATACTTTGTGAACGGCTACATCATTGGCCGCAATGTGCGTGCCAGCGTGCCTGAAATGCTGATTGCCATCATTCTGGGCGAGGTGGCCTTTGGCTTGCCGGGGCTGATTACCGCGCCCGTTACTTACGCATTCCTGAAAATGCACTGGCAACGGTGGGGGTGGGTTTGAACTTTGTTCAGCGAATTAACCCAGCCTGGTTTCTGGCAGGGGCGGCGTTTTTTTTGCCGATTAAGCCGGCGCCGGTGAATTTGCTGTTGATGCTTACTTTGGTGTTTGTGCTGGCCAATTCTCAAACTCGCAACCGATTGCCCTGTTTGTTCAAGCATCCAATAACCGTGGCGGCGTATGCACTTGTGGCATGGCTGGTGTTTACGCTTTCCTTCGACACCAGTAATTTCGATTCCGCCAGCGACTATCTAAGCAAGTATCTTCGTCTGTTGTTGTTGCCAATTTTGGCCGCGGCATTCTTGACCAAGCGAGACTGCACTACCGTATTTGACGCATTTTGTGTTGGCGTGTTCGTTAGCGTAGTTGGCAGTTATGCTGTGGCGCTGGGGTTCTTCCCGTGGCCCGAGGGTTCGGAATCACCTTTGTTATTCAAGCTGCACATTACCCACAACTTTTTTATCGCATTGGCCACGGGCTACGTGGCCTATCGCCTGCAGTCGGCATGGCCGCAAACTCGCCTGGCAATCAAGGCTTTGGTTTTATTGGCATTGTGCTTGGCCTTGTACAACTTCTTTTTCATGGTTGAAGGGCGATCGGGCTGGGTGGCCATGGCCGTGTTGCCCGTCGTTATCGCCTATCAGCGAATTGGTTTCAAAGGGTCGGTCATCGCAGCGTTTGCTGTTCTGCTCATCCTGCTTGCCATGTATTTTGGCTCTGACTTCTTCAACACCCGGGTCAATGCCGTGTTTACTGAAGTTCAGCAGTGGATCGACGGGCAAGCAATTGCACAAGAAACCAGCAACGGTCGCAGACTAAGCTTTTGGCTTCATTCAATTGAGGCATTTGTGCAGGCACCATGGTTTGGTTACGGTATGGGTGGTTTTGAGGCCGCCGTTACACCTCATGCGCAATCATCAGGTTTCACTTTCGCATTCAATAATCCGCACAACCAATACTTGTTGTTTGCAGTACAAGGCGGTGTTGTGGCCTTGGCGTTATATGTGGTTTTTGTAGCCATGGTTTTACTGCGGAACAACTCGCAGCACCTGTTGCTGCTGCATGGTTTTGTGTTGGCTTATGTGTTGCTCAATCTGCTGAACTCGTTTCACTATGATTTCGCCGAGGGTGTGTTCTTTGTACTCGGGTTGGCTGCACTGGCTTACCGAGCGGAAGAATCATGAGTGCGCGTTCAGTGCTGTTTTTGAGCCAATGGTTTCCGCCCGAGCATGCGCCCATGGGTTACATGCTCAAAGAGCTCGCCGAGAATTTGGCCTCTCAAGATTGGGACGTTGAAGTAGTTACCGGTTTTCCCAATCACCCCAATGGCAAGGTACAGGCACCGTATATCAAGCAACGAATTTTGCGTGAAACCTTGGGCCCGGTTCATGTTACACGCTTGTGGCTGTATACCTCTGAAACGCGCAGTTTTCTTAGCCGCGCACTTAATTTTCTGAGCTTCGTTGGCAGCAGTTTTTTGTACCTGCTCACTTGCAAAAAGCCAAGCCTCGTATTTGCTGTTTTGCAGCCATTGCCGCTTGGAGCCACACTTACCTTACTGGCTAAATTGCGTGGGTTCAAACTGATTTTCAACGTTCAGGATTTACACCCTGATGTATTGGTTGATTTGGGTTTAATCAAAAGCAAACCAGTGATCAACGCCCTGAAATGGATTGAACAAACTGCTTATCGAAGGGCAGACGGTTTGGCTGTGATTTGTCAGGGTTTCAAAAATCATGTTGAGCAGCACGGCGCGCGAGGCGCAGTCGAAGTTATTCCCAATTGGATCGACATCGACGAGATCAAACCCCAACCTGAGAAGGGGCAGTTGATTCGTGACATGGCAAATATTCCAGCACACGCCCCAGTAGTTTTATATGCTGGAACGATAGGTCATGTGTCGGGCGCGCAGGTGGTTTTACATGCTGCAAAGCTTGCTTCAGAGAACAATTCGAGCAAAACAATTCATTGGCTTTTCGTAGGGGAAGGGCCCTTGTTGCCCACCTTGCAACACCTGGCGCAAGGCTTACCCAACGTACACTTTCTCCCGTTTCAGCCCAGGGAGCTTTTACCCGCCGTACAAAATTGCGCAAGCATTTCCATGGTTAGTTTATTGCCCCGTAAAGGAACATTCTCGGTACCCAGTAAGGTGCTTGGTTATATGGCCGCTGCAAAACCCGTTGTGGCCAGTGTCGATACCAACAGTGAAACCGGTATTTTGGTGCAACAGGCCGGCTGTGGTTTGGTCGCAGAACCCGGTGATCCACAAGCCCTGTTGAATGCGGTAGTACAGCTTCTTGCCAGCCCACAGGACGCGGTCGAGCTTGGAGCAAGGGGCCGGCGGTTTCTGGAGCAGCGTTACAGTCGAACCCAAGTGTGCGCGCAGTATGCTGAATTTTTTCAACAAACACTGCAAGGGCACAAGCCATGACGAAGCTTGAGTCCATCCAAATTCGCCCTGCGCAAGCCAGCGACATTGCTCAAATTGTTCAAGTACACCTCCAGGCTTTCCCCGGCTTCTTTCTCACACTCATGGGTCCCCGTTTTCTGCGTCTTTTGTACAGCGGGTTTTTAAACCACCCCACTGGTATTTCACTGGTGGCGTGCTCAAAGGCCAAGCCTTCCCAAGTAATCGGTTTCGTAGTGGGTACAACACAACCCCAGGGTTTTTTTTCCCAATTGCTCAGGCAGCGTTGGCTTGCATTTGCCTTGGCTTCTTTGTGGCCCTTGTTAAAAAGGCCTGGCCTGGTTTTCGTAAAATTGTGGTCAGCCTTGTTTTACAGGGGCGAGTCTTTGCCCGATCAACCCGATGCCGCCTTGCTCAGCAGCTTGGGCGTTAAGCCCGCAGCGCAGGGGCAGCAAATTGGTCAGCAATTGGTATCGGCTTTCCTTGCCCATGCACAAACTGCCGGGGCAACGGCCGTGTACCTCACAACCGACCAAAGCAACAATGCCAAGGCCAATCACTTCTACACAAGGCTGGGTTTTAAGCTTGCAGGTACCTGCAAGC
>Ga0114984_1000859_pt1 | contig 11523 bp, 13 predicted proteins | sample Shrwel1BS1Day1_FD_96987 | JGI IMG/M metagenome (GOLD analysis project Ga0114984, IMG submission 96987) | Subsurface microbial communities from deep shales in Ohio, USA - Utica-3 well 1 S-1-Day1 | ecosystem: Environmental > Aquatic > Deep subsurface > Shale gas/oil reservoir > Produced water/Flow... | reverse complement strand
GGCCAGATTGTTCTAAACACGAACGATCAACCTGTAGGAGCGAGCTCTGCTCGCGAAGCGTTCGAGTCGCCAGCATTCGCGAGCAGAGCTCGCTCCCACAAGCTACCGCTATACCTCGAGCAGAAATGTCACCGGCCCATCGTTGACCAGATGCACCTGCATATTGGCGCCGAAGCGTCCGGTAGCGACCTGCGGGTGCTGGGCCCGAGCCAGCTCGACCAAACCGTCGAACAGAGCTGCACCTTGCGCCGGCGGTGCAGCGCTGGAGAAGCTGGGGCGCATGCCGCTCTTGGTGTCAGCCGCCAATGTGAACTGCGAGACCAGCAACAGTCCGCCCTGCACATCCGTCAGCGAACGATTCATCTTGCCCGCTTTATCGCTGAACACGCGGTAATTCAGTAGCTTGTGCAGCGCGCGCGACAGACTGGCCTGATCGTCCTGCGGCTCGATGCCGACCAGCGCCAGCAGGCCCTGATCGATGCGGCCGACCACTTCCCCCTCCACCTCCACCCGCGCCTCACTGACGCGCTGGATCAACAGCTTCATGCATCCTCCGGCGGCAGATTGAGCAGGCGGCGTGCCATCTGCTCAGCGGCCCGGATCAGCGCGTCGGTGATACCAGGCTCCGCAGCCGAGTGGCCGGCATCGCGGATGATCTGCAGCTCACTGTTGGGCCAGGCCTGATGCAGCGCCCAAGCGTTGTCCAGCGGGCAGATGGCGTCGTAGCGGCCGTGCACGATGATGCCCGGCAGGTGGGCAATTTTCGCCATGTCGCGAAGCAGTTGGTTCGGTTCGAGAAAGGCATCGTTGACGAAGTAGTGACACTCGATCCGGGCGATTGACAGCGCCCGGTGTGCATCGCTGAAACGCTCCACCACCTGGGTGTTCGGGCGCAATGTGGCGGTGCGTCCCTCCCAGGTCGACCAGGCCTTGGCTGCATGCATCTGGGCAATCTGATCGGTACCGGTCAGGCGCTTGTAGAAGGCCTGCATCAGGTCGCCGCGCTCCTCCGGTGGAATCGGCGCGACGTAGTCCTCCCAGTAATCGGGGAACAGGCGGCTGGCGCCCTCCTGATAGAACCAGCTGAACTCCTGAGGCCGGCACAGGAAGATGCCGCGCAGAATCAGCCCATGCACGCGCTGCGGATGCGTTTGCGCATAGGCCAACGCCAAGGTGGAACCCCAGGAGCCGCCGAACAATACGAACTTGTCGATCCCCAGGTGCTCGCGAATACGCTCGATATCGCCGATCAGCGCCTGGGTGGTGTTGTTCTCCAGACTTGCATGGGGCGTGGAACGGCCACAGCCGCGCTGGTCGAAGGTAACGATGCGATACAGGGCCGGATCGAAATAGCGGCGGCTGGCAGCATCGCAGCCTGCACCCGGGCCACCATGGATGAACAATACCGGCAACCCATCCGCCGAGCCGCTTTCGTCGACGTAGAGCACGTGCGGCGGCTCGACCGCCAGCTCATGGCGGGCGTAGGGTTTGATCTCCGGATACAAAGTCTGCATGGTTGGCTCCTGTTGGCTGGGCGACAACTGCCGTGTCCGCTCTGCCCGGCATCATAACCATGAAAAGGAAGTTAGGCATGTCGATGCGTCATCTGGCCTGGTCGCTGCTCGTCTCACTCACCCTGCTGCTCGTCGGCTGCGGTGGTCGTGACGACCCGCAGGCTGCACTGGAAGCTGCCGTACAGCAGTTGCAGGACAATATCGAAGCCAAGAGCACCGGTGCGGTGCTGGAGCAGTTGCATGGCGACTTCCTGGCCCGCCAGACGCTTGACCGCGAATGGGCCAAGCGCACCATGACCCTGCTATTCCTGCGCCACAAGCACATCAAGGTGCTCGCCCTGGGCAAGAACAGCTGGATCGACGCGGCGATCAGCAGCAAGGGGCATACCGAAGCGCAGGTCGCCCTCACCGGCGCCGAAGGGTTGATCCCCGATAGTGCGCGGCACTACTCGGTGAAGCTGGAGTGGTGGCTCGACGACGGCGAATGGAAGCTCGCCCGCCTGGATTGGGAGTGATCCGTAGCCCGGATGCAATCCGGGAAATACCCCATAGGCATCCCCGGATTACATCCGGGCTACAGGCTAGTCGGCCTGGCGCCAGATCAGCTCCGAGGTCACGTAACCCTGCTCGCGCGCGATTTCGAGCAGCTTGTCACGGGTTTGCTGATCCACTTCCGGGGTGCGCGACAGCAGCCACAGGTACTTGTGCTGCGGGTGGCCAACCAGCGCCACACGGTAATCCTCGTCGCGGTAGATCACCCAGTAGTCGCCCCTGATCGGCAGGATCTTGCTGGCCCAGTTGTCGAAGCGCACCCACAGTTTGTCGGTCTTGCCTTCGACCTGCGGCTCAGCGACGCCCTTGGCTTCAATCCACTCACCGTCCTTATCACGGCAACGGTTGGTCACGTCGATGCGGCCATCGTCACGCAGCCCATAGTGCGCCTCGGACTGCACGCAGTTGCGCTGGAAGAACATCGGCAAGCGTGCCAGTTCGTACCAGGTGCCCTGGTAGCGCTGCAGATCGACCTGCATGGTCTGCGGTGGCGGTTTGGGAATACTGCCAGTGCCGGAATTGGCGCAACCGGCAAGGGCGAGAATGGCACTGGCGATTAGGATCGAACGCATGGAAGCTCCTGTTTACTTGAGCCCCTTGCCGGAGAACAACATGACCTTGTCCCCGGCATACTGGACGCTGATATAGGCCTTGTCATCGCCCCAGGTACAACTGGTCATGCCCAGCGCACCGGCACACTCGCCCGGCGCACCGAGCAGGCTCTCCACCTCCTGCTTGCTCATGCCCGCTTTGAGCTTGGCGTAGTTTTCCTGATTGACCTTGCTGCACGCGGCAAGCAGACAGCAGGCAAGCAACGCGACGATACGCATCGACATGGATAAGGCTCCTGATGGGAAGGTGCCAGCAAGCATGGCATAGCCGGCGACGACTTGCCCGCTTGGAGTGCAGATACCGGTACGGGTTCCCCCGCATGGCTGCGAAACGATGTGCAGCCAAAGTGGCAGCCACCCGCTCTCAGGAGCGGGCGGCCACAGATACTCAGCTGCGGTGGTAGGCGGTGATACGCAGCACTTCTTCCTTGGAGCCGAGGAACACCGGCACGCGCTGGTGCAGGGAAGTGGGCTGGATATCGAGGATGCGCTGGCTGCCGTCAGTGGCAGCGCCACCGGCCTGCTCGATGATCATCGCCATCGGGTTGGCTTCGTACATCAGGCGCAGCTTGCCCGGCTTGTCCGGCTCGCGGGCATCGCGCGGGTACATGAACACCCCGCCACGGGTGAGGATGCGGTGCACGTCAGCCACCATCGAGGCGATCCAGCGCATGTTGTAGTTACGCCCCAGCGGCCCGGTCTCACCGGCCAGCAGCTCGGAGACATAGCGCTGCACCGGCGCATCCCAGTGGCGCTGGTTGGACATGTTGATGGCGAATTCCTTGGTCGACTCCGGCACCTTGATGGTGTCGTGGGTGAGCACGAAGCTGCCCAGTTCACGGTCCAGGGTGAAACCCTTGACGCCATCGCCCATGGTCAGCATGAGCATGGTCTGCGGGCCGTAGATCGCATAGCCGGCGGCGACCTGCTGGGTGCCGGGCTGGAGGAAGGCTTCTTCGCCAAGATCACCGGTCTCGCCATTGCGCTCGGGGCAGCGCAGCACCGAGAAGATGGTGCCGACCGAGACGTTGACGTCGATGTTGCTGGAGCCGTCCAGCGGGTCGAATACCAGCAGATAGGCGCCTTTCGGGTACTTGCCGGGGATCTGGTAGGCGTTGTCCATTTCCTCGGAGGCCATGCCGGCCAGGTGGCCGCCCCACTCGTTGGCTTCGAGGAGGATCTCGTTGGAGATCACATCGAGTTTCTTCTGCACTTCGCCCTGCACGTTCTCGCTGTCCAGGCTGCCCAGCACGCCACCGAGGGCGCCCTTGGACACCTGATGGCTGATCGCCTTACAGGCCCGTGCCACGACTTCGATAAGGAAACGCAGGTCGGCCGGGGTATTGTGGCTGCGAGTCTGCTCGATCAGGTAGCGGCTCAGGGTGACGCGGGACATGGACGGCTCCGGAAAGGGGAAAAATCGCGCGCAGTTTAACCCGAGTCGCCGCGCAATGCTGCCTGCCGGGATGGATGGCTGAGATTGCCCTCTACCAGCAGGTCGCAGACACGGTTGCGCCCGTCACGTTTGGCCTGATACAGCGCGGCATCGGCGACCTGCAACAACTCATCGAGCGCCTGCCCCAGCTCGGGCCAATGCGCCAGGCCGGCAGACAGAGTGATGCGCTGATCACCGCCACGGCTGGCGATTTCGCGCACGGCCAGCTGCGCGCAGAACGCTTGCAGACGCTCGCAGGCCTCACGCGGATCGGCACCTGGCAGGATCAGCAGAAACTCCTCGCCACCGATACGAAATACGGCATCGGTGCTGCAGCAATGGATGAACTTCATACGGTGGACTCCTGTTCGTCAGGAGCCGACGCTTCGGCCTTGCGCGGCGGCAACGGGGCGAAATAGCCCACCACCAGCAACAGCACCCCGACGCCGATGAACGACACGATGCGCTCCAGGCCGCCCCGGTTATCCAGCTCGACGAAGAACAGCTTGGCCACCACCAGGGCGATCAGCGCGGCACCGACCAGCCACAGCTCGCGGCGCACACGCAGATGGCCGAAGAGCATCAGCGCCAGGGCGATCAACGTCCAGACGATGGACCAGCCCGCCTGCACCAGCATCGACTCGAACAGCGCCGAAGTCTGCCAGGGCACGTCGCCCCAGTGGTGCGCGCTACGCATCACCATCACCGTCAGCAGAGCGAACAGCGACAGTCCAGCGACGCCCTGCACCACTTGCTGCGCACGCGCAGGTTGCAGACCGAGGCGCGGTAGCGCATCGCGGGCCCAGACGAACAGCGCGCCCAGGCACAACAGCAGGCCCAGCTCCAGCGGATTGATCAACGGCAGCTAAGGCAGCGGATCGCTGTCGCCTGCGCTGTTGGCATTGGCCAGCCAGAACCAGGCGAGCATCGATGCTGCCAGCGGCGCCGCCGCCCACAGCCGGTACTCACGTTCGAAACTGGCCACCGGCCAGGGCAGGCGACGCGCCTGGGCCATGGCCCACAGATAGGCGGTAGGTATCAACGCCCAGCCCAACCAGCGCCAGGCGTTGTAGTGCTCGGACAGGCTCAGCAGCAGATAACGCAGCTCCAACGCCAGCACGCCAAGCAGCAACCAGCAACCGAGCACATGGGCGACGCTGGCCGCACGGCTCGGTAGCAGCGCGCTCAAACGCCTCAGCATCAACAAATGCGCGGCGATCACAGCGATCCAACCCAGCCAGCCATAGTTCGCCGCTGGGTGATACAGCGGATGCCAGGCATAAGCCAGAATCAGGCCTGCCACCGGCGCCAGCAGGCTGCACAGCACGGCCAGGTCGCGCCAGCCCGTGCGTAGCGCGAGCAGCATCCAGGCCAGGCTCGACACAGCGGCCAGTACCAGCAGCACGCTGGCCTGCAGCTCAGCGCTGACGAAGCGCATCACCTCACTGGCCAAAGCCAGTGCCCACCAGGCCGCGCCCCAGGCCAGCAAGAGCTGACCCAGGCGCTGCAGGCTGACGCCATCGAGGCCCGTCTCCCGCCCGCTGCGCGCCAGGCTATGCAGACGCCAGGCGCCAATCTGCGCAGCCAGGCCGAGCACGGCGGGCGTCCAGAAGCCGGTGTGCGCCAGCGGCGACAAGCCCTCGCCACTGATACCCGACAGCAGCAACGGCCCGGCAGCAAGGAAGGCCAGGCCAGCGAAGACCTGCAGCGCCAAGCTGAACAGGAACGCCGCGCGCTGCTGCAGATACAGCGCCAGCCACAGAATCAGCAAACCGCTGCCGCCCCACACCGCCGCTGCCGCCACCCAGGGCAGCACGAACAGCACCGCCAGGTTGATGAACACCAGCCCCACCAGCAGCACCAGCGACAGGGCGCCGAGCAGGCGGCGATTCTCTCGAATCTGCGGATCGCGCGCGGCCAGCAGCATGCCGGCGATTAGCCCCAGACCGACCATCGACGCCGCCAGCAAGCCAAACCAACCAGCGCTGAAGCCGCTACGGCCAACCAGCGACTCCAGCGCCATCTGCCCGAGGAACAGCAGCCCACCGAGCAACTGCACGACGAATGCGCTGTAGACGAAGCTCGGCGCGGCGATGCGCAGGCCGACGAACAGCGTTGCCAGGCCGGCCAGCGCCCAGGCGATGGCCGTGCCAGGAGCCTCGAACAGCAGCGGTGCGATCAGGTAGAGAAACGCCAGCCCGGCCAGGCCCAACCAGGGCAGCAGGCGGCGCTCCCAGGCGTTGGCCGCGTCAGGCCTCGAGCGCAACTGCCAATAGCTGAACAGCAGCGCCGCACCGAGCATCAGCGCACCCAGCGGCGAGCCGTCGAGCAGGCTGTCGTAGCCGAAATCCAGCCCACTGACGAAGGCCAAAGCCGCACCCACCTGCAGCAACAGAGCGAAGGCACGCGCCAGTGGCCGTCCCTGACGCAGACCCAGCCAATAAATGCCGGCGCCTTCCACGGCCCAGGCAGCCGCCGTCCAGCGCGCATCCAGACCAAGCGGTATGGCCAGGCTGGCAAACACCACACCGAGCGCCAGGCAGGTTTCCACCAGCAGCAGCGCACGTTCGCCGGCACGCACCTTGAGCACGTGCGCCAACAGCAAATAGAACAGCCCCATGCCGAGCGCACTGAAGGCAGCGGCGAATTCGATATGCCGCACCAGTGCCACCTGCAGGCCGAACCCTACCAGCGGCGGACCGAACATCGTGGTGGCATCGACGTAATCGCCACGCCGTAGCGACCAGCGCAGCAATTCATCACGCGCCTCGGGCGCATCCGCCGCGTCACGCAGGGTGCGGCGGGCGAACAGCAAACCGATGGCCACGTACATCAAAAAGAACAGGATCAGAAACGGCTGGGTGCTGCCCAGCAAATCTGGCGTATAGGAACGCAGGCCCCAGGCGAAGCCGATGCCGAAGGTGCCGACGAAGCCAATCAGATTGAGCAGACGCCAGGCCTTGAACCAGGCGATGGCGAAGATGCCTGCATTGAGCAGGGCGAAGTAGGAAAACAGCGCGACATGATTGCCGCTGCCAGTAGACGTCAGAATCGGCGCGGCAAAGCCACCGAGTGCTGCAGCCGTCGCCAGACCCAGGGCGTTCTACTGCACGGCGAGAATCGCCGAAAACAGCGTCACCGCCACCAGCAGGCCGAGGGCCAGGCCGGGATCGAGCAGCGGATGCAGGCGCATGGCGGCGAACACCGTCAGGTACAGCACGGCGATGCCGGTGCCCTGTAGCACCAGGGCGTAGCCGGGGTTACGCCGGCGCAGCCACCAGCCCAGGCCGAGCAAGGCCAGGGCGCTGGCCGCCACGCCCATGTAGCGCAGCTCAACCGGCACCTCGACGCCTTCGGTGGCGTAACGCAGGAGGAAGGCCAGTCCGAGGAACAGCAACACCACGCCAACCCGCAGCACGGTGTTACCACCCAGCAGCCAGGCTTTGGCCGCCGCGATACCACGTTCAATCAGGTTCGGCTCGCGCGGCGCTTGCTCGCGCCAGGGGCTTTGCTGCACGGCCGGCTGGGGCTGATGGGCGACCTGCGCAGCCAAGGGTTCGGGCGCGTCGACAGGCGGCGAGGGTTCGATTTCAGGCAAGGGGTCGAGCGTCCAGTCCAGCTCCGGCTCTTCAGCAACGACCGGCTCGGACTGGGCTTCGGGTGCGGAACGGGTGACAGGCTCAACAGAAGCGGCAACCGGCTCCAGCTCACTGCGTTCGCCCTGCTCCACCTTGAGCAGACGTTCGTGCATGACTCGGGTGCCGCACTCGAAGCGCTCGGCAAAATCCTTGAGCTGCGCAGCCAGTTGCGCGTTACGCGTCTCCAGCCCCTGCAGGCGCAACGCCTGGCCCAGACTGAGGCCGATCAGACCGCCAAGCAGCGCGCCCGCGACCGACTCGCTGGCGCCCACGCCAAGCACCAAACCGACCAGCATGAAAATCCATTGCATGCGTTATGTCCCAACCCTGAGAAAGAGATCGTCCCGCGCCCACACTGCCGCCCGCGACAGGGCAGCAGTATAGGAGTCGCACCAAGCAACACCCAGAGAGACAATTGCCAAGCCGTTCACAGGCACAACGCATGGTAATCAGCCGCCAGCCGGTGCTTCACAAACGCCACGCGCCCGCTATTATCGCCGCCCCCGTGACAGCAGCGGCGCAGACCGCACGACAGCCCAAACCATGATGAAGCCCCGCCTGATAGCCGCTGCAGAAATCGACCGCCTGGAAACCTGGGCCAAATACACGGCAGACATGTGCCACAGCTGCATGTCCAGCTGCTGCACGCTGCCGGTGGAAGTGCGCCTGAACGATCTGATCCGCCTGGAGCTGGTGGACGAGTTCGAGCGCAGCGAGCCGCCGAAGAACATCGCCAAACGCCTGCAAAAGGACGGCATCGTCGAGCGCTTCAATCAAAAGTCGGGCATCTTCACCCTGACGCGCATGTCCAACAACGACTGCCTGTTCCTCGACCGCAAGACGCGCCTGTGCACCGTCTACGAAAAACGCCCGGACACCTGCCGCCATCACCCCAAGGTCGGTCCACGGCCGGGGTATTGCGCGTACAAGCCGAAATGACCCTCGGCTCATGACGTATCCATTCACGACTTTGGCTTGACGCTTTCGGCAAACCCCCAGTCGTTTTTGTACCGGGTCGCCCTGCCCCCCAGGGATAAGCTCTCCCCAAAGCGCCGACAGCCGTCTCGGCGCATCAGTATTTAGGGGACAAGCCTGATGAGCCCAGCGCAATTGCACGCCGACAGCATCGTCATCGACGGTCTGATCATCGCCAAGTGGAACCGTGAGCTGTTCGAGGACATGCGCAAGGGCGGCCTGACCGCCGCCAACTGCACCGTATCGGTGTGGGAAGGGTTCCAGGCCACCGTCAACAGCATCGCTGCCAGCAGCAAGCTGATCCGCGAGAACAGCGACCTGGTGATGCCGGTACGCACCACCGCCGACATCCGCAAGGCCAAGGAGCAGGGCAAGACCGGCATCATCTACGGCTTTCAGAACGCTCATGCGTTCGAGGACCAGATCGGCTACGTCGAGGTGTTCAAGCAGCTCGGCGTCGGCATCGTACAGATGTGCTACAACACCCAGAACCTGATCGGCACCGGCTGCTACGAGCGTGACGGCGGCCTGTCCGGCTTCGGCCGCGAGATCGTCGCCGAGATGAACCGCGTCGGCATCATGTGCGACCTGTCCCACGTTGGCAGCAAGACTTCCGAGGAAGTCATCCTCGAGTCGAAGAAGCCGGTCACCTACTCGCACTGCCTGCCTTCCGGCCTGAAAGAGCACCCGCGCAACAAGTCCGACGCCGAGCTGAAATTCATCGCCGACCATGGCGGTTTCGTCGGCGTGACCATGTTCGCGCCATTCCTGGCCAAGGGCATCGACTCGACCATCGACGACTACGCCGAAGCCATCGAGTACGTGATGAACATCGTCGGTGAAGATGCCATCGGCATCGGTACCGACTTCACCCAGGGCCACGGCCAGGACTTCTTCGAGTACCTGACCCACGACAAGGGCTACGCCCGTCGCCTGACCAACTTCGGCAAGATCATCAACCCGCTGGGTATCCGTACCGTCGGCGAATTCCCCAACCTCACCGAAACCCTGCTGGGGCGCGGCCATTCCGAGCGCGTGGTACGCAAGATCATGGGCGAGAACTGGGTGCGCGTACTGAAAGACGTCTGGGGCGAGTAAGCCCCTCCCTATCCCATGATCATTCCCACGCTCAGCGTGGGAATGCAGCCCGTGACGCTCTGCGTCACAGAAGCGGACGCAGAGCGTCCAATGAGGCGTTACCACGCAAAGCGTGGGAACGATCAGACAACGAATTCTGGAGTTAACAACACATGGCCACCCACGCCCCCGAAATGCCCATCGAAGTCGACGACGAAACCGGCGTCTGGACCACCGACGCCCTGCCGATGCTCTATGTGCCGCGCCACTTCTTCGTCAACAACCACATGGGCATCGAGGAAGTGCTCGGCGCCGAGAAGTACGCCGAGATCCTCTACAAGGCCGGCTACAAATCCGCCTGGCACTGGTGTGAGAAGGAGGCCGAGTGCCACGGCATTTCCGGCGCGGCGGTATTCGAGCACTACATGAAGCGCTTGTCGCAGCGCGGCTGGGGCCTGTTCGAAACGCAGAAGCTCGACCTGGAAACCGGCCATGCCGAGGTCAAGCTTAAGCATTCGGCCTTCGTTTACGTGTACGGCAAGGTGAATCGCAAGGTGGATTACATGTTCACCGGCTGGTTCTCCGGCGCCATCGACCAGATTCTCGCCGCCAAGGGCAGCCCGATTCGCACCGTTACCGTGCAGGAGTACAGCGGCGCCGAAGACGGCCACGACGACGGTCTGTTCGTCACCCGGCCACTCTGAGTCACTCACAAGAAATCCGTGGGAGCGGCCAGCGCCTCCCACAACGCTAGAGCGCTTACCGTGAGGATGCCGTAATGGCCTTCGAAGCAATGTTCCAGCCGATCCAGATCGGCAAGCTGACCATCCGCAACCGCGTGCTGTCCACCGCGCACGCCGAGGTCTATGCCACCGACGGCGGCATGACCACCGAGCGCTACGTGAAGTACTACGAAGAGAAGGCCAAGGGCGGCATCGGCCTGGCCATCTGCGGCGGCTCCTCGGTGGTGGCCATCGACAGCCCGCAGCAGTGGTGGAGTTCGGTCAACCTGTCCACCGACCGCATCATCCCGCACTTCCAGAACTTGGCCGACGCCATGCACAAGCACGGCGCCAAGATCATGATCCAGATTACCCACATGGGCCGCCGCTCGCGCTGGGATGGCTATCACTGGCCGACCCTGATGTCGCCGTCCGGCATCCGTGAGCCGGTACACCGCGCCACCTGCAAGACCATCGAGGTGGAAGAGATCTGGCGCATCATCGGCAACTACGCGCAGGCTGCGCGCCGCGCGAAGGAAGGCGGCCTGGACGGCGTCGAGCTGTCCGCCGTGCACCAACACCTGATCGACCAGTTCTGGTCGCCGCGGGTGAACAAGCGTACCGACGAGTGGGGCGGCACTTTCGAGGGCCGCATGAAGTTCGGCCTGGAAGTGCTCAAGGCCGTGCGCGCCGAGGTCGGTGACGACTTCTGCGTCGGCATGCGCATCTGCGGCGACGAATTCCATCCGGACGGCCTGTCCCACGAGGACATGAAGCAGATCGCCGCCTACTACGACGCCACCGGCATGCTCGATTTCATCGGCGTCGTTGGATCAGGGTGCGACACCCACAATACCCTGGCCAACGTCATTCCCAACATGAGCTTCCCGCCGGAGCCGTTCCTGCATCTGGCGGCCGGCATCAAGGAAGTGGTCAAGGTGCCGGTGCTGCACGCGCAGAACATCAAGGACCCGAACCAGGCCACGCGCATCCTCGAAG
>Ga0114984_1000857_pt1 | contig 11523 bp, 8 predicted proteins | sample Shrwel1BS1Day1_FD_96987 | JGI IMG/M metagenome (GOLD analysis project Ga0114984, IMG submission 96987) | Subsurface microbial communities from deep shales in Ohio, USA - Utica-3 well 1 S-1-Day1 | ecosystem: Environmental > Aquatic > Deep subsurface > Shale gas/oil reservoir > Produced water/Flow... | reverse complement strand
TGCAACGCGTGGCCGTGGGCGACCACATCCTGCTGGGTGGCGACAACATGGACCTGGCGCTGGCCTATGGCGTGGCGCGCAAGCTGGCCGGGCAAGGCACGCAGCTGGATGCGTGGCAGACGCGCGCGCTCTCGCATGCCTGCCGGCAGGCCAAAGAGACGCTGCTGAACGATGCCAGCGTGGCCACCGTGCCCGTGGTCGTGCCCAGCCGAGGCTCCAAGCTCATCGGTGGCGCCATCCGCACCGAAGTCACGCGCGACGAACTGAACCAGATCCTGTTGGAAGGATTCTTCCCACAGGTCGCGGTGTCGGATGCGCCGCTGAGCCGCGCCCGAGCGGGTCTGACGCAACTGGGCCTGCCCTATGCGCAGGATGCGGCCATCACCCGCCACCTGGGCGCGTTCCTGAGCCGCCAGCGCGAGGCCTTGGCCGAGTTGAATGGCTTTGAAGGCAGCTTGTCCGCCAGCGCCAGCTTCCTGCACCCCACAGCCGTGTTGTTCAACGGCGGTGTGCTCAAGTCCAGCTTGCTGGCCAATCGGGTGCTGAACATTCTCAACGGCTGGTTGGCGGCCGAAGGTGGGCCTGCCGCCCGCCTGCTGGGCGGGGCCGATCTGGACCTGGCTGTGGCGCGCGGCGCGGCCTACTACGGCTATGTGCGCCGGGGGCGCGGTGTGCGCATCCGCGGCGGCACGGCACAGGCCTACTACGTCGCGGTGGAGTCGAACATGCCCGCCATCCCCGGCATGGAACCGCCCATCCAAGCCCTGTGTCTGGCCCCCTTCGGCATGGAGGAAGGCAGCGAAGCCGGTGTGGCCGCCGCCGAGTTTGGCCTGATCGTGGGCGAGCCGGTGCGCTTCCGCTTCTTTGGCTCGTCCGTGCGGCGCCAGGACAGCGTCGGCACCCTACTCGACTTCTGGGGGCCCGATGAGTTGCAGGAGCTGGCCGAGATCGAGGCCAACCTGCCAGCGCAAGGCCGCACTGCGGGCGAGATCGTGCGCGTGCAACTGCACGCCCGCGTGACCGAAACTGGCGTGCTGGAACTCGAAGCCCTGCCCGTGGGCAGCTCCGAGCGCTGGAAGGTCAGCTTCGACGCCCGCGCCGACAGCCTGTGAGCGCACGCTACACCGTCGGGATCGACCTCGGCACCAGCCACACCGTGGTCGCGTATGCCGACCACGCGGCGCAGGCCTCGGCCGGTGACGAGGCGATCCGGCTGTTTGCAATCCCCCAGGCCGTCGGGCCCGGTGAGGTCGCAGCCCGCGAACTGCTGCCCTCCGTGCGCTACCACCCTGCGCCTGGCGAGCTGGGCGCCGGTGATCTGATCACACCTCCACCCTCGTCGGCCCATGAGGTGCCCGCCGTCTTGGGCGATTACGCCCGCGCCTTGGGTGCCCAGGTCCCTGGACGCCTGGTCAGCAGTGCCAAAAGCTGGTTGTCGCACCCGGGCGTGGACCGCACCGCAGCGATCCTGCCGTGGGGCGCGCCGGACGATGTGCCCAAGGTGTCGCCTGTGGCGGCCAGCGCCAGCTACCTGGCCCATGTGCGCGAGGCCTGGGATGCCACCTTCCCCGACGCCCCGCTGGTCGAGCAAGACATCGTGCTCACCGTGCCCGCGTCCTTCGACGAAGGCGCACGCGGCCTGACCCTGGCCGCCGCGGAGCAGGCGGGCCTGCACCGCCTGCGCTTGCTGGAAGAGCCCCAAGCCGCCTTCCACGACTGGCTGTTTCGCCACCGCACCGATCTGAACCACGCCCTCGGCCCCGCCAAGCTGGTGCTGGTGTGCGACGTGGGCGGTGGCACCACCGACCTGACGCTGATCCAGGTCGCACACGATGCGCTGGGCCAGCCCCAGCTCACCCGCATCGGCGTGGGCGACCACCTCATGCTGGGCGGTGACAACATGGACCTGGCGCTGGCACACCTGGTCGAACGCCAGATGGCGCAACGCACCCCGCTGTCCGCTGCACGCCTGGCGCAACTGGTGCAACGCTGTCGCATCGCCAAAGAGCAACTACTGTCCGACGCTGCCCCTGCCGAGGTCACCGTCACCTTGTTGGGTGGCGGCGCGCAACTTATCGGCAGTGCGCAATCGGTCAAGTTGCAGCGAGACGAGGTCTTGCCCCTGCTCGTCGATGGCTTCCTGCCTCGCTGCGAGCGCCATGACCGGCCCCGCCAGCGTCGGGCTGGCATCGTCGAATTCGGCCTGCCTTATCCGGCCGATGCGGCCATCACACGGCACCTGGCCGCGTTCTTGAGCCAGCATGCCCAAGCCGCGCAGCAAGCCCTGGGGGATGCGCCACACGCCCCCTTGGCCGTGCCCGACACCCTGCTGCTCAACGGCGGCGTGTTCCGCGCCCCGGCCCTGGCCCAGCGCTTGGCCCACACGCTCAGCGACTGGGCAGGCCACCCCGTGCACGTGCTGCACAACGACGCCCCCGACGTGGCCGTGGCCCGCGGCGCGGTGGCCTACGCCTTGGTGCGATCCGAGCGGGTCCTCGAGTTGGGCCGCGGCATCGGGGGTGGCTCGGCCCGCAGTTACATGCTGGTGCTCGACGACACCCCGGGGCAAGGCCAAGGCATCTGCGTGCTTCCGCGCGGCACGTCCGAAGACACCGAAGTCGTCTTGCCCGACCGCACCTTCGCCCTGCGCCTGGGTCAGGCGGTGCGCTTTCACCTCGTCTCCACGGTGGCCGACACCGCCTGGCAAGCCGGTGACCTGCTCGCGCTCGACGACGAACGCTTCGTGCGCCTGCCCGCCATCACCACCGTGCTGCCCTTGCCCGCGGGGCAGCGCGCCCTCGACGTACAGGTGCAACTGAGCGCCACCATGACCGAAGTGGGCACGCTGGAGGTGCACTGCACACGCATCGACGACCCCAGCCAGCGCTGGCGGCTCGCCTTCGAGCTGCGTGGCCAAGCGGCCACCGCCTCCAGCAACACGGCCGACAAAGATGCTCCCGTCCATCCACGCCTGCCCGACGCCGTGCAGCTCATCGACCAGGTGTTCGGCACGCAAACCCAAGCCGTCGATGCCAAGACCGTGCGCCAATTGCGCACCCGGCTGGAGCGCCTGCTCGGCGCCCGCGACACCTGGGATCTGCCCCTGCTGCGCGCCCTGTTCAATGCCCTGTGGGCCCGCATGCGTCGCCGCCGACGCAGCGCCGAGCACGAACGCGTGTGGCTCAACCTGACCGGCTACTGCCTGCGACCCGGGCTGGGCGCCCCGCTGGACAGCTGGCGCATCGAACAGATCTGGCCGCTGTTCGCCCAGGGCATCCAGTACACCCAAGACAGCAACAACTGGTCTGAATGGTGGACGCTGTGGCGCCGCGCTGCAGGCGGGCTCGACGCGGCGCAGCAGCTGCAATTGCTCGAAGTGGTGGGCGAACACCTCATGTCCATCCAGCACGCCCGGCGCGACAAAGACCCCTTGCAAAGCAGCTACGACGACATGGTGCGCCTGGTCGCCTCGCTGGAACGCGTACCGGCTGCCTACCGCGTCGAAGTCGGCAACTGGCTGGTGCAGCGTCTGCAGAAAACAGGCGACAAGCCCCACACCTGGTGGGCCGTGGGGCGGCTGGGTGCACGGGTGTCGCTCTATGGCAATGCGGAAAACGTCGTCCCGCCCGAGACCGCCAGCGTCTGGCTGCAAGCCTTGCTGGATCTGGATTGGCGCACCGTGGACCACGCCGCCTTTGCCGCCACAACCCTGGCGCGCATGAGCGGTGATCGGGCTCGCGACCTGCCTGCCGAGTTGCGCGAGACGGTCATCCAGCGTCTGGAGGCCATCGGTGCCCCGGCCAGTTGGAGCGCCATGGTGAGCGAGGTGGTGGAGCTGGATGAGGCCGATCGGAAGCGCAGCTTTGGGGAGGCGTTACCGGTGGGTTTGAGGTTGTTGGTGATGGCTTGACAGCCCCGCACCACCCAACCCCGCGCAGCATCAGGCCACAGGCCGCTCCGCCAAGTGCTTGGTGATGGTCCGCAGGCAGTTGCCATATCGCTCGGCCATCACTGCCACGCCAAAATCGCGCAAAGCTCGCTCTCGGGCCTGTTGCGCCAGGGCTGAGGCCCACAAAGGATCACGCAGCAATTCCTCCAATGCATGGGCCAGCGCCGCGGCATCGGCATGCGCCACCAGTCTGCCATCCACGCCATCACGCAGCAGTTCCTTGACACCCACCACGGCACTGCCCACCACCGCACAGCCAGCAGCCATCGCCTCGACCATCGCCAGAGGCATGCCCTCGTAATGCGTCGACAAAACGAAAAGCTGGTGTGACATCAGCAAGGCAGGCACGGTCGGGCAGTGCCCCAAAAACTGCACCTGCTGCGACAACGCCAGCTCCCTCACCAGTTGCTCGGCGCGCTCCCGATACCGACGCTTGCCAACCCCAGCCAGCATCACGGGCGGCGTCAAGCCGCGATCCCGCAGCAGCGCCACCGCACGAATCAAGGTCTCATGATCCTTCTGCCGAGCAAAGCGCGCTGACATCACGATGCCCGGTGTGCGATCTGCATAAGGGGTCGCCTCGGCTGCCACAAAAGGCGCCAGCTTGATACCGTTGGGAATCGCCATGGTGCGATCTGCAGGAAAACCCAATTCCAACAGGCGCTCTTTGACCCCCTCAGAGCAACCGATGATCGCCGCCGTTCTCTGCGCCAGCCATTTCGCCTGCGCCAAACGCCACCACGAATAGCGCTCGCGCGAATTGTGCTCAACATGAACCAAGGCCGGCACCTTCGCCAACAGCCCGGCATATCGGCCCCAGAGATGCTCGCTGAAGCCATGCGCCACCAGAACGTCAGGCTTAAACCTGCGGCACACCCTCACCAAATCCAGCACCGTTGCAATGTGCGACCAACCCTGGACCACCTCTACCGCCAAGCCCTCCTGCCGCAAGGCCTCCACGCGCGCAGGATCCGCCTGACGCTTGCGCCGCAAGACCAGCAAGGCCTCCATGCCCGGGTCGGTCACGGCGGCTCGCACGAGCTCCACCGCCACCTGGGTGGCCCCAGAAAATCCGCCCGTCACAAAATGGATCACACGCAACGGACGCTCTCCTGCACTGACGCCCACACCGATCTCCGAAGAATAGTTATCCACAGTCACAAGTCCATCAAGCCTAACCGACAAGGATTGCCATCATGCGTCAAGATCGGTGCCAACGACTAACGGCTGACCCTTGAGCGCGGCATGCTGGCAAAATCTCGCCAATGCAACCGTCTCAACCCGATCGGGCATCGTCCCCTGTGCGCCGCCCCCTGCTCATCAGACTCTGTAATTGGGTGGGTGAAGCTGTGCTCTCCCTGCCCACCCTGAATCTGCTGGAACAACAGGGTTACGAACTGCACCTGATCGGAAAACGCTGGGCCGTCAAACTGTTTGAAGGACATGGCTGGACCATTCATGTCCGCCCCGCCAAGCGCGCCGATGCCATCGCTCAACTCAAACACCTGCGGCAACATTTGGCGCAGCAACATCCTGAGTTCACGCGACACCCCAACCTCGTGCTCTTCACCAACTCCTTCTCCAGTGCGCTCGAAGCCCGCCTAGCTGGACTCAAGCCCATCGGGTACAACCGAGAAGGCCGCGGCCTGCTCCTCAGCCACAGCGTGCCTTACCAACCCGGCCTGCATGCCGCCGACAACTACTGGCGCATTGGCAGCCACTTCGTCGGCAGCACGTTCCCACGCCCCAAAGCACTGGGCCTGCGCCCCTCGGCCCAACACTTGGCACAGGCCCGGCAGTGCATGGCAGACCACCGCCTCTCACCCGGCTTCATCATCCTTTGCCCCTTCTCGGGCGCGGCTGACACCACGGGCAAGAAGCGGTGGCCCCACTTCGGTCAACTCGCTCAGTCCCTGCAACACCAGGGACGGCAAGTTGTCTTGTGCCCGGGCCCTGATGAGGAGGCCGAGGCACACGCGAACTACCCTGACGCCATCGTGCTCACCGGCGTTGATCTTGGCACCTACGCAGCGCTGGCGCAGCAGGCGGACTGCACTGTCTCCAATGACACCGGCCCCGGCCATCTTGCCGCCGCCGCAGGGGGACGCGTGGTCAGCGTGCTCGGCCCAGACGGCGCGCCCATGTGGCACGTACAGGGCGAGCACGTCACCATCCTTCGCCCAGAGCAGGGTTGGCCCACGCTGGCCTCTGTCGTCGATGCCATCAACACGCGGCCCCCTCAATGAGCGACGCCAAGCCCTTTCACATTGCCCTGCAATTTGGACACATCCGCCACTTCAACGAAGGGCTGAGCGAGGTCGCGCGCCAACTGGCCCTGCAGTACGCTGCACAAGCTGCGCAACTCAAGGCAGAGCGCCATGTGCACTTCCACTTCATCCTGCCCAGTCAATGGCATGGGATGTTTGGACCGAACGTGACCTACCACGAGCTGCGCGACGCCATGCGCCTGCGTCATCGCTTCCCGGTGGACCTGGATGTCTGGCATGGCCTGCACCAGCACATGCGCTACCGACCTCCCGTCAACAGCAAGCGCAACATCATCACCGTTCATGACCTCAACCATGTGTATGCGAAACATGGGCTGAGCCTGTGGTGGCAGAACCTGCGGCTGACACGCCATCTGCGACGTGCACACCAGCTGGTGGCCATCACACAGTTCGTCGCCGATGACATCCGTCGCTGCCTGCCCTGGGCACCACCCGCTGTAGTCATTCACAACGGTGCCGCCGACCTCACCCAGCACGCCCAAACGCCCGTGCCGGAACTCGTAGGGCAAAGCTACCTGCTACACATCAGTCGCATGTCGGCATCAAAGAATGTGGGTTCGCTGATCGACATGGCGGCAGGCTGGCCCGAACAGCTGCTCGTTCTCGTGGGCCCCGACAGCCCCGAAGTCGAAGCTCACAGACAACGCGTCACAAGCATGGGCCTGCGCAATGTGCGCTTTGTCACCGATGTCGACGAAGCGCAAAAGACTTGGCTCTATGCCCACTGCGAAGCCTTCTTGTTTCCGTCCTTGATGGAGGGATTCGGCTTACCGCCCATCGAGGCCATGTTCTTCGGCAAGCCAGTGATCGTGGCTAGACGCACCTGCTTGCCAGAAGTGTGTGGTGAGGCCGCGGCTTATTGGGATGAGTTCAGTGGGCTAGCCATGCGTAAAGTCGTGGAAGACTGGCTGACCCAGCACCGACAAAATGGTGACCTAGCTGCACAAGTGACCACACAAGCCCGACGCTACGCCTGGCCGCGTGCAGCCCGTCAATACCAGACGCTGTATGAGCAGGGCCTGACCGCATGCTGAACTTGCCGCAAGTGACACTGTGCTGCGTCGATACGCGGCTGCCGCAAATGGCGCTGGACGCCATGAAAATCTGTATGGCTCAGGTCGAGTTTGGCGATGCCTTGTTGTTCACCTGCCCCGACCATGGCCTGACAGACGTGCCCACGGGCATCCGCGTGATCGAGCTCGACGACATCAACTCGATCGAAGCCTACTCGCACTTCTTGCTCAAAGGCATGGGGCCCTACTTGCAGACCTCTCACATGCTCATCGTGCAGTGGGATGGCTATGTGCTTGACCCCAACATGTGGCGCGATGACTTCCTGACGATGGACTACATCGGCGCCGTGTGGCCGCAATACCAAGACGAACACCGCGTGGGCAATGGCGGTTTTTCGCTGCGTTCGCGCAAGCTCTTGGATACCTTGAGCAGTGAGGCCATCGTGGCGCAACACCCGGAAGATGTCTGCATTGCCCGCACCTACCGCACGCTGCTAGAACAACGCTGGGGCATCCGCTTTGCAGACGAGGCCTTGGCACACCAGTTTGCATTTGAGCGAGAGCGTCGAACACCTTGCAGTTTCGGCTTTCATGGAATGTCGAACATGGGAGCGCTTCTCACGGAACAAGCGCTCTTATTGTTCGTGAGAGATGCTCCAGCGACGCTGTTTGGGAGCGTAGAAGCACGTGGATTCATTAAGCAACTGATCAGACGCAACATGAAACACGCGGTCAAGGCGGCATTACTTAAAAGACGGAAAGCCAAAAAAAATATTGATATTGGAGACATGAGACTTTGGATAAGGTTTCTCTCGATTAAAACGGGATAAAATACCCCACAAAGCCAACCAAACTCCACCAAAACCCCACACGCAATGCTACAAAAAATCCTCACGAAGTTACGTGAAATAAACAAGCGACGACTCGCCAACAGAACAAAGCGCAAGGCAATGGGAGATATAACACTGATAGCGGCATCCGAGGATTTGAGACGTGCGTTATCTTCAACCAATGGAATCCCTCTACTTGTAGTCAGCTACAACAATGGAATATACGTTGCCAACACAGTCTCTCAAATGACACGTTTAGGCATAACCCCGATTATTATTGACAACGCATCCACAGATTCACAAACAAAAAATATACTGTCAGAAATCCAAAAAAAAGGCACAGCTCAAGTCGTTTACTCAAGAAAAAACCACGGACATCTAGTTGGCTTCATGGATCCCATGTATCAGGCACTACCCGATGTTTTCGCCTACACCGATCCAGATTTACAGCTACACCCAGAAATACCCAAAAACTTCATGGAGATTTTGGCAAATCTTACATTTGAATACAGCGTCTACAAGGCAGGATGCGCTTTGCAACTGGAGTATAAAGGCATTCCCGCGTATGCAGACAATCGCTACAGCATCTCCGTTCGAAAGCCATTCTTATTCAAAGAGTCGTATGATGTGAAACAGTGGGAAGAAGGTTTTTGGAAGAAGAGAATTTCCCACCCAGAATTGGAAATTTACGCGGCACCTCTTGATACGACTCTTGCCGTCTACAACAAGCGCATGTACCGAGGCGACTTCATCTTCAATTCATTACGCGTGGCGGGCTCCTTTTCCGCAATCCACTTACCATGGTTCCCCGAGGTTGACCTCATGACGGAGAAACAACGTGCTGAATATCTTAAAGGCAACGTTTCATCAACATGGCGCACTAACAGTTGACGAGTCACAATAATCGATTGATTTCGCAATCAAACCACTCACGACTCATGAGCTCATCCCGGCCTTCAGAAGCACTCGTCCGTTTTTGTTACTTGGCACAAGGACGAGCTTCAGAAATCGATCTATTACATCAGATCTTCGCCACACGGACTTTGATCTCACTCACATGGGATAAGCACCGAAGCGGCTCTATTTTCTTGCCTAATTCAAGTTGGTCTGAGGGGCGTCGCACCCTATATCACGGCATACAGAATATCCATGAATACGATTACATCGTATTCATGGACGGAGATGTGATCACCACGGCACAAGAACTGAGCGTTTTTGAAGAAGTTGTTTCTGATCTGCGCCCCGCCGTTGCCGTGCCACGTGTTCTAAAAACAGAGCAATACACAAGAAAGCTAGACCTCAATCGATATCGATGGGTTCTGGCGTACGATTCAGACGAGCAATTCCAATGCTTTGACGCGCGCATCCTTCGCGACCACCTTCGTGGAAGCCCTTACGTCTCCGAATACGATGCGATTTCGTGGTGGTATCCTTGCATCCTCAACCAGATGCTGATAAGAAAACATTACTGGCGGTCGTTCATACAGGTTAATGGAATCGAAGTCAGAAATGAGAGTCACGGCAGCTACCCAAATGATTTTGATCCTGGTTTCATTTTTCCAGAAATCAAGCGACTTGGCGTACACACCGTCCTCCCCTTATCAGCGGGGTGTAAATTCAGAGGCAACCGCCGGCTGGAGAAGCGCATATTCTCCATCGACAAGAGACTGTTCTCATTTTTGAGTTTTGCATCACGCTGGCTTTACAAACCTTTTGACCCTAAAGCCCCAGCCCCCACCTTGGGAGCGGAACTCAAGGCTATGATTCGATGATTTTTGCCCACAAGAACTGAACCGCCCCCCGAGGCGGCCAACTATGGCGTGAACCGGTACTCCACCACACCCCAAATGCTATTTGGGTTGCTGGGTTGTTTTTTTGTAATTTTTATTGCTTGATAACCGAACCGCCTCTTAAACGCCGACCTTCTTTTTATGAACTTAAATAGCCCGGTGTAAATTATCATACTTCTGACACTTTTCTTCCAGAAAAAATGCCTCCGCATGCTTTCAAGCGCTATTTTAGCCTCATCGGTATAGATTTTAATATCTTGACTACGCTGCCCCTCCAATCTCCGAAATCCTGCAATGGGATAATCCACCCCGTAGAGGCGCGCATGTTTGTAAAACTCCGCCCAAAGAGCAAAATCTCCGGCTAGCGGGTACTGTAAAGGCATCTGTGAGCCCACTTTTTCCCACAGACTTCTTCTCCAAAATGTTGATTCTTGTTGAATGCAAAAAGACCCCTTTCTACCGATGGGCAAATTAAGGCCATCCAAGAATGCATCACGGGAGAAGCCCGGCACATTTGCGTGCCCCATTAGATAACCTTTTGCATCCCATTCGCCAGGCTTGATTGTTGAAAGCCACTCAACCTCATTGAATTGCTGAAAAATCTCCGCAACCACCCACAACGACCGGGGGAGCAGCATATCATCGGCATTCAACCAACACAGAATATCGCCAGTCGATTTTGAGAATCCCTCCTGAATTGCCGCATATTGCCCATCATCCGGCTTGCTTTGCCAATATGAAATCACGCCGCTATGTTTGCGAAGAATCTCAATGGTTTCGTCTTGACTCCCGCCATCCATTACAATGTATTCCAAATTTGGATACCCCTGAGACTTGATGGACAGAATGGTCTGCTCGATTGTCTTGCCTGATCGGAAACACGGTGTGACGATGCTTATTTTTGGATAAAGGGATGAAGCGCTCACTGATCTTCCTCTTTTCTCAATTCTATTTATTACCCTGACATCCGCCCCGCAAAAATACCAGCAAGGTGAATGACGCTCAAGCTTTTCAGGCCGATAACTACATTAATAAATTTTTTGCATATCAAGCGGCGAAGCGAAAACAGCTGAAAGTATTCGAGCCTATGCGAATAAAACCGATTCTCAAACCGGACTGACGGATCGAAACTTTGCACGAAGAATAGTCCGACTCGCTACTTTTTTGTTGCGCTCACGAGGCTAATTTTGTGATTCTGCCACGCGGCCTCATGGGTCGAGCAGGACTTCTCAAGATGCCGTCACCGGATTGATCCGATCTCGCTTGCCGAGCCAGTCTGAGCGATAGTCCAGGCTGGCCGATAGCGCCTGAGTTGGTACAGCGCGGATTCACGTACAAAGTGGCCAACCTGCGGTGGCGCAGCGACGCCGCCTACATTTCCACGGACAAAGACTGGTAGTGCCTGGATGGCTCACGGCAAAAACGCGGCATGAGAACCAAGGCTAAGCACTCCGAAGGTCAGGGATCACCTCGCTCAGAGATAATTGCACCTCGCGCACACATTGAAACAAGGAACGTGCCATGAGCATGCTGCACCAACTTGGCGAACAAGTCAGTCGCCTACACGACACCACACTGAACGCTGCCGGCGGTCCACCCGTTGCCCAACCCGCCGCGGCCTCAGACACGGACCGCACCGCCCAACTCTGGCAC
>Ga0114984_1000855_pt1 | contig 11534 bp, 7 predicted proteins | sample Shrwel1BS1Day1_FD_96987 | JGI IMG/M metagenome (GOLD analysis project Ga0114984, IMG submission 96987) | Subsurface microbial communities from deep shales in Ohio, USA - Utica-3 well 1 S-1-Day1 | ecosystem: Environmental > Aquatic > Deep subsurface > Shale gas/oil reservoir > Produced water/Flow... | reverse complement strand
GTCAGCACCATCAACTGCTTGCCGTCGCTGCGCTTGGGCAAGCGGAAGCGCAAGTCCAGCCCCTTGGCGGCTGCGGCGCTTTCCTCGTGCACCTTCACAGCCTGGAAGACATCGCTCATGCTCACCGACTGGAATTCGGGTTTCACCGCGCCTGCATCCAGACGTGAAATGTCCAGCAGGCCCACCAACAGCGACTCCATGGACGTCACCGCTTCGTCGAGCATGTTGGTCAATTCCTTGACCTCGGGCTCGGTGGCCTGCTTGCGCAGCAGGCTCACCAACAGGCCGATGGCGGCAGTGGGCTGGCGCAGGTCGTGACTCGCGGCGGCCAGGAAGCGGGTCTTCGATTGGTTGGCGACTTCCAGCGCACGGGTCCGGTCGGCCACGCGCTCTTCCAGCGTGATGTTCATGCGCTCGGCCAGGTTCATGGCCTCGATGAACTTGCTCATCAAGGTCAGCGCGAAGCCCAGGAAGATGATGGGGGCAAAGTAGGGGGTCCAGTAGAGGTCGGTGACGTCGAGGTAGGGCGTCAGGAACAGGTAGTCGTGGGCCATGCTGACCAGGGTGCCCAATGGGCCCAGCGTCATGGCCGAGGCCTCCATCCAGTGGCGGGTCCAGGCCGTCTGAATGATTTTGTAGACCACCAGCACGCCGCCGGCCATCATCAGCGGGTAAGCGATGAGGCGGAGCACGTCCAGATACGGCGTGCCCATGGCAAACAGGCCCATCAGCGGCACGCCAAAGCCCACCATGCGCAGTGGGTTGATCAGACTCTTGATGCGGGTGTTGGAGTAAGCCAGTCCGAACATGACCTGAAAGTAGGTCGTCACGGAGTGGGTGGCGAAGAACAGCCAGTCCACCACGGGCGTGGGCCAGCTGATGGTTTCGATGAAGTACAGGCCATTGCGACCGCACATGATCAGCATCATCCAGCCGAAGTAGGCAAAGATGACGTCACGAGGGCGCGAGCGCCAGGCAAAGAGCACGAACAGCGCCATGCCGGCCACACTCATGTTGAGCATCTGCGGCAATTCAACCGTCAGCAACACGGTGCGGTCGAAGTCGTCGCGCATCTCACTGAGGATGCCCACCTCCATCGGGGCAATGCCCGGCTTGCGGAAAGGGTTCATGCGCACATCGATGGCGATGTCGTTGTGCCCATCGCGCAGCACGTTGACCGGCAACTCCGTCAGGTAGGGCAGCGGGGCCATGCTGGTGATCTGGTCACCTTGCATGTGGCGCGTGGACAAGGGGTGCCCATTGACGGTGATGCGGTGGTTGCCCGGTAGACGATCAATGCGCAGGGCCCAGGGCTCTTGCGGTTTGGCGGGCAGGATCAGCTGGGCGCGGTAACAGTACACGGCCGGCGGGTGGATGCCGAGTTGCCGCCAGTCATCGGGCAAGGTCACGCCGCGGCCGAGGCGCTGTTCCGCGCAGGTGCCCGGCGCCAGCGTGGCCGTGTCGATGACCAGTTTGGGCGCGGCCATCACCGTGCCTGCCAGCCACAGCAGGCACCAGCAGGCCAGGCGCAGCAGCGTGTTCATGGTGCGCGACGCTCGATCAGCATGGCGTCGCCATAGCTGAAGAAACGGTAGCCCTGCGCGATCGCATGCTGGTAGAGCGCGCGGATGTGTTCGTAGCCGGCCAGGGCGCTCACCAGCATCATCAAGGTGCTCTTGGGCAGGTGGAAGTTGGTGATCAACAGGTCCACCACCTTGAACTGGAATCCCGGGGTGATGAAGATGTCGGTGTCGCGGCTGCCGGCTTGCAGGATCTGGCCGGCGGGGGCGTGCAGTGCGGCCGACTCCAGCGCGCGCAGGGTGGTGGTGCCCACCGAGATGACGCGCCCGCCCGCCGCCTTGGTGGCCTCGATGGCGGCCACGGTGCTGGCCGGTACCTCGAACCATTCGCTGTGCATTTTGTGCTCGGCCAGGTTGTCGGTGCGCACGGGCTGGAAGGTGCCGGCGCCCACGTGCAGGGTCACCTCGGCGGTGCGGATGCCGTGCTCGCGCAAAGCAGTCAGCAGCGCATCATCAAAGTGCAGGGCTGCGGTGGGGGCGGCCACGGCGCCGGGGGCCTTGGCGAACACCGTCTGGTAGCGGCGCACGTCGTCGGCATCGTCGGCGTGGGTGATGTAGGGCGGCAGCGGCACATGGCCGTGCTGTTCGAGCAACTCGAACGGATCGCCCGAGAGCTTGAGGTGGAACAGGCCGCCGTCGGGGCCGCCACGGCCCAGCACCTCGGCGTCGAAGGCGTCGGCAAAGCGCACGACGCTGCCCGGCTTGGGCGACTTGCTGGCGCGCATGTGGGCCAGCACCTCATGGTTGGGCAGCACGCGCTCGACCAGGGCCTCGACGGCACCGCCGGACTGCTTGGCGCCGTACAGGCGCGCCTTGATGACGCGCGTGTTGTTGAACACCAGCAGATCCCCCGGCTGCAGCAGCGAGGGCAGGTCGCGGAACACGCGGTCCACGGGCGTGGGGCCCCGGCCATCGAGCAGGCGCGAGGCGCTGCGCTCGGCAGCGGGGTGTTGGGCGATCAGTTCGGGCGGGAGCTCGAAGTCGAAATCGCTGAGGGTGTAGCCGGAAGCAGAAGCGGTCATGCCATTGAGGGACGGACGGGTCCCGTGCCAAGGAAACCCGTTATTGTCCTTCATCTGCCCTGCTCTGGGGTGACCCGGCAGGACGCAGGCCCGCTCAGACGCGGGGGCGAGCGTGCAGTTGCCCGGGCACAATGGCGATTGCTCTCATCCATTCAACGAATTCAGCGTGGCGCACGAGGCAGCAGGCCCCTCTTCGACATCTTCTGCACGTGGCAAGGCGCGCACGGGCCAGGCTGCGGCCGCCGACAAGCGTTCACCGCCGCAGAAAGCGATGGAGCGCCTGGGCCTGACGCGCGACATCGACCTGGCCCTGCACCTGCCGCTGCGCTATGAGGACGAGACCCGCCTGACCCTGCTGCGCGACGCCCGCGACGGCCAGACCGTGCAAGTGGAAGGCGTGGTGCGTGACAACCGGATCGAAGCCCGCGGGCGGCGCCAACTCATCGTGCGCCTGCACGATGGCTCGGGCGAGGTGCTGCTGCGCTTCCTGAACTTCTACGGCTCGCAGCAAAAGAGCTGGGGCGCGGGCGTGCGTTTGCGCGTGCGGGGCGAGTTGCGCAGCGGCTTTTTCGGTCGCGAGATGGTGCACCCGCAGGTGCGCATCGTGCAAGAAGGCGCCCCCTTGGCCCAGGCGCTCACCCCCGTTTACCCCACCACCGCGGGCCTGCCGCAAGCCTACCTGCGCAAGGCGGTGGCAGCGGGTCTGGCGCGGGCACCCTTGGACGAGCTGATCCCGCCGGCCCTGTTGCCCCCACGACTGCCCAGCCTGCGCGAATCGCTGCACTTTTTGCATCACCCCAGCCCCGACACCTCGCTGGCCGCGCTGGAGGATCACAGCCACCCGGCCTGGCAGCGCCTCAAATTTGAGGAACTGCTGGCGCAACAGGTCTCGCAGATGCAGGCGCGCGCCGAGCGTTCGCACCTGAAGGCGCCTGTGTTGAAAGCCCACGCCCAAGGGCTGCCCGAGCGCCTGTTGGCGGTGCTGCCTTTCCAGCTGACGGGTGCGCAGCAGCGCGTCTGCGCCGAGATCGCGGCCGACCTGGCTCGCCCTGTGCCGATGCACCGCTTGCTGCAAGGCGATGTGGGCTCGGGCAAGACCGTGGTGGCGGCGCTGGCCGCCGCTGTGGCCATGGACGCTGGCTGGCAATGCGCCTTGATGGCCCCCACCGAAATCCTGGCCGAGCAGCATTTTCGCAAGCTGGTGGACTGGCTGGAGCCCCTCGGCATCAAGGTGGCGTGGCTCACAGGAAGCCTCAAGGCCAAGGTCAAGCGCGAGCAACTGGCTGCCGTGGCCTCAGGCGAAGCACAACTGGTGGTCGGCACGCACGCGGTCATCCAGGACCAGGTCGAGTTTGCCAAGCTGGGCCTGGCCTTGATCGACGAGCAGCATCGCTTCGGCGTGGCCCAGCGCCTGCAGTTGCGCAGCAAGCTGCAAAGCCGCGAGCTGGAGCCGCATCTGCTGATGATGAGCGCCACGCCCATCCCGCGCACCCTGGCGATGACCTACCTGGCCGACCTGGAGGTCAGCACCATCGACGAATTGCCACCGGGTCGCACACCCATCGTCACCCGCGTCTTCGCCGACAGCCGCCGTGAGGAGGTCATCGAGCGCATCCGTGACGAGGTGGCCAAGGGCAGCCAGGTGTACTGGGTCTGCCCCCTGATCGACGAAACCGAAGACAGCGACCAGGCGGCCGATGAGGTCGCCGGGCGCGACAGCGCCAAGCGCCCACCGCTGGACCTGAGCAACGTCACCCAGACCCATCAGGACCTGAGTGAAGCCTTGCCAGGCTTCGGGGTGGGGCTGCTGCATGGCCGCCTGCCGGCGGCCCAGAAGGCCGAGGTGATGGCAAAGTTCTCGTCGGGCGAGTTGTCGGTGCTGGTGGCCACCACCGTGATCGAAGTCGGGGTGGACGTGCCCAACGCCAGCCTGATGGTGATCGAGCACGCCGAGCGTTTCGGCTTGAGTCAGCTGCACCAGTTGCGCGGGCGGGTGGGGCGTGGCGCCGTGGCCAGCGTGTGCGTGCTGCTGTACGCTTCGCCGCTGTCTGACTCCGGCAAGCAGCGCCTCAAGGCCATGGCCGAAACCACCGATGGTTTCGAGATCGCGCGCCGCGATCTGGAAATCCGTGGTCCGGGCGAGTTCATGGGCGCGCGCCAGTCGGGCGCGGCCATGCTGCGCTTTGCCGACCTGCACGAAGACGAGGCCCTGGTGGCACGGGCGCGGCAGGTGGCCGAGGTCTTGCTGCGCGACCATCCGGGGGCGGCCCAGCGCCATGTCGGGCGTTGGCTGGGGCACAAGTCCGAGTACCTGAAGGCTTGATCCTGGTGGGCGATCCCGTCCGTGTGCTGGCGAGAACCGTGATGACCTGTGGTGCGGGGTGTGCAGGATGCCGCACAATGTGCGCACCATGACCCTGACCGAACTTCGCTACATCGTTGCCGTCGCCCGCGAGCGTCATTTCGGGCGCGCTGCCGAAGCATGCTTTGTTTCCCAGCCCACTCTGTCGGTGGCGGTGAAGAAACTGGAAGACGAGCTCGACGTCAAGCTGTTCGAGCGTGGCAGCGCCGAGATCACCGTCACGCCCTTGGGCGAGGAGATCGTGCGCCAGGCCCAGGCCGTGCTGGAGCAGGCGCAGGCCATCAAGGAAATCGCCAAGCGCGGCAAGGACCCGCTGGCCGGCCCGCTGCGCCTGGGCGTCATCTACACCATCGGGCCCTACCTGTTGCCCGAACTGGTGCGTTCGGCCATCAGCCGGGTGCCGCAGATGCCTTTGATGCTGCAGGAGAACTTCACCGCCAAGTTGCTGGAAATGCTGCGCGCGGGCGAGCTGGACTGCGCCATCCTCGCCGAGCCTTTCCCGGACACCAACCTGGCTGTCGCGCCGCTGTACGACGAGCCTTTCCTCGTGGCCGTGCCGCGCAGCCATCCGCTGGCGCAGCGTGAATCCATCGGGGCCGAAGAGCTCAAGCGCGAGACCATGCTCCTGCTCGGGGCCGGCCACTGCTTCCGCGACCATGTGCTGGAGGTCTGCCCCGAATTCGCCCGCTTTTCCAGCGCCACCGAAGGCATCCGCAAAAGTTTCGAGGGCTCGTCGCTCGAAACCATCAAGCACATGGTGGCCGCGGGCATGGGGGTGACCGTGGTGCCGCGTCTGTCGGTGCCGGTCGAGCCGCATCCGCATGTGGTGTTCGTGCCCTTTGAGGGCGAGCCGCCCACGCGTCGCGTGGTGTTGGCATGGCGCCGCAGCTTCACCCGCTACGAGGCGATTGCCGCCCTGCGCAACGCCATCTATGCCTGTGAGTTGGAGGGCGTGACGCGCCTGACGGATTGATCAGGCGTTCACGCGAGCCCGTGGTGACGCGTCAGGCGTCGGTGTGCGGCTCGGCATCAAGAGGGGGCGTGTCCGTGTCTGCCGATGACTCGAAGCAGTCCACCACGGTGAAGTACAGCGAGGCGTAGAACGCGGAGGCCACCCACAGCCCGGCCGAAATGGCCAGGATGTTGCCCAGCATGGGGACGGGCAGTTGGCTGAGCAGGAAACGGTCGAGGAGGCCGAGGGCCAGCACCACCGCAAACCATCCCAGGCCGTAGACGGCGAAGGCGCCCAGATTGCGCCAGCAGGCCACGATGCTGAAAAACAGCGCCTTGCTCACGGGCAGGCGTGCCCACAGGATCAGCGCGGGCGCATGCCAGAACAGCAGTGAGACCGGCAGTGTCAGCAGCACACGCCACAGGATGTCCTGTTGCACCAATGGGTTGTTCACCAGTTCGGCCGCGGTTTCTGCGGTTTCGAACACGGCGGCCACCTCATCGGCGCCCGGACCCAGCCATTGCGCCAGTTGCATGATCAGCAAGGTGGCCATGACATAGCCCCCGGCCAATTGAGCCAGGATGCGGCGCGGGCTGTGCGCGCCCTTGAAGGCTTCGAACAAAATGCCCGGCGTGAAACGCTCACCTTGCAGCACCTTGCGTGTGGCCAGCATGAAGCCCAGCCACATCAGCGGCATGCAGCCCACCACCAGCAAGGGGCCGACCACTGGCAGGCCGATCAGCAACAGGGCGAAGGACAGGCACAGGCCCAGCAGTCCGACGAAGTGGAAGGGCTGACGGCGGCTGACCAGCAATCCTTGCCTGAGCCAGACATAGCCCTGTGCGGGCTTGACGATGCGGAGCTTCATGCGGACGGGGCCTGGCGCGTGTAAGACCAGGGCTGTTGGCGACGCAGGGTGAGCACACGCTCGAAATGCGTCGGGTCGTGCGGCTTGAGCATGGCCGCATCGCGTGGCAGGTAGAAGTCCCACAGGCGCGAGGTCCAGAAACGCAGGGCGGCGGCGCGCAGCATGGCGGGCAGCAGACTCAGCTCGGCGTCGGTCAGGCGGCGTTCGGCGTCATAGGCGGCCACGAAAGCCTGCGCCCGTGCCGGGTCCAGCGCGCCCGTGGCCAGGTCAATGCACCAGTCGTTCAGGCACACGGCAATGTCGAAGGCGAAGGTGTCGCAGCCGGCAAAGTAGAAGTCGAAAAAGCCCGACAGCGTGGGGCCGTCGAACATCACGTTGTCCCGGAACAGGTCGGCGTGGATGGGGCCTTGGGGCAGCGACCGGTAGGCCTCGGTGGTGGCCAGGTCCTGCTGGAAGGCCAACTCGGACTCGATCAGCGCCGCTTGCTCGGCATTCAGGTGGTGACGGACCACGGGGATGGTTTCCGTCCACCATGCCAAGCCGCGCAGGTTGGGCTGCTGCTGCGGATAGTCGGTGCCGGCCTGGTGCATGCGCGCCAGCATCGCGCCCACCTGCGCGCAGTCAGCGACCTGCGGATCGAGCTGGTTGCGACCCTTCAGGCGCGTCACCACGGCGGCCGGCTTGCCCTTGAGCGTGTGCAAGATCTCACCTTGGGCATTGGCCTGCGGCGCGGGCACCGGGATGCCGTGTTCGGCGAGGTGGCGCATCAGGTTCAGGTAGAAGGGGAGTTGCTCGAAGCTCAGGCGTTCGAACAGGGTCAGCACGTACTCGCCCTGATCCGTACTGACGAAGTAATTGGTGTTCTCGATGCCGGAGGGTGTGCCACGCATGGACTGCAAGGTGCCCAGACCCAGGTTGGACAGCAGGCCAGCTGCTTCCGGTGGGGAGACTTCGGTGAAAACGGCCATGAGATGGAAGGAGCAAAAAAGGGGTGAAGTCGCGCCTGGGGCACACGTTTAGGGGAAAGCCCGGGCCGCAGGGAGGCACCTGAGAGCCAAGTTGGCCCGAAACCCCCCGGGCTGCAGGGGTGTCGGAAGCCGTGATTGTAGAAGTCTGCGCATGTCGATCTGGCAGACTTTTCAACATTGTGAAGACATCCCCGCGCTTGAGCGTGAGGGCTGTCCATCCAACCTTCCTGAGGAACCGGTCCCGCATCATGAGCACCATCGCATCGCGCAAGATCTCCCGCACTCTGTCCACCCTCGCTGTGGCCGCCTTGTCGGTGTTTGGCAGTTCGGCCATGGCAGACACGGAGTTGCAGCCTCAGTCACGTCCTTGGGGCATCTATGCCGGTGGCAACCTGGGGGTGGGGGCGGCTCAGTGGGATTGCGATGTGTCCTGCGACCGCGCACGTCTGAGTGGCAAGGTCTTTGGCGGCAAGCGCCTGACGCCGGGTCTCGCGGCTGAGTTGAACTACATGATCTTCGGCGGCATGAACCGTGCCAACGGCACCGCCCAATCCATGGCCACCAACATCGCCACGGAGCGTCGCAGCACGCGCGTCCTGACGGCCGGCATCAACTGGGAGGTGGAGTTGCTCGAAGGCTTCACCAACCAGATCCGTGTGGGTTGGGCCCTCAAGCGTGTGGAAAACGAGCAGGTCCTGGTGGGCGGTGCTGAGCGCACGGTGCGCGACTATCGTCAGGCTCCGTATGTGGGGGTGGGTCTGGCCATGAACATCAGCCGCAACATTCGACTGCTGCAGAGTTTCGACTACATCATCGACGGCCAGGAAAGTCTCTACCTGTTCTCGGTGGGTGCATCCGCCGAATTCTGACCTGGCCAGTCTGAAGGCCCCACAATCCGGGGCATGAACACCCCGGATATGCCTTCCTCTTCTGTCGACGCCGCTGACGCCGCCCGTCCGACCCTGCTGCTGGTCGACGGCTCCAGCTACCTGTACCGCGCCTTCCACGCCATGCCCGACCTGCGCGGGCCGCAAGGGGAGCCCACGGGTGCGATGCACGGCATGGTCAACATGCTGCGTCGCCTGCGCGACGAAGTGCCCTGTGAGCACGCTGTGTGCGTGTTCGACGCCAAGGGCCCGACCTTCCGCGACGAGTGGTACCCCGAGTACAAGGGACACCGCCCGCCCATGCCCGATGACCTGCGGGCGCAGATCGAACCCATCCACGAAGTGGTGCGCATGCTGGGCTGGCCCATCCTGGAAGTCCCTGGCATCGAGGCCGATGATGCCATTGGCACGCTCGCCAAAGTGGGCGCCGAGGCCGGCCATCGTGTGGTGGTCTCCACGGGCGACAAGGACATGGCCCAGTTGGTGACCGCGCACGTCACCCTGGTCAACACCATGACCAACGAGAAGCTCGACGGCGAGGGCGTGCTGGCCAAGTTCGGTGTGCCGCCGCATCTCATCATCGATTACCTCACTCTCATCGGCGACACCGTGGACAACGTGCCTGGTGTCGAAAAGGTGGGGCCCAAGACCGCGGTGAAATGGATCACCGAGCATGGCTCGCTCGATGGCGTGATGGCTGCGGCGGGTTCGATCAAGGGTGTGGCGGGGGAGAACCTGCGCAAGGCGCTGGACTGGCTGCCCCAGGGGCGTCGTCTCATCACCATCAAGACCGACTGTGACCTGAGTGCCCACGTGCCGCAGTGGCCGGAGTTGGACGCACTGGCCTTGCGTGAGCCCGATAACACGGCCTTGCTCGACTTTTTCACGCGCTTTGGCTTCCGCACCGAGGCGGCCAAACTGCGTGGCGGCGCAGCGCCCGTGGCAATGCCGGGGGCATCCGCCAAGGCCAAGTCCCATGCCAGCGCCACTGGCGACCTGTTCGACCAGGGGGCATCGACCGACAGCGACGTCGCAGCGGAGGTCGCCCCGGTCGCCGTTACCGCCACCCAGTACGACACCGTGCTGGACTGGCACACCTTCGACCGCTGGTTGGCTCGCCTGCAGGCGGCCGAGCTGGTGGCCTTTGACACGGAAACCGACTCGCTGGACGCGATGCAGGCGCGCATCGTGGGTCTGTCTTTCAGCGACCGGGTGGGCGAGGCCTGCTACATCCCGCTGCGCCACGAAGGCGTGGACGCGCCTGCACAGTTGCCGCTCGACGAGGTGCTGGCCCGCCTGAAGCCCTGGCTGGAAGACGCCAGCCGACCCAAGCTGGGGCAGCACATCAAGTACGACACCCATGTGCTGGCCAACCACGGCATCACGGTGCGCGGCTACGCGCACGACACCATGCTGGAAAGCTATGTGCTGGAGGCGCACCGCAAGCACAATCTGGCCGACCTGGCGCAACGTCATGTGCACCGCAGCGGCCTGAACTACGAAGACGTCGCGGGCAAGGGCGCGCAGCAGATCCCGTTCGCGCAGGTGGCCGTGGACAAGGCCGCACAGTATTCGTGCGAAGACAGCGACCTGACCCTGCACGTGCACCAGACCCTGTGGCCCCGCCTGCAGGCCGAGCCCGCCTTGCTTGACATCTACGAGCGTTTCGAGCTGCCCACTTCGCGGGTGCTGCAGCGCATCGAGCGCAACGGTGTGTTGATCGACAAGGCTTTGCTGCAGCAGCAAAGCCATGAGCTGGGCCAGCGCATCGTGGAGTTGGAGAAAGAGGCGCATGCGCTGGCCGGTCAGCCCTTCAACCTGGGCTCGCCCAAGCAGATTGGCGAGATTTTGTTCAACCAGCTCAAGCTGCCCGTCATCAAGAAGACCGCCACCGGTGCCCCCTCGACCAACGAAGAGGTGCTGGAAAAACTCGCCGAAGACTACCCGCTGCCGGCGCGCATCCTCGAATACCGTGGCATGGCCAAGCTCAAGTCCACCTACACGGACAAGCTGCCCTTGATGATCAACCCGGCCACCGGCCGCGTGCACACCAACTACGCGCAGGCCGTGGCGGTCACCGGGCGCTTGTCCAGCAACGAGCCCAACCTACAAAACATCCCCGTTCGCACGGCCGAGGGCCGCCGCATTCGCGAGGCCTTCATCGCGCCGGCCGGCCACGTCATTGTCAGCGCTGACTACTCGCAGATCGAGCTGCGCATCATGGCCCACATCTCGCAAGACGAGAACCTGCTGCGCGCCTTCGCCGAAGGCCTGGACGTGCACCGCGCCACCGCCAGCGAGATCTTCGGGGTGAGCCCCGACGAGGTCAGCAGCGAGCAGCGTCGCTACGCCAAGGTCATCAACTTCGGCCTGATCTATGGCATGAGCGCGTTTGGCCTGGCCTCGAATCTGGGCATCGAGCGCAGCGCCGCCACCGCCTACATCGACCGTTACTTCATGCGCTACCCCGGCGTGAAGCGCTACATGGATGAGACCCGTGCCCAGGCCAAGGCCCAGGGCTATGTCGAGACCGTGTTTGGGCGCCGCCTGTGGCTGCCCGAGATCAACAGCCCCAATGGCCCCAGCCGTGCCGGCGCCGAGCGTGCAGCCATCAACGCGCCCATGCAGGGCACGGCGGCCGACCTGATCAAGCTGTCGATGGTGGCCGTGCAGGACGCGCTGGATGCCCAAGGCAAGCAGACCTTGATGATCATGCAGGTGCACGACGAACTGGTGTTCCAGGTGCCAGAGGCCGAGCGCGACTGGGTCAAGACCGAGGTGCCGCGCATCATGGCCTCGGTGGCCGACCTGCGCGTGCCCTTGCTGGCCGAGGTGGGGGAAGGGCCCAATTGGGAAGCGGCGCACTGACATGAAACTGTCATCAAATTGATGACT
>Ga0114984_1000854_pt1 | contig 11538 bp, 10 predicted proteins | sample Shrwel1BS1Day1_FD_96987 | JGI IMG/M metagenome (GOLD analysis project Ga0114984, IMG submission 96987) | Subsurface microbial communities from deep shales in Ohio, USA - Utica-3 well 1 S-1-Day1 | ecosystem: Environmental > Aquatic > Deep subsurface > Shale gas/oil reservoir > Produced water/Flow... | reverse complement strand
GTGCGCGAGGGGCGGGCGACGCTGTTGCCCATCGATAGCGAACACTCCGCCATCTTTCAGTGCCTGCCAGAAGATCCTGCCACTTGGGCGCAACGGGTGGACAGCATTTTGCTCACGGCTTCCGGGGGGCCGTTTCGGCAACGAGACCCGTCCACGCTGGCTGAGATCACACCTGCCCAGGCCTGCGCGCATCCCAATTTCTCGATGGGGCGCAAGATTTCGGTGGATTCGGCCACGATGATGAACAAGGCGCTCGAAGTGATCGAGGCCCGCTGGCTGTTCGATCTGCACCCGGACCAGATCAAGGTGGTGATCCATCCGCAGCAGATCATCCATTCCATGGTGCAGTTCAAGGATGCATCGATCCTGGCTCAATTGGGAACGCCCGACATGCGCGTGCCCATTGCCTGCGGCCTGGCCTGGCCGGAGCGCATTGCGAGTGGTGCGAGCAAACTGGACTTTTCGACCCTGTCCGCGCTGGCGTTTGAAGATGCTGATGCCCACCGCTTCCCGGGTTTGCACCTGTCCTGGCAAGCGCTGAAAGCCGCCGAGGGGACGACGGCCGTATTGAATGCTGCCAATGAGGTGGCTGTGGGAGCGTTCTTGTCGGGGCGGCTTCGTTTTGACCATATTCATGCCGTGAATCTTGCAACTTTGGAGGCGGTTTCCCCCTCCAAGCCCAATTCGCTCGAAGCGTTGCTGGACCTGGATAGCCAAGCACGCAATGCCGCTGAGCAAGCTGCAGACCGCCTGGCGGCCTGAGTTTCCACCGCAACACGGACCCGCACATGCTCCTCACCATCGTTGCCTTCATCGTGGCCCTCGGCCTTCTGATTGCCGTACACGAATACGGCCACTACCGGGTGGCCGTGGCGTGCGGAGTGAAGGTGCTGCGCTTCTCGGTGGGCTTTGGCAACCCGCTGCTGCGCTGGCAACCCAAGGGCTCGCCCACGGAGTTTGTCCTGGGAGCGTTTCCGCTGGGTGGATACGTGCGCATGCTGGACGAGCGGGAAGCGCCTGTGCCCCCCGAAGAGCGGCATCTTGCCTTCAACACCCAACCTCTGCGGTCCCGCGCTGCCATCGTGGCCGCAGGCCCTGTTGCGAATCTGCTGCTGGCCGTGCTGCTGTATTCCATCGTCAACTGGAACGGGGTGGAGGAGCCCAAGGCGGTTCTTGCCAGCCCGGTGGCTGGTTCCGTGGCGCAGAGCGCGGGCCTGCGTGGCGGTGAACTGGTCGCGCAGGCAGCGTTGGGTTCTGACGACCTGGAACCCGTGCGGTCGTTTGAAGATTTGCGCTGGCTGCTTACTCGCGGTGCCCTGGAGGGGGTGAACGTGCGCCTGGATGTGCAGCCACAGTCGGGGGCTGCACACCGGGAAATTGTGCTGGACATGTCGAAGATCGACAGCCGCGAAGCAGACGCCCAGCTGTTTCGCAAAATAGGCATTCTGGGGCCATGGACACGTCCGGTGCTGGGCGAGGTCATGCCTGACGGAGCCGCTGCGCGCGCCGGATTGCGCCAGGGAGATGTGGTGCTCAAGATTGGCGCCATCGATGTGGTGGATGGCCAGCAGCTGCGCGAGTTGATCCGGCAGTCCGTGCGTGGCAGCGAGCCACTGGCCCAGCCTTGGCGCGTGGATCGCGCGGGGCAGGTGCTGACCTTGGATGTTTTGCCGGAGGCCAAGCCGGAACTGGGCGCGACCATAGGCCGCATTGGGGCCTACGTTGGCGCTCCACCTGATTTCGTGACCGTTGAATATGGCGTGTTGGAAGGCGCTTGGGCCGGTGTGGTCAAGACCTGGGATGTGTCGGTATTGACGCTGCGCATGATGGGCCGCATGGTGATTGGTGAGGCATCTCTCAAGAACATCAGCGGGCCCTTGACCATCGCAGACTATGCTGGGCGTTCTGCCAGCCTGGGCCTGACGCAGTACCTCGTTTTCCTCGCCCTGATCAGCGTGAGCCTGGGCGTGCTCAACCTGCTGCCGCTGCCCGTCTTGGACGGAGGGCACCTGATGTATTATCTTTGGGAGGGTGTCACGGGCAGGGGGGTGTCAGACGCGTGGATGGAGCGCCTGCAGCGTGGAGGCGTTGCGGTCTTGCTTCTCATGATGTCCATTGCCCTGTTCAACGATATCACTCGGCTCTTTGGCTAACACTTTTGCCGCGCTTGCCCTGCAACTGCGGCGCCAGCTTCATTCATGAAAAAACACATCAATCGCCTGGGCGTGCGTACCGCATCGGCCGTTGCAGCCATGATTTTTGCCGCCAATGCGGCATGGGCTCTGGAGCCTTTCAAGGTGCAGGACATCCGCGTCGAGGGGCTGCAGCGCGTCGAGCCCGGCACCGTGTTTGCCTCCATGCCACTGCGGGTTGGTGACGACTACAACGACGAGAAGGGCGCAGCTGCCATTCGCGCACTTTTCGGTCTGGGCCTGTTCAAGGACGTGCGCCTGGAGGCGACTGGCAATGTGCTGGTGGTTGTGGTGGAGGAGCGCCCCACTGTGGCCGACGTGGATTTCGCCGGTACCCGCGAGTTTGACAAGGACGCGCTGAAGAAGGCCATGCGCGATGTCGGGCTGACCGAAGGTCGTCCCTATGACAAGGCGCTGACCGACCGTGCCGAGCAGGAGCTCAAGCGCCAGTACATCAACAAGAGCCTCTATGGCGCCGAGGTCGTCACGACCGTGACCCCGATCGAGCGCAATCGCGTCAACCTGACTTTCACCGTGGTCGAAGGCGATCCCGCCCGCATCAAGGAAGTACGCATTGTTGGCAACAAGGCCTTCAGCGAATCCACGCTCAAAGGCCTGTTCGATCAGGACACCGGTGGCTGGCTCAGCTGGTACACCAAGTCGGACCGCTATTCACGTGCCAAGCTCAACGCCGATCTGGAAACCCTGCGCTCCTACTACCTGCAGCGCGGCTATCTGGAATTCCGTGTCGATTCCACCCAGGTCGCTATTTCGCCCGACAAGCAGGATATTTCCATCACTGTCAATGTGACCGAAGGTGAGCGTTATGTGGTGTCTGGCGTGAAGCTGGAAGGCAACTACCTGGACCGGGAAGATGAGTTCAAGTCCCTGGTCACCATCCGCCCTGGCGAACCCTATAACGCGGACCAGGTCACTGAAACGACCAAGGCGTTTTCCGAGTATTTCTCCCGGTTTGGCTTTGCGTTCGCGCGGGTAGAAGCCGTGCCCGAGATCGACCGCGAAAACAACCGCGTTGCTTTTGTTCTGCAGGCGGAGCCCTCGCGCCGTGCCTATGTGCGCCGCATCAATGTGAGCGGCAACAACCGCACACGCGACGAAGTGATCCGCCGCGAGTTCCGCCAGTACGAAGCCTCCTGGTACGACGGTGAAAAAATCCGCCTGTCGCGTGATCGCGTGGACCGCCTGGGCTTCTTCACCGAGGTCAATGTGGAGACCCAGGAGGTCCCGGGCTCTCCAGACCAGGTGGACCTGGTGATCAACGTGGCAGAAAAACCCACCGGGTCGCTGCAGATGGGGGTGGGTTTTTCCAGCGCCGAAAAGGTGTCGCTGTCGTTTGGTATCAAGCAAGAGAACATTTTTGGCTCTGGCAACTACCTGGGCATTGATGTCAACACCAGCAAGTACCGCCGCACGCTCGTGTTCAGCACCACCAATCCGTACTTCACGCCCGACGGCATTTCTCGCACGCTGGACGTGTACTACCGCACGGACAAGCCTTACGAAGACCAGGGCGGTAACTACGAGTTGGTGACCACCGGCACGTCGGTGCGATTCGGTGTTCCGTTCAGTGAAACCGATACCGTGTTCTTTGGCGGTGGGCTGGAGCAGACCAAGATCAAGGCGGGGACGAACATTCCCGCCACCTACCTGGCTTATGCCGACCAGTTTGGCTACAGCAGCACCTCCATTCCTTTGACGATCGGTTGGTCGCGGGACGACCGCGACAGCGCTCTGGCACCGAATTCGGGCCGCTATCAGCGCCTCAATTCAGAATGGTCGGTGGCTGGGGATGCTCGCTATGTGCGGGCCAACTACCAGTACCAGCAGTACGTACCGCTGAACAAACGTTTCACCATCGCCTTCAATGGCGAGGTGGGTATCGGCAAGGGCATGAATGGCCGGCCGTTCCCGGTGTTCAAGAATTTCTATTCGGGCGGGTTGGGCTCGGTGCGTGGCTTTGACCAGGGTACCCTGGGTCCGCGCGACGTGACGGGGGCCTCTTTGGGGGGGCCAAAGAAGGTGACGCTGAACGCGGAGCTGATCGCGCCGTTCCCGGGTGCAGGGAACGACCGGACGCTGCGTGTATTCACCTTCTTTGACGTGGGTAATGTGTACGGAGAAAACGAAAAAGTTACCTTCAGTGACATGCGTTCTTCCGTGGGCCTGGGCTTGAGCTGGATTTCCCCGCTCGGTCCTTTGCGTCTGGCTTTTGCGCAACCGGTGCGCAAGTTCGCCGGCGATAGAATCCAGAAACTGCAATTCCAGATTGGAACGTCTTTCTAATGAAATCCATTTCTCGCCATATCTCTTTGGCTCTGCTGCTTGGCTCTATGGCCGTGGCAGCCCCTGCTCAAGCTCAAGAGTCGTTCAAAGCCGGTTTTGTCAATACAGACCGCATCTTCCGTGAGGCCAGCACTGCAAAGGCTGCACAGGCCAAGCTGGAGCAGGAATTCTCCCGTCGCGAGAAAGAACTGGTGGACATGGGCAGTACCCTGAAGACCGCCACAGAGAAATTCGAACGCGAAGCCCCCACGATGGCTGAAAGCCAGCGCACGACCCGCCAGCGCCAGCTGGTGGACCAGGACCGTGAATTCCAGCGCAAGCGCCGCGAGTTCCAGGAAGACCTGAGCGCCCGCAAGAACGAGGAACTGTCCCAGGTGCTCGAACGTGCGAACAAGGTCGTCAAGCAAGTGGCTGAAGCCGAGAAGTACGACGTGATCCTCCAGGAGGCCGTCTACATCAACCCCAAGCATGACATCACCGACAAGGTGATCAAGGCGCTGAATGCCTCTGCTGGCAAGTAAGCCACAGCCCTGGACAGGTGGCGCGTGAGCTTGTTTCTTGGGCACATAGTTGATGCGCTCGGTGGCTCGCTGGAAGGAGGTGCGACACGGGATGTCGTCATCTCCCGCATCGCGCCCCTGGAGGTTGCCGGGCCGGGAGATCTCAGTTTCCTGAGCAACCCCCGCTACCAACAGCCACTGGCCGCCTCCCGGGCGGCCTGTGTCATTGTGGCGCCTGCCATGCGCGATGCCGCTCTGGCACGTGGTGCCTGCATCGTGGCGGACAACCCCTACGTGTATTTCGCGCGTGCCACCCAATTGTGGCGGCAACGCAATGCGCCAGCGCAGTGCGCGGGGGTACACGCCAGTGCCGTGGTGGATCCCACGGCACAAGTGCACCCCACTGCGACCATTGGGCCGCTGTGTGTGGTGGAGCGTGGAGCGCAGGTGGGCGCGGGGACCATCCTCAAGTCGCGTGTAACCGTGGGCGAAGGCTGCACCATCGGGGCGCGTTGCATCGTGCACGCCGGTGTGGTGATTGGCGCGGATGGTTTTGGCTTTGCGCCTGAACAGGGGCAGTGGGTCAAGATCGAACAGCTCGGTGCCGTGCGCATCGGAGACGATGTCGAGATTGGTGCCAACACCTGCATCGACCGGGGCGCGCTTCAGGACACCGTCATCGAAGATGGCGTCAAGCTCGACAACCTGATCCAGATCGGCCACAACGTGCGCATCGGCAAGCACTCGGCCATGGCGGGGTGTGTGGGGGTGGCTGGCAGCGCGACCATTGGCGCGCACTGCACTGTGGGCGGCGGGGCGATTGTGCTGGGCCATCTGGAGCTGGCCGACAACGTGCATATCTCGGCAGCTACGGTGGTCACACGCTCGCTCACGCGGCCTGGGCAATACACGGGCATGTTTCCCATCGACGACAATGCGCGCTGGGAAAAAAACGCTGCAACACTCAAACAACTGCACAGCTTGCGGGAGCGCATCAAGGCGCTTGAGCATGCTCTCAAGGCAGCATGAACGGAAGAACAACTCGATGATGGATATTCACGCAATTCTCAAGCAACTGCCCCACCGCTACCCGTTCCTGCTGGTGGACAAAGTGATCGAGCTTGAGAGCAACACCCGCATCAAGGCCATCAAGAACGTGACGTTCAATGAGCCCTATTTCATGGGGCATTTCCCCGGACGTCCCGTGATGCCGGGTGTGTTGATCCTGGAGGCGCTGGCCCAGGCTGCGGGCTTGCTGGCGTTTGATGCCATGGGCAAGGTGCCCGATGAGAACAATATCTACTACTTTGTGGGCATTGATGGCGCGCGTTTCAAGCGCCCGGTGGAGCCCGGCGACCAGTTGATCCTGAGCATCACCATCGATCGCGTTCGTGGCGGCATCTGGAAGTTCAAGGGCGTGGCCAGCGTGGGCGAAGAGGTGGCCTGCGAGGCCGAACTCATGTGCACCATGCGCAGCGTGGGTTGACCGACCCTGGCCTGTTGGATCGTGAGCAATATTCATCCCACTGCCATTGTTGCGGACGGCGCACGCCTGGACCCTTCGGTCACGGTAGGACCGTATGCGGTTATTGGTGAGCATGTGTCGATCGGTGCGGGCACGGCGGTCGGCGCACATTGCGTCATTGACGGGCGCACGACGATTGGCGCCGACAACCGCATCTTTCAGTTCAACTCCATCGGCGCCATCCCGCAGGACAAGAAATATGCGGGCGAGCCTACCGAACTGGTCATCGGCGACCGCAACACCATCCGCGAGTTCTGCACCCTGAACCTCGGTGTGCCCCAGGCCGGTGGCATCACCACGGTGGGGGACGACAACTGGATCATGGCGTACACCCACATCGCCCATGATTGCCATGTGGGCAACCACACCACGCTGGCCAACAACACCACCCTGGCAGGCCATGTCCACCTGGGCGATTGGGTGACGGTGGGCGGGCTTACCGGCATCCACCAGTTCGTCAAGGTCGGGGCGCATGCCATGGTGGGCTTTGCCAGCGCAGTGTCGCAGGACGTGCCCCCCTTCATGCTGGTGGATGGCAACCCGCTGGCCGTGCGGGGCTATAACGTGGTGGGGCTGCGCCGCCGCGGCTTCTCGCCTGAGCGCATTGCTGCGGTCAAGCAGATGCACAAGCTGATCTACCGTCAGGGCCTCACGCTGGAGGCTGCACGTGCCGCCATTGCTGAGCTGGTGCAGTCCTCACCGCAGGCCAGCGAGGATGCCGCGATGATGGAGCGGTTCCTGGCCGACGCCACGCGCGGCATAGCGCGCTGAGGGCTGGGTGATGGCTGCTTCCCCCCGCGTCGCCATGGTGGCGGGCGAGACATCGGGCGACCTGCTGGCCGGTCTGTTGATCGACGGCATGCAGGCCCATTGGCCAGACCTGCAGACCTGCGGCATTGGTGGCCCCCAAATGCAACGCCGGGGTTTTGATGCCTGGTGGCCCAGCGAGAAGCTGGCCGTGCATGGCTACAGCATGGAAGTGCTGCGCCGCCTGCGCGAGTTGCTGGGTATTCGCAAGCAACTGCGTGAGCGGTTGCTCAAGGACCGCCCGGATGTCTTCATCGGTGTGGATGCCCCTGATTTCAACCTGGGGCTGGAAGCTGACCTGCGCGCTACGGGCATCAAGACCGTGCATTTCGTGTGCCCCTCTATCTGGGCCTGGCGCGCGGAACGCGTCGAGAAGATTCGCCGCAGCGCTGATCACGTGTTGTGCATCTTTCCGTTCGAGCCTGAACTGCTCGCGCGGCATGGCATCGCCGCCACCTACGTGGGGCACCCGCTGGCGGGTGTGATTCCCATGGTGCCGGACCGCGCTGCGGCCCGTGCCCAGCTCGGGCTGCAGGATACGGACGAGGTGCTGGCCATTCTGCCGGGCAGCCGCTCTTCGGAGATCGCCTACATCACTCAACCCTTTTTTGAGGCTGCAGCGCTTATTAGAAAAGCGCGACCAGCTATTAAATTGATAGTGCCTGCCGTGCCGGCGCTGCGCGAACGCATCGTGCAGGTAGCGCAGGCCGCTGGGCTGGGCGGTGTGGTGCAGATCGTTTCCGGGCAATCCCACGCCGTGCTCGCAGCCTGCGATACCACGCTGATCGCCAGTGGCACCGCCACGCTGGAGGCTGCCCTGTTTAAGCGCCCCATGGTCATTGGCTACCACATGCACCCATTGAGCTGGTGGCTTATGCGCCGCAAGCAGTTGCAGCCCTGGGTGGGCTTGCCCAACATCCTGTGTGGCGACTTCGTGGTGCCCGAGCTGATCCAGGATGCCGCGACACCCCAGGCGCTTTGTGCGGCAACACTCCAATGGCTGGATGCCCGCCAGCACCATCCCGAAAAAATCACGGCCCTGGAGCAGCGCTTTACGGCGCTGCACGAGAGCCTGCGCCGCAACACTCCCCAACTGGCTGCCGATGCGATCCAGAAAATCCTCCATCCCGCTGCCTGAACAGGCCTGCCTGCCCTGGCACCCGCCAGGCCTTGTGGCCGGCGTGGATGAAGCGGGCCGTGGCCCGCTGGCGGGGCCTGTGGTGGCTGCTGCAGTCATCCTGGACGATCTGCATCCCATCGCAGGCCTGGCAGACTCCAAGAAGCTAACGCCCGCCCGGCGCGAAAAGCTCTACGACGAAATCCGCGCCAAGGCGCTGTGCTGCAGCATTGCCGAGGCCAGCGTGGAAGAGATCGATCAGCTCAACATCCTGCAGGCCACGATGCTGGCCATGCGGCGGGCCGTGATGGGGCTGCGCCTGAAGCCCGTCATGGTCCTCGTCGATGGCAATCGGCTGCCCACGCTCGACATCCAGGCTGAGGCCATCGTCAAGGGCGATGCGCTGGTGCCGGCCATCTCGGCCGCGTCCATCCTGGCCAAGGTGCACCGTGACCGCTGGTGTGTGCAGGTGCATGAAGAATTTCCCCAATACGGATTTGCGGGCCACAAAGGCTATGGCACGGCGGTGCACATGGCGGCCCTGCGCGAGCACGGCGCGTGCGTCCACCACCGGCGTTCCTTTGCGCCCGTGGCGCAGAATCTGCGCGGCTGAACCTGCCCACCCATGACATCCTCCTCGATCACCACCATCCATTCGCGGGACAACACGTTCGTGAAAGACCTGCGCCGTCTTGCGCAGGACACCACGGCCTACCGCAAGCAAGGCCGGGTTTGGCTGGAGGGCGATCACCTTTGCCGCGCGGCCCTGGAGCGTGGCCAGCGCGCATCCATCGCGGTGTTTTCAGAGTCTTTTTGGCCGATGGCGCAGGTAGAGTGGGCGCAAGCAGCTATGAAAATCATAGTAATTGCTGACGCACTGTTTGCCGACATCAGTGGGCTGGAGTCGCCCGCTCGGATGGGTTTCATCATGGATTTGCCCGCGCCCGCTGCGGTGCATCCGGGTGCGGCGACCGTGGTGCTGGACCGTGTGCAGGACGCTGGCAACGTGGGCTCCATCCTGCGCAGTGCGTCCGCGTTTGGCTTCCGGCAGGTGGTTGCCATCAAGGGCAGCGCCGCATTGTGGTCCCCCAAGGTGCTGCGGGCGGGCATGGGTGCGCATTTCGCGCTGGACCTGATCGAGGGCGTGGAGCACGGCGAGCTTCAATCGCTGCAGGTGCCCATGCTTGTGACCAGCTCGCACGCCGGAGACTGGTTGCACCGTGCCTCCTTGCCCTGGCCGTGTGCATGGGTGTTGGGCCACGAAGGGCAGGGCGTTTCCCCTGCACTGGAAGAGCGTGCCGCTCTGCGCATCCGCATTGCACAACCGGGCGGCGAAGAGTCGCTCAATGTGGCGGCCGCTGCAGCGATCTGTCTGCATGCGAGCGGCGCCGGGCGCTGAAGCCACCGCTTCTTGATCGTTTCCAGCAGATCTCAGGGGGCGGAGCGCCTCACTTTTTTAGAGATTGCGCAGGAACTGGCGCACGAATTCTTCCTGGTTGGGGGCGTCCTTCTCCGTGCTGAACAGCACCTGCTGGTTCTCCACCCGGATTTTCAGCTGCGGCGCGAACTTGCATTGCACCAAGCCCAGGCCGGATGCCGTGCTTTTGAAGGCGGGGGTGTTGCGGCACATGGACTCCAGCTCTGATGCCACCACGCCGCAGAAGCTGCCGATGCTCAGCGACTGGAGTTTTTCGTCGTCAATCGTGGCCCAGTCAACGTTGGTCTTCACTGGCGTACTGCATGCAGCGGTGGCGTCCTGGTCGGCCTTGGCCAGTTCGGTCTGCACGCTGGCCAGGCGCTTGTTACGGTCAAAGCGGGCCAGCTTGTCCTGCAGGCCCTGCTTTTGTTGGCCTTTGTAGCTTGCCAGCAGGTCTGCCAGCTTGAAGGCCTTGCTCTTTTCTTCACTGAAGGCCAGTGGCACGCCATCGCGCTTGCCTGGCAGGTACACCACATAGTGGTCGCCATTGCGATAGGCCTGGTTCTGCTTTTGCAGCAGACCGTAGCTGCGGCCATCGAGCGTGGTGGCGTATACCTCGCGCGCCGAGCCCCGTTGCTCCAACTGGCTCAGGAAGACGACCTGATCGATGGGGTCGTTGATGCCGCTCACTCGCACCAGGGCCTGCTTGCCGTCTGCGGTGGGGGCCAGCACGACTTCAACGCCCTGGGGCGCCACGAAGACCTGGGGGTATTTCGCCAGCTCCAGGGCCTGAGCGGCCATGGCGGCACACAGGCCTGCCAGGAAAAGGGCGAGGGGGCGGAGAAAAATGCGCATCGGGATCAGCCTTTGGAGTGGGGGCGGTAGGGAAACGGGGCGAAGTCTAGGGTGCCCGTTGTCCTCTGAAATGCCTGGAACACTTGCTTACGTAACAAGGTTATGCAAGACGCGCATTTGTTGGTGAGCGCGCCATGAAGGATATAATCGGGAGCTTTTCTCGCAACAGCGTCGCCCGACCGCACCCAAAGCAACAACCCATCTGAGAGCAGCCACCAGCACTTGCGTACCTTTGCGTGCACGAGTGGACTGCAGGCGCCGGGCGACCGTAACCATCCGGAGAACCCAGTGCTTTTGTCTCTACAGGGAAACTTCCCGCCCGCCATCCTGGCGCTCGCAGACGGCACGGTCTTTATCGGCAATTCGATTGGTGCCACCGGCACCACCGTCGGCGAAGTGGTGTTCAACACCGCCATCACCGGCTACCAGGAAATCCTCACCGACCCGAGCTACTGCCAGCAGATCGTGACCCTCACGTATCCGCACATCGGCAACTACGGCGTCAATGTGGAGGACATCGAAGCCGACAAGGTCCACGCCGCAGGCCTGATCATCAAAGACCTGCCGCTGCTGGCAAGCAACTTCCGCTCCACGGAAACGCTCTCGCAATACCTCGTGCGCGAGAAGACCGTTGCCATCGCCAACATCGACACCCGAAAGCTCACGCGCCTGCTGCGCAGCAAGGGTGCGCAAAACGGCACCATCGTCGGCCTTGCCGCAGGGCAGGCTGTCACGCAGGCGCTCATCGACGAAGCCATCGCCAAGGCCAAGGCGGCCCCCAACATGGCCGGGCTGGATCTGGCCCAGGTGGTGACCACGGC
>Ga0114984_1000853_pt1 | contig 11541 bp, 9 predicted proteins | sample Shrwel1BS1Day1_FD_96987 | JGI IMG/M metagenome (GOLD analysis project Ga0114984, IMG submission 96987) | Subsurface microbial communities from deep shales in Ohio, USA - Utica-3 well 1 S-1-Day1 | ecosystem: Environmental > Aquatic > Deep subsurface > Shale gas/oil reservoir > Produced water/Flow... | reverse complement strand
GCCGTGCTTGGGGCGGTGGGCATCCACCTTGAGCGCTTGCTCCAGCGTGGCCACAAAGGCAGTGAGCTTGCCCACCACCTCCTTGCGACGGTACTGCGGGATCTCATCGCCCGCAGCTTTGAGCCACTTCTTGACCGTGTTGCGCGACAAACCCGTGCGCTTAGATATCTCGCTGGTGGAGAGCTTGCCGCGCAACTTCATGCGCCGCACCTTGCCAATCATGTCCATGGTGATCACCTTGTCTCTCCTGCCGCAAAAAGCGGCAGGCCAGTTGAACACCCTGGTCAATTTTGAATCGGCACTTCCTACTTTAGGTGGTCAGTTTTCGGTCGGCGTCAACACCCACCTCTCACAATCGATCACCAACTCCACTTCCTCCCAAACCAAAAAAGGGCTGCAACATCAACATGTGCAGCCCTTTTCCCTTTCTTGAAGCTTCCTCACGTCACTGAGCTTCTTCTCACCAATCTCCACCCTCCACTTCAGCAACTCAATAAAAAAGGAGGCCTCGAGGCCCCCTTGCTGCTTTCCAAAAGTTCTTCACTCACCCCTTCATGGACGGCGCTTCCCCCTGGCCCTCACCTGTCGCATCACTCAAGGCGCGCTTGATTGCCTCCATCACCTTTTCAACATCCCCCTCAGGAATGCCCTTGATGGAAAACTCAACCTGGCCACGCGCTCTGTAAGCCTTGATTGTTCCAGTCACAGCCCCATAGGTCACTGGCACAGCCTCCGACTTCTCGCGCTGCTTTGGATCGCTTAACCGCGACGCAAGCAAAGCCTTCATTTCCTTGAGGCTCAACTCCTTGGCGTTCACCTGGTGCACCACCTCGGTGATTTTTTGGAGTTTCGTGTCGTCGATCTCTTCACCCTCAGTGAACGAATCGGCCACCACTTCCGCAAAGCTCTCCATCAATGTCTTTGGCTTCTTACCGTCAGGCAAGTCTTCACGCATCGCCCGGACAAGAACCTGTGGGATTTTGTTCAGCGACAAGATCCTTGAAACCTTCCACTCCTTCTTTTTGTCTTCAAAAACCTTCTCTGCGATTTCCGCTTGGCTTTTGAACACCCGGTCTTCAAGGAGTTGCTTGAAGCGCACAGCATCGTCAAAGCATGTCTGTTCACTTCGCGCGAGGTTGAAGGTTCTCGAAAGGATGTAAGCATCCTGCGGGCTTTCAGGCCTTTCCCGAATCTCGACACGCATCGTGTCGATGTTTGCCACCCTTAGTGCCCGCAGGCGCTTCCCGCCGTCTAGCAGTTTGACAACACCGTCCTCGACAAAGCCGGAAGCCGCAACCAACTGGCCTTTGCGCATGATCTCCAATGCAAGGGCGTCGACTTCCTCGATGATGTAGTGATGCCGTGCATTCAGCGAAGTCTCTCTGAGCATGCTCAGCGGCAGTTCGTACGTCTTTTTCGGAAGCAAGTCGTTTGCAGTCAGCCCTACTGCTTGCATGCTGGTTGTCGCGACCACAACCTCCTTTGCAGCCTGGGCACTCACCCCATCCGTTGTTCGCTCACTGCGTCCCTCAAGAACCTCATCAACAAGGTTGCCCAGCGGGTCGGTGTCATCACCCTCCATCAGATCGCCTACCCTGCTCAAATTGCTGCTCTTCGGCAGTGGTGTAGGTTTTGACCTCAACAAAGCTCTCGACGCTTTCGACATTTTTATGCCCCCACCTTGCTTTTGTATTTCATTGCTTCCCCCAGGACTTTGGTGAACTCCTGAGTGGCCTTTTGCGCAATTTGAGACGGCATCTCAAATATTGACCGACCAACCTTTTGCGCATCTCGCCAAACCTTTCTCTCCTTGATCGATTGCCCGATCAGAGGAAATTCAGGGTCAACACCCAGCAGGTATTCACGAGCATCCTCTTCTTCAGTCGAGTTTGTGTTCGTCGATGTTCTGTTGAGCACGAAGCAAATTGGCACCCTACCGCTCTTGTGTGATTTGTCCAGTCTACGCAATGCCTCATGCATGGCCAGCGCAGAATCCAAGTCACCCATACCAACCTGCACAGGCGCAATCCACAAATCTGCGATGCGAGCAAATTCTCGGAAGTTCTCGTAGCTTCTTGCGCCAGTGTCGACCACTACCGCATCAAAGTTGTCATTCGACCTGACGATTGCGCTTTCAGGATTTTTCAGCGCCCTCATCAATTCGATTTTTGGCTCGACATTGAAATGATCCCTCCGGTCAATCCATTGGGCACTCGTCGATGTTGTGTCTGTGTCTACCAACTGCACAGATAGCGATTTGCCGCTTGAGCCCTTCACCAATCGATAAGCGAGGTTCTGCGCGATTGTGCTTTTGCCAGCACCACCCTTCTCCGTTCCGACGATAAACAGCATTTTCGACCTTGCATGATGTTAGTAATGGCTTGAGTCTACCAAAGCAAGGCAAAACCAACAACAAATGATGTGCATAACTAATGCTTGCCAAGTCCAAAACATCAGGTACGTATGGCCAATGGGCAACACTAATCCACCTGTTGACCCTTACATCCGTCTCTTCAAACCAGCAATCTTCTTTGGCCGACATCCAATGTGCCTTGCAATCGACGCCTTGCCTAGCTTTAGGCATCCCGTAATCCCTCGCCACCTTGAACACCAGTACCCTCTTGGGGCATTCCAAGGCTCTCCTTTCCGCCAGCACCACAGCCATCCTTTGACATCCCAAGAGCTCCACTGATCTATCTGCCGCCCATCATCTTGGGACGCCCCAAGCCTCACTCTCGACGCTACGACTTACGTCCCTTTGGTCATTCCAAGAGCGCCATACCCACCGTCACCACCCCTTTGGTCTTGGTGCATACCAAGAACCTCATTTCTCGCATGGCTGGAATTTTCTTGGGACACCCCAAGGCTCTCTGATGTCACCTCACCCGTCTTGAGGCATCCCAAGAATCTCAATTCCCATCCCGTCCTCCGCCGTCTTGGTACATCCCAAGAACCAGCCTCGCTTTCACCCCCTCTCCTCCACCCTTGGTCGCATTCAACTGCGACACATCCATCGCGCACATAACTGCCATCTTGGGACATCCCAAGAAGTCAACGCTCAGCGGCTCCCACCCTCTTGGGATATCCCAAGAACCGTGTCCGTTTGCTGCCTCACCCTCGGCCACAGATCAGATCTGTCGCATCCGACTCTCCCTTGGCCGCACGTCTTGGGACATCCCAAGAATCTCAATGGTCACCCTTCTCGTCGCCGTCTTGGGGTATCCCATGAATCGTGTTCGTTTCCTGCCTCACGCCCTTGCCACATTTCAGGGCGTCGCATCTGACTCTCGCTTTGACCCACGTCTTGCGGCCTCACATGAATCTCAATGGTCGCCAGGCTGGCCGCCGTCTTGGTGCATCCCAAGAACTGTGTTCGTTTGCTGCCTCACGCTCGGGCCATATTCCAGTGCGACGCATCCGACTCTCGCTTTGACCCACGTCATGGGCCTCACATGAATCTCAATGGTCACCAGGCTCGCCGCCTTCTTGGGGCATCCCAAGAACCTCAACGCTCAACCCGGCCGTCACCTTCTTGGGACATCCCAAGAACCGTGTTCGTTTGCCGCATCACCCTCTGGCCACATTTCACGGCGTCGCATTCGACTCTCGCTTAGACCTACGTCTTGGGTCATCCCAAGAATCTCAATGGTCACCAGGCTGGCCGCCGTCTTGGGGCATCCCAAGAACTGTTTTCGTTTGCCGCCTCACGCTCGGCCCATATTCCAGGGCGACGCATCCGATGCGCCCATAGCCTCACTTCTTTGGACATCCCAAGAATTTCGATGTTCATCCATCCACCTTGTAGGTCGTGCAGCTTTTCCTCTCTGTCCCCGTTTCACGCCAGCTTTTCGCAACGCCATCAAGTCTCAACCACACCTGCCATACAGCGTCTTTTTGCCTGTCTCTTGTTTCCTTCGTCTCAACCGCTTAACTGTTCATCCACCCGGGACTTGCACCCAGTCTTGTGACATCACAACCCTCCTCAATTCAAATCCACCAATCAGGCAATCCCAGGCAAGACGCTTTGATTCATCACACCGCATGGCTTAGATTTCAAGCTGCCAGTTGATGGCGGGGCAGGGGAGGGGGACTGAGGTGATCTCATTGGATTAAATAGCAGACCAACCTTATCGATGCGATATGCCAAACAACACAGAGCATGCTGGCACAATATGCCACCATGAAACAGACACTCATGAAGCAGGTCCTTGAGGCACTAAATCTTTCAGGTGCCAAACTTGCCTCTGAACTCACAGCCCATCGCCGCGATGGCAAAACCACCAGCGAAGCCACCATCTCCAGGTGGGTTAACGGTCACGTTGAGCCACCCTTGGGAATTTGGCCATGGCTTAGAGAGCGCCTGATACAGCGCGCAATGCTTGAGCCACCTCCCACCAATGGCCCCAAGCTGATTTTCATCGGCGGCGCAAAGCCTGGCTGCGGCACGAGCTCTGCCTGTGTTTTCCTCGCCATCACTGCAAGGATGATGGGCTACAACGTGGCGATTGGACAGACAGACCGTGGCAATCTCTCCCACTGGGCTGCCGGTCTCTCTGACCTCCCAAAGATTGACACTCTCGTTGATCTATCAAACCTCAAGAGCGTCAAAGCAGAGATGACATCCCCCAAGATTGGATTTCCACTCGACTTCCTCTTTGTCGATGACGGCAACCTGTCGATGTCATCCCTACGGATTCACCAAAAAATCGACTTATCCGAAATCGACTTGTGGGTGATGCCATGCAACCCTCTCTCAGAGACTGACATTGCTCCAGCAGATCCCATCATTCGTTGGCTCAACAGCATTGGATGCCACAACCTAATGCTGCTTCCTGTTGTTGACAGCTCATCCCTTTCGGCTCTGATCAAAGCCCGCTCCATGCCTCCAGCTATCCGAGACAGAGGACATCTCTTCTCGGATGCCGTGATCTTTAGGAGGCACAACATCCATCAGCCTACATCGTCACTGATCGACCCATTCGACGACAGAGACATGGAGTTCGAATACCTCAAAGCTTTCAAACAGATTCTCAAGAAACTTGGCGTTGACCAAGAACTCATCGATATGAGCTCAGAGCAACTGGAAGCCCTCGACATCGAATCACTTCTTCACATCATTCGATGCAGAGACTTGCCACGCCCAGCCTAGCTCTACTTCGACACTCAGACCGTCCGGCATTTGCGGGCGTTTTCTTTTCACCCATGTTGAGCTTCATGCCGTTCCGCAATCCGCAATCTGGGTTCTTCAAAAGTGCCATAACAGCCCCTCTCCCTTGGGAACCCACCAAAAACTGTCCAAAAATCCAAAAGGGGAGGGTAGATAGTCCAAAAATGCCTAAACTGATTGCATGCGACCGCAATGCAATCAATTCACGATCAAATGAACACCCCAAAAGTTTCTAAACAGCCCTCATTCGATCAAGAAGTCCTTGACCTCGTCACCTTGGCAGATTCTGGGTGTCCTTCCAAACGTCACAAGGCCTTCCTGGTCAAGTTGGTTGACCTCGTTTTTCAGAGGACGGGTGAGGTGTTTGGTGAGCGCTATTACCGTGACCTCATCATGGCAGCCGGATCACCTCGCCGCCCATCCACTCGTACCGCCAACACGGTTGTCGCCGCTGCAAGAGAGCGACACGGTCTTTCTCCGGGTCCAACCCAGGCCACTGTCAAAGTTCTTCGAGGCCAGTATGACGGAATGGCCCAACTCGTTGCACGGATGGAAGCCGCAGTTGATCGTCTTGCCGGCCTTGTTGACCGCCAGCTAAAGATCAGCGAATCACTCGATCGCCGCCAGCACCTCTTTGCTGACCAATCGCTGATCTACCAGCGTCAGATCGATGGCATTGCAGAGGCGGTCAAGTCTCACGCTGTTGTTGCGCGCGAAGCCTCCCGGGCCGCAGCCGATATTGGCCTGGAGGCCTCACGCGCTATTCGTGACCTGCGCCAAGCCATTCATCGCCCCTAAACCAGTGCATCAATCACACTCATAGCTTGCACGCTGAAATATAGAATTTGACCTTTGCCCTACTGCATCTTGATGTAGACCGTATGGATCGCCGTGTTGAGCCTGTCGCCATTGAATTCCCCCAGCATGAGATGCCAGGTGTCATGGATTTCCTTGCACAGGCATTTCACGATGCCCTTCAGTCCCCAGGCAAAAAGGCAACGGATGCCATCATGAAGGCCTTCTACGAGGACGATCGCGTAAAGCGCATCTTCGCAAGCCTGTCCTACAACTTCAAGCAGTTCGAGCATGTCGATGAAGCCCGCCAGCGTGTGGCCATGCTCTTTTTCGAGACCTACGTTCCTCAGATCCTTACCAACGGCACTACGCCGCAAGGCGTTTATAAACTCGTTTTTGCACTCGCGCACAACGTCTTTAGATCTATACGCAAAGAGCTCAATGCAGACGCAAATCGTCTTGAGCAGTATGATGAAGCAGGTGATCAGTCAGAAGTGCCCACTTCTTCCAGTATGGATGCCGCCATGGCAGACGATTTCCTACCAGCGCTTCACAGAAAGATCGATATGGAACGAGCACAAAACGAAATTGCCCGTCGCATCAGCCTCGCAGCCCAAGTGCCACTGGAAGACCGCAGCACCAATGAGCGATTTATGGCTGGCATCGCTCTCGGTGATGAAGTGAAGGTTTCCAAATTTGCGCGGCGTCGCAAACCGATGCGCAATTCCGAGGGCTCTAACGAACTCAAGAACATCAAGGCCACCTTGGGGTGCACCAACTCGGACTTTGCCCTTAACCTGGCCATCGGCTTGCCCACGCTGTCTTCCTACATTTACGGCCGCGTTCAAACCGTGCCAGAGGATGTCCTTCAGCGCGCTCGCCAACTCATCTCCGGCATCAACCCCAAGACACTTGAGCGTCGCAAGTGGCTCTCAACAGTCCCAATGGTCGATGTCTACGACGATTGGGCGAAGGCTCTTGGCATCCACCTGCTCGACCCATCCGAACAGGATCATCGCCTTTCAAACCTCCTGGGCACCAACGTCACCACCGTTTGGCGCTGGCGCCAGCCTCAAACAGCCTCATCCAAGGCCAAGCCAAAGCTGTCCGACCTTGTCACCTATGACGCTTTGATTGAGGCCCAAACCAAGCGGAAAAAGCGCTGAACCTTTTTGTCGGCCCACATCGCTGGGCCTGACCGGCAAATAAAAAGCCGAGCACATGTCGTTGCTCGGCTTTTCTATTTGGCGCCACCTATTGGCCCCGATCTTGGACGCCCCCTCTTATTCGTTGAGCACGAGCTTGATGTAGACCCCATCCTCCATCTGCTCAATCGACACCCCTGGGAACTCGTTTGCAACGATCCGCTGTGCAACTTCAGGTTTGCACAGCACCTTGCCGTTGGGCACCTTAGTTGCCTGCTTGTACGGTACCAGGACGATCTTGCCGTCCTCCGAAACCACCGACCCCATCACCTTGCCCGCCGTAGCTTCGATTGCGAAAGCCCGGATGCATTTCATGATCACGTCGTCTTCGGACTCTTCAACCTTTGCTTCCCGCACCGCTTCGTTCGCCTTCTCACTCTCCGGCTCTGTCTGCATCGCTGGGACTGGATCATCGAACTCATTGTGGCTCGGAGCAACCGCTTCATCGTCTACACGTCTGCGCTTAATCTGCTTTCTGAATGCCGACTTCTTGCCCGCCCCCTTCACGGCTGCGAGCGATTGGTTCGCCACATCCGTGCTCTCAGGTAGCGCATCGTCGTACTGTGACGGTCCAAAGATGCTGCTTTGGGCACGGTCATTCTTCGCCGTTTCCTTGTCTACTTTGTCCTCGTCAGGGTCTGTTGACTTGTTGCCGTCATCGTCCTCGTCTTCAAACACGATTGCCGGGTCAATCCCTGTCTCAGGCCCTATCTCACCGAAGCCCAGGCCTTCGTTGCGGTTGCCGCTCGGCCCTTGGATGCTTGGTGTCGTGTCAGCATTGACCATGTCGCAGAGGTTGCTGAACTTCTCTGTTGGGTCAACCAGGATCGAATACTTCCAGCGCGCGATAGGCCCAGTTTTTTCCTTGTCTCGCCCGCTGAACTCCACCATCCACACAGCGCTCGTCGCGCTTGTGATGTGGCCGCCGTACTGCTTGATCAGCACACCATACTTGTCCAGCGTTTCCAGGATCAGTGCCGTCAGTCCGTTGATGTCGCTTCCCACACGTGTTTGCGCGTATCTCAGGCACTCCTTCGGTAGGAGCTTTTCAATCTCCTTACGCAGAGACATTTCGTTGATGATGATGATCGGCTTGTCTTTGCCGACCACGTTCTTTTGGCCGATCCGGTATTGGTTGTGCTTCGGCCCGATCCGGTTAGCCTGGTTCATGAGCTGCGTGAACGCTGCCCACACCTTCGGCTTCCAGTCCTCATCCTCTATGTCTGCCTCTGACTCCAACATCTCCGGCTTGCGGCCTTCTTCGATCAGCCCTGTTGCCTTGTCAGCCAGGATCAGCAATTGCAGCAACGCAAAGATACGGTCCTCATAGCCAACGTGATCAATGTGCCGCCTCAGCTCCGCGTCGCGGTGGTAGGTGCTCACAATCAGCAAAATGATCCGACGCTCTCTGCGCGGAATCTTCCAGAACTCAGGCAAGCGCATCAGCATTTGCGCGCTCACGCTGTCGTGGTCTTCCCGATCAACGCTCCACTCACCGTTGCCCTTGTCCACGAAAGTCTGGATCTTGCCCAGGTCGTGTGCCAGCGCAATGATGGGCACCAGTTCGTCACTCTTGCGAAAAACGTAGCTCCCGTTACGCTTCCCGATCTTTCTGTGTGTCCCTCGAATGCGCTCAGAGCGATTCCATTGCTCCTCAGCGTCCTCGTATTTCCATTCACGTGCAGCCTGCAAGGCCATGAACGCTACCGAGTACGAGTGCTCAAGCAATGTGTGCCCGCCATGTGGCAATGACTTCTTGCGCTCTGGATCGCCTGCCGTTTTTTTGATCCACGGCAACGCAGCCTTGAGCTTTTCAACCAGGCCTACCTTTGCCTTTGCCCTTTGGCTGTCATCATCATCCTCCTCCTCACCCGGCGGCACATCTGCCAGGCTCTTTTTTGATGCCACGCCGGCGGGGACGTTGTTGTGAGCAGCCAGCACTCTCAGCAGTGCCACCACCAGGTCAACGTAGACCTTCCCGCGCTTTTCTCCCTTTTGTTCCAGCTTCTTGGCCGACTTGATCCAGCTTTCGTGCCAGATGCCAATCCCCTCAGGCAGTCTCATGCCCGACAGATCTGGCTCATCATCCACCGCAGCGGGTCCCTCAGCCATCGGCATCGCACCCATGTTGATGCTCACGCCAGCGAAGCTGTCACCGTGCACGTTGATCAGCGCCATCCTGCGCTTCAGGTACGCGCCAACCCCGGCTACCGTCGCCCCAACCATGCACCCTGCCAAAATCGATTTGGCGTGCTGTAAGGTAGACCACGTCCAATCTGAGCTGATGTACCAATCGTTGGTCATCGCCCAATAGACGAATCCTCCAAGCCAATAGAAAGCGAGCAGCCCTGCGGCTGCCCCCACAACTGGACTTCGGTATGCAAGCATGTCGGGGGCAGGGGAGGGGGGTTATGCCGCGTTTGCAGCTTTAGGCAACATCGCGAGCAGCTGATCTTCGCTCATCGTTTCTTCTTCAGTCCCGACATTGCTACCGCTGGCGTCCTGGTTTGCGGCCTCTGTCTTCGCCGCGCGCTGCTTGATCAGTTCACGGCGGCTGGCGTCGTTGCTCTCACGAAGCGCAATGGCCCAAGCAGGCGGCGCATCCGGGAACTGGCCATCAGCGAAGTCTTGAGGCAGCACCGGCAGCAGTTCTCGAGCTTTGACGAAGTAGGTGATGTCCACCGGCTGTTTGCCATCGACTTCAGGCTGATCCGCCTTGGGCTTGACATCGGCGCGGATGCACGCGCGCTCGACCTTCACCCGCATGCCGATCTTGAGCTTTTGCACGTAGCTGGCCACCGCATTGCCGTACACCCGCACAGGAATGACATCGGTGGGGTCTGCCGATTGTTGGAGCTTGAGGTAGATGCATCCAGTCGATTGCTTGCCATCAGCTTGAACCGTACCCGGACGACGAACGCGGATGGCCGCCACGTGTCCCCAGCAACTTACCGAGTTGAACTTCTGGTCATCGTGATCGAAGCGGATCGCAAACTGGCTTTGCTTGGGTGCCACATCCACGCCCGGAGCGCCGGCTGGCTTGTTCTTGAACCAGGTTTCCTCGGAGGGCATTTCCAACACCCGCGGGTTGTCGAAGAACAAGACACGGAAGACCAGCGAGGATTCGCCGTTTTCGTGCACACGACCTTCCATGCGACCTACGAGCTTGACGATCGACCCCTTCTTGATGCCGCGAGGCATCCGGTCGTGCGGCCCCATCTCGAACGGAATCCCGTGGTTCGCGTTCTGGGTCTGCGCCAGCATCCCACCGCGCGGGTTCACCTCTGAGACAAAGCCGATCAGCGAGCCGAGGTTGACCATCCCGTTGCGATATTTATACGCAGCACGGTTGTTACGCTGCTCAATAGATAGCATTTTTGCACGCTCCTATAGGAAATCTAAAGCCTCCAGTCTATCGCTTGCTCCAAAAATAATACGATCAGATGCAATGACTTGCCCGCCAAGCCACTCGTATCCGGGTGACGATTGCCCGTTCAGGCTTGCAACAACTTGTCTACAATGTACCTACAACACCATTTTCATCTCAGTTGACTTGTGTTTTAGGACACCCAACGGTTGATGATGATGTGAACTAGATAGTCCGGAGAGATACCCATGACCGAACAGCACTACGACGATTCTCACGAGGACACCCTGCCCGACATGACGGCAGTGGACCTTCCTCGTGGCGCAGCCCTTGTCGAGGCCATCGAAGCTGAGTGCAAAACCCAGGGTATCGAGCCGCGCGATCTTTTCATCCGCTTCGAGATGCAGCCTTCCTACTGGAATGCCATCCTCAGCCGCAACCGCAGCATCCAGGCCGTACACCGCACCCGCTTGCAGCACATGGCCAACTTCCTCGGCAGGTCGATGATCGAGGTCATGTCCCTGGCCGAGCTGGTCGAACCTGGTGACTTTGTTGTCCGCGCCACCATCGAAGACCAACTCAACGCCGCCTACATCAAGTTCAAGAACGATCCGATGTGGGCTGCACTGGCACCCAAGCCCGAAAACTGGGACATCGCTCCCCGTGATGTGAAGGTTGCGTTCGTGCTCCTGTACGAACGTCTCTTTGGCGAGGAACTTCTTACCAAGTCCAAGATCCACACCACGGTCTTGCCTACGCTGGATGACATAGAGCCGAGCACCGACCAGGCTCCCCAGAGCACCGGCACAAAGGCCGCAGCACCTCGCGCCGCCAAGTCGACCGCCAGCTGAACAACAAGTCGCTTCTTCCATATCACCCAACGCCCGTGCAACCCACGGGCGTTTTCATTTTTGCCCTTTCTTCTGCCCATAAAAAAAGCCCCCTGAAGCTGCAAATTTGCAAGTTTCATGAGGGCTTTGGGGGTTGTGGTTGTCACCAGTTCCACT
>Ga0114984_1000852_pt1 | contig 11541 bp, 9 predicted proteins | sample Shrwel1BS1Day1_FD_96987 | JGI IMG/M metagenome (GOLD analysis project Ga0114984, IMG submission 96987) | Subsurface microbial communities from deep shales in Ohio, USA - Utica-3 well 1 S-1-Day1 | ecosystem: Environmental > Aquatic > Deep subsurface > Shale gas/oil reservoir > Produced water/Flow... | reverse complement strand
TGGGGAGATTAGGCAGCCTGCCGGGGTGGCAGCTTTGCCGTGGAATCAGTGGCAGCTTTCGCGTGGAATGGGTGGCAGGCTTCGTCTGGAATCAGTGGCAACCTTGGTCTGGAATACGCACTTGTACACCTCCTATAACAGAACCAAATATACTCAATGCCATTCCTACACTGAGAGTAGCGAACAGCATCAACGCTACTTTCATTTTCACTGATAGCATAACCGCCCCTTACTGGAAGCTTTAAAAATTACCAACCTATCTTTTCTGAATTCGCCCTTCAGTTTGCCACATGCCAAGGAGTTGAATGCAAGATACCGCCATCTAGGGCCACTTTTACCGACACTCTCTCAACTTACGGTGTACGAAGTTACGGAAAAGCGCATCAACGCCTAGTATAAACGTTGTTTGGTCAAAGGTGTGAGGTGGTGAACCAAAGGACCATCGCAGACTTGATGGCCCTGAATTAGTTTATTCACTCTGGATGGCAAACAGCACTTCCCCGTCGGGTTTTGTAGCAACCCCGTTTTCGATCTTTGCCAAAGCTTCATCATTAACGCCATAAACTTCCGAGCCATCCAAGCGATAGACCAGTTTTTGGCCATCTCTGATGAACTCATCCTCGTCAATATGACCAATTAGCTGCCCACTCGGGCCAAGAACTTTATATCTGCCACTGCTATAATCTACGGCCATGATTTATTCCTTCCCTACATTTATAATGTCTTCTTTAAGCTAGCGGTTAGGGGCGTACGTAGTATGCCGCTTACGTAATTCTTATGCAGATCCCAATTTTCGGATTGCCGTTTTAAGCGAGTCGGTTATTGTCTTCATTTTTTGCATATCGAGAAGAATTTCATCTCCAGATACAAACCAATCAAAAACTTTTAGTTTATCAAAACCCTCATAACCTCGACCTAAATTGTGAAGAATCGCATGCCGATAGTAACGCAGGTCACCCAGTTCATTTACTTTGAGGCTATTAGCTTCTTTATTCAGAAAAGTGGCAATCTCCCCCCGGTAGCGGTGCTCCCAAAAGCTATAGATGGTTACAAGCGCCATTCGTGCAGCCCACTGGTCATTGTGCCCACCAGGCCAGTTTTTTTCTTTATATTCACGAACCAATATTTCATGATCGATTCTGGAGGGGTTTTCGATTGAATAATTTAAAAACTTCGAGTCTAGTTCGTACCTAGCCTTATCAAGGTTGCCTTTAGCATCTTTCAATTTCTCATCTTGCTGGCGTTGTATTTCTTTTACACCCAGATGAAATCCATAGGTAGAGTCCAAGAAAACGCCAAAAATGCGATCAATTACAGCTATGTATTCATCTATTGGAGACATAACGAGATAAAACTCCATGCTCTCGGCTCAAAGAGAGTGTGCATAGCGAACTGCTTCACTTGGTCGTAGGCTCACGCCCGCCCCTCATCTGCCTGGTCAATCTCACCAAAACTAAAGCTTCTATGATTGCGCAAATGACCGTGACGAGTGAGAGCCACTTCGCTGAAACCTCTGAGCCCCGGTGGTCGCAGTGGTCAACACCGGGTTCAGAAATCTTGGCCCGGTGCCGGACAGAGCAATATGCGCCCTGTTTTGATCCAGCCCAGCTCGTATTCGTGGGCATAAAGATCCACTCATGTTCTTTTCTGGCTCCAACCTTATCAGATGGTTACTGTTATTTCGCGGGTGTTTTCCGAATCAGCTCGTATGACACCATCGGCGGCGTTAATCATCGAGAAAAGCGATCAGGTTAGTGAGCAGGGTTTTACGCCGAAAAGCTTTCGGCGCAGCTTCAACTAGCCTCTGAAAGATGTCCGAAGATCCAATGATATGCACTTCGGCTTCAGCGCGAGTAATCGCAGTGTAGATCCAGCTTCGATCCACAACACGCCCTTCTTTTAAAAGCACGATAACCCTGGGAAACTGGCTACCCTGGGCCTTATGCAAGGTTAGGGCGTACCCAAGATCCATAGCATCGAGGAGATCTCCTTTAACCTCCACTGTTTCCCCGGTATCTAGGCGAACAAGGCCAACAACATCCTTATTCTGATCGACACTGGTCAAACGACCCAATGAACCGTTTTGCACGCCTACCGAATAATAGTTCTGAGTAAACAAAACCTGGTCACCAAGTCGTAAATCAAGAAAGAAATTATCCCCATCCAAAGTAAAGTTTAGTCGGGGAGCACCGCCATTCAGCCGACCCTGGATGGCATGATTCGCGGCGTCGACTAACTTTTTTGTTGGGGCGATCACGCGGGATCTATCGGGTTCATCCAGAAAAAGCTCAACAGCCCTTTCAAGCCCTAAATCCGGGTCAGCAATATCATGGAAACGAACGCCGCCTGTGCTCAACACTGGCGGGATTTCGCCCGAGTTGATTCTCTTAGAGTATTCAGGAATTCCGGTGCTACCTTTCTGCCTCTTCACAATATCCAGCGTCGTGTTCGGAACGCGATCTGACAACACCAAGTCGTGAAGAATCTTTCCTACCCCGATCGGCGGGAGCTGACTAGGATCGCCTGTCAGAACGAGTTTAACTCTGGGGTCAGTATGATTAATGATTCGGTACATCGTCGGTAGGTCGGTCATCGATGCCTCATCAATGACTAACAATGCCCTTGCATCAAGGACAGCATCTTCACGTAAGAACCGTGCGATGGTCGTAGTGGGATATCCAATCGATTCATGCAGGCGCATCGCAGCACGGCCGGAAAGCGCAACAGCATAGATGCAATACCCCAACCTCTCTGCGGCTTTTAAAAAAGTGGCAAGGACTGCGGTCTTCCCGGTACCCGCACCGCCCGTAATACAGCTGACACCCTCTGTAAGACTGGTATAAATGGCTAGCCGCTGTTGGCTGGTAAGGTCGTAGGGCAGATCACCTATTACCTCATCCAAAACGATCTCTTCTGGCTCTGTGAGAGCTGCTCTAAGGCCCAGAAGATGCCTTATGCGTTTTGCTACTGCCAGTTCCTGAATTGCTGTTGCAGTGGGGTGTAGGCGGCCTTCGGCGTGATACAGCGCTATGGACGGAGTGTTCTTGAGCCATTCGATGCCTTCAGCGGCTGCTTGCTCACTTTTTAGATATCCCAAAGCTCGACTTTTTACTTGGCGAGGTTTTAGCCAGGTGCTGCCGTCCGACATACAGTCGTTGAGAGACTGAACCATCGCAGCTTGCTTGCGCTCTTCCGGGTATCGAGCCTGCTCCCACGCGTGACCATGAATGGCTTTTAGTAGGTCGTCAACCTTCCTAAATGTCAGCCCGAAGTTGATCAGCTCAAAGGGATTTTTCTGTATCGCTTCAACAGTCCCGAGTTGGTGATACTTCAGAATTCGCTGCTGCACCGATTGCGGAATCTTCGCATTACTCATCCACACGGTATGACGCAAGTTTTTATACTTGTCGTAGCCAGCATACAGCGCCCTAATGGACTGGTCCGACAGGGTTTCTTGAAGTGCTTTCAGGTCCTGCGCGTCGCCTTCGGTAAGCATCCGATGAATGTCCGCGCCAAACCGTTTCCAGAGCTGGCGAGCCTTGGACTCACCAATCCCTGCAAACGCCTTGTCTTTGCTGACGAAGGTAATAAAGCTTTCCCCGGTATCCGGCATCTGTAAATCAAATACATCGGGGTTCTTATAGGCATGCTCATTGGTCTTGTATGCCCCATGATCCATGGCCTTAATCGTCTTGTGGCCGCGAACCTTCCAAAGCTGCCCCGGAGTGGGTTCAACTGGTAAATAAACACTGGGTGCAACAACCGAAACGAAGTAATTAGCGGACTTGAGCAAATGATCATCACGAACTGGAACACCGCGAATTATCGTTGAAAAGCTGCGCCGGAACGGTACAGCGGTAACCCGTATCGTTTCTTCGTGCGGAATCAGTTCATCGGACATTGCGTAAATACCACCAGGCCATCATTGATCGCTTCGACCGTCTCTCTACTCGACGCAAGTTTTGCACGAAGAGCTTCATTCTCTTGTTCGAGCTTCTCAATTCGCACCTGGAGATCGTGATTCTTTGATTCCAACTGGGCTACGCGCTGACTATCTATAGATGATTGCTTGGCAGTTTTATCGTACAGCTTTGAACCTGCCTGGACCTTTTTTCCCGACTCGGTTTGAGGCGGCAATATACCTCGGTCTCTGAGGCCATCCTCAAGATCTTTCAGCGCTGCTTTTACCTTCGCATTCTTCTTAATCGCTTGGTCGCTCAAACCTGCAAGCTTTTTGATTTCTTGTCGATTAAGTATCCCCTTGGGGACATAAACTATCTGCCGAAAATCATCATCTGACATAGATGCAGACCATGCCGTAAAGCGCTCAAGATAGATTTGCCCCTGCTCTTTGCTCATGAACCCTCCTGAGACCTGCTCAAAGCGGCGTATAGCGTTGTACGGGAAATGCCATACTCTTTTGCCAAATCGCTTTTAGAGACCCCCTCAGAAAGCCTATGTGCGATTTCGGACAAATCCTCATCAGATAATGATTTCCGCCGACCAATCTGCTTCCCACGTTTTCGGGCAGCCTCCAGCCCTTCTTTCCGCCGCTGGCCGATAAGCGAACGTTCAAATTCGGCAAATGCGCCAAGCATATGCAGCATTAGCGAAGCCATGGGATCTTCCGTCTGTGGGGCAAACGTCAATTTCTCGGAGTGAAATTTGACGGTAACATCACGCTTTACCAGGTCATCAACAATCGAGAGCAGGTCAGACATATTTCGAGCGAGTCGGTCAATGCTATGGACATGCAGGGTGTCATGCTCTCTGAGGTAATCGAGACAGAGATTGAGCACTTCTCGTGAACCGGCATTTCTACCAGACACTTTCTCTTCAAAAACCTTGTCTAGCTGGACGCCATCAAGCTGACGGCCACTATTCTGACCGACCGATGAGACGCGAACGTATCCAACGTGCTTTCCCGACATAACCCCCACCAAACCCTTCTGTTAATAAACAGAATAAGGTTTATGAACAGTCTGTCAAGAAATTAAAATGCAAGGTTGTTGTACACCCATAAGCCCGACATATGGGGGCTTGGCTATGGTGTTCACAAAGTATAGTTAACTGAACACTCGATTAGGTTCTCTTCTGAAGCTGCGACACAGGCTGATCAAGCATCGATTGCGTTAACCCATGCATATCAGCATTTGCCTGCCAGATCAGGAAACGCCCATGCATGTCCCGAAGAGCGCTCATAAGCTTCTGATTAGTCTCGGTCAGTTCTTCAATACGCTCGTTCGCCTTTTGAATATCGTTAACCCATCCCGGTTTCTCCTTCGGGGCCTTCAATGCAGCCTTGCGATTCTTCATTGCCAAATCAACGGCGGGTAGCTTCATCAGAGACTGGCGAGCACGACTGATACCTAGTCTTTCTTTACATGCTTCGACGAGTAAAGGCCAAGTCAGCTTTGGCTCCGACCACTCCTCAATCAACTTGATGATGCGCTCTTCATCTTTCTGCGTTAAATGCCCCATCGCTATACCTCAATCTCATCTAGCATGGCCGCCATATCATCCAACGAAGGCAACGCCTGTTGTTCATTTTTCGCTTCGATGACTTTGGCATCGATCAGCCCTGCCATGGCGGCGGCATTGTTTGTCAGTGTCCAACCGTTATCGACGTTCCACACGATGTCTCCGTTTTCGAGCTCAGGGCTCTCCAGGGTTTGGATCAGTGCATTACACTTATAGAGATCCATGCCCACTTTTTTAGCCCACTCTGAGGCCCCAAAAATATCGCGAGACTGCGCATCAAGCGCCTTATCGTAGCGGCATTTAAGATCCTCACGCTCTTCTTTGAGATTGGCGAGTTTCACATCATCACCCTTCACACAACCGAGCCGACCACAACTCAAGCAAGCCCCCATTTTCGGGCAGGGTTCGGCGGCAAAGTTGTGCACACAGATCCCAACGTGGGTCTGATGGATGACTCGGTCCTGATCACCCTCATGCAGATCTCTCACATCACTGAGACTCAAAGGTTGATTTGTTTTGACCTTTTCCATCCGATAAGCCGCGTTGCTGTGCTTTGTTTTGGGGTGATAGTCCGCAACCCTTTGGGTACGCTCCTCGACGGTCTCATGGTTGTAGACAGACCCCATCGTCGTGCGCCCTGAGAATGCGTCGATCAGGAGTTGTGACAAGCCTGCCTGGTGCATTCTTGTGTTCAGCTCGTGGCGAAAAGCGTGCGTGTTCACCTTTAAACCCGGATAGCCATGGCGCTCAAAGATGCCGGTCGTGTTGTTGGTGGCGGTGCCTGCCAATTGGAGCGAGAGACGTGCGCCGCTGGCAGAGATCTCCACGCCAAAGTCTTTGGTCATTGTGGAGGAGTTCTTCGTACCATCAGACAGAGTTCCTGTGCGCATAGTGAAAAGGGCGTCACGGTACTTCACCCGCGCTTTGCCCTCGGTATAGGGTGTGGTGTAAGGGAAATCTTTAGGCAGGTATTTTTCACGCATAAGCACATTAAGTTTGCGCAGCGTAATCACAAACCGGTCGTCACACTCAACACCCTGTATTCCTGGTTTGTTCTTCACAAAGGTTCGCTTTGGCTGAGTATCCCACCCCTCGCGCATCTCGGTCACTATCGCCTGCGCGGCTTGACTAAGGCCCGTCCGCTTCTCAAAGGTTTTCCAAAAGTTTTGTCTGAAAAGAGTTCTGGGGTTCTTATTTTCGGGGACTACCAACTTCAACGCTGCACAGACCTCCGCGTAGGTCAGGGGAGCATCCGGTCCCTTTTTTGGCAGCCCCTCATGCGGTGGAAACTCATCGGGATAGTCTTCCAACCATGCGGCATAGGCCCGCCCGTCATCTGTGATCGGTTTCAACAAAGCAATAGCCCGCTCGACAACCGGCTCCATCTCAGGTTTTACAACGGGTTTCAGCACTGTCGAATTCATCTTTGCGGCATACCAGCGCAAGAACATACGCTGGTTACCATCAGAGTCCTCCTTAAACACCATGCAATCACGCTCCACATCCCGCAATTCCCCGACGCGACTGGGCGCACTGAGCATAATTGCGCAGGCGGATGTCACAACAATATCTAATGAATTCATCAGATTGTTATTAAACATCTCCCCCAAGGCTTTTATCGCGTCAGGGTTGGGAAGCTTCTTTTCACGATCTACTTTTTGTTGCTTGAGCGTACCACTGGACTTCGGTTTCAGCGGAGAAGTCCACCGAAAATTCATCTTTAACAGTCGTTTAACTCGCATCAAATTGATGATTTTCTCAAGAGCCTTGCTGTTGTTGTATGCGTTATTGCCTGCTTTCCAACGCGTTTGCATATGCTCGCATGCTCGATTGCATACCGCTGCTGAAACCCGCGTCACATCCCGTGAACCGGTCAACTCGACGAGCGCAGCCTCAAGGGCCTTCAGGGTAAACAACCAATCCTTTACGCTCCTTTTTGTTAGATAGACACGGCGATATACCAAGAGCGCCTTGGCAAAGTCGGTAAAGGGGGGCTGCATTTTTACTGGCGCATTATGGGTCGATGCCAGAGCCGTGAAGGGACAGCCAATAAAGCCATGCTGATGCCAACTATCGTCTTCCCAGCAAATACCCTCGTACACCCGATCAGGAATACCTTTTGGAAGCGTCTCTTTGGCCCATGCAATAAACGCCTTTAACTGCGACTCAGCAGCCAAATGACTCTTTGGCTTGAAATCAACGATGTTAGTTTTCGGTTTAGAATCGACAGTACCAGTCATCCATCAACTCCTTCTGAACTGGCTGATTGACGCAAGGCCTGGCAGTCCAGAATAACCTTACGACAGGCTAGAATGGCACGATCCCAGAGCACTCCTGTGGTTGTATCAGTGGCGATGGTTTTCGCCCGACGACGCTCCAGTCGCTCAAGGACGGCGGCGTGATCCGCCTCCAAGAGGGGTTGGAATTTACCGCATCCGTAACAGGTAAAGGGCGCATCCAGATGACAAGCTGTATCGGCCCCACAGACGGCCAGATCCTCAATCTGCCGATCCATTCGATCCCCGTTCTTTGCTGAAGCACGGTCTATCACGATGGTTCCGGTAAACGCACCCACAACGATCGCGAGGTGATCACCCATCTTCGAATCAATCAAATTCATTAACGCAGGAGAGATCGCTCGGTACTTTCGGACTGTACGAGTATCTTTGTGCATCAGCGCTCGTGCCATCGACCACTCATCCAGCCCTGCATTGGAGAGGTCCGTGCCGAGGGTGTGCCTGAACCGATGGCCTCGTGTGATTTTGAGCGGTTGATGCGTACGGTGCGAGATCGGAAAGTCAGACATAAGCTCGACGCGATCCATCCAACTCTTTACCGAGCCAGCTCCAACATGAAACTCGCGCTGCGGCGCGCCTTCCAATGCTTTTTGATTGGAAAGGTCAATCAAAACTGGTCGTTTATAACTTCCGCTTCCCCGATATTCTAACTTGCGTCGAAAAAGGGGCACATGCTTGATCGCCTTATCCCAATTGGCGCGGTCTGGATATTCTTGCCAGAGTCGGCCAAGGACAATCGCTTTATAGGCCTGAACGATGTTGTAGAGGTCTTCATCTAGGCTGAAAATCTCTGCCTTTGCTCGCCAGCCCGCATCATCGTCTCTTTGTTTCGCCCAAAAGAGCCTGATCTTGTGCCCCCCATCGGTCTTGATGAAGTCATCAAAGACCATCATGCGCAACTGTACGCCACGTTGGCCGAAAATCATCAGCAGGCGTAGATAAAGGTATTGCTCGGGATCTAACTGACCATGGCAAAATTGCTCATGTATCCACTGGTGCAACGCGTCCTGCTCGACCTGCGTAAAAGGACCTTGTTCAGGGTCCAAGCTCAGAATGACGCCGTTCCGGACTGCCTTTTTCCTCGGCAACGCCTTGTACGCATCGATCAGGGATTGCGAAGGGCGCTGTTCGACGGACTCACAAGTCTGCCAAAAGTCCATGAAACCGACCAGCGCAGGAAACTCCCCAACGCTAAAGCGCTCTCGCAGCTCTATCAGGTGCTCTTCCTTCAGTGGATTAAGCCCTTCCTGCGCAGCACGCGACAATACACTGGCAGCGCCTGCAACAGTTCCCTGTGCAACTTCTGCCATGCGGTATGCCAAGGTGGCATGTAGCCATCGCTGCCATTCAGGCGAGACACATTCAATGGCGGCTTGCCAGTTAACGGAACTGCTTGTGCTATCAGGCCGCCACATTGGCTCAGAGGGTGTAAAAAACTTTCCACATTTGGCGAGACGAGAGGTGTTCAACCAAGCATCTAGGGTGTCGTCCGTTGGCGCTTGAAGTGCATCGACGGCAATATTCACCCTAACTCTCCTTTTCGAAATCCAGTCTCAACACTCTGACGGATTGCTTTGAGCCTCTCAGAGCGCTTCTTCATCGCTTTATCTGCCTCTTCATGCCAAAATTTCGCCCCATAGAGACTTGGCATATTCGATTCAGGACTCCAACCAAACATCCAAGTGAGGGTCTTTTGAACTTGAGTTGTGCGATCCTCTGGCGTAAGCGTTTCAAGCTCCTCACGCATGCTTTCGAGCATCGTGTAGACCGAGTCATGTCTCAAAACATGGGGGTGGATATGGGTCAGCTCAGGCGCTACTTTACCGACTCGGGGGAAAACACCATCCAGCGCTTTAATGCCCATGGGTTTTCCTTCATTTCGTCTGTGAGATACGAGTAAAAAAGGATGCTTTCTCGCCTGTGATGACCCTTTATGGGGCTTTCTGTAGCGGTATTTCGACTCGTATTCACTGACCGCCTCATAGAGTTCATCGCTCATTAACAGCATTCGCTCTCGGGTCTTGAATTGAGGGGCCATCGTGCGGGGATCTATCCCTTCATCCTCAAGGTTGACCACCGCTAGCTGACGACTATGCCATTGAATATCGCTAGTCTTGATTAAAAGCATTTCAGAACGGCGCAACCCCATATCAAGACCAAGCAGTAAAATGATGTAGTTACGCAGCTTAATTGCTGCATCCGCGAATGGGTTCTCGGCACTCTGAGGATGCATAATTTCCAACAATCGATCCCGCTCACGAGTTGTCAGTCCTTTCACCTCACCGATTCGCGTCTTTTTCCAACCTGGACTAGCCGCTTTAATCTTGCGATTAAAGCGCCGCTGAACATCCTCAATCCCTTCAGGTCGGGTCGAATGATCGCCCAGCTTGTCGTACAGAAAAACCAGGTAATCGCGCACTACTTCAAGACGCTGTTTCGCATGAATCTTCCCAACCGTTTTATAGGCGGTTGGATGCAGAGGCACACCAGAATACTTCTTAACCAAGGTTTCCTTACTGAACCCTGCGTCTGATACAAACCGGGAAATCTCGTTATCCGTCAAATACTGTGAGGTGGGGCGCTTTTCCAAGCGGGAAATCAGATCGATTGATGAGAACGCAAGAAAGCTCTCAAATACAGCCAACTGCTCAAGATACTTCTTGGTGGTGTCCAAAGCCTTGCCTGAGAGTTCGAATGTAGCGTATAGATTGGGGTAGTAAAGGGGGATAAGGTCTTGCACAAGCAGCTTTCTTCGCGCAGCATTCACCACTTGCTCGATAACTTGATAACCCACATCACCCCCTAAAAATTTAACTTTTTAAAGTATAGTAAGGAACGGGGATTTCGGAAAGAAAAACTTTACTTTTATTTTTCTACTTTGAGTGCTCACCATCTCCCTCAAAGCCTTGCGATAACTGACTTGAAGGCGACGAATACTATGTCAAAAAATGACAAAACTGGTAAAACAGGCTCTTACGTTTATACAATGAACCGCGTGGGCAAAGTGGTTCCGCCCAAGCGGGAGATTCTTAAAGACATTTCCCTGAGCTTCTTCCCGGGCGCCAAGATCGGCGTTCTCGGCCTGAACGGCGCCGGTAAATCCACCCTGCTGCGCATCATGGCCGGCGTTGATACCGATTACATCGGCGAAGCCCGCCCGCAGCCCGGCATTAACGTGGGCTACCTGCCCCAGGAGCCGGAGCTGGACGAAGAAAAGACCGTCAAGGAAATTGTCGACGAGTCCGTTGAACACGTTCACAACGCCCTGGCCGAGCTGGACCAGGTGTACGCTGCTTATGCCGAGCCGGATGCCGACTTTGACGCCCTGGCCCAGAAACAGGGCGAACTGGAAGCCATCATCCAGGCCACCGACGGCCACGACATCGAGCGCAAGATGGAAGTGGCGGCCGACGCCCTTCGCCTGCCACCCTGGGATCAGAAGGTAAGCGTACTCTCCGGTGGTGAGCGCCGCCGTGTGGCGCTGTGTCGCCTGTTGCTGTCCGGCCCGGACATGCTGCTGCTGGACGAGCCCACCAACCACCTGGACGCCGAGTCCGTGGCCTGGCTGGAGCGCTTCCTGCACGACTACGACGGCACCGTGGTAGCCATCACCCACGACCGCTACTTCCTGGACAACGTGGCCGGCTGGATCCTGGAACTGGACCGTGGCCACGGCATCCCGTTCGAAGGCAACTACAGCCAGTGGCTGGAGAACAAGGAGAAGCGCCTGGAGATGGAAGCCAAGCAGGAAGCTTCCCACCAG
>Ga0114984_1000849_pt1 | contig 11546 bp, 13 predicted proteins | sample Shrwel1BS1Day1_FD_96987 | JGI IMG/M metagenome (GOLD analysis project Ga0114984, IMG submission 96987) | Subsurface microbial communities from deep shales in Ohio, USA - Utica-3 well 1 S-1-Day1 | ecosystem: Environmental > Aquatic > Deep subsurface > Shale gas/oil reservoir > Produced water/Flow... | reverse complement strand
CCTATCTGCCGCACATGCTCTCCGGCCGCTTCTCCGGCACCATGGCCCTGACCGAGCCTCACGCCGGCTCCAGCCTGGCGGACATCCGCACCTCCGCCAGCCCGACCGACGAGGGGCACTACCTGATCAAAGGGGCCAAGATCTACATCTCCGGCGGCGAGCAGTCCATCACTGATAACATCGTCCACCTGGTCCTTGCCAGGATCAAAGGCGCCCCCGCCGGGGTCAAAGGCATCTCCCTGTTCATCGTGCCCAAGTTCCGGGTTGATTCCGAAGGCAACCCCGGCGAACGCAATGGCGTCAGCCTCGCCGGTCTGATCCACAAACTCGGCTATCGCGGCACCACCTCCACCGCCCTGAGCTTCGGCGACGACGCCCCATGCCACGGCTACCTGGTTGGCGAACCCCACCAGGGCCTCAAATACATGTTCCAGATGATGAACGAAGCCCGCCTGGGTGTCGGATTTGGCGCAGCGGTCATCGGCTACCGGGGCTACATGCACAGCCTCGAATACGCCAAAGACCGCCTGCAGGGCCGCAAACCCTCCGAAAAGAACCCGGAAAGCCCGCAGGTGCCCATCATCGAACACGCAGATGTACGCCGCATGCTGCTGGCGCAAAAAGCCTACAGTGAAGGCGGCCTGGCCCTGTGCCTCTATGGCGCACGCCTGGTGGATGACCAGAACACCCACCCGGACGAGCAGAAACGCCTGGAAGCCGGCAAGCTGCTCGACCTGCTGACCCCGGTGATGAAGGCCTGGCCTTCGGAGTACGGCCCGAAAGCCAACGACCTGGCAATCCAGGTCTATGGCGGCGCCGGCTACACCCGGGAATACCCGGTCGAACAGTGCTGGCGGGATAATCGCCTCAACCCCATCCACGAGGGCACCAACGGCATCCAGGCCCTGGACCTGCTCGGCCGCAAAATCTGGCAGGACCAGAGCCACGGTCTCCAGCTGCTGATGCAGGAAATGCAGGTCGACCTCGAAGCCGGCACCACCGACCGCTGCCAACAGTGGGCCCTGTCCCTGAGTGAAACCCTGCAACAGGCGGTCAAAGTCACCCAGAGCCTGGGCAAATCCCTGGTGGGCGGCGGCAACCCCGATTACGTCCTGGCCAACGCCGCCTGCTATTTGCACCTGTTCGGGCATATAACCGTGGCCTGGATGTGGCTGCGCCAGGCCAATGCCGCTGCGAAGGCCCTGGAATCGGCTTCCGGCGAAGACCAACAGAACTTCTATAACGGCAAGCTGCAGGCCGCCCGGTACTTCTTCCACTGGGAACTGCCCACCGTTGCCCGGGACCTGGTATTGCTGCGCAACCAGGATGACACCTGTCTGAACATGAAGGCGGAGTGGTTCTGAGTTCCGGAGCGGGAAAGCTTGCCACGACCGGCAGGCGATTATGGTCAGTGAGAAAGTAAGAAGTGGGGAAGTGAAGATGTGAGGGAAGGGGCCGGCTGTTCCGCCGGCCCCGGGGTTGCTTTATGCAGCTTCTACCTCGGAATCCGGGGATTCTTTTTTCGCCTTGCTCCTGGCAGCCACTTCCGCCGCATAATCGGCGTATTTGGCCATCAGTTCTTCCTTCCGGTCCGGATCCCAGTTGATCTTGCTCAGATCCCCTTCATAGTGGTCGATCACCCGCTTGTCCATCTCCTCAAACCACCACTTCGGGATGTAGGCGGGCAGCAGCATTGAGGCGTAGCCACCGGGCAGTTGCGGTGCATCCTCGAAGTGCCTCAGGGCCTGGAAGCTCCGTGTGGGATGGGCGTGGTGATCGGAATGGCGCTGCAGCTGATACAGGAACAGGTTGGTTACAATGTGATTGCTGTTCCAGCTGTGCTCCGGCCTGGTGCGTTCATACTTGCCGTTCTTGTCCTTCTGCCGCAGCAGACCATAGTGCTCGATATAGTTCACGCTCTCCAGCAGACTGGCTCCATACACTGCCTGAGCCGCCAGGAACGGAACCGCCCGCGGACCACATACCAGCGTAGTCGCACCAAAGAAGCCGGCACTCAGGGCCCAGCCCTGCAGCAGCTCGTTGTCCAGGCTCCAGAAGGATTTTCCCTTCCGGGCAAGACGGGCCTTCTCGATCTTGATGGACGACTTGATGCCACCCACCACGGTGCGCGGCAGAAACTTCCAGAAACTCTCACCCATCCGGCTGCTGGCGGGATCCTCCGGTGTTGCCACCCGCTTGTGGTGGCCGAAATTGTGCTCCACCACGAAGTGTGTGTAACCGGTGGGCGCCAGTGCGGCCATCGCCATCAGTTTGTTGAATTTGTTCGACTTGTGACCCAGCTCATGGGCGGTGTTGATGCCAACGCCATTGATGGCTCCGACCGTCAGGGTCAGACCGATCTTGTCTTCAAGCGGTGTCTTTTTCCGGCTGGCCAGCCAGGCGCCCATGAAGGTCATGACGTACTGGGTCGGAATAAAGGCTTTTACAATCCGGTCATAGTATTTGTCCTGCTCCAGTGACTTGACCGCTGCTTCCGGAGGATTGCTCTGATCTTCACCGATGGCACGGTCCAGGGCGGGAATGACTCCGTGTACCAGTGCCGGACCAGTCCAGGCCAGGGCTTTGAGTTTCTTTGGTGCGATGGCATACCCGGTCAGGGCAGCCAGGCCGATGCCGGGCAGGGCGGGGCCCAGGAGCCACAGGTAACGTTTCGGATCCTTCCAGTCCTTGCCGTTCTGAAGGGAGGCATTCTTCTCTTCATGCTTTTGTACTGCGTCGTTGACCTTGGCATTCATATCCGGATCTCCATGTTGTTCACTCTGTGTCCTATTTTATGTCGGACAATCGGGCGTCTCAACGATTGTCGGACAATTTCGGAGGGTTGGCATAAAATGACAAGCAAAGAGAGGGTGGCGAATCCACGACAACTGAACCAGACTTTGTGCAAACAACAACCAGGCCGGCCAAATGGAGCGACAGGGATGATTCAGCCATGACACCTCAAGATACCCAGGGCGCCGTCGCCCATTGGTCCGTTCAGGATATGCTCCGGGAATACCTGACCACAGGCAGAATGGCAGAAGTCGTGTACCGGGACAGAGCCGGTCAGGTCTGCATTGCCCACGACATCATCCGGGACATTTTCAGTCGTGCCGGCAAGGACTTTATCCTCCTCGGCAGGGGTGAAATGGTGGGTGTCGATCACGTCATCACCATCGATGGCAGGTTCCCTACCGTAAGTTGCTGCTAACCAAAGGGTAATGCCCCGGTAATTGTGTTATCTGTGGCCATGGGCGTAATCTTCTTCCTGTTGCGAACGATCTTCAACGGAGGGAACGTTATGAAAAAGCAAATGCTCGTGGCCATGGCACTGGCTGCTTCACTGGGGCTGGTTGCCTGCAGCTCAGAGGAAGAAGAGGCCAACCAGGGCGTGAACATCGAACAGGCCGCCGACAACGCCGGTGATATGGTGGAAGAAACCGGCGAATCCGCCCGGGACACCTACGAGGAAGCCACAGACCAGGCTGACGGCGCCTGGGAAGAGACAAAAGACAAGGCCAAAGAAGCCGGTGATGAAGTAAGCGATGCCGCGGAGGAAGCTGCGGAAGCGGTGGAAGAGGGTTACGAGGACGCGACCCAGTAAACGAGAAGGGCCGGTCTCTTATGAGATGAGGCCGGCACTTAAGCGGATGGACAGATCAGTTACACAGAGATTAATCCGGATTGTTTCTTTCATCCACGTATCGCTTGTCGCCCCTCAAAGAGGGATCACCGAAAGTCAGTTCACGCCATTCCCCCGTACCATCGTCGTTAAAAACCGCAACTTCGCCACGGGAGTCATCAACTTCGCCACGGGAGTCATCAACTTCGCCACGGGAGTCATCAACTTCGCGGCGGGAGTCATCGCCGGAGTAGCAGTGCAGAGGCTTGCCGGCTTCGACGGGCCCTGGCCATGTCACAGTCATGGGCTCCGTTCGATAAGGTAGGGTCAAGGTTGTGGTATGTTAAACTTTGGAACTGGCTGGTGGAGAGATGAAGTGCCCGAACCGGAATACATCCCCGCAAACGACGATCCAATGCAGCGCCGCTCGGACTCCGGGCGCAACCTGGCAGTGGCCGTTTACATCCTTCAGGCACTCTCGTTCTTCCTGGGCGGGATCACCGGTCTGGTAGGCGTGATTATCAATTACGTGAAGCTGGATGATGTCCGCAATACCTGGATCGAGCGTCATTTCCGCTGGCAGATTCGGACCTTCTGGATCGGTTTGCTGTGGACAGTGATCGGCATTGTCACCACGCCTTTGATCATCGGCTGGTTTATCCTGCTGGGTATTTCAATCTGGATCATCTACCGGATTGTGAAGGGCGCGCTGGCCCTGAACGAAGGCAAGGTGGTCTGAACCCGGATCAGCAGGTCTGGCGGGAACTGGCCCAATAGCGAATCTCGGCGCAGAGTGCGCAGTGCTGTTTCTGACAGGTTTCTTCGTCCTGGATATGACCGGGATCTTCCGCAACCGACTCAACAAGTCCTTCGACTCTCTCCTTTTTAATTGTCGTGCCTGTTTCGGCAGGCGCTTCAGTCCTTTTCTGATCATTCTGCTTTGTCGGTGCGTTTGTTGCCTCCGGCCATGTCCACCAGGTAGGTCTTGCGCCCGGGACGGAGCCGGCGTGGGCGATGCTGTTCAGCAGACCAGAGGATGGCTCCGGAGCAGATCTTGCAAATCCGGGGCCTGCTCGGGCCTAATGGGCGGTAAACCATGGAGCTTTTTTGATGCTGAGCTATCTGCACGCCTTCCACGCCGGCAACTTTGCCGACGTCCAGAAACATGCCGCGCTGACCCTCGCTTTATCCATGATGCACTCCAGGCCGTCGGGGATTGCCTGCTTTGACACCCATGCCGGCAGTGCCGTCTATGATCTTGGAAGCGAACGGGCCCGGAAAACCGGCGAAGCGGATACCGGTGTGCAGAAGCTCTGGCAGTTGCGCGAATACCTGCAGTCACCGGACTGGCAGCCGGTACTGGAGCTTCTGGCCAGGCTGAATGCCGGCGATGGTCACCTGACCACCTATCCCGGCTCCCCGTTCTGGTTCCGCCAGTTTCTCCGGGCTGATGATGCGTTGACCACATTCGAGCTGCACCCGTCCGAGAGTGAACAGCTGGCGGGCTGGGCTGGCCAGAAGGTTCGGGTGCTGCGTGAGGACGGATTGAAGGGGCTGCCCGGGCAGCTGCCGCCAAAGCAGCCTCGGCTGTTGGTGTTGATCGATCCTTCCTATGAAATCAAGGCGGATTACGGTTCGGTCGCCAAAACCGTGCAAAAGGCATGGCAGAAATGCCGGCATGGCGTCTATCTTATCTGGTATCCGGTGCTGACCTCCGGCCTTGAGAAGCAGCTCGCAGAGGCGCTGCGTTCCGGGCCGGTCCGGAAAATTCTCCGCAGCGAGATACACCTCAACCACCCCCCGGAGCGCGGCATGACCGGTTCCGGCATGCTGGTGGTCAATCCGCCCTGGGGCTTTGATGAGCGCCTCGGCGCGATGATGGATGACGTCTCCGGTGCGGACGGACTCGATGTCCGGCATGAGCTGGGCTGGCTGGTTCCGGAGTAGATTCCGGCCACAGATTGCAGGAGCTGTCTTTTTGAAGGAAGAAAACACGCCCGAGGGCTCTCCCCCGCTTCCCGGCGGCCTGATTCCCGTGGATCAGTGGAAACTGCCGGGATCGTCTGTTCAACGGACGCTCAAGGATGCGCTCCGTTACCTGATGGCTCAGCTCCGGGCGGGTATCTCGCCCGATGAGGAGCCGTTCCAGAGCCTCGATGACCTGCCTGCCCTTTCCGACAAACAGATACGGCATATCGCGCCGAATCCGGATTTTACCTGCCTGGCTCAGGCGGTTCTCACCTCCCTGGGTGAGCTCAGGCAAGCGCAAGCTTTGCATCGGGACGTGGCATTGTTGGTTGCGCCGCCATTTGCCGGTATCCGGGAAGCGCTGGTGAGGCTGCCGGGGCTTGAAGCGGGCGAGGGCAAGGATGCCCCCTGGCACCTGATTGCGCCTCCCGACAACCTGCTGATGAACCGGGAAGAGGCTTGTCGGTGGTGGGATAACCAGGAACTGTCCGGCCCCTGGGTGATTCCGGAGCTGGCGGACTTCTGGCTTCGGCATAGCTCCGGTTTCGCCCTGGTTCGCGAGCTGTTGCAACGTGTTGCGTCCGGGCAGGTGGGATCAGGTCTGGTGGGCTGCTCCAGTTGGTGCTGGCAATTCTGGGAGAGCTACCTGCCGGATGCGCTTTTCGGGGCACTGACAACTGCCCCGCTGGATGCGGAGCGGCTCGGGCATTGGCTGGAACATCTTGCTGTCTCCCGGCACCAGCGCCCGATCACTGTCCGAATGACGAACAATGGTTTGTATGTGCTGCCGGTCGGGAATCCGCCGGATGTCGGAAAACGCAAACATTCCGACTTTTTACGGGATCTGGCAACAGCCTCCCGTGGCATACCCGGGGTTGCTCTTTCGATCTGGCAGCATTCCCTGCGTGCCCGGCCGGAGGACGAAATGGAGGAGGCCGGGGATGGCGGAGAGCAAAAGGGTCAGGGCCGAAGCTGCTGGGTGGTGCCGCTGGATCAGTTGAGCCTGCCCGCCATGCCCAAAAGTACCAGCCGTGCAATCGGTTTTGTGCTGCACGCACTTTTGCTTCATGACGGTCTGGACGAGGAACGGATTGCCCTGGTAACCGGCATCGGCGAGCCGGAGTTGCAACTGGCCCTGGCCCGGCTGGTCCGGGCGGAGATGGTGTCTTTCGGGGAGGCGTCCGGGCGCTGGCATGTCACGCCACTGGGCTATCCCACTATCCGGCGTCACCTGCAGGGCCAGGGCTACCCGGTGGATGGATTCTGAGGAGGGTTTATGGAAGACATGGGGCAGGGGCTCAGGGAAACTTTTTCCACCATTACCTGGGAAGCGTTGGTGGAGGCCATGCTGGTGGTCACCGCCGCGGCGCTGCTGATATTCCTTATCCAGAAGCTGATCCCGCGCGTTGCTGGCGAGCTCGGTGGCAAGTTCCGGCTGTATCTGCTCGCCTCAGTGCCCCTGGCGCGGTTGTTGATCATTGTCATCACGGTCATCATGGTGGTGCCGATTCTGGTAGAGCCTTCCTTCGAGAACATGATCGCGATTTTCGGGGCCCTCGGGTTGGCGCTGGGCTTTGCTTTCAAGGATTATGCCAACAGTTTGATCGCCGGTATCGTCACGCTCTATGAGATGCCCTATCGGCCCGGTGACTGGATAGAGGTGGATGGCCAGTACGGTGAGGTCCGCTCGATCGGAACCCGGGCTGCGGAGATGGTGACACCGGACGATACCGTCGTCATTATTCCGCATGGCAAACTCTGGAACGCGCTGATCGGTAATGGCAACGACGGTTCGGAAAACCTGATGTGCGTGGCTGAGTTCCATCTGGCGCCGCATCAAGATGTCCGTCGCGTGATGGCATTGCTGCGGGATGTGGCGTTTGCCTCACCCTATACCAGGACGATGAAGCCGGTCGTAATTGTGGTTGCCAACAAGGCCTGGGGGATGACCTACCGTCTTAAGGCCTACCCGCTGGAGCCGAGGGACCAGTACTCGTTCATCAGTGACCTGACGGCCCGGGGCTCGGAGGTGCTGCTCGGGGAAGGAGTGGCGTTTGCTTCAATGCCCGTCGCCGCCTGTGCCTGAGGCCTGCTGGCGTTTCAGTTCCGCAATCATGCTTCGGAGTAACTCCGGGATCTGCTGGCCCCGTTCGCCAGTCTGCCGGAGGGAAAGCGGCAGCGCAAAGTCAAGACCCGGGAGGCGGAACTGGCATGAGCAGTGACTGGCACCTTTACCTGCTGCGAACGGCTTCCGGAGCACTGTACACCGGTATCTCCACGGATGTGGAGCGGCGTTTTGCAGAGCACCAGGCCGGTGCGCCGAAGGGGGCACGCAGTCTGCGGGGCAAGGGGCCCCTGGAGCTGGTTTTTCGGGCGCAGGCCGGCGATCGCAGCCGGGCTTCCCGGCTGGAGTGGTACATCAAGCGCTGGCCGCGCTCGCGCAAGGAGGCACTGATCCGGGGCGAAATCAGCCTGTCAGATGTGCCTTGATATGATCTCCTGCGGTTCGTACTGCTTTGGTCGCCCGGCGCAGCTGGCCACTGTGTACCTGGAACACGTGCCAGAGCCCGTTGTAGATTTCCAGGTTAACTGCAACCCCGTCTTGCTGTTTGCCATAACTGGTGCGGACCACCGGCACACTGGCCAGGTTGCCATGGCTGAAGCGGCAGCCCCGGGGTGGGACAGAGCTTCGATAGGCCTGACGGATCAGGGTTCGCTGGACCCTGATGGGTACCGCCGGCGTCAGTATGGGGCGCACCAGGCGGTTCATGGTTTGCCGGAGACCGGCCTCAAGAAGAGGTTGCAGCATCTGTGTTCTGCTCCCGCTATGCGATAGGATGGTAGTCGATCAGAGGCTCCTTGACCTTATTCCTGAATCATGACAGGCGTTTAACTCTACGTGTACTGGAAAACGGATACCATAGAACTACCCGATTGGGACAGGCACTCGCTGTTGGAGCGGCTTGAGCCCTTCGATCTGCAGGGCGATCAGGAGCTGGGCGACGAGATGGTCGCGTACTGCCGGTTCTACGGTCTGGATCTCTGGGTGGAGCACCCGGAGGTGCATTATCATCAGGGCTACGTGCACGCTGGTGAGCATGAGGTCGTGGTGCACTATTACCGGCTACCGGAATCCCGGGGCACGGTCTTTATCCTGCACGGCTACTTCGATCACGTCGGCTTGTACAGCCAGCTGATCGACCGTTGTCTGGGGGCGGGCCTGGATGTCCTGGCCTACGACCAGCCGGGGCACGGTCTCTCCAGCGGCACGCCGGCGGCGATCAGCAGTTTCCTGGAGTACCAGCAGGTGCTGACGGCTGTGCTGGATCAGGCCCGGGGCAGGGTGCGCGAGCCCTGGTTTGCCGTGGGACAGAGCACAGGCGGGGCGATTCTGATTGATTACCTGCTCTCGAACCAGCACTCGACCGAAACCTCGGACTTCAAGGAGGTGGTACTGCTGGCGCCACTGGTCCGGCCCATGGGCTGGCTTGGCGCGAAGGTTCTGCATACGCTGGTCAGGCCGTTCCTTACCCGCTGGCGTCGGGTCTTTGCGGAAAACAGCAGTGATACCCGGTTCCTCCGTTTCCTGAAGGACCATGATCCGCTGCAGGCAAGGGCGGTGCATGTGGACTGGGTCACGGCATTGCGGGAATGGGTGCCGCATATTGAATCGGCCCGGCCGGTCAACTTTCCGGTTACGGTAGTGCAGGGCGAGAAGGATCTGACCGTGGACTGGCAGCACAATCTGCGGATTATTCGCAATAAATTTTCCTCGGTAGAGGAACTGAGAATCCCGGATGGACGTCATCATCTGGTGAACGAAGCCCGGGATTTGCAGGCAACGGTATTCAATACCATCATTGATACATTCACCAGGAAGGCGGTGTCTGCGGCCTGAACCGGTCGCATATCCCAAACACCGCCGGGTTTTATAATGGCGCAGGAGAAAGCTGTGAAAAAAACGATTCTTGCATTTGCAGTAGCTACCGTGGGTCTGAGTGGCTGCATGACCTACGATCCCTACACCGGCGAAGAGAAGACCTCGAGCGCAACCAAGGGCAGCATCATTGGCGGGATTGGGGGTGCCGCAGTGGGTGCAGCAACTTCCAGCAGCAGTGACCGGGGCAAGGGTGCCCTGATCGGCGCGGCCAGTGGTGCTGCTATTGGTGGCGGTATTGGTTACTACATGGACAAACAGGAAGCAGAACTGCGTCGCAAGCTGGAAGGCACCGGTGTGCGGGTGGTCCGTAACGGCGATCAGATCGCGCTGGTCATGCCGGGCAATATAACCTTTGATCTGAACCAGTCCTCCATCAAGCCGTCCTTCACCGGCACCCTGGAGTCGGTTGCGCTGGTTCTGAAGGAATACGACAAGACCATCATCCAGATCGAAGGGCACACTGACAGTTCCGGCTCTGACAGCTATAACCAGCTGCTGAGTGAGAAGCGCGCCAGCTCAGTACGGGATTTCCTGCTGAATCAGGGTATCGAGCCCAGGCGAACCCGTGCGGTGGGCTACGGCGAGCGCTATCCCATTGCTTCCAACGACACGGCCTCCGGGCGCGAGCAGAACCGTCGGGTGGAACTGACTCTGGTACCAATGCAGTAAGGGTCAGGGAAAATGGAAAAGCTCCGGAGCGTTCACACCCCGGAGCTTTTTTGTCTGGCTCAGTTGGTGTTGCTGGGCAGCCACTCGTCAATACGCCGTTTGAGATTGTCCAGCTGATCCTCGCCTGATTCCTTCAGCTCACCGAGCCTGGCCCTCGCGGTTTCTATCTGGTCCTCGATGGACCGGATTTTCTCCGAAAACTCTTTCTGGATCTCGGCCTCCGCCTTGTCGTCCTCGGCCCTGGCAATCCTGGTCTCCGCTTCTGCCCGCAAGTGGTCGATCTGCCTGCTCCAGTATTCAGTCTGGGTTTGCAGTTTGTTCAGCAGGGATTCCCTGAGTGACATCGCTTTTCTCCCGTCGCAGAATGAATGTAATGAATGTGCTGGTCGGAACCAGGCTGTACTTTAACCATGGCTCGTATCCCCGTTTTCTCAAGGGATAATGCGGAATTTTTCATTACATCTCTGCAAACCCGAGTGGTATTGGCCCCTTATGCACGAATAAAAAAGCCCGGGCGCTGGCCCGGGCTTCGGTGGTACTGCAATCATCGCCTGACGGCTCAGAACAATACGCGGCAGCGGATAGTGCCCTTGACCTGGCGCAGCTTCTCAAGCGCCAGCTCACTGTAGGTCTTGTCCACATCGATCACCACGTAACCGATGTCCTCCTTGGTCTGCAGATACTGGCCACAAACGTTGATCCCGTTCTCGGAGAACACCTGGTTGATTTCGGACATCACGCCCGGCACGTTCTCGTGGATATGCAGCAGGCGGTGCTGGTTCGGGTGCGATGGCAGGGCCACTTCCGGGAAGTTCACGGAGGAAACGGAGGTGCCGTTGTCGCTGTACATGGTCAGCTTTTCCGCCACTTCACGGCCGATGTTCTCCTGGGCTTCCATGGTGGAGCCGCCCACGTGCGGGGTCAGGATGACGTTGTCGAACTCGCGCAGCGGAGAGACGAACTCCTCGTTGTTGGACTTGGGTTCGACCGGGAAGACGTCAATGGCAGCGCCCAACAGCTTGCCGGAGCTCAAGGCATCGGCGAGGGCTTCGATGTCCACCACGGTGCCACGGGAGGCGTTCATCAGGACGCTGCCCGGCTTCATCTGGGCAAACTGCTCGGCCTTGAACATGTACTTGGTGGCCGGGGTTTCCGGTACGTGCAGGGATACAACATCCGCGATGTTGAGCAACTCCTGCAAGGTGCCGACCTGGGTGGCGTTGCCGATCGGCAGCTTGGATACCACATCGTAGAAGTACACATCCATGCCCAGACCCTCGGCGAGGACACTGAACTGGGTACCGATGTTGCCATAGCCGATGATGCCCAGTTTCTTGCCACGGATCT
>Ga0114984_1000847_pt1 | contig 11547 bp, 11 predicted proteins | sample Shrwel1BS1Day1_FD_96987 | JGI IMG/M metagenome (GOLD analysis project Ga0114984, IMG submission 96987) | Subsurface microbial communities from deep shales in Ohio, USA - Utica-3 well 1 S-1-Day1 | ecosystem: Environmental > Aquatic > Deep subsurface > Shale gas/oil reservoir > Produced water/Flow... | reverse complement strand
TTGTTTCAGGATCGACAGTATCTGGCTGTCGGAAAAACGTGACTTCTTCATGCAGAATCTCCCTGCGTGTAGCTTACGGAAAATTCTACTTTTGATCACCGCTGTTTTTCGGGGGGATTACCATATAGCTGCTGTAGAAATTCCAGCCCAAGAATGGATACATCCACTTCGCCCAGCAGCTCAAAGGGAGCGTGTTGTTCATTTCAACAGGAGGTCGGGGTAAGTCATGCATTGGATGCGCAAGGTGATTGTGGCCGCTACCGTTTTGCTGTCGGCATGTAGTGTATTTCCGTCGGAAGAGGAGGAGATTACGTGGTATTTCTCTCTTGCCACACCCAAACACTATGACGTTTGGGTGGAGCGCCTCGAGTTTGAACTTTCAGGTGTGAGGCACTGGTGGCATCCTGCAGGAAGCATGAGTTGTTGCTGGAAAGGCCCGAGTGGGCCTCGTGGTGTATTCGGATACATGGAGCCCTTCCCGAACTTCGTTGCTATCCAATGGTTCTCTTTTGCAGAGCAGAAGTTTTATCAGAGAGTGATCGAGATTCCGCCTGAGTGGAAAGAGAGGATGAAAGAGCTTGCCCCTTTGGTGACTCCCAAGAGAGTACGGATGGAACCCAGAGACACTCTAACCTTTGGTCTGGCCCCGGGAGGCGAAATTGTCGTCTGGATGATGAACCAGCCCGGAAATGAGATCGAACTCGCCCGCTTACAAGCCAATGAGATCGAAGGTAACCCCTCCCATTATCAGAACCGAACCAGGGATTACTTCGACGAAAATGGCGAGTATCTTGAGAAGCACGGAATACCATTGACGGGCTGGTGACCAGGAAACTGAAATTGATTAAGCGTTGCCTGCTAATGCTTTGACAAGAGCTTCAATTTCCTCCGTAACGCTGATCAGGCTCTGAACCAGAGCCTGATCTACATCTACGACACCCTCATATTCGGCAAGATTTCGTTTGCGGTGTGCATGGTCCAGTACTCGCCACTTTGCAGACGGCATATCAATCGTGTGCTGGAGGCACTGGAATACAAGGTAGCGACTCTCTGAGCGATAGCCTGCCTGGCGAAGCGCTGCCAGAGACAGAGCATGCGCGGCGTTATAGGCAAGATCAAAGCGGCTTTCGAGGCTTAGAGATTCCAATCCGGCATCCCTGAGCCTGGTGCTTCCGGAGCGAATAAGGCCCTGAATTTCTGCCGAGTCTGGCGCTTCAGGATGCAGTTTCCGAACCTTCGCCAGGTTCTCCAGTTGTTCTTTGTTCATTGATGAGTCCTTTCAGTACGATGTGCGGTCCATTCAGCACTTTGCGGAGAAACGGGTTGTCCTGTTCCCGCCGTTTGTCGAATTCCTGTCGAGTGTAGAGGGTCGGATTCACGGGGCGGGAAAGCTCTTCCTCTGCGGGCCCCAGTGCGGTGAATACATCCTCCAGAGTAAGAGAATCCGATACCAGCATCAGATCGATATCGCTGTCGGCGTTGTCGGTATGTTTTGCTACCGAGCCATAGATCAGTGCCAGTTCCAGCTGACTGTCGATAGATTGCAGTGCCTTCTTAACGATATCGGGCGGGCCAAGGGTTTTCATGACCAGCGAGCGTAACTCGCGGAATACCGGAGCCTTCTTGTTGGCATGGTACCGCTTTTGTCTGCCCTTGAGTTCCACGCTCACAAGGCCACTTTCGGCAAGGCGGGTGACCTCCCGCTGCACTGCACCTGAGCCCGCGTTGGCCTTCTCGATCAATTCGCCGATAGAGAAATCCTGATCGGGTTGTGTGAACAGCAGGCTCAGGACCTTTTGCCGCGTTGCCGAAAATAGGGCGTCGGCAATATTGCGGCTTTCGGGATGTGTCACTGTTTCCGGATTCATCGAGGCGACGCCAATAAAATACCCATAATGGGTAAATTTATGCCCATTATGGGTAAAAGTAAAGGCGCGGGCCCCCGCTTGTCACATCTGCCCGATTTCCTCAAACCGCTGATGCCAGCTCAATGCCTCGCCCAGCAGATGCGGGGTATGCATACCCCGGCCGCTGGCGCAGGCGCGCTCGAAGTAGTCCAGCAGTTTTGGCTTGAAGTCCGGGTGGGCGCAGTTTTCGATGATTTTCAGGGCCCGCTGGCGGGGTGCCAGGCCACGGAGGTCGGCCAGGCCCTGTTCGGTCACGACGATCTGCACATCGTGTTCGGTGTGGTCCACGTGGGAGACCATGGGCACGATCGTCGAGATGGCGCCGCCCTTGGCGGTGGACGGGGTCATGAACACGGAGATGTAGCCGTTGCGGGCGAAGTCACCGGAGCCGCCGATGCCGTTCATGATGCGGCTGCCCATCACGTGGGTGGAGTTCACGTTGCCGTAGATGTCAGCCTCGATCATGCCGTTCATGGCGATAATGCCCAGCCGTCGGATGACTTCCGGGTGGTTACTGATTTCCTGGGTGCGCAGGATGATGCGTTCCCGGTAGAAATCGATGTTCCGGGCCAGTTCCCGGTTGGCTTCCGGACTCAGGGAGAAGGCGGTGGCGGAGGCCATGCGCAGCTTGCCGGATTTGAGCATGTCGAGCATGCCGTCCTGCAGCACCTCGGTGTAGGCGGTCAGGTTTTCGAACGGGCCGTCGTTCAGACCAGCCAGTACGGCGTTGGCGATGTTGCCGACTCCGGACTGCAGGGGCAGCAGGTTCTGGGGCAGCCGGTTGTCCTCCACTTCCATCTCGAAGAACTTGAGCAGGTGCTGGGCGATGCGCCGGGAGTTTTCGTCCGGGTCGCTGAAGCGGGAATTGCGGTCCGGGGCGTTGGTTTCCACCACTGCGATGACTTTTTCCGGCGGGCACAGCAGGTATTTCTCGCCAATCCGGTCGTCCGGAGCGGTCATCTGGATCGGTTTGCGGCGCGGCGGCAGGGCGGTACCGTAGTAGACATCGTGCACGCCTTCCAGGCCGGAACTCTGGCCATGGTTCACTTCCAGGATGACCTTGTCCGCCTGGTCGATCCAGGTCTTGTTGTTGCCGATGGAGGACGAGGGAATCAGCCTGCCGTCCTCGGTCACGCCCGCCACCTCGATCACTGCCACGTCGAGCTTGCCGAAGAAGCCGGACCAGGCGTGCTGGGCCACGTGGGAAAGGTGAATGTCGATGTATTCCATCCGCCCTTCGTTGATCTTCTGCCGGCACACCGGGTCACTCTGGTAGGGCAGGCGCATTTCGATGCCGTCCACCTCGGCCAGGGCACCGTCCAGTTCCGGTGCGGTGGAGGCGCCAGTCCAGACGCTGATGCGGTAGTTCTCGCCGCGGTCGCGGTGCTCCCGAATATGCTCGGCCAGGGCCTGGGGAACGGCTTTCGGATAGCCGGCACCGGTGAATCCGCTCATGCCGACGTTGACGCCGGACGGGATAAGGGCAGCCGCTTCCTTGGCACTCATGATGCGTTCACGCAGTTGGGGGCAGAGAATTCGGGGGGCTGTGATCACGATGACTCCGGTTTGCTGTTTGCTAACAATGGTTCCCAAAATGACTAGCAATAATACCATAAGTATAGGTACCTATGCTTAAGACTTAAGGCGATAACGGCGGTGTACGTTCTGTTGCGTACGGAAGTCCTTGAAATCAGGCGCTATGCTTGTCGTTTTTTCCGGCCGGACTTTCCTGATGTTTGAGACGTTTTTCAGCACCTATCTGAGCAGCACCATCCGCTTCCTGTTCCTGTTGGCGCCGTTCTTTGTGGTCACCATGTTCCTGGCGCTGACCCGGGGGCTTCCGGCTGCGGAAAAATCCTCGATCATCCGCCGGTCCATCGTGTCCGCGTTTATTCTGGGGCTGGTTTTGTTCTTTGCCGGGCCGCTGCTGTTCGATGCCATCGGCATTACCCTGAATTCCTTCCGCATCGGCGCCGGTTGCCTGCTGTTCCTGACGGCTGTCAGCCTGGTCAGCAGCGGTACCCGCAACCACGCGACGGGCTTGCCGGAGGAAGACCGGGACGATGTGGCCGTGGTGCCCCTGGCCATTCCGGTGATGATCGGCCCGGCCACCATTGGTGCGATCATGGTGTATGGTGCCGAACTGAAAGCGGTGCCCCAGTTGGCAGGTGGATTGCTGGGTCTGGTGTCGGGGCTGCTGATTCTGGGGCTGTTGTTGCATCTCTCCGGCTACCTGGAGAAGGTCCTGGGTAAGACTGGCCTCAACATCATGTCGAAAATCAGTGGTCTGATCCTGTCCGCCATGGCAGCGGAAATCGTCCTGACTGGTATTGCCGGCTTTATCGCCAGCACCCAGACCGCCTAGAATGGCGGACTTCAGCAACATTCCGGCAGTAATCCATGTCTGTTAACACCATCGAGCACAACCGCAAGCGTTTCAATTTCGAGGGCATTGATGCCATCTGGCTGTTCGGCTATGGCTCGCTGATCTACAAGGTGGATTTTCCGTTCCTGGAGAAACGGCCCGCCTCGATCCGGGGCTGGGTTCGGCGGTTCTGGCAGGCTTCCCATGACCACCGGGGCACGCCGGAAGCGCCGGGACGCGTGGTGACACTGATCGAGCAGCCAGGAGCCGTGTGCAAGGGTATGGCCTACCGGGTGTCGCCCCACGTGTTCGAGTACCTGGATGTGCGGGAGAAGAACGGCTACCTGCGCTTCACTACCACCATGACCTTTGACGATGGCAGTCACGCCGAGGGCCTGGTTTACATCGCCACCGAGGATAACGAAGCGTTCCTGGGAGAGGCGCCGGAGGCGGACATTGCCCGCCAGATTGCGTCGGCCACAGGGCCGAGTGGCCCCAATTCCGAGTACCTGCTGCGGCTGGCGGAGTCGTTACGGGCGCTCGGGGATGACTGCGCCCATACCTTTACCATCGAGTCCCACCTGCGTTCCGTCGACAACGCCGACAGTTAAACGTCAAGTTTGCCCTGTTCCATGTAAAGCTTGTGCAAAGCCCCGGCCTGGGCGCTGACATTCCTCTTCCGTTCGATAACCTGCAATCAGGTAACCCGGAAATGGCTCCGGGTTGTAGTCGATCCAGTCTTGAACAGGACGGGAGAACAGCTATGAAACGATTATTGATGAGCAGTCTTGTGGTGATCGCCCTTGGTTTCGCTGGCACCGCTGCCGCTGACGATTACCGGGGCTTTGGCCATCCGCCGGGTATCCAGAAACAGCTGGACCGGGGCAAGGCGTTACCGTCGGGGCACCAGAAGAAATTCATGAAGGCCCATTATCGCCGGAATCACTACGACCGGCATCACAAGCACCAGGACCGTCGTTATCGGGATCGTGATGATCATCACCATCATCGTCGTCATGATCGCCGCGACTACCGGGACAAGCACCGGCACTACCGGGACCGCCACGATCGCTATCGCTACCGCGACGGTTACCGCACCAACCTGCGGTATGACGATCACCTGCCGCCGGAGCACCGGGTTGCCAGGATCATTCGCGACACTCATGCGCTAATTGAGGATTCCCATCGTTAAAGCCGGTCTTCTGCCTTCCATAGGCTGCTCGCCGGGTGTCGGGATTAAAGCCCCGGGCCGGTGAGCGGCGCCGGTGCCGCAGTCCGATCAGGATCAGCGGTACCACGATCATCAGGCTGCCGGCCAGGAACCACAGGTCCGGCACTTCCCCGAACCAGATCCAGCCAATGGCCACGGCCCAGATCAGCCCGGTGTACTCCGCACTGGTGACCTGGTTGGCGTCCACCTGCCGGTAGGCCAGCAGCACGGTGATGTTGTAGCCGAGGATGAACAGGGCGGAACCCAGGGCGCTGATCAGAATGCCGGCGTCCCATGCGGCCCCTTCCCACCAGGCCAGGGCGCCCGCCGCTGGCAGGATCAGCAGGTAGTTCAGGAACAGTTTGTGGACGGTGGATTGCTGTTTGGGCAATTGGCGCACCATGACGGCGTTAATCGCGAGAGCAAACGCGGATCCCAGGGCGGCGATGGCGGCCCAGTTGAATTCCACCGGACGCAGGATGACGACGATGCCGGCGAAGCCGCTGAAGACGGCGAATACGCTCAGTGGGGTCAGCTGCTCGCGAAAGATGATGACGGACAGCACCATGACCAGGATCGGCGCGGCGTAGAACACGGCGTTGGCGGTGGCCAGGGGGAGGTTGCCCAGGGCGATGACCATACACAGGATACCCGCCAGGTGAATGTGGGCGCGCACGGTGTGGACGCCGAGGCCTGCGAACAGGTGCTGGCGGTTCAGTTGGCCGAGCAGGGGCAGCAGGAACACCAGGGTCAGGATGCAGCGCAGGAACGCAAACTGGAAGATGGGGGTGCCCGGTTCCAGCAGTTTGATGAATACGTCCGAGGCGATGGCCATGGCGTTGCCGATGACCAGCAGAAGAATCGCGCTGTTTACGGTCTTGCCTGACATGGTGTTACTCCCCTCCTAAACCTTCGAGTCTGGTGCCCGGAACAGGCCGGTTTCCCCCTCCGAAAACCGCTGTGAATACGTCCCTGTACGCTTGCTCTCCGCCATCCATGGCTCCGAGCATTTTCGGAGGGGGAAACCGGCCTGTCCCTCAAGCTTGGGTGGTGAGTCTAAGATCATGTTAATATCCGATAAAATGATCTTTATTGTTGACCCATTAGAAAATTAGATAATGAAGCTGCCACCCCTGAAAGCACTCCCCGTCTTCGAGGCCGTCGCGCGCCTGAACAGCTTTTCCCATGCCGCCGAGGAACTGGCGGTCAGCCAGAGTGCCGTGAGTCACCAGATCAAACAGCTGGAAACCTACCTCGGCGAGCAGCTGTTCTGGCGTAGTGGCCGGACGCTGACGCTGACCGATGAGGGGCGGCAGTATCTGGATGCGGTAAGTTCCGCGCTGTTGCAGATCGAACGGGCCAGCGAGCAATTGCTGGGGCACGAGGAGTCTCGCATCCGGTTGTCGGTGTTCAGTTCGTTTGCGGTGCGTTGGTTGGTGCCGCGCTTGCCGGAGTTGCAGCGGTTACATCCGCAGATTGATCTGGCGCTGGAGATGAGCAGTGAGAACCCGGTGTTGTCGGATCGGGTGGCGGATTGTTTCATCACCATCCACAAGGACTCACCGGCCTACAGTTATGAGCTGCTGTATGTGGAGCAGTTGTTCCCGGTGTGCAGCCAGGATTACTGGCAGAAGATCCGGCGGGAGCTCGGGCGTGAGGGTGCCGATGCGGACAACGAGGCGTTGACGCCGGAGGAGGTGGCGCGGTTTCCACTGTTGTCGACTCACAGCATTTTCGAGAAGCCCGCCGGTGACTGGGAGGTGTGGTACAAGGCGGTGGATCGGGACATTCCGTCAGGCGCGCGCATCCAGCATTTCAGCCACATGCTGCTGGCGCTGGAGGCAGCCAGATTCCATCAGGGGATCGCGCTGACCAACGATTACATGTTGAGCACCCGTAAGGATTCGGAGGATTTTGTCCGGCTACCCTGTCATCCGGTGATGACCGGGGATGAGTTCTATTTTGCCTGGAAGACCAGCCGGCGGCGGGAGCGGGGTATTCAGACGCTTCGACGCTGGCTGGTGGATGAGGCTATCAGGGGCGGCTTGCGGGCTCCTTGACGGGTTTGATGAAGTCTTCGTTTTTCGGCGGTGCTTTCGGGCTGAAGGCGCAGCGGTCAGGCTTGATGTCCACCAGGGGGGTGCCATCAAGGCAATCGAGGCCGCGCACGATCAAGGTGCCCTTCTCGATACGAATCAGTTTGACGATGGACGTGCCGATCGGGTTGGGGCGTACCGGCGAGCGCAGCGCAAAGGTTCCGAACGTTTGGCCATCGCTCTTGGGGCTTTGCCGAACCAGGTCGCGACGGCTTTTGTCCAGCCAATAGAGCACCTCGATGGTGTCGTAGTATTCAAGGCCTTTCAGCCCGTCATGCCAGACAGGATCCAGAACAAGCTGGCATTCCGGGCCGTCAAGGCGGCCCTGGCGCGGGCAATCGCGGCGATCGCGCCACGGGGTCCGGATGGTACCGATGAAGCGCAATGTGGCGTCAAAGGCTGGTCCGAGTTCGACTGCCTGCTCGTTGGGGCGCAAATCTCCAGGGTCGCTCATTGTGTGGCCTGCAGGTTATGTTTCTTCTTTTGGTGAGCGTTCCACTACCTTGCGCTTGCCCTTGGCGCAGCGGGACAGAGCCTTGAGGCCATCCTCATCAAACGCATCCACCCGGATAACATCGTAAAGGGCCTCCAGAGCTTCCAGCAGCTTGTCGCACTCGTCCGCCTTTACCAGGCCTTCGGCACAGGCCCAGTCCACCAGCTCCTTGCGCTCGTGGCCCATCAGGAGGGCAATGCCATCCAGCTCATCTTCATCGCGGTTGCGGATGGCCTCATGCAGCCGGCCACGCATGCCGGCGGTTTCGTTGGCCAGTTTGTAGGCGTTGAGTACCCGGCCCAGCGGATCTTCCGGATCCATGTTGGTGTAGGCGCCCCTACTGATACGTTGGCGTACCGGAGTGTCGTCCACGATGGTGCGGGCGACCCTGGTACCCAGTCCATCATCCGGGCCGTTGAGGCCGGTGGCGCCGAGCGGGAACACCAGGAGCCGCAGGGGCCAGCGCAGGGCCGGGACCGGGAAGTTGATGATGGCCTCGCGCATGGAGCCCTGCAGATCCCGCAGACAGGTTTTCAGGCTCCATTCCACCAGCGGGCGCTGGTCATCGGGGTAGCCTTCCTCGTGCCATTGCTTGATCACCGCAGTGGCGTAGTAGAGGTGCACCAGGCAGTCTGCCATCCGGCCGGACAGGCGCTGACGGGCTTTCAGGCCACCACCGACGGTGAGCAGGGTGACGTCGGTCATCAGGGCAAAGGCGGCTGAGAAGCGGGCCAGCTGGCGGTAATGGCGTTTGATTTCGCCGTGGCGCGGCACCGATTCGATCACGCCCCCGGTCAGTGCCAGCAGGAAGGCTCGCAGTGCATTGCGGGTGGTGTGGGCCAGGTGACGGTAGAAGATGCCGTCGAATTTTTTCGCGGCCTTGTCTTCGTCTTCCATGCCCGCCGCTTCGATTTCCTCGACGATGAACGGATGGCAGCGGATCGAGCCCTGGCCGAAGATCATCAGGCTGCGGGTGAGGATGTTGGCGCCTTCAACGGTGATGCCGATGGGCACCGCCTGGTAGGCCCGGGCCAGGAAGTTGCGGGGGCCGGTGATGACGCCTCGGCCGGCGACCACATCCATGGCGTGGTTGATCACTTCCCGCATCAGGTCGGTGTTGCGGTACTTCAGCACCGCCGAGGGCACGGAGGGGCGCACGCCCCGGTCCAGCATGCCGGAGGTGAGCAGGCGGGCGGCGTCCATCATGTAGGTGTAGCCGGCGATGGGTTCCAGGGCTTCCTGCACGCCTTCAAACTGGCTGATGGAGCGGCCGAACTGCTCCCGGGTGTAGGCGTAGGAACCGGTTGCGAGGCTGGCCACCTTACCGGCACCGGTACCCAGCGCCGGCAGGGAGATGGAGCGGCCGATGGACAGGCACTCGAGCAGCATGGTCCAGCCCTTGCCGAGCATGTCCTGGCCGCCGATGACCTGTTCCATGGGGATGAAAACATCGGTGCCCCAGGTGGGCCCGTTCATGAATACGGTGTTCATGGGCAGGTGACGGGCGCCGGCGTTCACACCGTCAGTGTCCTTTGGAACCAGCACACAGGTCACGCCCACGTCGTCGTTCTCGCCCACCAGGTGCTCGGGGTCGTAGACCTTGATGGCCAGGCCGATCAGGGTGGCCACCGGGGCCAGGGTGATGTAACGCTTGTTCCAGGTCACCTTCAGGCCCAGAACTTCCTCGCCGTTCCACTCACCCTTGCAGACGATGCCTTTATCCGGAATGGCGCCCGCGTCGGAGCCGGCCACTGGGGAGGTCAGGGCAAAGCAGGGAATTTCCTCGCCCTGGGCGAGGCGGGGCAGGTAATGCTGTTTCTGGTTGTCGGTGCCGTAGTGCATCAGGAGCTCACCCGGGCCCAGGGAGTTGGGCACCATGACAGTGACCGCCGCCGAGACGCTGCGGGTGGAGATCTTCATGACAATTTCGGAATGGGCGGTGTTGGAGAAACCGAGGCCGCCGTCCTCCTTGGGAATAACCAGGCCGAAGAAGCCTTTCTCCCTGATGAACTTCCAGACCTTGTCCGGCAGGTCGTAATGCTCATGGGTGATCTTCCAGTCATCGAGCATGGCGCAGAGCTTTTCCACCGGGCCATCGAGAAAGGCCTGCTCTTCGCTGGTCAGGTGCGCGGGCTTGGCGTCCAGCAGTTTGTTCCAGTTGGGTTTACCCGAGAAGAGTTCGCCATCCCAGTCTACGGAGCCCGAGCTGAGCGCTTCCTGTTCGGTATCGGACAGTTTGGGCAGCCGGCTGCGAACCCAGCCCAGCAGGGGGCGGCTGATCTTGTCCAGACGCAGGTCACCGGGGATAACCAGGATCAGTGCGAGCGCGAGGAAAATACCGCCGAAGATGATGCTGAGAAGGTGCCATTCATCCTGGAACAGGCCGACAACGGTGGCAATGGCCATCACCGCGGCAGCCACGGTGCCTCCGATGCCAAGGTAGATCAGTACCAGGGCACTGATCAGTAACAGCAGAACGCTCATGGGCAGACCTCCATATCATCAATGAAATCAACAAAATCTGACCTTAACCATCGGCCAAAGTCCCTGTACTTGCAAGGATCGGGATCAAGTCCGGGTGGGAAGCCCGGTTGGTTGTCAGAGGCTGAGTCCGGCAATCAGTAATGCCAGTGTGGACAGCAGGACGGCCACGTTCGTTCCCAGCACCGCATTCAGCCGCTCCGGGTTGTCGAGCACGAGCGGCAGTTGCCGGGAAATCCACAGGCTGACGGGCAAGGTAACCAGGGCGAGGGCGCTCCACACCGGTAACCCGCCGAGCAGAACACCCAAGAGGACAGGAACATAACTGCCAAGCAAGAGCACTGCGACCAGTCGTGCAGCCGCCGTTCGGCCCATGGTAATGACCAGGTGACGCCGGCCGACTTTCTGGTCAGCGTCGGCATCCGGAATCTGGTTGATCAGCAACAGCTCGCTCACCAGGCACTGGGCGACCAGGGTCACCAGGAGGGCGGAAGTGTCGATCCTGCCACCCAGGGCGACGATGGCACCCAGGACCATGACCGGCCCGAACCCGAGGCCCGGGGCGAGCAGGCACAGGATGGGCCGGCGGGTTATCCAGCGGGTGTAGGTCAGCACCAGGACGATACCGGCAACGCCCAGTACCAGAAGGGGCAATCCCCGTTGCCAGAGGAAATACAGGCCGATGGCCGCCACCAGGCCCAGGGTTCCGATGGCGGCAGCCAGAACGCCCTTTGCCGCCGATGGCACTTCGGGGAGTGCGCCGCTGCCGCCTGAGAAGGGGGTGCGACGGGTGATCATATCCAGACCGGAAACAAAGTCCTCGTACTCGTTGAACAGGTTGACCGCCGCGTGGGCGAGCAGTGCGCCGATGAAGACCAGCAGGGTGTCGATCAGGGCGGGTGAGCCGCCCTGTTGCCAGGCGACGGCGACACCAAGCCCGGCGCAGAGAGGGGCGAGAACCAGGAAGTTGGGGCGAAAGGCGCGAACCACCGCAG
>Ga0114984_1000844_pt1 | contig 11567 bp, 9 predicted proteins | sample Shrwel1BS1Day1_FD_96987 | JGI IMG/M metagenome (GOLD analysis project Ga0114984, IMG submission 96987) | Subsurface microbial communities from deep shales in Ohio, USA - Utica-3 well 1 S-1-Day1 | ecosystem: Environmental > Aquatic > Deep subsurface > Shale gas/oil reservoir > Produced water/Flow... | reverse complement strand
GTAACATAGACTGCCCGTTCACCGATGGAACCCAGGGCCACCGCATCGGCACCGACACCGGCGATCCGGGGATCATCCCGGCCTACCAGCCAGCCTTCGTCAGGCTTCAGGATACAGGCCCCGGAAACCAGCAGCACCAGGTCTTCCGGCTCCGGTCTGGCGGTAGTCCAGCCCGGCTTCCAGTCTGTGTCTGAATAATTCATCAATTGGTCGCTTTACAAAAAACGGGAATGGAGAAATGTACCACATTGCGGCAAGTGCCAAGAATCACGAGCCGACTTTCCGCACCGTATGCAACCAAGTAGACTTAGCGCCTGTTTTCAGTCACCGGAGCGTCAATTTATGCGACTTTACCAGGGTATTCGCATCCTGATTCTGACCATTCTCCGCAAGATCCTGTTCTTGTGGGTACGGACAGATGTCAGCGGAAACGGTGCCGAAGCCCTGGGCCTCGATCCGGACAAGCCGGTGTGTTATGTGCTCCAGTACAGCTCGCTCTCGAGCCGGCTGGTACTGGAACAGGAGGTCATCCGCGCCGGGCTCCCCGGAGCGACGGAGGCCCTGCCGGTAAAAAACGGGCCGTCCCATTCATTTTTCTTTCTCTACCGGCGCATAGGTGGCCTGTTCAGTGGCGGCCGCCAGACACCGGTGCCCACCAACGAGTTCAAGTCACTGGTCCGCTACGGGCTGGAGCATCCGGACCGGGACGTGCAGATTGTGCCGGTATCCATGTTCTGGGGCCGGTCTCCGGACAAGGAGAAGTCCCTGGTCAAACTGTTGCTGTCCGACACCTGGTCGGTGGCCGGGCGTCTGCAGAAGTTCCTGATCATCATGGTGCACGGTCGCAATACCTACGTGCAGTTCAGCCAGCCGCTGTCGCTCAGGCAGGTCATTGACGAATATCGGCACAGCGAGGAGCGGGCCAACCGCAAGCTTGCCCGGCTCCTGCGTACGCGCTTCCGCCGGGTTCGCCAGGCCGTGCTGGGGCCGGACCTGTCCCATCGCCGAACTTTGGTGGAGGGGCTGGTGCGCACCCAGGCGGTGAAGGAAGCGATCCGAGAAACCGCCGCCAGGGACGATATCCCGCCGGAGAAGGTGCGGGCCAAGGCCTACAAGTATGCGGACGAAATCGCCGCCAACATGTCCATTGTGACCATACGCATTCTGGAGGTGTTACTGTCCTGGCTCTGGAATCGCATCTACAACGGCATCGCTGTGAACAACATCAGGGTCGCCAAGGAAGTGGCCCAGGATAACGCCGTGGTTTATGTGCCCTGCCACCGCTCGCACATCGATTACCTCCTGCTGTCCTACGTACTGTACAAGAACGGCCTGATGCCCCCGCACATCGCTGCCGGCATCAATCTGAACATGCCGGTCGTCGGGCCGATCCTGCGCCGGGGCGGTGCCTTCTTCATGCGTCGCTCGTTCCGGGACAACCCGCTGTATGCCACCGTGTTCAACGAATACATGCACGTAATGTTCTCCCGGGGCTACTCGGTGGAATATTTCGTGGAAGGCGGCCGCAGCAGGACCGGACGCATGCTGCCACCCCGTCCCGGCATGCTGTCAATGACCGTCCGCAGCTTTCTGCGGGATCACCGCAAGCCCATCGTTTTCGTGCCGGTCTACATTGGCTATGAAAAAGTGTTGGAAGGCCGCTCCTACCTTGGTGAGCTGCGTGGCAAGAAGAAACAGAAAGAGAGCGTGTTCGGGCTGCTAAAGACCGTCCGCAAACTCACCCATTCTTTCGGGCGGGTTGCGGTGAACTTCGGTGATGCCATTCCCCTGGCCGATGTGCTCGACGATGTCCGCGAGAGCTGGCGCGAGGAAGCCTACAATGCCGAGTACCGGCCCGTCTGGCTGAGCCGGGCGGTTAACCAGCTCTCGCTCCGGGTGGCCTCAAACATCAATGCGTCGGTCGCCGTCAATCCGATCGGCATGACCGCCACGGTATTACTCGGGACCGATCGCCTGGCCATGGACGAAGGCCAGCTGATCCGCCTGATGAACCAGTACGCCGGTTTGTTAAAGGCCTACCCCTATGCTGAAACCGTCACCCTGCCGGAAGGATCCGGCAAGGACTGGGTCACCTACTGTGAGGACATGGGACTGGTTACCCGCCAGCCCCAGAAGCTGGGTGATATCATTGCCCTCGAGGGCAGCAATGCCATCCTGATGACCTACTACCGCAACAATATCCAGCACCTTTTTGCCCTGCCATCGCTGGTTGCAAGCCTGTTCGAGAACAAGGACTCCCTGCACCGGGACAAGATCGTGTTCCTGGCGACCGTGGCGTACCCCTACCTGCAGTCCGAACTGTTCCTGAAGTACTCTGCCGACGAGGTAGGGGGCGTCATCAATCACTGGATTGATATCCTGGTGGAACAGGGGCTGCTGGAAACCCTGGAGGACGACCGTATTGGCCGCCCCGTGGAAGGCACCGAGGCCATGCTGCGGTTGCGGGTGCTGTCCCGGTTCATCATCCAGACCCTGGAGCGTTACCACATCACCCTGGGCATCCTGCGCAAGTATGGCTCAGGCAAGATCAGCGCTGCGGAACTGGAAGAGCAGAGCACCCTGCTGGCGGAGCGCATGTCAATCCTGTTCGGCCTGAACGCGCCGGAATTCTTCGACAAGACCCTGTTCCGGAACTTCATTGCCAACATGCAGGAGAACGGCGTCATCACCACCGATGACAACGGCCTGATCAACTATGGCAAGGGACTGGAGGAAGTGGCGGACGACGCCCGCCTGGTGCTGAGCGTGGAGAAGCGTCAAGCCATCCAGCAGGTCACCATGCTCGGCGCCTGACCGGTTCAGGTCGACGGAAGCGCCCTGAGTGCGTAGATATCATAGCGGCTGCTCTTGCCTTCGACCCGGGTGCCGGGCGCGGGGCCTTCGATGGCGGGAGCCTTGCGGGGACGTTTGACCACCACCCGGTAGGTAGCGACTTTCAGGGCTGCATCGAGCAACTCGGGGGCGTCCTCGTCATCGCCCACGATCGTCCGGAACACCTCCATTTCCTTCTTCACCCTGGCCGACTTGTCCCGGTGCGGGAACATGGGGTCCAGGTAGATCACATCCACTGATCCACGGTCAGCCTGGCGCAACCAGTCGATGCTGCTGCCGGCGGCCAGGGTCATCCTGGCGACGACCGGCGCGCACTCGACGTTGAGTGCGGCGCGGGCCAGGCCATCCTCCAGCAAAGCATGAATGACAGGGTTGCGTTCAAACAGGGTCACCTCGCACCCGAGGCCGGCCAGGACAAAGGCATCCTGACCCAGGCCCGCAGTCGCATCCAGCACGTGAAGCCTGGCCTTGGTCTTCTGCAGGCCCACGGCCCGGGCGACCAGTTGGCCGGCACCACCACCATGCTCACGCCGATACCCCATCCTGCCGGAAACAAACTCGACCCGGACTGGCCCGGGCGCGCCTTTCCCGGTCAGTTGCAGGCAAAGTCCCAGCTCATCCAGAAAAAGCAGTATCGGCACATCGGTAACGTCGCGGGGGCGAATCACCCCGAGATAGGGAAACCCCAGGAGCTCGCTGAGCTCCACGGCCCGGGTGTGATCACCCAGGGGGCTGCGGGCAATAGCCAGGCAAGAAGATGAAAGGTCAGGACGGGGGGGCACCACGGCTTACTCGCGGCCGGGCAGCTTTTTCCAGGCCACCTCATCACGGATGTAGACCGGTTGCGCCTGTTCAGCGGGGACGGTGTGACCCTCTGCTGCCGGCTTTTCAGCCAGACGCGCCACCCAACTGGCGCGCAACAGCAGATCCGGAGCCACGGATACCATCGGACCAGACACTTCTGCCGGCATCTGCTCCCGGAACTGCCAGCCGGGGCCGGCACCGTACCAGTGCCCGGCCTCGCCGGTGAGGCTGACCGCCTCCGGCGGACAGACCCGTTCCTCGCCGAGCAACTCGGGCAGGCTCTCGTTGCGACGGTAGCAACCCCAGTAAACCTCCCCCATGCGGGCATCGAAAGCCACAGCCACGGCATCGCCTTCGGCGATATCGGGGGACTCCATGGCGCCATAGGCCACGGCAGCGAGGGAGGAAACCGGAACCACCGGCAGATTCAGCCCCCAGGCCAGGCCCTGCACCACACCGGTAGCGATCCGCAAACCGGTAAACGACCCCGGCCCGCAGGCAAATGCGAGGGCGTCCAGATCCGCGGGCACCAGCCCCCTGTCTGCCAGCAGTTCCCGCACCATGGGCATGAGCAGCCGGGTATGGCCTCGGGGCGCGACTTCGAATCGCTCGGTCATCTTTCCATCAGCAAGAAGGGCTGCGGAGCAGCCCTCTGATGATGTATCCAGTGCCAGCAGTTTCACGGCAGTGAATGCCTCGACGTCAATGTTGGATTACTGGAGCCTGGACAGGATCTGGTCGCGGATGCTGTCCAGGCTGCCGACGCCTTCCACGCGCACGTACTTGGGTGCAGCGGAAGGGTCCTTCTCGGCCCATTCCTGGTAGTAGCCCACCAGCGGAGCAGTCTGTTCGTGGTAGATCTTCAGGCGCTTGCGAACGGTTTCTTCCTGGTCGTCCTCGCGCTGGACCAGCGGCTCGCCGGTTTCGTCGTCCTTACCTTCCACCTTGGGCGGATCGTATTTTACGTGATAGACACGGCCACTGCCCTCATGGATACGACGGCCCGACAGGCGGCTGACGATTTCCTCGTCATCCACAGCGATCTCGACGACATAGTCAATGGCAATACCCTGGTCCTTGAGCGCTTCCGCCTGGGGGATGGTACGCGGGAAACCGTCCAGCAGGAAGCCGTTCTTGCAGTCCGGCTGCTGGATACGCTCCTTGATCAGGGCGATGATGATGTCGTCGGAGACCAGACCACCGGAAGCCATGACTTCCTTGACCTGGTTGCCCAGCTCGGAACCGGACTTGACCGCGGCCCGCAGCATGTCGCCGGTGGAAATCTGGGGAATACCAAAGCGCTCAGTAATAAACTGTGCCTGAGTCCCCTTACCTGCGCCTGGCGCGCCTAACATGATGATTCGCATAACGCTGTGCTCCCGTTTTAGTCATTATCGTTTGAAAAGCTGTGGCAAAAACGCCTGCCTTTGCGACAGCCTCTCTGAGCGCTACAAATGTAAGCCCGGAACAGCGAACGCGCATTATACGAAGTCAGCCTGCCCATAGAAAGTCGACCTCAGTATCATGCACCGAAAAGCAGCAACCGGACTCTCGGATGGGCCGGTGGGGCACTCAGGATGGGCGGGAAGAGGTCAGTGCGTCAAGGTCGGGAGACAGGCTGTCGATATCCTTCTCGAAGTCGTAGACCGAGTCTTGTCTCAGGCCAAGCGAGCCGAGCAGTACCGGGACATTATCTTCGTTGAACTCATCCCCTATTCCCCTGGATTTCAGCAACCCGTTTGCCAGCTGCACGATCAGGACATAGGTTTCATGCTCACCGGTGTAGCCCTGGTACTGGTGCATGCCGGCGGCCTTGATCACTGGCTCAGGCAACTGCCAGAACCGGTGCAAAAGACCACCAATGGCACCATGGCCGACCGCCAGCACACCTTCATCGCCACCATGCCCGAACACCTGCTCTTCAAGAGACTTCATGCTGGCTTCGGGATTGCTCTCCCGGAGGCGGCTGAGCTCCCCGAATTCCGCCGGGAACAGATACCCCAGCAAAGGCAGGCCAAGATTGTGAAGCAACCCGCAAAGGTAGGCCATGTCCCGGTCAGCACCACACCGTGGCGCAATTCGCTGGCACAGCATCCCGCAGTACAGGGCCTGGGACCAGAATGCCTGCATGCCGAGGATGCCATCCCGGGGAATTCCGAAGCCGCCGACCAGGGCACTGCCCTGGATAATATGCGCCACCCGACCAATCCCGAGAACCCGGGTGACGGCATCGCGTACCGTGTCGACCTGGCCGGAGGTCTCGAACAGGCCGGACCGGGCGTAACGCAGGATCTGTGCGGTCAGACTGGGATCCAGTTCGATGACGTCGGCGAGATCCGCGGCAACCGCACCTTCACCGGTTGCCATGGCAAGGATCTGGGGTGCCAGTGCGGGCATGGGTGGAAGCCGGTAGATATTGCGCAACTTACCGGCCACTTCGTCCAGGGTCAGGGCCCCCCGGTCACCGCCACCCTGGCCATGGATGACCAGCCGGGCCCGGAAGGCGTCCGCCAACAGGATTTTCAGGGTCTCCCCATCAATCTCGATCAAGGCATCGTTACGGCCCCCGGAAAACAACACCCGTTCGCCATCCACGACATCCTCATCCACCAGTACCGGCACCCGGTAGACGCACCCGACCGGCGGCACGAATCCGGGCTCGCAGTCACCGAACAGCCGACGGCTTTGCCGGGCGGTCAGAAGCTGGAGCCGGCGCCCGGTCAGCTGTTGTACCGCCGGAATATCCAGAGCGCTATCAAAACGGTGAACGGCCATAACCACGCCATCGATGTCAATCAACAGCGTTGCCTGGACAAAATCATGTTGGGATCGGCCTGAGGCGATCACCGCCGCATCGAGGTTCGGGACAGGCTCGATAGCCAGCTCCCGGTAGGCCAGCCCCTGTTCACTCAGATAGTTCTCCAGCCGGGCAGCAAGCGCCACATCCGGTACTCCTTTGTCTGTGCCTGACAGGTGGCGGGCACCCAGTCAGCCGGTATTTCGCATACCGGCCGAGATGCCAGCCATTGTCACTTTCAGGGCTCGCTCCACCATTTCCGGTACCTCGCCCTTGCCTTCACTCTCCCGATCGCGCCTCAAAAGTTCGGCCTGGAGGTAATGCAGAGGGTCGGTGTAGGGATTGCGCACTCTCATGGAGTGGGCAAAGACCGGCTCCTGCTCCAGCAATGCCTCTTGCTCCTTGAGCTCCAGTACACGGCGAATACAGCCGGCAAGGCGCTCACGCAGCCTCTCCCCCAGGGATTGCAGTTTGCGGTCCTCGACCAGGGTCTGTTCATAATAGCTGGCAATCCGCAGGTCGGCTTTGGCCAGCACCATTTCCAGCATATCCACGTAGGTGCGGAAGAACGGCCAGCCCTTCATCATTTCCCGGAGTTCCGGCAGCCGGTTCTCCCGGGCGGCCTCCTCCAGCGCCACATCGCTGCCGAGCCAGCTCGGCAACATCAGTCGCATCTGGGTCCAGGCGAAGATCCAGGGAATGGCCCGCAGGCTCTCGACACCGCCGGAGGGCTTGCGCCTGGCCGGTCGGCTGCCCAGAGCCAGTTTGCCAAGCGCCTGTTCCGGCGTCACCTGACGGAAGTAGGGCACGAAATCCGGATTCTCCCGAACCACATCCCGATAGGCCTTAAGCGACCGTTCAGTCAGCCAGTCCATGGTCTGTCGCCAGCTATCCTCGGGCTCGGGTGGTGGTGCCAGGGTCGCCTCGATCACCGCGGTGCTATACAGAGTCAGGCTCTGCACCGCCAGGCGCGGCAGACCGAACTTGAAGCGGATCATTTCGCCCTGCTCCGTGATCCGGAAACTGCCGTTCACCGATCCGGGCGGCTGGGACAGGATGGCGCGATTCGCAGGGCCGCCACCGCGGCCGACGGTACCCCCACGACCGTGGAACAGGGTCAGATGAACACCGTACTGGCTGGCCACGTGGGTCAGCTTTTCCTGGGCCTGGTACTGGGCCCAGGCGGCCATCAGCTGGCCGGCATCCTTGGATGAATCGGAATAGCCGATCATCACTTCCTGACGCCCCTGGCAGTACTCGCGGTACCACTCCACCTCGTAAAGGGCGGCCATGGCATCCGGGGCACCCCGAAGGTCATCCAGGGTTTCGAACAGGGGCACCACCCGCATCGGAAACCTCATACCCGCTTCCCGCAATAGAAGGATCACGCCCAGCACGTCCGAGGGCTTGCTGGCCATGGAGATAACGTAGGAACCAAGGGCTTCCGGTGTCTGTGCTGCCACCACTTCGCAGGTGGCCAGCACCTCCCGGACATTGTCCGATGGCTCCCAGTTCCGGGGTACCAGCGGCCGGCGACCCTGAAGTTCCCTGACCAGGAAGGCCTGGCGCTCGTCCTCGGTCCAGCTGGTGTAGTCGCCGAGGCCGAGGTAGTCGACCATTTCAGCCACAGCCTCGGCGTGACGGGAGGCTTCCTGGCGGATATCCAGTCGGATCAGCGGCAGGCCAAAGGTGTGGGCACGCCGGATGGTATCCAGCAAGGGCCCGTTGGCAATGATTTCCAGACCGCAGTCGATCAGGGAACGGTAGCAGAGCTCCAGAGGCCCGGTGAGGTCCTCGTTCTCAAACAGGATCCCCTCTGCATCCACCGGTTGCCCATGCACCTTCGCCTCGGCCCAGTTACGGGTTTTCACCAGCCGTTCCCGAAGTTCCGCCAGCACCTGGCGATAGGGCTCCCGGGACTCGCCCACGATTGCCTTCAGTTCATCACTGGCCTGCCACATGGACAGCTCCGCCCGCAGCGACTGGATGTCCCGCAGGAACAGATCCGCTGCCATCCACCGACCGAGCAGGAACACCGTGCGCGTCACTTCGTGGGTCACATTCGGATTGCCATCCCGGTCACCGCCCATCCAGGAGGCGATACGGATGGGTGATGCCTGGAGCGGCAAGCCCTTGCCGGTGGCATCGGACAGGGAGGTATCAAGGCTGCGCAGAAAGTCCGGCAGGGCCTGCCAGAGGCTGTTCTCGATGACGGCAAACCCCCATTTGGCCTCATCGACCGCGGTCGGCCGCTCATGGCGGATCTCGTCAGTGTGCCAGGCCTCGGCAATCAGCCGGGACAGTCGCGCGACGATCTCGTCCCGCTCCGCCGGCATGAGATCATCATGATCCAGCTGGGACAGGCAGTCGGACATTTCGTCGTACTTCATGATCAGCGTTCGGCGTGCCACCTCGGTCGGATGGGCAGTAAGCACGAACTCGATACGCAGGTCGGCAACCCGGCGGTGCAGCTCCTCCGCGGGCACGCCCCCGGATTTGAGCCGGCCAAACACCTCCCCGAGGGATTCCACCATCAGATCGGACTGGTGCCCACGCTTGCGGCGGATGCCGTGGTACTGTTCGGCCAGGTTGGCCAGGTTGAGAAACTGGTTGAAGGCTCTGGTGACTGGAAGCAGCTCATCGTCGCCAAGCTTTCTCAACAGGCTCACCAGCCGCTGGCCGGAGCCGCTCTCATGCCGGCGATCGGCTTTCGCCGCCGCCCGGATTTCCTCAATCAGGTCGTAGCAGTCCTGGCCGGGGAAACGCCGGATACTCTGCCCCAGCAGTTCGCCCAGCATTCGTACGCTTTCGCGCAGATCCGGATGTAGTTCAGTCACATTGACGTCCTTTTGAATTGACGGAGGCGAAGTAAACTTACGATACTAAGAATCAGCCGAGAAAGTCTATTGGCGTCACCGCCTGTGGTCGCAAGGAGTATTCATGAAAGTGACTGATCTTCCCAAGCACTGGGAGAAGGAAAAAGAGCCCGTGGAGCGCACCCACAACTACAACCTCCGCTTGCCGCTGGAGGATGCCGCCAGGATCGCTGCCCTGGCAGAACTGTACCCGGATCGTACCGAGGCCGACATTCTCAATGACATGATCGGTGCCGCCCTGGACGACCTGGTGCATCAGAGCCCGATCAAGGACAAACTGGAAAGCAAGGATAAGTAAACAGGGGCGGGCAACCATACCGGAGTGGTGAAAGCACCACTCCGGAAGGGAGACTCAGACCGGAAGTCTTCCTGTGGTCAGGCCACGGATTCCAGCTGGCGGGCCTTGAGGCGCTGGATGTGCTTCTGGCTCAGGCTGACAAACTTCGGGGTCAGCCCCTGATCCTCGTAGATCTCGAACCCATCCTCATCGTAAGCCACCACCCGGGGCCCCTGCACATACGGAAAGCTGGTTTCCAGCTCATCCAGGGCTGCGGAAATGAGATCCCGCATCAGATCTTGCGGAGACTTCATCGGATAGAGCGCCGCAAGTTTCTCAAGTCGCTTGTGATGCTGGTCAGACAGCGCCACAAAATAGGCGTCTCGGGTCAGCCGTCCCCGTGCGTGCTTATCCCAGTAGTTGACCAGATCTTTGATTTTCATGGTGCCTGCACTCCTGCATCTTATTGATAGCATCCGGCGCACTGAATTCGTGCGTCCGCTACCGGAAGTGTAGACGAAGCCTCGGGCCCGGGAACCACCTGATTGGTAATGAATTGTACTTACCGAAGACACGTTCTCAATGCCCGGAGTGGTCCCTCTCGACGCCCTTCACCGCCTGCCAGATGGCATCCAGCGCCTCGAGAGACTCCTCGTCCATGTCGCGGCTCTCCTGCGCCAGCACCTGCTCGATGGCCCGGAACCGGGTCTCGAATTTGTGGCTGGTGCGTTTGAGGGCCTGCTCCGGATTTACCTTCATGAATCGTGCCAGGTTGACGCAGACGAACAGCAGGTCGCCCAACTCATCTTTCAGGTGAGGATAGTCACCACGGTCGATGGCATCTGCCACCTCGTAGGCCTCCTCGATGGTGTGCGGCACGATGGTGCCGTAGGTTTGCCTGGTGTCCCACGGGCAACCGGTTTCAGGGTCCCGCAGCCGGGCCATCAGCGTTTTGAGATCGTCAATGGTGTAACTCATCCGCGCTTGCGCCTCACCTCGATGATATTTGGCAGGTTACGGATCTGCGCCAGCAACCGCGCCAGCTGCTCCAGACTGGAGATTTCCACGGTAACGGTCATGGTCGCAGTATTTTCGTCCTTGTTGGTCTGGGTATTCAGCGCCAGCACATCGCTCCTGGAGGCAGAGAGTACCTGGGTGATGTCCCGTAGCAATCCCGAACGGTCGTAGGCCTCAATCTCGATATCCACCGGATAGACCGCCGCCGGTTTGCCACCCCAATTCACCTCGATGATCCGGTTCGGCTCGAACTCCCGGAGGTTGAGGAAGGTCAGGCAATCCTGGCGGTGCACGGTCACCCCCCGCCCCACCGTGATATAACCACCAATGGCATCCCCGGGCAGGGGTTTGCAGCATTTCGCCACCTGGGTCTTGAGCTTGCCCACCCCGAGAATCCGGATATCCGATTCGGTGTCGTAGGGCTTCTTGCGCTGGTTGGTCAGCTTCAGGTTCAACTGCTCGGAGCGGGGTTCCAGCATCTGCTGGGCCACATTGGCCACGTGGGTCGGTCGCAGATCCCCCGCCCCGACCGCCGCGAACATGTCGGTGGAGCCCTGGCAGTTCACCTTCCGGGCCAGCTCATCCAGGTCCACGTCATACAGGGACAGGCGCTTGAACTCGTCCTCCAGGATAGCGCGACCGTCAATAATATTGCGGTCCCGGTCCTGCTGTTTGAACCAGTGGGTCACCTTGGCCCGGGCCCGGGAGGTCTGGATATAGCCCAGGCTCGGGTTCAGCCAGTCGCGGCTCGGCGCCGGATTATTGGAGGTGAGGACAAATACCTGATCCCCGGTCTTCAGCGGATAGGTCAGCGGGACAATCCGGCTGTTGACCCTGGCACCGCGGCAGGCATGGCCAATTTCGGTGTGCACCCGGTAGGCGAAATCCACCGGCGTCGCGCCCTGTGGCAGGTCCACCACGTGACCTTCCGGGGTGAACACAT
>Ga0114984_1000837_pt1 | contig 11646 bp, 8 predicted proteins | sample Shrwel1BS1Day1_FD_96987 | JGI IMG/M metagenome (GOLD analysis project Ga0114984, IMG submission 96987) | Subsurface microbial communities from deep shales in Ohio, USA - Utica-3 well 1 S-1-Day1 | ecosystem: Environmental > Aquatic > Deep subsurface > Shale gas/oil reservoir > Produced water/Flow... | reverse complement strand
GGTGTGCTGGATGTCAAGGCTCCATGTTTCCTCTCAATGGATGGGTGAGCTCGAAGGTTGGAGGCGTGCAAGCTTCATCGCTTATTACGGCACGGATGACCTCAAAGCTTCATCGAGAAATGCTTATGTGGGCGGCTTCTGGGCAGGACGGAACGTGTGGATATTACCCCCAGCCTGTGATGATGAAGACCAACTATAAGTACACGATGCTCTATCCGATTCCTCAAACTAAAAAGATTGCTGGGAAATGCTGCCAGCCCTTTGGTCGTTCGACGGCACTTTGGGGGTCCGGCAGAGAGTTTCCATTCACCGGCGAAGATTTCGTCTACCAGATTTTCAGGAAGCGCGATTGTTGCGCTGGAAACCTGCTTGATTACTTTGGTGGCGGTTAAACCCAGCGTAATTGCGAACCCATAGACCATTTCAACGCGACGATCACATGAAAAACAACATCGCAATCTGTCTCTTCGCTGCATTTCCTCTTTTTGCGGTTGCGCAGCAAAAACCGCCCGCGCAAGAACAGGATCCTGTGCAGCGAACGCAGCAGGCCATTGAAAAAGCAATGGCCCAAGCTCAAGCTCAACAAGCTTTGAGTGCCAAGTCAGGACCTAAAACAGGCCTTGGTATCAATGAGTTGCGTAATATGCAAGGGGTCGATCCGCAACAACTTGCGGCCAGATACCAGCAGGCCGGGGTTGGTCAAGCGCCTGCTTCGCAGGAGCTAATGGTCTTTGTTTCCACATCAATTCCCAAGAAAGCGCTTGTAATGCTTGGGGAGCAAGCGAAAGTTACTGGCGCAACGCTTGTAATTCGCGGCATGGTGGCACCACTCGGAACAAAGCATGCCATGCAGAAGACAATGGAAGCCTTGCAACCGGTGGCGTCGACTGGCGCCAAAATACAGATCGATCCTGAGGCGTTTGGCCGCTACAACATCAAAGCGGTCCCAACCTTCGTAATCGCTACCAAAGAGGAGTCTTGTGCCACCGAGCAGTGCGACACCAAGTCCTTTGCATTGGCAGGTGACGTGACCCTCGAGTATGCACTTGAGCAGTGGTCTAGTCGTGGTGGAGCCATTGGAAAACAAGCAGATAAGTATCTGCAAATGTTGGAGCGTGCCAAGCAATGAATATAGTTGCCTTGGTACTTATGTTATTTCTATCTGGTTTTGCGACGGCCCAGACTCCAGATCAACTTAACGCCTTTAATGCCGGTAAAACTGCTGGTGGTAACAGTAATACCCAGGGAATCTTCGATAGTATTACTCACAGCCAAGCAGGTAATACAGTAAGTGGATATTCTCAAACACCTCCTCCACAATCATCATATTGGGGAGGTGCTAATAGTGTTATTGGTCCGATTTATAGCGGAGGAAACTCAAAAATAAGCGAATGTGGCACTGGTACCACGTCAACCGCGGCCCAAGATCAACAGCATTGCGAAGCTGTGAATTCGATAATGAAAACGCAAGCTGACATGCCAACAAATTTGGTCACGCGCACTGACCCATTAACGCTTCAAGGACAGGCAATTTCTGCAAATCCCGATTCAATTGCAGGAGCGATCGGTGGTAGCTATTCAAATTGCACAACAGAGCAGCAAACTAATAACTCACCATTCACGATGCAAACATGTGATGAATGGTCAGAAACAGGAACCTCTACATGTACCATCGGCCAAAATGTTGTTGTAGATCCGGATTATATTTACAGATGCAAGGAAACCATTTCAACTATCAATAGCGGAACATGCAGCTATGGAAATGTTGTTGTTGTTGACGCCGATTATAACTATCAATGCGAATCCAATGTTCAGACCAAAATTACACAGTCGTGTCAAAAGATAGCAGTCCTATCGGTGGATTCGTCAAGCACTTGGGGAGGCGCTGGACAACTTCTGTTAAATCCGAATGTTTATCGAGGAATATACGCGAGAATATACGCTAATTCGACACCGAACACCTATACGATGTGTTTTTATTCTATCTATGTTTCCGGGCAAAACTGTGATTCGAATGTGTATAGCGGCAAGAGTTTTACAATTGTTGGAACTGGCAATCTTAGATACAACGCATTGATCGGATCGTTGTCGTGTAACGGTACGACATGCACATGGTCTGGTTATGGAAACCTGGGTTGTTATGGAGTGCCAGGTTGTCAGTGGACAGCTAGGTATTTCAATTTCACCTTCGCTGCCCCAACTTCAACGGTCCAAGTAAAGAAAATATCTTGGCAGGACAATTGCACGGCTCTTGAGGCGGCAGCACGATGAGATACATTATATTCGCCATATTGATGGCGATAAGCAATCTTACTTTTGCGAATACGTGCCGGCTTGTCTCAAAAAATTGTGTTGATTCGGTCCAACCAAAGAATGTCGGGGGCACTAACTTTTATTTTGCTGATGTAGGAATTAGCGATGCTTGCTGGCAGTGGAAGTCAACGTACGAATGCGTTGATTCCACCAGCAGCAGTCTGGTCGACTACTGCTCAGCCATGAATGCAACTCCAGGTTGTAATGTTACGTCATCCGTTTGCTCTTCATATTCAACAGTAAATGGTTCCTGTGATCGTTGGACAAAAACATATCACTGCGGTGATGCAGTTTCTCCAAATGCGGGAACCATACAATTAAATAATAGCTACACGATTGTCTACGACAATACAGACACATCTCCGTGTGCGTCATATTCGAGCAATCCGAGTTGCCAGTTGTCTGCAAAAACTTGTGTTGATGGACCGAGCACAAAAAATATAAATGGATTAGATGTCTATAAAGATTGCTGGGAATGGAAGGAGGATTACAACTGTGTAGTAAGTAATCCAGCAGATTACTGTATGCCACTTAAGCAAGCTGGCTGTACAAAACAAGCGGAGGTTTGTACAAACACGGCTTTTACCGGTACTTGCATAGAAAAAGAGTTGGATTACATTTGTGCTTCATCTGTAAGTCCTCTTCCAACCAACGTTCAATATTTGAGCACATCGTATTCAATCGTAAATGATCAGATCGATGCGTCACAATGTACAACGTTTGAAAGTAACCCAAACTGTGTTGTCGCTTCACAAGTTTGTGTAGATGGTCCAGCGACAAAAAATATTAACGGTCTGGATGTTTACAAAGACTGTTGGGAGTGGAAAAAAGATTACACCTGTGCGTCCACTGTTCTTACCTCGACATGCAACGATTTAAGGAATAATCCGTTATGCACAGAGACAACAGCAAGCTGCGTTGACTACCTTCCTGGTGGCCAATGTGGTCTCCTCGAGCATCAGTATAAATGCGCTGATTCTGCTGCAACTACATCAACAATTGCTAATTGTGGATTACAGACGTTTTGTGTTGATGGTCAGTGCTTTGATACCGGATACATGCCAGACGGAGATTTTGCCAATGCCATAACCCATATGGAACTGGCTCGTGAAGCTGTTAATTATGATTTATTCGTTGGCGAACCTGGCCATTGCCACAAAAATCTATTAAAAAATTGTTGTAAATCTCAAGGCGGTGGAGAAGGAGGTCGGAATGATGTTGTTGCACAAACGCTTGGGACTACAGCCCTAAAAGTTGGAGTTGAAGAAATTTATGTATGGGGATCCAAATTTATTTTTGAGGGACTGATGAATAGTGGCAGTGAGATGTTGGCAGAGTACGCTATGTCCGCGCTTAGTAGTGGGGTGCTTAGTACAACTGCTAACTTCACAGTCTGGGGCGCTGAATTTGCAGTCTCTACCAGCGGCATTACATTCGTTGGTTTTGATCCGTGGTCGCTTGTAATCGCAATAGCCATCTATGTAATTATGGATATGATGAAATGCGAGCAGGACGAGCAGGTTCTCGGTATGAAGCGTGGACAAGGTCTTTGTCATCAGGTTGGCTCATGGTGCAGTTCTAAAGTCCTTGGTGCATGTCTTGAAAAGAAGGAAGGGTGGTGCTGTTTTCCTTCTAAGCTAGGCCGAATTGTGAATGAACAAGGTCGTGCCCAGATTGGAAAGAGTTGGGGGTCTCCGCAGAACCCAGATTGTTCAGGCTTCACTCTTGATGAGTTGAAATTGTTGAGATTTGACCTGATGGATTTGTCAGAATTTTTCAGCAGCGTTGCTACCCCAACAAAGTCGCCCAGTTTCGCTACTGATCGACTCCAGCAGAAGGCTCAAAGTTATTATGGAAATTAATAAGGCAATTGCCGCAATGGCCGTTTCTATTGCTCTAATCACCGCGCTGACGGACGTCAGTGCTGCGCCTGATGTCCAGATTCAAAGGGAGCCTCATTACAACGAACTTCCCAATGCAAATCTGGCACAAAAACGTATTTTTGTAGTTTTTGACGGTAGCCCAAAGATGACTCGCGTCCTGCAGGCAAAGCTTCGGGCTCGTGGCTATGCCACTGTGGAAAATCCTGATGAGGCCGAGGAGCAATATCGGTTCAGCGGGATGTTTATGCTTTCTGGTGCTGGAAAGAATGAAGCAAGGGGCAAGCTCGGAGAATTGCTTGAGTCATCGGTTAGCAATGACTTCGGGAATTCACCAAATTACGGTCATCAAAATGTCGATCTTCTCCAAATTGGAGTATCGGTGGCTTATTCTGGTGTCGCGTCCGCTATTTCCATTACGGACATGGTGCGCTGGCTTGGCCAGAAGACAGGCGTGGCCGGACGTTTCAATGAGATGTTGACCGGGGATCCGCGTGGGTTTTGCCTTGCGGATTCCTGTAGCAAGTACACCAGCACAGTCATTATGAACGTTAAGGGCACTTCCGGGCATTGGTGGATCCAGGAAAAAGCACAGGAATCCAAGGTTGTACTCGACTTGGTTGTAGCAGATGCAGTAGAACAGATGCTCAAGCCGTTTTATGACATACGCGGCCAAGAGCCAGCTGCGCCCGGAGGAAAAGCACAGTGATATCTAGAATTGTTGCCGGGATTTTCTTAGCCATTCCTGCGATTGCATTTGCCGCAGGTGAGGGCATGCCCATTGCAGCGAGAACTGGAACTGACTACCGAGACCTTCTTCTGAAGGCAATGGACGCAAAGGAAGGAAGGGTTGTCGTCGACGTGACGGGCAAAACTGCCGAGATGATTCGACAGCAGATCAACCGACCGAATGCGAGAGTTGTAGCGGAGGTTTCTACAATCGAGCAGTTGAAACAGGAGGGATGCAAACGTTTCAACATTCGGTTCACTACCCCTGGTACGTTGCTTCCAATGTCGGATGGGTCAACCCAAATGCTCGATATGAGCATGAAGCTCAATATGTGTCGCAATGGGTTCCCCCCTGGCACGGAGAATGAGATGGAGTTGAACGAAATGATGATGAAGGCAAATGCTGAGGCCTCTAGGACTTCGCAATCAGGGCTTGATTCTCAACCACAGCAACAGAGAAATCAGAAAGTCAGGACCCGATAGTCCATTTCTCACGCTACCCCCATCATTTGAGCGGCATTTCCGCGTTGCTGTAAGCCGAAGCGGGGCGTTATCTTCCGGTCATGCTCCGCCCTCTCTGTTTGCTCCCTCTAATCACGGCTCTTGCCGCCTGTACCGGTTTCGGGACGGCGAGGCCTTATGCCCCGAAGTCGCCGCCCGAAATGCGCACTGCGGCGGCGTCGATCATGGGGCGGGACATCAACAACAGCGTCCCGCCCGATCCGGAGAACCCTGCGCCCCATGTCGATCTGAAGCCTTCTCCTGGGCGGGCACCAATGATCGGTCAGCTTGGTACTGAGGTTCTGCGCTCGGCATCGAAGAGCGGCTACTACGTCGCCTTTACGGGCCAGGTGCCCGTCACGCAGTATTTCGAGATTGTCCGCCGAGCAGACTGCGACGATTGGGTCTATCTGCAGCTCATCAATCCAACGATGGTGAGATCCAACCCGAACTATTACATCAGCGGCCAATATATCGGAGACAAAGCGGCGCTCAAGTGTGCCGGCGAGTTCCACAAGAAATTCCGTGACGGCAAGGATGAGCGCCTGGTGGGAACCGATGGCGTTGTATTCGACGCAGACTCGGCCGTCTATACCGACGTGGACGGCGGAGCAAACGGCCACAAAAAGCTCCACATGGATGGCTGGGCGGTCAAGTTTGTCGAGCCAACAGAGGAAGCCATTCGCAAGCGCTTGGCGTCGAGGCCTTCCTCGCCCATTGACGTCGTTCAACTGAAGACAGTCGCTTTCTGGATTGAGAAGAATCACGCGCGGCAGTATGCGAAGGATCTTCGGCGCTTGCTTCCGATGGCCAATAAGCGGGATGCACTAATCGCCTGGCACGGAGCGGACCGGGAGGTCTTCCGGGCGCTTGCTTCTATCGATGATCTGAACGAGTCATCAGACCTATATCTTCAAATCCTCGACGCTGGTATAGCGGAGATGTTGCGCCCTGGAAACCTGACTACCGTGGCATCGCCAACGGTCGGTGACGTACCGTTCGTGGCTGCAAACGTTCTGGTTTGTCGCAATCAGCCGGGCACCATTTCTGAACTTCGCAAGGTTCTTCTCGAGGCAACCATCGTCCAACACAAGCTTGCGTCGGCAAAAGCGCTTTTTGCCCTTGGTGATATTCAGTTTCTTCAAGACCAACTCAGGGCTGGGCGCTTGGGCGACGTGTCGAACAAGGTCCAACACATGCTCCTGGGGAGGGACATTGAGCCATTTAGCTGCCCATATCGGAGCAAAGTAAGTGCGTAGAGCATCAATTCTGTTGGCAGCCGTGAGCTGCCTTTTTGTATTCACCGTCCATGCAGCACCCAACGACAGCCGCCCCGCAAGTTGGTGGGACGAAAACCCTTGGGCGGATCCAGATCGCGGCTTCAACTGGTATCCCGATCCGAAGGAAGAAATCAAACCGCAGGAAAAGAAGAAGGCTGAGGAGAAGCCGAAGACCATCTACGAGATGACTTCGCTCGACGAGATCAAGAAGGAGCTCGATCGCCTGAAGGGCGAGGCCGTTGTAAATCCGACGGAGAAGAACGTCCTGGCCTTCCTCAAGGCCCAAAACTTCGTCATGGACAAGGCATCGATGTTCGCAGACGTATCCCGCCGAGTCGTGTGGGCCAATCCAGAAGTGAACTACTCGGCCCGGTCGCCCACGGTCAACTTTGCACGCGATCGAGCCAAGAGCAGAACCGATACGAAGCGTGACGAAAACCTGAAGAGCCTTTCTGAAACCCACGGCATTTTGTTCTTCGCTCGGTCGGACTGCGATTTCTGCCACGACGAGGCTCCTATCCTCAAAGCATTCAGCATCAAGACTGGTATGCCGGTCTTGACGGTTTCCCTGGATGGAAAGCCCATCCCGATGTTCCCTGACGCCAAGCCCGATAACGGCATCTCGATGATCGCATCGAGTGGGAATGGCATTCAGACAGTACCGGCCGTTTTCCTGATCGATCGCAAGACCCAGAAGATGATTCCTCTGGGAACAGGCGTTATCGCGAGCGAAGAATTGGCCGAGCGCATTCGAGTATTGACCATGACGACACCCGGTCAGGAGTTCTAAACCATGAAACTGCGTACCCGCATTACCGCATCAGCTGTTGCCCTTGCTCTGTCTCTCGGTTCGGTCGGCTCTAGGGCCGACTGGATTGGGGACTTTTACTCGTCCGCCGGCGCCGGGGTCAATGCAACTGCCCCACAGGCGATTGCTACCCAGTCAGCCGTAGGCTACTCCGGTGGTGGTTTGTCATGGCGCGTGCCTAACAAGAACTTCCAGCCCATCTCGATTACTCCACCTTCTTTGAAAGCTGGTTGCGGTGGTATTGACGCATACCTCGGTGGCTTCAGTTTTCCAAATAAGGATGCGTTCGTCCAAGCCCTGCGGAACTTTGGCCAGGCTGCTGTCGGATATTTTTTCGAGCTCGCGCTGCGCACAATGGCGCCTGAAATCGCCGTTACCCTCGACGTCATCAACGACCTCGCCACTCGCGTCAATCAGTTCTCGATCAATTCCTGCAAGGCGGCAAAGAAAGCTGTCGATTCCCTCGCCGGAGACTGGATGGAGGCCAATGCCAGGGATGCTTCCGGGTACGCGCGGGCTGCAGGTGAATTCGTCGATGAATTCGATGCCACCTTCGGGATCGAAGGAAACGGCAGCAAGACCATGGAAGAGAAGTACATGCAGAACTACGGCAAATCGCGTGGTTCTCTCACGGCGGCAGACGCCGGGAAATTCCTTCCGGTCTACGTGAACGTTCTGCGCTATGCCTTGGATAACGCAAATCCAATTGACATGAGCAATGACGAAAAGGACCTGGTGATGTCTCTTATCGGCCCGACCTTGATTCTGCGATCGGCCAATGCGTCCGATGGCACCGAGAATGTCCAGCCATCCGCAGTCCCGAAGACCCTCGATTTCAAGCAATTGGTTGGGGAGGATGTGTTGGGTGCCGCAACACCAGGAAATCTGGATACCTTGACCTGTGACAGCTTGCCGGAGTGCCTGAATCCAACGCATTCGTCCAAGCCATTCAAATCGTTCTCAGTCCGTGTCATGGAAGCGATCGGACGAATTCGTACCAACATTCAGACACGCAACGTTGCGACGGCACTTGATCCGGAGCATATCCTGGTGTTGAAACTGTCATCGGTTCCCATTTACCGTGCGGCCGCCATGGCCGAGAGTGCCGGGGTAGCCGCCATTGTCGGGGATCAAATTGTCTATGACCTGGCCGATTATGCAGCGGTTGATGCGGCGGTTCATATGGTCATCTATTACCTCGGGGCTGCAGATAGGGCATTGGCGTCAGTCAGCGCGAAAGTGCCTGCTCTTTATCAACCCGAGATGCAAGCTATGCGGCAGCGAATCGCGGACATCAAGACTGACATGCACATGCAGGTAACCCACTTCTACCAACAGAAGGGCAACCCCTACGAGAAGATCGATCAGCTGGACAAGGCGGAGAGGGCTATGTATGCGAACCTCAACACGATGCTCGCCGCCAATGCGCGCTTCGGCAAGCGCCAGTAAGGGGTAGTCATGGGAAGCGTCTATACGATTTACTGCTATTTCAACAGCGAGCAGATTCAAGGCATCCTCAACGCGGTTGTAATGCTGGTAGGTTCTGGCGGCGTGGATGGGGACTACCTGAGTCTCGTTCGAGTAGCAGCCATCATGGGCATGTTCATGGCCATGTGCTACGGATTTCTGCGGGCGCGTGGCGAAGATGCGGCCCATTACCTGGTGATGGTCGCCATCTTCTATTCAACCCTGTTTGTTCCTCGCGTGACAGTTCAGATCGAGGATCACGGTGGCGCAGGCACGGGCGCCCCGATTGTTGTGGACAACGTGCCCCTCGGGCTGGCTTTTTTTGCCTCTTCGACCAGCCATATCGGTTATTGGCTGACGGAAAAGACAGAAACCTTTTTCTCGCTTCCTGACACATCTTTGCAGCTTAGTCAGCATGGTCTGATGGGTGGTCCCCGCGCAATGCGCATGGCGCAATCCGCGGCGATGCCAGATCCGGTGCTTGCTCAGGACATGATCAATTTCATGCGCGATTGCATTAATCCGGAGCTCGTTGCATCACCCACGCTCGTGAACGCTCTTCTCACTTCCACGAACATCTGGAACGACTTGGGTCCGACCGGGATTGGTGTCCTCAACCCTGGGCGAATGGTGACCCTTTCCGGTGCAACCGGGGCGGTTACGTGTGATGACGCTTACACGAACAAGCTCGGTCCACGCCTTGCGCCTGCTGCGACCAGTGAGTTCGCCCGCATTGCGCAAATGCTCAGTCCCAACGCGCCGGCCGCAACCGCCCAGACAATGTTGACAGCGCTCCTGCCGGCAGCAGAGAGCCTGATCATGACCTCCAGCGCATCGACGACGGAAGGGATCCGCCAGCGCATGATGATCAACATGCTCAATGACACCTCGGCAAACATGGCGCAGATCATGAACGATCCTGCAGCTGCGCAAACGGCGCTTGGGGCGGCTATGGCGGCATCGAACGCCAACACGGCTTACTCCGTGATGGCTCGCCTGGCCCAGGAGACTCTGCCTCTTGTGCGCAACTCCATCGAGTTGGTGGTGCTCGGCGTGTTTCCGATCGTGCTGATCTTGATCATCATTGCCGGCTCCAAGGGAGGGATGGTTCTCCGCTCCTACGTCATGACAATGCTTTGGATTCAGTTGTGGGCGCCGCTCTACGCAATCGTCAATTACGTTGGCACGATGGCGGGAGCTAAGTCGATGAAGGCGGCCCTATCGTCCGTTGACGGCGTTTCGGTAACCAATGCGGCGCAACTGTTGAACACAACAATTTCTGCGGAGGCCATTGCAGGGATGCTGACGATCAGCGTTCCGATGATCGCTCTGGCCATCATCAAAGGTGGCGAAACGGCGCTTTCTGGGATCAGTTCCAGTATTACCGGGCCTGCTGATAGGTCGGCAAACAAGGTTGGTGAACAGGTAGGTTCCGGCAACGTCAGTGCCGGCAATATTTCATGGGGTAACTTCAGCTCCAACAATGCTTCCGCAAACCACTCCAATACGGCCTTTGCTTACACAACGCCGAACCGTGGCGATATCCAGACGGAGTTCGGCTCCATGACCTACCGCGGCAGCCAGGCAGGGACGCCAAATGCAGTCGGGAATCTCACGGGCGAATTTGGCAATCTTGGGGTCACAGGTAGCCATGGCGCTCGGGTGGAGGCGGCGAAGGTTGGCAGCAGCGGCGACCGTGCAGAACTTACCCAGGGTACGTCGTCTGGCCTAGCTCAAAAGACCTCTGGGCAATTCACGCATCAGGAAGGGGCTGCTGCTGCTGCGAAGATTCAGAAGAGCCTAGAGAGCAGCGTTGGCGGAGACTGGTCGTGGTTGAGCAGGGACGGGGCTGGAAAGGCAAATGCAGCCACCGATCGCAGCGGTACTACTACAGGGACTGCACATACCAGTAACCAGGATCTTGGGGGACGTGTCGGGGTGCAGGCAGGTGCTGACGTTTCCGCCAACAACCCAGTTCATCGTGCGGAGGATAACCGGAATGCTCAGGGCGCTGGGCACGTTCTCAATGGTGATCCGTATAAGGCCCCGGCAGGAGGTGCAGCGCCACCGGCTGCAGCGGTCGGCACCAATGCCCCAGCGCCTGCCGGGGTCCAACAACCTGGTGCAGCTCCTGGGGCCGGTGTGCCAACTGGTGGCGCTGCATCTCCGGCGCAGGGCGGATCTGGTCCTCAGTCGACCGGCACTTTGCCCAAGGGGGCAGCCGACGATCTTCAAGGCAAGGCCAATCGTGCAGCCCAGCAACTTGGACAGGCACCTACCCGCTCGTCTTATGGACCGTCGGCCAATTACGGCTATGGTGTGCGGGATGGTGAGCAACAGAATTGGTCCGGCGAGCGAGGCAATTCCACAGAAGTGCAACAGCGTGCGGAGAAGAACTTCGACAAAGCCGCGAAGGCGATCGAAGGGCTTATTGGCAAAACCAGCAATTCTGGAGAGCGGGCCGCAATGCAGAGCTTCCTCGGTTCGCTGGCCAGATCTACCGACGCAACCTACCAAACCAATGTCGGTCAGAGCTACACGCAGACTGCGAGCGACACGAATTCGCGCACCGATGCAAACGGAGCATCCGTCCAAGTCAACGACAATGGTCGGTACGGTGCCGAAGCACTACGTCAGGCAGGGGGCAGCGGAGCTCGTGCGCTCGAGC
>Ga0114984_1000836_pt1 | contig 11661 bp, 11 predicted proteins | sample Shrwel1BS1Day1_FD_96987 | JGI IMG/M metagenome (GOLD analysis project Ga0114984, IMG submission 96987) | Subsurface microbial communities from deep shales in Ohio, USA - Utica-3 well 1 S-1-Day1 | ecosystem: Environmental > Aquatic > Deep subsurface > Shale gas/oil reservoir > Produced water/Flow... | reverse complement strand
GATCAATCCACTCCCGTGCAAGTGCCCCGGCGGACTCCTGGCTCATGGCAATCGGCCCTGCCGCCTGCCAATGGCGGTGAATCTGGCGGCGGGCGGTCCGGCGGACCCGTTTGCTGCACTGGGCCGCCAGACGGGTTTGCAGTCCCTGGAACAGCGCCCGGATCACCAGGGTGATAATGAGGGCAACAAAGAGCCCTGTCAGTTCTGAGGCCGCAACACTCTCGATCACCCCGAGATGAACGATGCGGGCCAGCAGGACCATCTGAACGATGGTTGCAATGCCGGCCAGGGCGCCGGTCAATACGGCACCCTGAACCCATCGACGATTGCCGGCGGCAAGCTCCGTGAGCCAGCGACGAACGTTTCGCTGTTCCGGAGCTGCCACTTAGTGGTATCCCTCGCCGGCGCGCACCTTGCCGCGGAAGACCCAATAGGTCCAGGCGGTGTAGGCGATCACGATGGGCACCACCAGCAGCGTCCCCAGCAACAGGAACAGCTGGGACTCATAGGCGGAAGCGGCCTCCCACAGGGTGTACTCCGGCGGCACCATGTATGGCCAGCGACTGACCACCAGACCCAGGTAGATGGTGATGAACAGCCCCATGGTCGCCACAAACGGCATGCCCTCAGCCCGGCTGCGCACCGACCGGAAGATCTGGAACGCACACAGCAGGGTCAGCACCGGCAGAACCCAGATCACGGTCAGATTGGAGAACCAGCGCTCGCGCACCATGTCGTCCACAAACGGCGTCCAGACACTGATGATGCCGAAGATAACCAGCACCGCCACCAGCAATGGCAGGGTGATCTTGCAGGCCCATTCCTGCAGCCGACCCTCGGTCTTCATGATCAGCCAGGTGGCTCCCAGCAGGGAATATCCGGCCAGCATACCCAGACCGGTCAGGACCGTGAACGGCGTCAGCCAGTCCAGGGCGCCGCCGACGTAAACGCCGTCAACGGTATGGAAGCCCTGGATGTAGGCACCGACCACCGCGCCCTGGGCAAAGGAGGCGACGGTGGAGCCCCCGGCAAAGGCCCAGTTCCACAGGTACCGGGAGGTCCGGGCCTTGAACCGGAACTCGAAGGCCACGCCCCGGAAGATCAGGCCGGCCAACAGCAGAAACACGCCGATGTACAGCGCCGGCAGTAAGATGGTGTAGACCATCGGGAAGGCGGCCAGCAGGCCGGCACCGCCGAGCACCAGCCAGGTCTCGTTGCCGTCCCACACCGGGGCCACCGAGTTCATCATGGTGTCCCGGTCACCCTCGCTCGGGGCGAACGGGAACAGGATGCCCACACCGAGGTCGAAGCCGTCCATCAGCACATACATGATGATGCCGAAGCCGATAATGAATGCCCAGATCAGGGGCAGATCGAACAGTTCCATAATCAGTAACCTCCCTGCCTGGCCGGGTTGTGGCGTTTGTCGTCACCGTATTCGAATGGCACGTGGGCGGCGGAGAGCGGACGGGCCGGGCGGTCCGCCTCATGCTCTTCCTCGCCATGCTGGTCTTCCAGCCCCACGTACAGCACCCGCATCAGGTAGTAGACGCCCGCGGAGAACACCAGAGCATACACCACGATGTAGCCGATCAGGGTAAACAGCGCCATGCCCCCGGTGAGCGACGGAGTCACCGCCGAGGCCTGGTCCATGATGCCGTACACCAGCCAGGGGGCCCGGCCCACTTCGGTCACGAACCAGCCGGTCAGTACCGCAATGAACGGGGCAATGCTCATTACCCGCAGCACCTGCAGGAACCAGGTGGACCGGAGGTGGCGACCACCGCGACGCAGCGCCAGGCCGGTCAGGCCCACCAGGATCATCAGGGTACCGATAGCCACCATGATCCGGAACGACCAGAACACGAGGGCCACCGGCGGTTGCTCCGCCGGGGGCATTTCTTTCAGGCCCGGGACGACACCGTCCCATTTGTGGGTCAGGATCAGGCTCGCGATGCCGGGAATGCCGATCTCGAAATGGTTGGTCTGGGCTTCCTGGTCGGGAATGGCAAACAGCAGCAGCGGCACGCTGGAGGAGGTCTCCCAGTTGCCTTCCATCGCCGCCACCTTGGTGGGCTGATGCTCCAGGGTGCTGAGGCCATGGAAGTCACCCACCACCAACTGGGCGGGGGCGATGAACAGGATCAGCCACAGACACATGGACAGCGCCTTGCGGTTGGCTTCCACTTCCCGGCCGCGCAGAATGTACCAGGCACTGACACCGGCCACCACGAAGCTGCCGGTCAGGAACGAGGCCAGGGCCATATGCATGAACCGGTACGGGAAGGAGGGGTTGAAGATCGCCTCAGTCCAGGAGGTGACATGGAACACGCCATCACGCAGCTCGAAGCCGGCCGGAGTCTGCATCCAGCTGTTGGCCGACAGAATCCAGAACGACGAGATGAAGGTGCCGGTGGCCACCATGATGGCGGCGAACAGGTGCACCCCGGCCGGGACCTTGTTGCGGCCGAACAGCAGCACACCCAGGAACGCGGCTTCCAGGAAGAAGGCGGTGATCACCTCATAGCTGAGTACCGGCCCGAGGAAATTGGCGGTGGCCTGGGCAAAATTACTCCAGTTGGTACCGAACTGGAACGACATCACGATGCCCGAGACCACGCCCATGCCGAAGACCACGGCAAAGACCCTGGTCCAGAAGCCGGAGAGTTTCAGCCACACCGGATTGCCGGTCTTGAAGCCCAGGGCTTCCAGCACCGCAATATAGGAGGCCAAACCGATGGTAAACACCGGGAAAATGGCGTGAAATGACACCACGAACGCGAACTGGATTCGCGATAGTAAGAGGGGATCTAGTTCCATGGGAACCTCCGGTAAACCCACACATCACAATTAGAGCGAGCGAGAGTGTGCCGCTGGCGAATTCGCCAGCCGGCACACTACACCCGCCCTGCCGCTGCCGTAGCTCATATTGTTATGTTGTAATTACCGGCAGATGAATACCATGCTACCCAATAGCACGGTAAAACCGATAGGACAGATTGTCGCGCTGTTTGATTCATAACAATTATGGTGACACCAATGAGCTTTTACGAAGACCGGATACTCCCACACATCATAGACAAGGCCTGCTCCATGGGCCAGGTGATGAAGCTGCGGAATCAGATGGTGCCCCACGCCCGGGGAACCGTGCTGGAAGTGGGCATGGGATCGGCCATCAACCTGGAATTCTACGACACCGACAAAGTCGACCTGGTCTACGGTCTGGAACCCTCGGAAGGCATGCGGCGCAAAGCCCAGCCAAACCTGCGACGCTCGAACATCAAGGTCGAGTGGCTGGACCTGCCCGGTGAAAAGATCCCGCTGGAAGACAATACCATCGACACCGTGCTGCTCACCTTCACCCTGTGCACCATTCCCGACTCGCACGCCGCACTGCAACAGATGAAACGCGTACTCAAACCGGGTGGAGAACTGATCTTCCTGGAACACGGGGAATCCGGGCATTCTGGCGTAAACAAATGGCAGCACCGGATCACCCCGGCCTGGAAGAAAGTCGCCGGCGGCTGCCACCTGAACCGACACATCGCCGACCTCATCCGCGAAGCCGGCTTCGAGATCCGGGAACTGGAAAACCTCTACATCCCCAGCGCCCCGAAAATCGCCGGCTACATCTACAAGGGCAGGGCCGTTAAGTCGGTGGAAGCCTGATGGTACCCGGATTCAGAATTGCGTTACGGCACATGGCCTTATACAATTCGGCACCTCAAAACCTCCCTCCAAATGCCCGGATGGTGAAATTGGTAGACACAAGAGACTTAAAATCTCTCGGCCGCAAGGCCGTGCCGGTTCGATTCCGGCTCCGGGCACCATTATAATCAATTAGTTACAGTTTTCCCGGCCTCTTCTAAAACTCCGTTATCGGGTTGTGTAGGCCTCGGCCGCAGCCGGGAGCTCTGCCCCGGGTTTTTTATAGTGTCGGTCCCATGTGTGCCAAGTGAAGCTCTCGCAGCATGGATCGCTTCTTGGACTGGTGGGATTGCATTCGCTTCAGGATATCATCCAATGCTGCAACCGCTTCCACGATGTGTGGCCCTTTATTCAGCATCACACATTCAGCCCGATGCCCCATTGCGGCATCCGTAATTTCGGCTCGTGACGGCATGCCTTTCTGCGCCAGGTTTTCCAGAACCTGCGTTGCCCAGATAACGGGAATGTGGGCGGCCTCGCAAACCCACAGAATTTCTTCCTGAGCCTCTGCGAGACGCTCAAAACCACACTCCACGGCCAGATCACCCCGGGCAATCATGACACCACAGGAGGGCCAGCGCATGGCGGCAAGTAGCATTTGTGGGAGGTTTTCAAACCCTCGGCGAGTCTCCACTTTCAGGACTATTGCCGGCGTTTCACCCTCCACTGTGCCGAGATGGCGCTCGAGCATCGCCACGTCTTGCGCACTGTTCACGAATGACATTTCGACGACATCTGCATGGTTTACGATGAACGGGAGGTTACTGATGTCCCCGGAGGTCAGTGCGTCGAGTTCAAGCTTACTATCCGGTAGGTTGATCCCTTTATTGCTGCGCAGCTTGGAGCCTTTGGCCTTGGCATGGGTGATTCGGGCCAGGAACCGATCCTCATCCACTGTTTCGATAACTCCACCAATTTTGCCGTCATCCAACCATATCGCTTCCCCGGGTCGAACTTGTGATACAACCTCTGGCAGAGTGCAACTGATCGTTGCCGGCGTCAGTATTCTGCCGCCAGTATCATGGGTCGCGGCGTGCCCCTTGATGGGATCGGCTGTCACTATCAATGGATCACCCGGATGCAACAACAGTACGCCCGGACGGGGAGCAAACTCCCCGATACGACAGCATAGGCGTCTCTGTTTATCTTTAATATGAAGCTCCGTACCGGGGACAATGAAGCAGCCTTTGATACTCTCGACCCAACAGCCTTCGGCAGAAACTTCGATCACAGACCATGTTCGCGAACTGCCTCTGGTATCAACCAATCCCACCTCATCGTATTTGTGAATGGATTTCAGCCAATCACCGGGGACCGTAAACGTCGCTTCGCAAGGGTACGGTGCGTTGTGTGGTGACTCCTCTGGCGTCAACCATATCCGTGCGGGCACGATCGTGAGCCCGAATGCGTCTCTTTCCGGTCGAATGTGAACGACTGGTGGGCCTGGTTCGATCTCGCCGGTTCGCAATTTGGGGCCGCTCAAATCCATAAAGACCCGACACTTACGCCTAAGGGACGTTTCCGCTTTGCGAAGATTTTCCACCATTCCCGCCCAAATATCCGGGCTATCATGAGCACAATTGATTCGCATACAGTTCATGCCCTTTGCCAGCAGATCATGAACAATTCGATAATCGGATGCGGCTTCAGTTGGCATCGTGACCATAATACGAACGTCGCGTTCTTCTGAAGACGGCCCGAGGAGACGCTCTGTGTGCTCTGACAACAGCTTTCCCCCACCGAGAATATCGACCGTTTTAACAGCCCCACTAAATTGGTTTGAGGGCGCCTTGCCCAGAAGGTGTTCCAGAACACGAACAACGGCATTGATAGACGCCAGAACGCAGGCCTCGGATCGACCAAGAGAAGACAGACCGAGCGCGCTCAGACGTTGCTGAAGGGAACGAATGTCGTGCCGGCGCAAGACCAGATAGTGCAGCAGGTTTTCAGCGCTGATCTGATACGCAGGATCAATATCGCATAATTCTGATTCATGTCGCTTTACTTCTGCGAGCATTTCTTCTCGCAGTTGTAGGAGTTCACGAAGCACATTGTCCATGTCTTCAAATTCTGCGGGGGTATCGGCCTTCGGGGGGCTCCGTTCCATGCTTGCTGCACCTCTTAAATCCCAATATATGCCTGAAAGAGCCAACGTAGAGCCGGCCCTGACTTCTCAACCATTGTTAATTGATGATTTAATGTGCGACAGTTCCATTGCACTTTCATGACGGCGGCGTTTCCCGCAACAATGCCTCCTCCTGGCGGCATTCCAATCGCGCATGACTTGAGTACCTATAACCCTGAAATAATGTACTCGCAGCCTGTCGGACCTAAGCGATGGTCACGAGCAAGGTGGGAAAGCGCGGTTATTCCGGGTCATTGATTGTCCTGTTTCGGAAATGGCACAACATTGTTGATATCGCCGGTGGGCGGCTGAGGTTCGTCTTTCATTATGACGAAAATTCCGCCGCCAATGATGGCGATGGCCACGATGATCCTGAGAATCAGTGATTTGGACATCCGGTCCTCCTCCCGTTTTTAACGAGTGTCTACCTGTAATCCTGTGGACGGATACTGCATTTGCAACCTTTACCTGGGCAATCGGAGCTACCCCTTAAGGAATCCGACCAAAGTCCCTTCGACAGAGTCCTGCTCCTGGCTGATACTGAATCAAAAGAATGACAAGACGTTCAGGAGGTTAATGTCATGACCGAGGTTAGCGATGCGTTGGTAACGCATTATTCGGAAAACGGGATCACCACGCTCACGCTGAATCAGCCGGAGCGCCGCAACAGCCTGTCCATGGCCATGCTGGAGGCCTTGTCGGAGGAGCTTGAGCGAGTGGCGGAGGATGCGGAAACGCGGGTCGTGGTTCTGGCGGCGCGCGGTAATGTGTTCTGTGCCGGGCACGATCTGAAGGAAATCCGGGACCAGTTCGACAGTCATGACTTCCAGCTCGGTCTGTTCAACCTGTGCAGCAAGGTGATGCAGCAGATTGTGAATCTGCCCAAGCCGGTGATTGCCCGGGTAGCGGGGGTGGCGACGGCGGCCGGGTGCCAGCTGGTGGCGTCCTGTGATCTGGCGGTTGCCGCGGATTCCGCACGCTTTGCCACGCCCGGTGCGAACATCGGGTTGTTCTGTTCCACCCCGATGGTGGCGCTGTCACGGAATGTCCCCCGCAAGCATGCGATGGAAATGCTGCTGACCGGGGAGCTGGTCAGTGCGCCGAAGGCGGAGCAGATTGGGCTGGTCAACCGCGTGGTGGACGAGCAGGTTCTGGATGAAACCGTCTATCAGGTGGCGCGCACCATTGCGGAGAAATCCGGCCACACCCTGAGGATTGGCAAGGGCGCGTTCTACCGCCAACTGGAAATGCCACTGGCGGAGGCCTACGAGTACACGTCAACGGTCATGGCGGAAAATATTCGGGCCAACGACGCCCGGGAAGGCATCTGTGCGTTTCTGGAAAAGCGCAAGCCCGAGTGGAAGGACAGCTAGTCTTTCGTCGGGCACTTGTCGCCATCCAGAACCAGTCGGTCGCCCACCTCGACACCGTTGGCGAGGTAGAATCCGGCATTCATCTCCACGGCGGACCAATAAGGGACGCCCGCCGGGTAGATGGGGCAGTTCGTCCCCTGTGAGGCGGAGCAGGGCACCATGGCGCGGATGTTGCGAATGGTGCCTTCCCGGTCCAGAAAAGCGATATCCAGGGGGATCAGGGTGCGGTACATCCAGAAACCGTTCTTCGGTTCCCTTGCTTCCTCATACTGGAAGAGCATGCCGTGGCTTGCCGGCAGTTCTGTCCTCCCCATGAGCCCTGCCTGTCTCTGTTCCGACGTGCTGGCCACTTCCAGGGTCACCTGAACAGGGTCTGAATCGCTCACGAAGCACGCATTGGTTACGGGTAGATCAGTCTGGGGCGGGGTGGCACTAACTCCGCATCCGGTAATCAGGACAAACGCCAGTACAAGGCTGGCCGATCGAAAAGCGGCCATCAGGAACGCAGCCGGTAGCCGGTCTTGAAGATCCACCAGACGGCGGTCATGCACAGGGCCAGGAACACCACGGTCATTCCCACGCTGATCCCTACGTGCACATCAGACACCCCGTAAAACGCCCAGCGGAAACCGCTGATCAGGTACACCACGGGGTTGAACAGACTGATGGTCTGCCAGATCTCCGGCAGCATGTCGATGGAGTAGAAGGTGCCGCCGAGGAAAACCAGGGGTGTGACGATCATCATGGGCACAATCTGCAGTTTCTCGAAGCCGTCCGCCCAGATGCCAATGATGAAACCGAACAGGCTGAAGGTGACCGCGGTGAGCACCAGGAACGCCACCATCCAGAACGGGTGCAGCACGGTGTAGTCCACGAATAGCCTGGCCGTGGCAAGGATGATCAGGCCAAGGATCACCGACTTGCTCGCCGCAGCACCAACATAGCCGATGACGACCTCCACGTAGGAGACCGGCGCCGACAGCACCTCATAGATGGTGCCAGAGAATTTGGGCATGTAGATGCTGAAGGAGGCGTTCGAAATGCTCTGCATCAGCAGCGACAGCATCACCAGGCCGGGAATGATGTAGGCACCGTAACTGATGTTGTCGATATCGCCCATGCGTGAGCCGATGGCCGAGCCGAACACCACGAAATACAGGCAGGTGGAAATCACCGGTGAAAGCACGCTTTGCATCACGGTGCGTTTCATCCGGGCCATTTCGAATTTGTAGATTGCGCGGATACCGTAAAGGTTCATTCGATTCTCCGTCAGGTCGGGTTACTCGTGGACGAGGCCGACAAAAATCTCTTCCAGGGAGCTTTCCCGGGTTTGCAGATCCCGGAATTCGATACCGAGGTCGCCCAATGTGCGCAACAGGCGCGCCACCCCGGCCTGTTCCTGCTGGGAGTCAAAGGTGAAAATCAGCTCCCAGCCGTCGTTGGCCAGTTCCACCGGTTCCAGGGTGAGTTCCCGGGGCACCTGGTCGAGCTTGTTCTGGAGCTGAAGGCGGAGCTCCTTCTTGCCGAGCTTGGTCATCAGCCGGGCTTTGTCTTCCACCAGGATGATTTCCCCCTGCCGGATTACCCCGATGCGGTCCGCCATTTCCTCGGCTTCTTCAATGTAGTGAGTGGTCAGGATGATGGTGACGCCGTTCTCCCGCAACTTGCGCACCATTTCCCACATATCCCGCCGGAGTTCCACGTCCACACCCGCTGTCGGCTCATCCAGGAACAGGATCTGCGGTTCGTGGGACAGCGCCTTGGCGATCATCACGCGCCGCTTCATGCCCCCGGACAGGGACATGATCCGGTTGTTGCGCTTGTCCCAGAGTGACAATGCCTTGAGGGTTTTTTCGATGTAGTCCGGATTCGGTGCCTTGCCGAACAGCCCGCGGCTGAAAGAAACCGCATCCCAGACGGTTTCAAAGGAATCGGTGTTCAGTTCCTGGGGCACGAGGCCGATGGTTTCCCGGGCTTTCCGGTAATCCTTGACGATGTCATAGCCGGCCGCCTTTACCTCACCGCTGGTCAGGCTGACGATGCCGCAGATGATGCTGATCAAAGTGGTCTTGCCGGCGCCGTTGGGGCCGAGCAGGGCGAAGATCTCACCGTGTTCGATCTCCAGGTTGATGTCTTTCAACGCCTGGAAACCATCGCCATAGGTTTTGTTCAGGTGCCTGACGGAAATATCCGGTTGCACGGGCGTGTCCTATTTCAGAAGGTGGAACCATAAGTTAGGAGGCGCAGTATTTTCTCACGACTGGCGCCTGTTTAGAAACCTTTGCCTTGGCAGCGGAAATCCCCATAATTCGCCTTTGGCAAAAAAGGGGTGGGTAATGATACGGGTGATTGCGGTTACAGGTTTGATTTTCGGGCTGCTGGCGTTATTGGTGTTTGGCCTCCGTTTCCCGGGCTCTCCGGGGTCTGGCGAGGTTTCAGCTGTTGATCAGCCCCGGTGCGATCTGCTGGAACGGGATTGTCAGTGGGAAGGGGAAGAGGGTACCTGGCTGGTGGAATTGGAGCCGCTCGGCGAAGGGGACCAGGGTACCGAGTTCCGGGTCACCGTCAGTGCGCCTGAGGCTCCCGGGCGCTTCCTCGCGGTATTGCGGGGCGAATCCATGTATATGGGCGAATACCCGGTTCCCCTGAAGCACCAGGGCGGTGATACCTGGACCGCCCGGTTCACCGCGCCGTTCTGTACCACCGGCTCTGAAATGGAATGGCGGATTGACCTTCAGAGCGCGGAAGAGCCGGTGGGCGGTAATCCGATGAAACTCACCTTCCGGGCCCGTTAGGTCAGCAGGTGGGCATGGTCTGCAGGGCGAGCTTGCGGCGGATATAGCGGCCCAGGGCATCCACGCCAATATTGAGCAATGCGGTAATGAGGATGAGTACCATCGCCCGGTCGAACCGGATGTTCTGGATGGCGCTGTCGACATAAAAGCCGAGAGTATAGATGCCGAGGATCCCCAGGATGGCAGTTTCCCGCATGATGATTTCCCAGCGGTAGAACAGGAATGCCAGGAACGGGCGGTATACCCGGGGAATCAGTTCCCAGGTATAGCGGTTGAATCCGGTGGGTGCGTCGGGGCGCAGCCGCAGGGTATTGCTCTGGCGGCCGATCAGGTGCCCGATGATGCCGCCGTTGTGCAGAGCCAGGGCAACTACGGCCGGCAGCATGGACGGGCCCCAGAGCTGGAGCAGGATATAGGCCAGGATGTATTCCGGGGTTGAACGGGCGATGACCAGGAATACGTGGCCGCCGGTCCGGCGCACCGGACCTCCGAAATGGTTGGAGATCAGCGGGAACGCAAGCAGCGCCAGGATACCGGTGGCAACCAGGGCGATCTGTGTCAGCAGGACGGTATTCCAGATCCCGGGCAGCGCCTCGTTCACCATCAGATCATTGAGCCAGGGCACCATCCCGGCCATACCTTCACCACTACGCAGCGGCGCGGGAATGATGTCCTCGGTGAAGAAGCGCTCCACATTACCCCACACGACAGGCAGGCCTTCGCCCAGGAAAAACGGGGCCGCCAGGATGTAGACGGGCAGCAGTTTCGGGCGGACCCAAAGGGGAATGGTAGCGATCAGCACATAAAACAGGATCAGCATGGCTCCGGCATCGGAGTAAAGACCCTGGGAGAACGAAGCCTCCAGGAAGAAACCGAGGGTGGGCAGGCCCACAAAACCGAGGATGGCACTGGAGCGAAGGCCGCATTCCAGCCGGTACGCGGTGTAGGTTCTGAGCTGCTCCCAGCAATCCGGGATGCGGGTATACAGGAACGCAGCAATTATGCCGGTACCCGGCGGCAACAGGCGCCGTGGCTCCGGGTCGGCTTCTTCCAGGATCTCCGAGTAGACCTTGGCAAAAATCCCCGAGTAGGGAATGGCAATGGCGAGCACCCCGGTCAGCGGGTGGAAACCGAAGAACTGGAGGAAAATCAGCGCCCAGAACAGCTCATGGATGGCCCGGATAAATGCGCAGAAGATCCGTACCGGAAGCAGCCGATACACCAGTGCCAGCAGGAAGCCGAAGAAACTGCCCAGTGCCACGCCCACGAATGCAAAGGCAACGGTTCGCAACAGGGCGGTCAGCAGTCCCTCGGAACTGAAGAAATTGGGCGTAATGACGCCCAGGAAAAACTTGCCCAGGTCCCGCCAGGGATTGGAGGCGGTGATCGCGATATCCGCAAACAGCAGCCCTACGACTGCGACGGCAACAAAAATCAGGCTGGCTCTGACCGTGGGATAGGAAAGCATGGATTCAGCCGGTAACCTCAGTACAGGGACATGATGTCGGAGGGCGCCAGGTGGTCACTGGGTTCGTCCAGTTCCACCAGGCCGTCCTGGATGCCGACAATCCGGTTGCAGTACTGCAGTGCCAGTTCCACATCGTGCAGGGCAATGACGCTGGTGGCAAACCGATCCCGAAGCAGTGCCATCACCTGATGG
>Ga0114984_1000835_pt1 | contig 11674 bp, 3 predicted proteins | sample Shrwel1BS1Day1_FD_96987 | JGI IMG/M metagenome (GOLD analysis project Ga0114984, IMG submission 96987) | Subsurface microbial communities from deep shales in Ohio, USA - Utica-3 well 1 S-1-Day1 | ecosystem: Environmental > Aquatic > Deep subsurface > Shale gas/oil reservoir > Produced water/Flow... | reverse complement strand
CCCGCTGGCCCGCTGCGTGGGATGCTGGATGGCACTGGTCAAGGCGCCCGGATCAGCCGCCACCAATGTGAACGCCTCACGGGCCCGCGTGATGCCGGTGTACACGAGTTCGCGCTGCAACATTCCCATACCGTACGGTGGCAGCACCAAGGCCGTGTGCCGGAACTCGGAGCCCTGGCTCTTGTGCACCGTCATCGCGAAAGCTGTCTCCACATGGGCCAATCGACTGACGCCCACCGAGCGAATCTCGGGTCCATCCATGAAGTAAGCGCGCAAGGGGGCGCCACGGGTGACCGGCCGCAGCGCAATGCCGATGTCGCCATTGAATACTCCCAGCGTCGGATCGTTGCGGGTCACCATCACTGGTCGCCCTTCGAACCACTCGCCCGATGGCTTGACCCAACCGGCGCAGGCCAGGGCCTGCTGCACTACTCGGTTCAAGCCCGTGACGCCCCAATCGCCTTCTCGCACCGCGCACAACAGGCGAAACCGATCGAACGCCGTCAGCACGCGGCGCACCCACTCCGTGTGGGCGGTCTCGTCGCCAAAGTCGGGGCGCGTGGCCATCGCCTGCAGGTATTCCGCATAGCCTCCTTCTGCGTGTGCTCGTCCCTGCAGGGCCAGTTGCACAGCCACCTCAGGCCCTGACGCCGCCAAGCTGACGACCGCACCCGTCTTGTCTTGCGACAGGATGCTCAGGCTGGCACGCACGTCTCCCTGGTTCACCGCCAGGGCCAGCTTGCCAATGGGGCCGCCAAAGCGCCGGCTCTCGCGCAGCATCACGGTTTGTTGCGCCAGCAGCGGAGCGGCACCACTGTGGTCCTGGTAAATCAGGTCCAGATGCTGGCCGGCGACCGCGCGCGCGTACCGCAGGGTCTCCGGTTCGTAGCATCCCCGCTCCGCGTCACGGCACAGGTCACCCAGCACCGCACCCGCTTCGACCGAGGCCAGTTGGTCCTTGTCACCCAGAAAGATCACCCTTGCAGTCGGTGGCAAGGCATCCAACAAGGCCGCCATCATCTCCAAATGGATCATGGACGCTTCGTCCACGATCAGCACGTCCACATCCAAGGGATGGCTGGCGTTGTGACGGAACTGCCGCGTGTCCGGCCGGGCACCCAACAAGGCGTGCAAGGTACGGGCCGCGCCGACCCGCTGGGTCAACTCGCTCAGGTTGATCCGATCCCCCAAAGCGTCTTGCAACTGCGCCAACGAAGCGTCAATCGATTGCTTCAGGCGGGCCGCAGCCTTGCCGGTCGGGGCTGCCAGGGCCACCCGCAAGCCTTGGGCATCGGCATCGACGGCGAACAACAGGGCCAGCAGGCGTGCAGCCGTGTAGGTTTTGCCCGTTCCGGGCCCACCAGTGATGACCGACAGACGTGCGCGCAAGGCCACTGCACAGGCAAGCTTTTGCCAATCGGTTACGCAGGCGTCCCCGCGGTGCGCATCTTTGGCCTCTTGACGCGCAGCTGTGGGAAACAACTGATCCAACCAGGTGCGTGTGACCAACTCATCCACCGGCACACGGTCTGACACCCGCTGGCGCAGTTGCCTAGCCACGCGGCACTCGTAATCCCAATAGCGCCGCAGGTACAGCACGGGAGCGGCTTCCTTGCCCCCCAGCACAAGCGGCTGCCCGTTGTCGTCATCAAGGCGTGCATCTCGCACCACACGGCTGGCGCGCAGCGCGGCCACCCACTCCACCATGGTGGTCGGCAACGTTGACCACAGGGCGTGCACAGCAGCCTGGGCCTCGGGCGGTCCAGCCAGCAAAGCCAGCGGAGGGGCCACCACATGCGCCAGGGGCAAGCAGGTGTGTCCACGCCCCTCCATCTGTGACAGCACCGCGGCGGCCACCAACAAGGGTGGGCTGGCATCGGGGTCACGCTCTGAGAGGAAGGCTGCCAGCGCGGCATCCAGGCGGCGCAGCCAGCCAGCTTCAGCCCACCGGTCCAGGGTTTGGCAGATTGGGTTCATGCCGCATGCTCCTCGTCGGCCAGGAGGCTGTCCAACGCATCCAGCAAGGGCCACACCGGTGGCATGACATAGGCGCCACGCTCCGGCCCATCAATGCCGCGCAGGAACAGGTACACCGCGCCGCCCAGATGCTCGGTGGTCTCGGAGGCATCGCCCAGACACACACGCAGCAAGCGGTGCAAGGCCAGCAGGTAGATCGCCGACTGGACATCGTAACGATGCTCCGCCATGGCCTCTTCCAAACGCTCATGGGTGTACGCGCCCCCCTGCTCGCCCAGATGGTTCGACTTGTAGTCCAGCACCCAGTAGCGTCCCTCGTGCTCGAACACCAGGTCGGCAAAGCCCATCAGCATGCCGTGCAGCTCGCGCACAGGCAGCGTGGGACGGTCGCGCCCACTGAGCAAGTGCAGGCGACACAGCGCATCGATGGTATGAGCCTGCAAACGCCCGGCCGGCAACCAGAACTCCATTTCTGGCAGCAGGTGTTGCAAGCTTTGCAAGCTGGCGCCCACACCGGGCAATGGCAGGGTCACCACTGCCTCCAGCCACTGGGTCACCTCGCCAGCCTGCTCAAGCCGACCCGCGCGCTCACACTGGCGACGCAACCGCTCGGTCACATCTGGGCGACTCACTGCAAAGCTTTCCGCCGCCAACCATTCCAGCTGATCGTGCAAGAAATTGCCCGCCACGGCGCCTTTGGTGAACCGATGCCAGGCAGGCGGCTGTGAGAACGCTTCTGCCTGCGTTGATACGGTCTGCGCTCCGTGCTCGTGCGCCAACGTCACATCACCCTCCATGGGCAAAACAGGAACGCCGCCCGGCTCACCGGGCACACCATCATCTGGTGCCTGTTGTGACACCGGCCACTCGTCATCGGCAGGCCTCAACGGTGACGTCACCACACTGCCCAGAGACCGCACCAGCGCGGAGAAACTGCCAATCGTCCAGCGTTTGTCAAAACGCGCCGCGTACACCGGCGCCTCGATCAACGCCGTCACGGCTTCATCACGGGTCAATCGGGTGCGCTCAATTTGGGATGGCAATGCCAGCAAGGCCATGTCCACGTCTCGCGCAGCCAAGCGTTGCAGTCGCTCCAGCACGCCTTCGGGCTCGCATGGCTCGGCCCCCACCAACAAGTACCCTGAGGCACTGAGGTGGTTGCTGCAGCGCTGACTGCGCGCGTCGCCCACGGCCGGCAAGCCCATCCACACGGTATGTCGCGCTCGCGTCAGGGCCACATAGAACAGACGCAGGTCCTCACGCAACCGATCTCGATCGGCCGCTTCCTTGACCGCAGGGTCTGACAGGTTGAGCACCAAACGACGCTGCCCGTCCTCGTCCAACAGGTGAACGAACGGCGTGCGGGCCGGGTCCACCTTTCGATGGGAAGCAGCAAACGGCAGGCACACCACCGGGTACTCCAGCCCCTTGCTCTTGTGCACGGTCACCACCTTGACCAGATCGGCGTCGCTCTCCAGGCGGACGATCTGCTCCTCGCTACCGCTCCGTCCCTCATCAATCTGCATGCCCAGCCAACGCACCAGAGCCTGCTCGCCATCCAGTTGCGTGCTGGCGTTCTGAAGCAGCTCGGCCAGATGCAGGAAATTGGTCAAACGCCGCTCGCCCCCCGCCTCCGCCAGCCACCGCGCCGGCAGCGCCAGGCGGTGCAAGGTCTGGCGCAGCATGGTCAGCACGCCCTGGTTCTGCCACACCCCATGCAGTTCGCGCAGTGATTCGCTGCGATCGTCAAAGGCTTCGTCGTTGGCCGCCAAATACGCCAACTCATCCAGGCTCAGGTCCACCATGCGGGTGGCCAACGCGGCACGCGCCAGACGAACATCCAATGGCGATGCGACAGCACGCAACCAGTGCAACAGGTCGCGCGCCTCTTCGCTGGCGAACACCGAGTCCTTGTCTGACAGGTACACCGACGCCACATCGCGATGGCGCAACTCCCGGCGAATGGCCTCCGCCTCCTTGCCATCGCGCACCAAGACCGCCACGTCGGCGGGGCGCAGGCGCTGGAAGCCCTGGTCTTTTCGCATGAACCCCACTGCGGGGTCGTTCAACCAGCCCACGATCTGCTCGGCGCAACAGGCCGCGAATGGCCGCAGTGCGTCCTTGGCTGAACGCACACCATCCAGCGCATGCACCACCTGAATCGCAGGCAAAGGTCCGGAAGCACCCACCAGCGCCTCGCTTCGCCCCTTGGCCTTCACGGGCACGAAGGGCAACACGCTCTCCGCCTCTCCTGGCTCGCCAAACAGAAAGGCGCCTGGTCCGTCTCGCTCTTCGGCCTGTTCAAACCAAGCATTCACTGCGGACACCAAGGCCTGGGTCGAACGGTAGTTCGTGTCCAACACGTAATGGCGCCCGACAGTCGCACGACGTGCTGCCATGTAGCTGTGAATGTCCGCCCCACGAAAACCGTAGATGGACTGCTTGGGGTCCCCAATCAAGAGCAAGGCACTGTGCCGCGCATGGTCGGCCGTGCGGTAAATCTGATCAAAGATCCGGTATTGCAACGGCGAGGTGTCCTGGAACTCGTCGAGCATGGCCACGGGATACTGATCCAGCACGCGCTGGCGCAGCGTCTCGCCGTGAGGGCCCGACAAGGCTGCATCCAGCCGGTGCAACATGTCTGCAAAACCAAATGTGCCGGCTTGCTTCTTCAAGTAGGCCAGGCGCTGTCCCACCCTCGCCGCTGCGTGCAACCTGACCGGTGTGCGCACCTCGGGAAGATCAGACAGATCACGCAGCAACTGCTCAAAGGCTTCAAAATGATCCGGCATGTTGACGCCGCCAGCAGAAGGCTTGCGAGCCTCCAGCAAGCCGTCCGGACTCAAACGATGACATGCTGCGGGCGTGAGTCCATGCTCCTCCAGTTCCGCGTCAGCGGCCCAGGCTGCCAGTTTGCCCAGCCACCCTTGATAGTTGCCCGGTGCCAGCTTTCTGCGATCCCAATCGCACTCCTTGGGCTCAGTCTGAGCATCCAGCCACTCGCGCATGGCCTGCGCCCGCTGCGCCCACCCAGCCTTGAGCGTGTTCAGCCGATCGCGGCGGTGCCGCTGGCTCTCGCGCAAGCACTCCGCCAAGCTGCCGCGCCCTGCTCCCGCTGGCAACAGCTGCTCATGCAGCCGGCCCACGTCGCGGATCAAGGCCGGCACATCCTTCCAAACATCCAGAACCACTGAGAGCTCGTCGCCACTGAGGCCATAGCACTGCTGGCGCCAATAGTCCTGTGCCGCCTCGGTCAACAAGGCATCGGCATCGGGCTCCAGCGTTTCATCGAAGAGGCAGCCACTGTCAAACGCATGCTCACGCAGCATGCGCTGGCACCATGCATCGATCGTATGCACCGAGGCCTCGTCCATCCCCTCGGCGGCCATGGACAAACGCCATGCCGCCTGACGGCGCGCTTGCTCATCCGGGTATCCCGCCAGCAGATCCCTCAGCATCGGATCAATCTCGTCGGAAGGCAACTCACCCCGAAAGCAAGCGGCCGCTTCCACCAATCGTGCCCGGATTCGGTCCGACAACTCACGGGTCGCTGCCCGCGTGAAGGTCATCACCAGGATGTCTGCGGGCAACAGTGGCCGATGAAAGCCATTGTCTTCGCCGCCGTGCCCCAGAACCAAACGCAGGTACAGCGCCGCAATCGTCCACGTCTTGCCCGTGCCCGCACTGGCTTCAATCAGGCGACTGCCCCAGAGCGGAAAAGTCAAAGCGTTCAGCGGTTGACTCATGCGGCGCCCCCCACACTCCCCGGTGCCGCGGGAGCATCGTCGCTGATGGCCCCGTCCATCACAGGCTCGTGCATCACCACCGTCACGTGGTTCGCAGCCCATGCCTGCATGCGCCCCCACACCTCGTCTGCCAGCGACTCGAAGCGGCCGTCAGCGTTCAAGGCATCAAAGTCCGGATACAACCGAGACCAGCAGGGGTCATCGGCCTCGGCATCCCGCATGAAACCTCCCTCGTACACAGACTCGGGCTCTTCCTCCGCAACCTTCGCCAAGGCCGTACGCATGGGCAGCGGCAACGGCGCGTCCAAGCCCGCCCGCCAGACCCTCAGCAAGGTCCGCATGTCGTCTTGGGCAACCAACGGCTCCATGGGCGAGCAGCACACGGTTGCATCGCTACCGACCACTACCCCCTGCAACAACACCCCTTCAGAGGCCGCGACGACGCTTCGCACCCAAGCCAGTCGCAGCTTGTCCAGCCTGGGCTTGGCAGGCTCCTTCTTGGTCGGCTTGCTCTTGGCCAGCTTCCCGGGGGCCAAGTCCAGCCAGGTGGGCAAGGCATCAACCTCATCGGAGACACGCAAGTGGTCCAACCAGTCTTGCAGCACCACACCGTCCTGCTCAATCCTCACCGCACGTCTCGCTGCCGGATGAGGATAGCGTGCCACCTCCTGCTGCCAAGCGATCAGCATGGGCAACAAGGTGCGCTCCAGGGCTTGCTGCGTCCAGACACCCAGCGCACCCATAGGCAGGCGTCCTGAGCGGCGCAAACGACCCAGGCGAGCCCTGACCTGCTCATGCAGCGCAGCCGAACGTGCCTCGCTGTCATCGGCCTGCCCCTCATGTGTGGCCAACCATGCGTCCAGGTCGGCCAGCACCTCGTCTGTCAACGTGTCCACCGTCTGGTGTTCTTCCAATGCATTCAGACCGAAAGACTCCTCGTCCTCCGGCTCCGTGTCCATGTCCTGGAACACCACGTTCAGCCGTTGACGGAAAAACACCTGCGCGGGATTGCGCAAAAACTGCGCGAGTTGGGCCATGGTCAGCGGCACATGGGGATCGGGCTCATACGGTGGCAATGGCGGGGCCAACGCAGAGGCACCCTCACCCATCACGCCTTCGGGCATCTCACGATGCGCCGCGTGCCACTCTCGCGCATGCGTGAACAAGCGTGAGCCCTGTTCAAAATACCGGCGACTGAAAGGCTGCAAAGGGTGCTCGGTGGTGCGCGGCCCCAACACATCTCCTGCCCAGCCTGCCGTCAGGTAATCACGCAACTGCGACACCAGCACCGAAGGTGGTTGCGCCGTGTTGTCACGGACACTGCGCCCCGTCCAACTCACATACAACTGGCGACGCGCTGACAGCAAGGCCTCCAGCATCAACTGCCTGTCATCGTCCCGGCGTGAACGGTCTCCCGGCCGGTTGGTGCCGGGTTGCAACATCAAATCAAAGTCTGTTCGCACCGCGCGGCGAGGATAGTCACCGTCATTCATGCCCAACAGGCATACCACCTCGAAGGGGATGGCCCGCATCGGCATCAAGGTACAGAACGTGACGCCCCCGGCCTTGAAGCGCTTGTTCACCGTCGGCTCATTCAAGGCCGACAACCACGCCTCCCGAGCCACATGCAAGTCCACGGGCTCGTCAAAACCGGCGAGCTCACACGCATCCAACCAAGCACGCAAAGCATCATCCAAAGCGGTCAGGATCAAACGATCCTGATCGTCCTGCGCCTGAACCATCTCCGATAACAAGGCACGTCCGCGATCAGCCCATCCCAAGGGAGTGGCAGGCTCGCTCAACACCTCGCACCAATGGGTCAGGCGGGCCAGCAAGCTGGCCAAGGCTCCGGCCAGCTCAGCCTCCAGGCCACCAACCTCAGCATAGGCTTCAATGCCATCAAACTCGCCGTGCCCGGCCGCATAGCCCAGCAGCATGCGACGCAACCCGAACCAGCCTGTATTCTGCTCACCGCAGCTGGCCAGGCCCAGCTTGTCCCGATGGGCCTCATCGAGGCCCCAGCGAATCCCAGCCCCCGTCATCCACTGCGTCAGGCGCGGCATGGCCTCTGCACTGATGCCAAAACGCCCGGCCACAGCCGGCACATCCAATAGGTCCCGCAACTCGCTGAACCGGCAGCGCTGATGCGGCAAGCGCAACAGCCACTCCAGCGCGGTCACCAGGGGACTGCTGGCACGGGCACTCAAGTCTGCAATGTCAAACGGGATGAACCGCGCGTCATGCCGGCCGTACTGACCGAAAACCGCCCGGATGGCCGGCGCAACCTGGTCAACGTCTGGCACCATGACCACCACATCGCGCGGCTGTACTGGCGAGTCGGTGCCTGCTGTGTCTGCAAACAGCTGCAAAAGCTGATCGTGCAGCACCTCCACCTCGCGCATGATGCTGTGCGCCACATGGAACACGATTGACCGGTCTGTGCCCAGGACCTCACGTTTGGGATGTTCCTGCAAGGGCACCAGATCACGGATGCACCGCTGCACCTGCACCAGCAGAGACGCATCGTGCGCATCGCCCTCCTCGAACAGGTCCACGCGGGGCACCGTGAAGCGAGCCTGTGCCTGCTGCACATCATCGAATTCATCGAGCTGACGAACGAAGTCACGACTTTGCCGGCCCCAAGCAGCCAAAAGCGGATGCGCATGAGCATGCATTTGATCGAGCGACAACTGCGACAGATCGACATCCCCACGGAATGCATGACGCCGGCGCGAAATCCCTCGCAGCAACTCACGGCCGTCCATGATGTCCGCCCAGTGAAAGCGACATGGATTGGGGATCGCCATCAACACCTGGCTGTGTTCACTCAGTGTGGTCAACAGCTGCAACGTCGGCAGTGGCACGCTGGTCATGCCGAACACCACCACACGCCGCGCCACCGGCCGGGCCAGCGCCGCCCCATTCTCCAGCGCATGCAAGACCCGCTGGTGTACCCTCGGGCGGATGCTCCCCAGCTCGACGGGCCCCAAGCTGCTCAACAAGGCACGCCACAACATCGGCTGCCAACGCTGTTCCGCCGGAACCAACTGAGGTGGACGCCCCGGGCAGGCCAACTCATCACGCCCCTCCGCCCAAGCTTCCAGCCAGTCAGCCCGGTACACCTGATACTGATCGAACAGGTCCGCCAAGCGGCTGGCCAATTGGTACAGTCGGTCGGGCTCATCCCCCTGCAAGAAACCAGCCACAGGCTCGAAACCTGGCTCATTCATCCACTGGGGCAAGAGTTGCATCAAACGCCAAGTCAATGGCGCCTTGTCGGTGGCGCACTGGCTGGGCACCTGCTCCCGCCCCAATACCTGCCGATAGGTCCGCCACATGAATCGGGCAGGTAACTCCACGCGCATGGCTGCACACACACCACCATCGCGCGCCAGGGTCATCTTCAACCACTCGGCCATGCCGGCGCTTTGCACGAGGATGACCTCCTCCTCCAATGGCGCCAGAGGCCGCTGGCGCAGCCACATCAAGACAGCCTCCGCCAACGCCTCGGAGCGGTTTCCGTGCAGAGCGAGCAGGCCTGTCTGGATATCAGTTTGCATGGGCGGATGCATGTTCAAGTCGTGCTCATCATCTCCGATTCCTGGCTCATGGCGTGAGCCGGAATCGAGGCGACATCAGGCAGCGGACATTGTCTCCGATGCGCCACACCGCAGCACCGGCAGTGCTGGGGACGAACACCTGAGCCTGAGGCGCGAGCCGCGCCCGTACACCATTTGTGCGTCACAAAGCAAAACGCCGACAAGCACAAGACTTGTCGGCGTTCACTTGTTAGGTGGGGTGGCTAATGGGACTCGAACCCACGACAACCAGAATCACAATCTGGGACTCTACCAACTGAGCTATAGCCACCGCAGAACAGAATTAGAGTATAGCGCGATTTCGCACCTTTTTACAAGGCCGACGCAGATTTTTGCGCCGTTGTGGCTTTCTCAACCACCTTCTTGCCTTCGTTCAGGTACTCGACCTTGTACTCGCGCTTCAGCGCACGGTAGTAGGCATCGGCCTCCGCGCGTGCCCAGTAGCCACTGAACTGAGCCTGCATCTCCTTGAGCTCCTCGGGCTTCACCTCCAGCGGCACCACCTTGTTCACCTTCAGCAGGGCCACACCCTCGTCACCCAAGCTGACAACGGTCCAGGCTGGCAGTTGCTTTTCAGGCACACGCAGTGCGGCATCCAACACAGCAGCAGGCTGGGCGAACATTGTTCGGCGTGACATTTGCACCGCGGCGGGCATTGCAACCTTCTCAGGCGACTGTTTGCCCAGCGCCATCTTCTGCTCCGCATCTGCACGCGCTGCTTTCAAGGCCTGGGCCTTGATCCAACGCTCACGCACCTGCGCCTGGGCTTGCTCGAACGGCATCAGCGCAGCGGGACGGTACTTCACGATGCGCGCCGAGACCAGCTTGTTCGTGCCAACCTCGACGGCCTCCGTGTTGTGCCCCTTGGCACGGTTGGTCGCATCAAACAAGGTGTCGAGCAAGCGGCGATTTGCCATCACACCTTGCTCTTGCCCGATGGGCTGCCGCAACACACCATTGGCAACTTGCACCGTCAACTTCAACTCGTCAGCCACAGGCTGCAAGCTGTCCGACTGCTCGTAAACCATGTTGGTGAACTTCTCGGCCGCCTCGGCATACTGGCGCTGCGCGAGTTGCTTGCGCGCATCGTCTTCGATCTCCGCGCGCACAGTTTCAAAAGGCTTGGTTTCGCCACCGCGCACCGCCGTCAGCTGGATGATGTGGAAGCCGAACTCGCTCTCGACGATGCCGCTGAGTTGACCAGGCTTCAAACCATACGCAGCATCTTCGAACGGCTTGACCATGTCACCACGCCCAAAGAAGTCCAGATCACCACCGTTGGCCCCCGATCCAGGATCGTCGGAATTCTTGCGCGCCAGCTCTGCAAACTGAGCGGGGTTCTTTTGCAGCTGCGCCAGCAGTTGCTCCGCTTTGGCCCGTGCGGCCTTTTTCTGCTCAGCAGTCGCACTGGCTTCTGCCTTGATCAGAATGTGGCTCGCACGCCGCTCTTCAGGGGTCGAGTAGCGCTGGATGTTCTCCTTGTAGGAGCGGCGCAGGTCATCTTCCGACACCGAGACACGTGCCTTCAGTGTGTCGAGGTCCAAGACCACGTACTGCACGTCGGCTTGCTCAGGCGTCGTCAGCCAGCCTGCGTTGGCAGGATCCTTGTAGAAGGCCTGCAGTTGCTCTGCCGTTGGCGCCAGTTGGGCCATGTAAGCCTTGGGCTCGAACTTTTGCCACTGCACATCACGCACCTGGAACAGGGCATCCACTGCGGCACGGGTTGATGCCTGTGAGCCATGACTGGATGCCTGAACACCGCCCAGCACCTGCGCCACCGTCAACTCCTGGCGCAGCATGGTTTCAAGCTGCAAAGGCGTCATGCCACGCGCTTCCAGCAGGGCCTTGTTCACGGTGCCATCAGGGTTGCGCAGTGCAGCAAACTGAGGATCGTTCGCAAAGATGCGCATGATGCGACCTGCAGGCACTGCCAGATGCTGGTCATTGGCAGCCATCAGAAGCACATACTCGCGAATCAGCGCGTCCAAAGACTGCTGCTTGACCTCAGGGCGGTCAAACAGGCTCATGTCGAGATCGGGCCGCTGGGAACGTTGGCGCTCCACGAAGTTGCGGTGCGCGTTGTCCCACTCCTGCTGGGAGACCTTCTGCTTGCCCACCTTTGCAACAGTGCCAGCGTTGTCGGTGAACTGAGAATAGCCTTCCATGCCCACCAGCACGAAAGATGGCAGGATCAACAGAACCAGAATCAGCTGGAGGATGCGGGTGTTTCTGCGAACGAAATCAAACATGGCTGATGACCAGGTGTAGGCTGGCCTGCGGTAGCTTGGGAATCGGTGACACGCAATCAAAAACGTGGCCCAGATAACACAAAGGCGAACCATGGTTCGCCTT
>Ga0114984_1000833_pt1 | contig 11682 bp, 11 predicted proteins | sample Shrwel1BS1Day1_FD_96987 | JGI IMG/M metagenome (GOLD analysis project Ga0114984, IMG submission 96987) | Subsurface microbial communities from deep shales in Ohio, USA - Utica-3 well 1 S-1-Day1 | ecosystem: Environmental > Aquatic > Deep subsurface > Shale gas/oil reservoir > Produced water/Flow... | reverse complement strand
GCACTATGGCCTGGAACGAACCGGGTGGAAACCGTAACGACAATGATCCCTGGGGGACCGGAGGTGGTCGTCGTGGCAATGATCAGGGGCCGCCAGACCTCGACGAGGCGCTGAGAAAGGGCCTGGACAGACTGAACAGGATGCTCGGAGGCAAGGGCGGCAAGTCCGGGGGTGGCGACAGCGGCTCCGGAGGCAGCGCCGGTGGTTTCGGTGCGATATTGGCCCTGGCAGGCATACTGGTTGTCGGTTACATCGTCTTCCAGTCTTTCTACACAGTCGATGAGCAGGAGCGGGCAGTCGTTCTCCGCTTCGGTGAATATTCCCGTACCGAAGATCCGGGTCTGCGTTTCAAGGTGCCCCTGATTGATGATGTACGCAAGGTTCTGGTAACCAACGTACGTAGTGCCGAGTCCGCGGGCCAGATGCTCACCCAGGACGAAAACCTGGTCACCGTTGACCTGCAGGTGCAGTACCAGGTCAGTAACGCCCGGGATTACGTGCTGAACGTACGCGATTCCAACCAGGCCCTTGCATTTGCCACCGACAGTGCGTTGCGTCATGAAGTGGGTAGCGCCACCCTGGATGACGTGCTCACCGAGGGGCGTGCCGAGCTGGCCATCAACGTGGAACAGCGCCTGCAGGCATTCCTGCAGGAATATGGCGCCGGTCTGCGGGTTGTCCGGGTCAACGTCGAAAGTACCCAGCCGCCTGCGCCGGTCCAGGATGCCTTCCGGGAAGTACAGCGTGCCCGGGAAGATGAGCAACGTTCGATCGAGGAAGCCGAGACCTACCGGAACAAGATTGTTCCCGAGGCCCGCGGTCAGGCGCAGCGCCTGATCGAGGAAGCGAACGCCTACAAGTCACGGGTCGTCGAGACCGCGCGTGGTGAAACCGCCCGGTACCTGGACCTGCTGGCGGTCTATGCCGATGCGCCCCGGGTGACTCGTGAACGTATGTACATCCAGGCGCTGGAGAACGTGATGTCCAATACCAGCAAGGTGTTTGTGGACACCAAGTCCTCCAATAACATGATGTACCTGCCGCTGGATCAGATGATCAGGCGCAATACGGTGACCGGTGGTCGTGACGGCTCCGGCGATACCGCTGCCATGAGCGGTCAGGTGGATATCCAGTCACTGACCGATGAAGTGCTGCGCGAGCTGCGCACTCGTCAGACTACCAATTCCAGAACGGGGAGATAATCAATGGGTCCGAAGAGTATTATCGGCCTTGCCGGTGCCTTGATCGTTGTTCTGTTGGTGTCGGCCAGTGTCTACATCATTCCGGAAACCCACCGGGGCGTGTTGCTGCGCTTTGGTGAACTGATAGAAACCAACATTCCGGCGGGCATTCACTTCAAGGTGCCGGTGGTAGATCAGGTGCGGCAGTTTGACGTACGGGTGCTGACCATGGACCTGCCGGCGCGCCAGTATCTGACGGTCGAGAAGAAACCGCTGGATGTGGATTCATACATTGCATGGCAGATCGGTGATGTGGATACTTTCTACCGCTCAACCGGCGGCAACGAGTTCCGCGCCCAGTCCCTGCTGTCGTCCCGGGTGGACAACGGCCTGCGCAACGAGTTCGGCGTCCGTACCATGCACGAGGTGGTTTCCGGTCAGCGGGATGAGTTGATGCGCGCCCTGCGGGACCAGGTGAATGAGACATCCGTTGCCGAGTTCGGGATCCGGGTGCTGGACATCCGGGTCAAGGCCATCGAACTGCCAAAACAGGTCAGTGAGAACGTTTACCGCCGTATGGCGACCGAGCGTGAAAAACTGGCCCAGGAATTCCGTTCCCGCGGTCGTGAGGCAGCGGAAGGTATACGGGCCGACGCTGATCGACAGCAAACCGTGATTTTGGCGGAGGCTTTCGCCAAGTCCGAGCAGTTGCGAGGCGAGGGTGATGGCCAGGCAGCGCGTATCTACGCCGATGCCTACAGCCAGAACGAGGAGTTCTACAGCTTCTATCGCAGCATCACGGCGTATCAGAATGCGTTTTCCAGCAAGAATGACATCATGGTCATCGATTCGGACAGCAACTTCCTCAGGTTCCTGAAGGATCCTATGGGCGCCACCAACTGATCCGGGTTTCAAGCAGGAAACCGGAATGCCTTCGTATTCCGGTTTTTTTGTGCCCGACAACCGTGTAAAATTCGCCCGGTTTTGTATCGGGTTTTTCTGACCCACGACTTCGCCGCAAATCCTGAGTGCTCCCCTCAGTCATCTGGCTGTTGCGGGAATAACAGACAACGGAATCTCATGACAGTATCTGATCGCTGGTTACTGCCGGACGGGGTAGAGGACATTCTGCCGCCGCTGGCCGGGCGGATCGAATCCCTGCGCCGGGACGTAATGGATACCTGCCAACGCTGGGGTTACCAGCTGGTCATCCCGCCCCTCATCGAATACCTGGAATCCCTGTTTACCGGTACCGGGCATGACCTGGAGCTGCAGACCTTCAAACTGACCGATCAGCTCACCGGTCGGATGATGGGGGTTCGTGCCGATATGACTCCCCAGGCTGCCCGCATGGATGCCCACACCCTGGGCCAGGAAGGTATTACCCGTCTGTGCTATGCCGGACATGTGCTGCATACCCGCCCGCGCCACATGCTTACCGGGCGCACGCCGATCCAGGCCGGTTGCGAGCTGTTTGGCAGTACTTCCGAATCGGCCGACATGGAAGTGATCAGCCTGATGCTGGAAACCCTCCGGATTGCCGGGTTGCCTCGTATTCACCTGGACCTGGCACATGTGGCGATTTACGAGAGTCTGATCGGTGAGGCGGATTTCGATCGGGACACCGAAGAAACCATCTTTGATGCCATGGCCCGGAAATCGGTACCGGAACTTGATGAACTCCTGGGTGACTGCCCGGAAGGATCCGCCGGCAGCCGGCTCCGGAAGCTGGCGCGGGTGAGCGGTGGCCCGGAGGCGTTGGCCGAAGCGCGTAAGATCCTCAGCGGCGCGTCCGGGTCACTGGATGCCGCCCTCGACAAGCTGGACCGTGTGGCGAACATGCTGACCCGGGACTTCCCGGAAGTGAGCTTCGGTTTCGATTTCTGTGAGCTCCGGGGCTACAACTACCACACTGGCCTGGTGTTTGCGGCCTATGTGCCCGGCCACGGGGATTCCGTTGCAAAGGGCGGCCGTTACGATGCCATTGGCAGCGACTTTGGTCGTCCCCGCCCTGCCACCGGCTTCAGTCTCGATATCCGGGCACTGGTGTCCCTGGGCGAACGGGCAGCGCACAAGAGCGGCGCGGTTTGGGCGCCGGCAGACCCGGAACCGGCTCTGGAAGGGGCGGTTTCGGATCTGAGAAAAACGGAAACGGTTATCCGGGCTTTGCCGGAGGATGAGGGCTGTAACCCTGCCACCCGCGGGTGTGACCGGCAATTGGTGAAGAAGGACGGCGTATGGGTCGTCGAATCGCTCGACTGAATTGAGAGAGAATCATGGGTAAGAACGTAGTTGTGCTGGGCACCCAATGGGGTGACGAAGGCAAGGGCAAGATTGTTGACCTGCTGACCGACAAGGTCGCTGCCGTGGTTCGTTTCCAGGGTGGCCATAACGCCGGCCATACATTGGTCATTGAGGGCAAGAAAACCGCCCTGCACCTGATTCCCTCCGGTATCCTGCGTCAGGATGTCCAGTGCCTGATCGGCAATGGTGTGGTCCTGTCTCCGGAAGCCCTGCTCAAGGAAGTCCGGGAACTGGAAGCCAATGGCGTAGCGGTGCGTGAGCGCCTGAAAATCAGTCTGGCCTGTCCGATCATCCTGCGTACCCACGTCCGCATCGACCAGGCCCGCGAGCGTGCCCGTGGCAACGACAAGATCGGCACCACCGGCCGTGGAATCGGCCCGGCCTACGAGGACAAGGTATCCCGTCGCGGTGTGCGCCTGGGTGACCTGTGCAATCCGGCAGACTTCGAGGAGAAGCTGCGGGAGATCATGAGCTACCACAACTTTGTGCTCACCGAGTACTTCAGGGAAGAGGCGGAGGATATCGACGCAGCCCTTGAGGAACTCAAGCAGATGGGCGAGGAAATCCTGCCCATGGCTGCGGATGTGACCGACCTGCTGCACGACTACCGCAAGCGCGGCGAGAACATCCTGTTCGAAGGCGCCCAGGGCTCGCTTCTGGATATTGACCTGGGGACCTATCCGTACGTGACCTCTTCCAACACCACGGCTGGCGGTACCGCCACCGGTTCCGGTTTCGGCCCGCTGTTCCTGGACTACGTGCTGGGTATTACCAAGGCCTACACTACCCGTGTCGGTTCCGGTCCGTTCCCCACCGAACTGTTTGACGACATGGGCCGGCATCTGGCGGTCAAGGGCAATGAGGTGGGCACCACCACCGGCCGTTCCCGTCGCTGTGGCTGGTTTGATGCGGTGGCCCTGCGCCACGCTATCCAGATCAACAGTGTCTCCGGCATCTGCCTGACCAAGCTGGACGTGCTGGATGGCCTGGAAACCGTGAAGGTGTGTGTAGGTTACAAGACCCCGAAAGGCGAGATCTTCCGTCCGCCCATCGGCTGTGACAGCTACAGGGACATCGAGCCGGTGTACGCGGAGCTGCCGGGCTGGAGTGAGAGTACCGTGGGCCTGACCAGCATCGATCAGCTGCCGGAGAACGCCAGGGCATACATCCGCTTCCTGGAGGAGCAGATCGAAGCGCCCATCGACATCATCTCCACCGGTCCGGACCGGATCGAAACGATCACGCTGCGTCATCCCTTTGGTGAATAGGTGAATAGGTGAATAAGCGAAAAGAGCACTGATCTGAACACAGAGCCCCGCAAATACGCGGGGCTCTGTGTTTCAGGGCCTGGTGGCAATCACCGTGGCACGTTTGGGCCCGGGATAGCCCTCCACGGTTTTCGAAGGATCCTCCGGATCGAGAAAATCCTGCAGTGAGTTGAACCGCATCCAGTCCGTGGATCGCTGCTCCCCGGTGGTGGTTTCGCTGACATCCACTACTTTTGCGTCCCGGAAGCCGGTGCGCTGCAGCCACCGCAACAGGGTGTCGCAGCTGGGCAGGAACCAGACGTTGCGCATCTGGCCATAGCGGTCCTCGGGCATCAGGCTGTAGCCCTCCGGACCGTCCACCACCAGGGTTTCCAACACCAGTTCGCCGCCCCGACGCAGTGTGCTCTTGAGTTCCAGGAGGTGATCCAGAGGCGAGCGCCGATGGTAGAGCACGCCCATGGAGAAAGTGGTGTCGAAGACTTCCAGACTGGCGGGCAGATCCTCCACTCTCACCGGCAACAGGTCGACCGGGACGTCCCCGAGATAATTCTTTACCGCGAGGAACTGGAACAGGAACAGGAGCCCCGGATCTATACCGATGACCCGCCGTGCGCCGGCGCCATACATGCGCCAGCAGTGGTAACCGGAGCCGCAGCCGACGTCCAGGATCTGCCGGCCCCTGAGGTCGGACAGGTAGGGAGCGACCCGGTCCCATTTCCAGTCGGAGCGCCACTCGGTGTCGATGAAGGTGTCGAAAAACCGGAACGGACCCTTACGCCAGGGCATTAGCCCGCGCAAGCCCGCTTCCAGGTTCTGTTGCTCCGCCTCTGTCAGTGCCTGATCGGTTTCGAGGGTAACCGCCGAAGAATTCAGCTGGCCCCGAACGTCGGGGAGCGCGGGCAGGGTTTCAAGCGCCCCTGGCCACCGCACCAGGTCGCCGTGGGGCGCCTCTTCGAATTTGTGAAGGAACTGCTCCCGAAGAGCCTCTGCCCAATCCTGCAGGCCCTGGGCATCGAGTTCGGACAGAACCGGGTTGAAATAGCGTTGCCAGTCGAAAGTTTTCATGGGTAAGCGGTGGTCGTTATTCGCCCTTGATGGCCAGCATGGAGACAAAGTTGAAACACTGATACCACAGCAGCACCTGGTCGAAACCGGCAGTTGACAGGCGTTCGCGGTGCCTGGCGAGTGTCTCCGGAATCAAAACCTGCTCGATGGCCGAGCGCTTCTGGCTGATCTCAAGGTCCGAGTAGCCGTTGGCCCGCTTGAACTCGTGGTGCAGGCGGGTCTGGATATCCTGCTCCTGATCCGATTCGAAACGGATCTTCTCGGAGAGAATCAGCACCCCGCCGGGGCGCGTGGCCGAGGCGATCCTTGCCAGTAGTTCCTTCCGGTGCTCCGGTGGCACGAACTGCAGAGTGAAGTTCAGGGTTGTGACCGAGGCATTGCTCAGCCCGGTGTCCAGGATGTCCTCGCAACGCAGGGTTACCGGCAGGGGCGAGTCGTCGAGGGCGATGTAATGTTCGCAGCGCTCGATCATCGCCGCCGAGTTATCCACTCCGAACAGTTGGCAATCCTGGTGGGCAATGCCGTGGCGCATGGCCAGGGTGGAGGCGCCCAGGGAGCAGCCCAGGTCATAGCAATTGGAGCCGGGCTGGGCGTACTGCCCGGTGATCACTTCGATCATCGGGATAATGGTGGTGTAGCCGGGCACCGAGCGACGAATCATGTCCGGGAAGACCCGGGCCACCGAGGCGTCGAAACGGAAATCCTCCGGTTTGCGCTCCGTGGCAAACAGGCGGTCGGTGGCCTGTTCCGGCGGTTGCGGTGGTGCTTTTGCCTTACTCATCCGCCGCTCCCTGTTGCGGCACAGCGGGCGCGGTCGGAGAGGGGCGGCGGCAGCGGACGCCTCGATTCTTGTAATCCACCAGGATGCCCCGGAAGGAGGGATCCACATCAGCGGCAATCGCCAGGTAACCGTTCTCGCAGACCGCATGCAACTCCGACGCCTTGGGCGACATCCGGAACGGCTCGTCCGGTGTCACGTGGATGGCCTCGAATTGGCCAACCGGCACATGATCCTTGTTATCCGAGTGCTCGATCCGGCCCGACATCTCCAGCGCCAGAATGGTGCCCACGATGGAGACCACGGCGGTGACGATCAGGCTACGGACGGTATAACGGGCTTCACTCTGGCTCATGCCTACCTCGTTGAGAAATGAATGGATTCAGTCAGTACTGGCCGGGGATGCTGATAGCCGGGGCCTGCAGGGCCGCCATCTGTTCCCGGAGGGACAGGATCTGGTCGGACCAGAACCGGGGCTGGGCAAACCAGGGAAAAAAGCGGGGGAAGGCGGGATCGTCCCAGCGTTTTGCCAGCCAGGCACAATGGGAGATCTGCCGGTAGCAGCGCAGGGGCTCGATCAGGTGGCGTTCACGGCGATTGAAGTTCCGGAACATTTCGTAGCCTTCCAGTAGTTCCCCGAGTTGGGCGCCGCGCTCGTGATCTTCGCCGTTCAGCAGCAGCCACATATCCTGGACGGCTGGCCCGGAGCGGCAATCGTCCAGGTCGACAAAGAGCATCTGCTCCTCCCGACAAAGAATGTTACCAGCGTGGCAGTCACCATGCAGACGCAGGGTATCCATCGGGCCGGCATCGTCGATGCGGGCGGCACAGAGGTCCAGAAGCTGTGGTATCAGGCTGTCCCAGGCCGCGCGCAGATCCTCGGGGATCCAGTTGCCGTCAGTCAGTAACCGGTTGTTGGTCTCGATGCCTTCCATCAGGGCAAAGGCGGGCCGGTGATGAAAGGGTTCCCGAGCCCCGATGTTATGAAGTTGCCCGAGCCACTGTCCCAGCCGGAACAGGGTGTCGGTGACGCTGGTATCGGGCGCGTGGCCGCCTCGCTGGGGAAAGACCGCAAACCGGAAACCCCGGTGTTCGCCCAGGGTGTCCCCGCCCGGCATGACCATCGGCGCCACCACCGGGATGCCCGCGTCCTGCAACTCCAGGGTAAAGGTGTGTTCTTCACGGATGGCGGCTTCGCTCCAGCGGCCCGGACGGTAGAACTTGGCAATCACCGGAGCCTCGTCCTCGATGCCGACCTGGTAGACCCGGTTCTCATAGCTGTTCAGGGCAAACAGGCGCCCGCTGACCGGGAAGCCCGCCTCTTCCAGAGCATCCAGGATGGCATCCGGAGTAAGGGCGTCGTAGGGATGGCCGGATACGGCCAGTTGCGGGTCATGGGGCATAGGAGTGTGGTCAAAGGCCTTTGTCGGATTTGGATTTCATGCGCCGCAGATGATACCAGTTCTCGTCCAGTTCCCAGCGGATATGGTCGATCCCCGGGTCGGCAAGGATGATTTCGCCGGCCCGGGCCTGCACCTGCGCCAGTTGTCGTTCCGCCCGTTGCCAGTCCCGGTGGTTGTCCGGAAGGTTCCGCATACTCGGAAAGATCGCCCTGAGGGCCTCTTCCGTAGACACGGAGTGGGAGCGGAGCGAGCCCATGATGGCGGTGTCCCCCTCTACCCGCAGCACCCGGTGCTGGTAGGGGTAGTTGGCGACGGTTTCGTCGGATTTCAGCAGCTGGTTAAGGCTGATGACCTCGAAACTGCGCCATCCCAGCCAGCCCACGAACAGTGCAGCGACAATCATAACGGCAATAAACTGTTTGCGGTCCGACATCCATGGGGCTCCGTTAACATCTTCCTGGCTACAAGTATAACCTTTATGGTGGTTCAGGTAATGTTTACCTGGCATTCGGAGCTATATCGGGAGGCATACCGGGTGACGGAGGATATCCTGGAAACACAGACCGTGGTGATCGGTGCCGGCGTGGTCGGTCTGGCCGTGGCCCGGGCACTGGCGATGGCCGGCCGGGATGTGATCGTTCTGGAATCGGGCAGCCGCTTTGGCGGGGGTATCTCTTCCCGCAACAGCGAAGTAATCCATGCCGGTATCTATTATCCCGAGGGCACCCTCAAGGCCCGTCTGTGCGTGACCGGGCGTCAGAAGCTCTATGAGTACTGCGCCAGCCGCAATGTCGGGCACCGGAAATGCGGCAAATGGATTGTCGCAACCAATACCGGCCAGCAGGCGAAGCTGGCGGGGATCCAGGGCGCTGCGGCACTTAACGGGGTGCCTCTTGAACTGGTAGGCGGCGCGGACGTTCGGGCACGGGTGCCGGATATTCGGGCGGAGGCGGCGCTGTGGTCTCAGGAAACCGGGATCATCGATTGCCATGGCCTGATGCTGTCCCTGCTCGGTGAGCTGGAAGATCACGGCGGGCAGCTGGTGCTGAAGTCCCCGGTGCTCTCGGCGGTGACTGAGCATGGACGCCATCGTCTGACCGTGGGTGGGAGTTCCGCCTGCACGCTGGTTGCCGATGAGGTTGTCAATGCGGCCGGGCTGGGAGCGCCGGGCCTGGCGGCCCACTGGCAAGGGCTACCGGATAGCCAGCGACCGGAGCAATGGTTGGCCCGGGGCGTGTACTTTTCCTACAGTGGCCGGCATCCGTTTGACAGCCTGATCTACCCGGTACCAGAAGCGGGTGGGCTGGGTGTTCACCTCACCCTGGATCTGGCGGGACAGGCCCGTTTCGGCCCGGATGTGGAGTGGATCGAAACCGAGGATTACACCGTAGACCCGCAGCGCGTCCACCGTTTTGCCGAAGGCATCCGGCGGTGGTGGCCCGGACTGGATGGGTCGCGGCTGCAGCCTGCCTATGCCGGCATCCGGCCCAAGCTCAAGGGCCCGGAGGGTGGCTTCTTCGATTTCCGGATCGATGGCCCCGGGGAGCATGGCATTACCGGGCTGGTCAATCTGTTCGGAATCGAGTCTCCCGGGCTGACTTCCTGCCTTGCCATTGCGGAGCTGGTCCGGGACAAGCTGACGTGATAAACAACTTTCATTGATGCTCAGCCGGGCGTCCGGGCCAGTGCCCAGATTTCCACGTCCCGTGCGCCGGCCTGCTTCAGTTTCAGAGCCAGGGCGCGGGCCGTGGCGCCGGTGGTCACGACATCATCCACGATCGCGACCCGCCCGGGTGGCGTACCCCGTACCTCGAAAACATCCCTCAGGTTGGCCAGCCGCCGGGTTCTGGTCAGTTCGCGCTGGGACTGTACCTGTTTTACTCGCCGGACCAGGCCGGCATCAACAGGGATGCCGAGTTGCCGTCCCACCTGTTCGGCGATGTCGGTGGCCTGGTTGAATCCACGTTTTCGACGGCGTTTCGGGTGCATGGGTGCCGGGACAAGCAGGTCAGGCATGCTGGCCGGTTCTCCGGCCAACTGGTCCGCCAGGAACTGGCCGAAGTCTGCCACCAGGGGGCGGGCGAACTTCCGTTGGCCATGGTACTTGTACCGGCCAATCATGCCATCCACGGGAAACTGGTAGCGCCAGGGAATCCTGGCCCGCTCGAACGGTGGTGGTTCCCTGCTGCATTCGCCGCAGCGCAGGTTGTCTGCCGCCCAGGGCAGGGGCAGGCCGCAGGTAATGCAGCTCCAGCGGTTAACCGGCAGATCCGCCCGGCAGGGGGCGCACAGGCCATGGAAAGCATTGGCAGACAGGCAGGCAACGCAGCGTCCTGCTTTTGCGGAGCCGTTAACCTTTAGCTTATTTAAGGTTGACAGCAGATTCAGTCCCTTTATCATCTGTTTCATCCGTAAACCCAGAGACCGGGAAAGGTTAACAGGATTTGAACATGACCGCGAATGAACTGCGTCACGATTGGACGCTCCAGGAAGCCCGCGCACTTTTCGAGCTGCCTTTCAATGACCTGCTGTTCCGCGCCCAGAGCGTGCATCGGCAGCATTTCGATCCGAATGAGGTTCAGGTCAGTACCCTGCTGTCCATCAAGACCGGCGCCTGCCCGGAGGACTGCAAGTATTGCCCCCAGAGCGGTCATTACAACACCGGGCTGGAAAAGGAAAAGCTGCTGGAAATCGAGAAGGTGGTTGCCGAGGCCCGGGCCGCCCGGAAGAAGGGCGCTTCCCGCTTTTGCATGGGGGCCGCATGGCGTAGTCCGACCAAGAAGGACATGCCCTACGTGCTGGACATGATCCGCGAGGTGAAGTCCCTGGGCCTGGAAACCTGTATGACCCTGGGCATGCTGCAGGAAGAGCAGGCGCAAGAGCTGGCGGAGGCCGGCCTGGATTACTACAACCACAACCTCGACACCTCCGAAAAATTCTACAACCACATCATCACTACCCGTACCTACCAGGATCGCCTGGATACCCTGGATAACGTGCGCAAGGCAGGGATGAAGGTATGCTGCGGGGGCATCATGGGTATGGGCGAGGATGAAGACGATCGGGTCGGTCTTCTGGTCCGGCTCGCCAACCTGCCACAGCATCCGGAGAGTGTGCCGGTGAATATGCTGGTGAAGGTGAAGGGCACGCCGCTGGAAAACGTTGAGGACCTGGATCCGTTCGAGTTTATCCGGATCATTGCGGTGGCGCGGATCATGATGCCGGCTTCCCATGTGCGGCTGTCTGCCGGTCGTGAGCAGATGAATGAGCAGATGCAGGCGCTGTGTTTCATGGCGGGGGCGAACTCGATTTTCTACGGCGAGAAGCTGCTGACCACTTCGAATCCGGAGGCGGATGCGGATATGCAGTTGTTCCGTAAGCTGGGGATTCGGGCTGAGCAGCGGGAGCAGTGTGCGACCGGGGAACAGGAGGAAGAGGCGATTGCCGAGGCGGTGGAGTATGAGTCGACCCGGCATATGTTTTATGACGCTACTCGGGAGTCTGCCTGAGTTGGTCTTTTCGCTTGGGCTTCGGTGCAAGTGAAGGTCGGGAGCTTCTTTCCGGGACACGCTACGAGCACCCCTTCGGGGTCCAGCCAGCAATCACAGATTGCTGTCGTTCGGCTGTCGCATGAAGCTTCGCTTCATAAACGCTCGGCCTCACCCATGTGCGCTTGTTTCGGG
>Ga0114984_1000832_pt1 | contig 11694 bp, 7 predicted proteins | sample Shrwel1BS1Day1_FD_96987 | JGI IMG/M metagenome (GOLD analysis project Ga0114984, IMG submission 96987) | Subsurface microbial communities from deep shales in Ohio, USA - Utica-3 well 1 S-1-Day1 | ecosystem: Environmental > Aquatic > Deep subsurface > Shale gas/oil reservoir > Produced water/Flow... | reverse complement strand
TTCCCCAGGGCTGAGGTCGCTCACGGCAACGCCACTGTCGCCTGCGAAGCGCCCGCCCCGGCTATCGCTCCGTAACCTGCCTGAAGCCGTCTAAATCAGGGATCAGGAGCGTCGCATGAATGCCATCAACACAGGTCAGCAAGTCAGCCCAGCCACCTTGCACAAGGTGATCGCCGCCTCGGCCATCGGCAACTTCGTCGAATGGTTCGACTTCGCCGTCTACGGTTTTCTCGCCGTGACCATCGCCTCGCTGTTCTTCCCACCGGGCAACCCGACCCTGGCGCTGCTGCAGACCTTCGCCGTGTTTACCGTGTCGTTCGCCCTGCGACCACTGGGCGGCATCGTCTTCGGCATTCTCGGTGATCGGATCGGACGTAAACGCGTGCTGTCGATCACCGTGCTGCTGATGGCCGGCGCCACCACCCTGATCGGCCTGCTGCCGACCTACGCCAGCATCGGGCTGCTCGCGCCGCTGCTGCTGGCCGTGGCGCGTTGCCTGCAAGGTTTCTCCGCCGGAGGCGAATACGCCGGCGCCTGCGCCTTCGTCATGGAACACGCGCCAACCGAACAGAAAGCGCGCTATGGCAGCTTCGTGCCGGTGTCGACCTTCATGGCATTCGCCTGCGCCGCCGGCCTGGTATTCGGCATGGGCTTGTGGCTGGACGAAGCGCAGATGCAGGCCTGGGGCTGGCGCGTACCCTTTCTGATCGCCGCACCGCTGGGCCTGGTCGGCTTGTACATGCGCCTGCGCCTGGGTGAATCGCCGGCCTTCCAGGCCCTGGCTGCCCAGCCTCATCCCGAACATTCACCACTGCGCGAAACCCTGCGTGAGCATGGCGGCACTGTGCTGTGCCTGTCGGCGTTCATCTCGGCGACGGCGCTGTCGTTCTATATGTTCACCACTTACCTCACCACCTACATGCAAGTGGTCGGTGGCGCAGCACGGCCGACTGCCCTGCTCGCCAGCCTGATCGCGCTGTTCTTCGCCGCCCTGCTGTGTCCCTTCGTCGGGCGCTATTCGGATCGCGTCGGCCGTCGCCGCACCATCCTCACCGCCGGAGTGGCGTTAATCGTCGCGGTTTATCCGGCCTTCACCCTGGCCGCCTCGGGCACCCTGCTGGCTTCAGCCCTGGGCGCCATGCTGCTGGCAGTGGGTGCGGTGATCTGTGGCGTGGTGACGGCGGTGCTGCTCTCCGAGCAGTTCCCCACCCGGGTGCGCTACACCGCCTCGGCCTTCACCTACAACCTGGCCTACACCATCTTCGGCGGCACCGCGCCGCTGATCGCCACTTGGTTGATCGAGGCGACCGGCAACCGCATGTCGCCGGCCTACTACCTGATCGCCATCGCCCTGCTGGCCCTCGCCGGCGGCCTGGCGCTGCCGGAGTCCTCGAAGCGGCCGCTGAATTATCGAAGCTGAGCATCGCACTGTCAGCACCCCTCCCAGAGGCATTGCCTGCCGCCAATCAACTGCGCAGCACGGGCAAAACCGGCATGATGTGCCCCCGCGCCAGCACCGCGCTGGCGTGACGAATCCTCGTCGGCCTCCATCAGACACACTCGCCGCCCGCTCAACGGAGTCCTTGCATGCTGCCCCTGCCGTTTTCCCGCCAACCTGCCCGCCTCACCCTGCTCGCCCTCGCTTGCCTGAGCGGCCACAGCGCCTTCGCCGAAGAGCCCATGCAGCTCGATTCACTGCAGGTCACCGGCGAACAGGTAAGTGAAGTAGAGGCTGCGCGCGAGGAGCTCAACCGCGTCCCCGGGGCCACCAATGTGGTGGATATGGCCAAGGTCGAACAAGGCCGCGTGGCCGGCGTCGCCGATGTGCTGGCCTACCAGCCCGGCGTCTACGCGCAGTCTCCCGGCAACGAAGGCGTGAAGATCAGCATGCGCGGCTCGGGTATCAACCGTGGCCCCGGCTCGCACGCCTCCGGCACTCATATCCTGCTCGACGGGCTGCCGCTGACCGGCTCCGGCGGCACGCCCTACGAACTGCTGGAACCGCTGTGGATAAGTCGCGCCGAAGTGCTGCGCGGCGCCAATGGCTTCGAGCGTGGCGCGCTGGCCCTGGGCGGCGCCATCGACTACATCAGCCACACCGGCTACACCGCGCCCAAGCTGCAACTGCGCTATGAAGTCGGCAGCCATGGCTACCAGAAGCGCAACATCGCCTCCGGTCAGGTGCTGGGCGATTTCGACTACTACGTCGCCCTCACCGACAGTGAAACCGACGGCTATCAGGATCAGTCATCGGGCAAAGGTAAAGGCATCGCCGCCAACTTCGGCTACCGGCTCAACGAGAACCTGGAAACGCGCTTCTACCTGCGCTACCGCGAGACCGAACACGAAACACCCGGTCGCCTGACCACGGCCCAGCTCAAGGACGATCCGCGTCAGGCCGCTGCCAACAACCTGCGCATCGACGCCCACCGCGACCAACCCGGCAGCACCTGGCTGGCCAACAAGACCACCTGGCAGATCGACGACGACGCCACCCTGGTCGCCGGCCTGGCCTATCACCATTACCCCATGGATATCGTCGAAACCCGCTTGCCCAATGGCAACACCTATCGCATCCGCGTGGACTACAGCGATATCAGCGGCACTCTGAACTACACGCGCCGGCATACCCTGTTCGGCCTGAACAGCGTGACCACCATCGGCTGGCGCAGCACCACCAACCTGCCGAGCAGCACATCCAGGGAAACCGCAGCGTTGCCGATCAATGTGGAGTCCGGCGGCACAACTATCACCTATCCCGCCGGCACCCTGATGCGCGACTACGAACACCTGGGTTCGGACAACGTGCTGCACTTCAGCAATGACACTGAGCTGATGCCCGACCTGTGGCTGACCAGCGGCCTGGCGCTGATCTACACCCGCCGCGAAGCCGAAGTGACCTGGCCGGCCACCGACGACAGGCTCAGCGAACAAACCTGGGACTACGCACCGCGCCTCGGCCTGCGCTATCAGCTCAACCCGGACGTGCAACTGTTCGGCAATATCAGCCGCTCGGTGGAGCCGCCGCATGCCTGGTCGATGCTCTGGAGTTCGCCGCTGCGCTTCCCGACCAGCAACCAGCCATGGAGCAACCGCCAGAGCGCCGCCATCAGCCTGGACAACCAGACCGCCACCACCTTCGAGGTCGGCGGCCGTGGCGACTCTGCGCTCGGCCAGTGGGAGCTGACCTATTACTACTCACAGGTGCGCCATGAACTGCTCACCGTCGAGATCGAGCCCAACGTCTTCGCCGAATCCAACGCCAGCCCCACCGTGCACCAGGGCATCGAAGCCGGCCTGACCAGCCCGCTGTGGCAAGGCGGCGCCGCTGGCGCCCTGAGCCTGCGCCAGGCCTACACCTTCAGCGACTTCCACTACCGCGACGACGACACCTTCGGCGACAACCGCCTGCCCGGCCTGCCGCGCCATTACTACCAGGCCGAAGTCCGCTACGACCACCCGAGCGGCTTCTACGCCGGCGTGAATACCCAGTACGCCTCGAAAGTGGCTGTGGACTACGCCAATTCCTACTACGCCGACGCCTATGCCACCTTCGGCGCCACCCTCGGCTACGCCTCACCGAAAGACGACTGGCAGGCCTGGCTCGACCTGCGCAACCTGACCGACAAGCGCTATGCCGCCACCGTCACGCCGGGCTATAACGACAACGGCGCAGACGCGGCGCGCTCCACGCCTGGGGAAGGGTTTGGGGTATATACGGGGGTTTCTTGGAGTTGGCTCTGATGGCGCAGACGTACACCACGTACTACCTGGAGATGACCTCGCCGGATCAACTGAAGGCCAAGCCTCAGCGCAGCGACCTGCAGATCGTCGAGTGTGAAGAACCGCAACCGGCACTCAATCGCTTTCTCTACCAACTAGTCGGCTCGACCTGGGAATGGGGTGATCTGGACGACTGGAGCGACGCACAGTGGCGCGCCATGGTGGAAAACGAAGCACACCGTACCTGGGTCGCCTATCACCGTGGTGCCATCGCCGGTTACTACGAGCTGTTCCGTCCTGACGGTCGCAGCACGGAGATCCGCTACTTCGGCCTGGCTCCGCAGTTTCTCGACCGCGGCTTCGGTGGCCCACTGCTCAGCCATGCCATTCAATCGGCCTGGCAGTGGCCAGGTACAGAGCGTGTTTGGGTACACACCTGCACCTTCGATCACCCGGCTGCACTGGCCAATTATCAGGCGCGCGGCATGCAGGTTTATCAGGAAGAAATCTGCGAATTACCCGGCGGAAACTGATTTTTAACCATCTTCCGATACTGCTGCATCATTGGTGTGAACGATTGCAGGTAGGGTGGACAACGCTCTTCTTGTCCACCGCTTCTGCCCTCGGCCCTACGCCATACCTTCCTTACGCAGCAGATAACTATCCATGATCCATCCATTGCGCTCCCGTGCCTCGGCACGGGTGGCCGCGATGCGTTCGGCTACTTCGTCCAGCGGCCCGGCAATAAGGATTTCATCGGCAGTGCCGACGTAAGCACCCCAGTAGATATGCAGGCCCTGGCCGACGAAACGGCGGTAGGTGTCCTTGGCGTCGAGCATCACCGCTACGCTGTCTACGCCCTGCGGCCAGCCTTCGGCGAGCAGGCGGCCGGTGGTGATTTCCACGGCGCGGCCGATGCTGTTGAGCGGGATGCGGTGGCGTGCGGTCAGCGCCTGCAGGCTGGTGATGCCGGGGATCACATCATAGACGAAGTCGCTGCGCCGCGCGGCGATGGCTTCGATGATGCGGATGCTGCTGTCGTACAGCGACGGGTCGCCCCAGACCATAAAGGCCGCCGTCTCGCCATCGGCCATCTGCTCGTCGATCAGTTGCTCGAACACCGCCTGTTTATCGCGGTTGAGCTCGTCGACGCTGGCGCGGTAGTCGGCGGCATCACGCTCGCGCTCCGGCTGCAGGCCTTCGGCGAAACGCGGCGTGTGGCCATCGAGAAAGCGTGCGCAAATCTCGCGGCGCAGGGCGTTGAGCTTGTGCTTGGCCGCGCCCTTGTCCATCAGGAAGATCACGTCGCTACGGCGCAGCGCCTTGATTGCCTGATAGGTGATGTAGTCCGGGTCGCCGGCGCCGATGCCGACCAGCAGCAGGGTTTTCATTGGGTTCTCCAGGTAACGGACAACCCGTAGGAGCCGGCTTGCCGGCGATCAGCGTCCTCGGCTCCTACAGGCAGTAAATCATCGATATGTTGGTACTCGGCCTGCAGCGCCTGTGCCAGCTGGCGGGTGCGGCCAAGGCGGATGGGCGCGCGCTCGGTGTCGAGTAGCAGGGTTGGGCATGGCAGCGGCGCCAGATTGGGCAGCAGGTCACGCAGGCGACCATCGGTGAGGATCAGCAGGCGCTGGCGTTCGCTCGGTTTCGCTCGTTGCCGACGCGACAGCCAGTCACCCGCCTGATTCAGTGCATTGAGCAACGGCGTGCCGCCTCCCGCGCCCAGTTCCTGCAGCCAGCGATGCAGCTCGGCGCTGGCCTTGCGCCCCTGCCATAACCACTGCGCCTCACGGCCCCCTGCTTGCAGTACGGCCAGGCGCACGCGCTGGCGATAGGCGCTGTCGAACAGCTCGGCGAGCACGCCCTTGGCCATGCTCAGGGCACCGTGTCGGCGGGTCGAGGCGGAAGCATCCACTAGTACCAGCCACAGCTCGTCGGCCTGCTGGCTGCGCGGGCGCAGCACCAACTGTTCGCGGCGTTGCGGACGCCCCTGGCGCAGGGTCGCTGACCAGTCGATGCTTCCGCGCGCGCCCATACGTGCCGCGCCACGCAGGCCGCCGCCGAGTCGTCCGGGCCGGTTGCGGGCATCCGCGCCTGTGGCTGTGCGCGGGCGGATGCTCAGGACTTTTTTGGCCAGCGCGGCGGCACGCGTCGCTCGCCCATGGCCTGCGGCTGCGCGGGCAGCTCGCCCCATTGGCCTTCAGCCTGGTTCTGTTCCTGCGCCTGTTGCGGCGCCTGGCTCTGCTCGGGCGGTGTGGCGGCAGGCGGTTGTGGCTGGCGACGGCGATGGCGCAGGACGAAGTCCTCCACCGCGTCGATATCCACAGGCTCGATGCCCGCCGCGCCACGCCAGGCGGCATGGGCTCGGGCGGCGCGCAGCCAGACCAGATCGGCACGCAGACCATCGACACCCGCGGCGAAGCAGCGCTGGCTGATCTCACCCAGGGCCGCATCATCCAGCGGAATATCGGCCAGGCGCAGGCGGGCGTTCTGGCAACGGGCCGCGAGGGCAGCCTGCTCGCCCTGCCAGTGTTGCAGAAAGGCTTCGGGGCCAGCATCGAAAGCCAGGCGGCGGCGGACGATCTCGGCGCGTTCGGCCGGTTGCGGCTGGCCATCCAGCGCCAGGTTGAGGCCGAAGCGGTCGAGCAGTTGCGGACGCAACTCGCCTTCCTCGGCGTTCATGGTGCCGATCAGCACGAAGCGCGCGGTATGCCTATGGGAAATGCCGTCACGCTCGACATGGTTGACGCCGCTGGCGGCGGCATCGAGCAGCAGGTCAACCAGATGATCCGGCAGCAGATTGACCTCATCGACATAGAGCACGCCTCCATCGGCATGGGCCAGCAGGCCAGGGGAAAACTGCGCCCGGCCCTCGCCCAGCGCGGCGTCCAGATCCAGGGTGCCGACGATGCGCTCCTCGCTCGCGCCCAGCGGCAGGGTGACGAAGCGCCCGCCATCGAGCAGGTCGGCCAGGCCACGGGCCAGGGTGGACTTGGCCATACCGCGCGGCCCTTCGATCAGCACCCCGCCGATAGCAGGATCGATGGCCGCCAGGCACAGCGCCAGCTTCAGCGAATCAGCACCGACCACGGCGGCGAGGGGGAAGTGATGTTCGGTCATGGACATGATCCGTGGGTATGGACGTAGCCCGGATGCAATCCGGGGCCTTTGGGCGCGCAATTCCCGGATTGCATCCGGGCTACGGGCTGCGCGCTCGAACCGTAGGGTGGGTTAGCGGCGCTAAACGCCGGCCTTATATCTGCAGAAAAACTCGGCGCGCCGCGTAACCCACCAGGCGATACTCCGTGTGACGCCAATGGTGGGTTACGCCGCACCCGCTTCAGCGAGTTGGCCAGCAACCATGACAGGCGGCTAACCCACCCTACGGGAAAGTGTCGCTTCATGACTCCTCGCTATCGAGCAGCAGGTTTTCCAGCGCCTCGCGGTACTCACCGGGATTCTCCCACAGGCCGCGCTGCTGGGCTTCCAGCAGACGTTCGAGGATATCGTTGAGCGCCCCCGGGTTGTGCTGCTGGATAAAGTCGCGGGTGTCCTTGTCCAGCAAATAGGCATCGGTGAGCAGCGAGTATTGGTGGTCATCCACAAGCTCGCTGGTGGCGTCGAAGGCGAACAGGTAGTCGATGGTCGCGGCCAGCTCGAAGGCGCCCTTGTAGCCGTGGCGCTTCATGCCCGCGATCCACTTGGGGTTGGCGGCGCGGGCGCGCACCACGCGGTTCAGCTCTTCCTTGAGGCTGCGGATGCGCGGCGTATCCGGCTGGCTGTTGTCGCCGAAGTAGCTGGCCACCTTGAGCCCACGCAGGGTTTCCACCGCCGCCAGCATGCCGCCCTGGAACTGGTAGTAGTCGTTGGAATCGAGGATGTCGTGCTCGCGGTTGTCCTGGTTGTGCAGCACTGCCTGCATCTGCTCCAGGCGCTCGACGAAGCGCTCTCTGGCCGGCGCACCCTCGGCGCCGCTGCCGTAGGCGTAACCGCCCCAGTTGAGGTAGACCTCGGCCAGGTCCGCACGGCTCTGCCACAGGCGTTCCTCGATGGCGTTCTGCACCCCGGCGCCATACGCCCCCGGTTTGGCGCCGAACACCCGCCAGCCGGCCTGACGGCGCGCTTCGGCTTCATCCAGGCCGCTGTCCTTGAGTGCCAGCGACTCACGCCAGACCCGCGCCGACAGCGGGTTCATGTCTTCCGGCTCGTCCAGCTCGATCACCGCCTGCACGGCCTCGTCGAACAGGCGGATCAGGTTGCTGAAGGCATCGCGGAAGAAGCCCGACACGCGCAGGGTGACATCCACCCGAGGGCGACCCAACTGCTCCAGCGGCAACACATCGAAACGCTCGACGCGCTGGCTGCCCGGCTGCCATACCGGGCGCACGCCCATCAGCGCCAGCGCCTGGGCGATATCGTCGCCGCCGGTACGCATGGTCGCCGTGCCCCACACCGACAGGCCGAGCTGGCGCAGGTGGTCGCCTTCGTCCTGCAGATGGCGCTCCAGCAGACGATCCGCCGCCTGCACGCCGAGGCGCCAGGCAGTGGGCGTGGGCAAGTGGCGCACGTCGACGGTAAAGAAGTTGCGCCCGGTGGGCAGCACATCCAGCCGACCTCGACTCGGCGCGCCGCTCGGCCCAGCAGGGACGAAACGCCCCTCCAGCGCGGCCAGCAGGCCGCCGATCTCGGCGTCGCCGCAGGCATCCAGCAGCGGCGCGATATGCTCGGCCAGGCCATCGAGAATCAGCGCCACCTCGGCGCCAAAGGCTTCGCTACGCTCCCCCGCCAAGCGCTGTTCGATCAGCCTCAGCGCCAGCAGCTCCAGGCGCTCGCGGGTATCACCGACGGTGCGCCACAGGCTGTTATCCACAACCTGCAACGCCTGTGGACGCGGCCCTTCCCAGGCCTGCCCCATATCGTAGTCCAGCGGATCGAGGCCCAGCTCCAGGCCGCGCGCCAGTGCGCGCAGCAGGCTGGCATTGGCGCCCTGGCCATCGCCACGGGGGATGCGCAGCAACGCCAGCAGAGTATCGCGGCGCAGTTGCCCGGCCGGCGATTCGCCGAACACATGCAGACCGTCGCGGATCTGCGATTCCTTGAGGTCGCACAGGTAGGCATCGAGCTGCGGCAGCCAGCTGTCGGCATCGTCGTTGAGTTGCAGGCCCAGCTCGCGGTCGAGGCTGGCCTCGCGCACCTTGGCCAGGATCTCACCGCGTAGCTCCACGGCGCGGCGCTGGTCGAGCTGGCTGGCGTCGTAGTACTCGTCGGCCAGGCGCTCCAGATCGCGCAGCGGGCCGTAGCTTTCCGCGCGGGTCAGCGGCGGCATCAGGTGGTCGATGATTACCGCCTGAGTACGCCGCTTGGCCTGCGCGCCCTCGCCCGGGTCGTTGACGATAAAGGGGTAGATATTCGGCAACGGCCCAATCAGCGCCTGCGGCCAGCAGCCCTCGGAGAGGCCGACGCTTTTGCCCGGCAGCCACTCCAGGTTGCCGTGCTTGCCGACGTGGATCAGCGCATCGGCAGCGAAGGCCGTGCGCAGCCAGGCGTAGAAGGCGATATAGCCGTGCGGCGGCACCAGATCGGGGTCGTGGTAGACCGCTGCTGGGTCGAGCTGGTAGCCGCGTGCCGGCTGGATGCCGACGAAGCACAGACCGAAACGCAGGCCAGCAACCATCATCCGCCCGCTACGGAACATCGGATCCTGCTGGGGCTCGCCCCAGCGCTCGCGCACCGCCTGCTGATTCTGCTCAGGCAGGCTGTGGAAAAACGCCAGGTAATCGTCCAGCGCCAGGCTCTGCGCGCAAGGCCGCGTATCCAGGCCATCCAGATCGTTGGTGACGCCGCCGAGCAGGCTGTGGACAAGTGCGGTACCGCTGTCCGGCAGGTTATCCACCGGATAGCCCTGCTGTTGCAGTGCCTGCAGGATATTCAGCGCAGCAGCCGGTGTATCCAGGCCGACGCCGTTGCCGATGCGGCCATCACGGGTCGGGTAATTGGCCAGGATCAGGCCGATTCGCTTCTGATCGTTGCTTTTGATCGCCAACTGACACCAGTTACGCGCCAATTCGGCGACGTAGGCCATACCCGACTCATGCGCCTGGTAGCACACCACATCGCTCTGGCTGCGCTCGCTGCGCCAGGCCAGGCCCTTGAAGCTGATGGCGGTGCCGATCAGCCGACCATCCAGCTCGGGCAGCACCACATGCATGGCCAGGTCACGCGAGCCCAGGCCCTGTGCGCTGGCCTGCCATTGCGCATAGTTGTCCAGCGAGCAGATGGCCTGCAGCACCGGGATATCCCGGCGGAACACCCGCGCGTGCGGCGCCTCGGGGTTGGACAGGGCAAAGCCGGTGGTATTGATGATCAGCGCGGTGCTCGTCTCGTCCAGCCAGGCCTGCACCTGATCCAGGCAGGCAGGCTCCTTGAGGCTGGCCACGGCGATAGGCAGCGGGTTAAGGCCGTGGCCGAACAGGTGCTCGCAGAAGGTTTCAACGAAGGCGGTGTTCGCCGACTGGACATGATTGCGGTAGAACAGCAGCGCCACCACGGGCGCCTCCGGTTGCCACTGCGTCTGCCAGTCAGCCAACTGAGCAGAGCTACGCTGCGGGTGATAGAGGCCGACGCGTGGCAGCGGTTGCGGCTCCTGCCAAGGGTCGTCACGCCCCAACCAGCGGCTGCCGATGCAGCGGAACAACTGGTGGGCATTGTTCAAGCCGCCCTGACGCAGGTACTGCCAGAGGCGTTGGCTATCTTCCTCGGCGACGTTGCCGAGGGCATTCAGCTCCGGGTCGGGCTTGTCGTCACCCGGCACCATGATCACCGTGGCGCCGCGCGCGCCCAGCTCCACCAGACGCTCGACCCCGTAGCGCCAGTAGCTGACCCCGCCATGCACGGAGATCAGGATGACCTTTGCGTGCTGCAGCACCTGCTCGACGTAGTAATCCACCGAGGCGTTATTGCTCAACTGCGCCGGGCTGGCCAGGCGCAGACTGGGGTAGTCGTCCGGGAGTTGCCGGGCGGCTTCGGCCAGCAACGAAAGGTGCGAATCTCCCGTGCACAGAATCACCAACTCGGCAGGCGTCTGGCCAAGGTCGGCGATGCTGTCGGCCGGCAGTTGGGCGCCGGGTTGGGTGCGCAATAGGTGCATGTTCGTTCCGTGGGAGGGGCAAAATCGTGGGAGGGGCTTTAGCCGCGACGATCAGCAAACGCGGTCGCGGCTAAAGCCCCTCCCACAATCACTCAGGCCAGCGCCGCCTTCAGTTCGGCCTCGATAGCCGCGCGGTCGAGCTGCTGGCCGATCACCACCAGGCGGCTGATGCGCTGCTCGTCGGCTTGCCAGGCGCGGTCGAAGTGGCGGTCGAAGCGCTGACCGACACCCTGCACCAGCAGACGCATGGGTTTGCCAGGGATGGCGGCGAAGCCCTTGACCCGCAGAATGCCGTACTTGGTCACTGTATCCTTCAGCGCAGCCAGCAGGCGCGCCTCCTCGGTTTCCGGTAGTTCCACGTGGAACGAGTCGAATTCTTCGTGATCGTGGTCTTCGTCTTCATCGTCGTGGTGGGTGCGACGGCTGTCGATATGCAGCTCGGTTTCACTGTTCAGGCCCAGCAACACGCTCAATGGCAGATCACCACCATGGGCCTCGATCACCTTGACCGCTGGCGGCAATTCCTCGGCCACCTCGGCGCGCACCGCCGCCAGGGCTTCGGCGTCGAGCAGGTCGGCCTTGTTGAGGATCACCAGGTCGGCGCTGGCCAGCTGGTCGGCGAACAGCTCGTGCAGCGGCGACTCATGATCGAGGTTGGGGTCGAGCTTGCGCTGCTCGTCCACCTGATCGGGGAAGGCGGCGAAGGTGCCGGCAGCCACCGCCGGGCTGTCGACCACGGTGATCACCGCGTCGACCGTGCAGGCGTTGCGGATTTCCGGCCAGTTGAAGGCCTGCACCAGCGGCTTGGGCAGCGCCAGGCC
>Ga0114984_1000829_pt1 | contig 11718 bp, 11 predicted proteins | sample Shrwel1BS1Day1_FD_96987 | JGI IMG/M metagenome (GOLD analysis project Ga0114984, IMG submission 96987) | Subsurface microbial communities from deep shales in Ohio, USA - Utica-3 well 1 S-1-Day1 | ecosystem: Environmental > Aquatic > Deep subsurface > Shale gas/oil reservoir > Produced water/Flow... | reverse complement strand
CAGGGTGATGATCAACAGCAGGCCGGAGCACCCCTGCAACAGCAGGGCGGTGCGATCCTGTGGGGGCGGGTCGCCGCGCAGGAGGTGAGCGACCGGGATGCGTGCCAGTTGCAGGATGGGGGGCAGCCCCAACAGCACCAGCAGGGCCAGCCCCAGCGCCGGACCGATCAGCCAGCGCCACCAGGCGGCGGGGGGTAACGATTGCGGCAGCAGGTCGGCCAGCCACTGATACACAGCCCCCTGCAGCAGATAACCGGTGAGGAGACCGAGCAGGGCGACCACCGCCCAGGCGATCAGCAGCTGATAGAGATAGAGCCGCACCAGCTGATCCGGCCGCAGTCCCAGGTTCAGCAGCAGGGCGCTGCGGGTATGCTGGCCGAGGGCGAAGCGGCGCAGGGCCAGGACGATGGTCATGGCGGAGAGCAGCAGGGCGATCAGCGCGGCGAGGTTGAGATAGTGCAGCGCATTGCCCAGCGTGTTGCCGGTCAGGGGCTGGTCGGAGCGTAGTGTGTAGAGGCGCTCGTAGTCGGTGAGGGTTGGTCGCAGCTGTTGCTCGAGCCGGCGAATGTTTTCGCTGCTGCCGGCGAGCAGCAAACGGTAGTCGGCCCGGCTGCCCTCGGCCAGCACACCGCTGGCGTCGAGGTCGGCGCGGTTGACCAGAATGTGGGGGTTGAAACTGCGAAAGCCGGCCCCCCGATCCGGTGAAGCGAGCAGCCGGTGGGTGAGGGTCAGCCTGGAGTAGCCAAACTCCAGTGAGTCGCCCAGCTCCAGCCCCAGCTGGGCCAGGACGCGGGGCTCGGCCCAGACCTCGCCGGGCGCGGGAAGCGCTCCCGGCGGGGTGGCCGGGTCCGTGACCAGTTTACCGCGCAGCGGGTAGGGGGGCTCCAGCACCCGCACCGAGACCAGCATCCACTCCTCCTCCTGCCCCACCATGCTGGGGAACTGGATCACCTGGGTGTGGCGGGTATCGGCCAGGTCGATCGCCTCGAGCCGCTCGGGGGTGATCGGACGGGTGCTGCTCAGCACCAGGTCGGCCCCCAGCAGGGCGGCGCTTTGGTGCAGCAGGCCGCGCTCGAGGCGATCGCCCAGCACGGCGAGCAGGGTCGTCAGGGCGATGGCAATCCAGGTCGCCAACAGCAGGGCGCGCCATTCGGTGGTGCGCAGCTGAGTCAGCAGCTGGCGCCGCGCCAGTCTCGGCAGCAGGCTCATTCGGTGACCTCCTCCAATCGGCCGGCGTGCAGGTGGAGGCGGCGACGGCAGCGCCGCGCCAGCTCCAGATCGTGGGTGATCAGCAGCAGGGTGGTCCCTTGGCTGGCGTTGAGGGAGAACAGCTGCTCGATGATCTGGAGCCCGGTCTCCTCATCCAGATTGCCGGTGGGCTCATCCGCAAACAGCACCTCCGGCCGGGTGGCAAAGGCCCGCGCGATCGCCACCCGTTGCTGTTCACCCCCGGAGAGCTGTGCCGGGTAGTGATCGGTGCGGGCGCCCAGCCCTACCCGCTGGAGCCAGTGGCGGGCCTGCTGCTCGGCGTCGGCGGCGGCCTGAATCTCCAGCGGCAGGCGCACGTTGTCGAGGGCGGTCAGCTCCGGCAGCAGGTGAAACGACTGAAAGATGAAGCCGAGATGGCGCAGCCTGATCTCGGCTCGGGCCGGGTCGTCCAGCTGCGCCAGCGACCGACCGGCAAACAGAATCTGGCCCGAGGTCGGGGTGTCGAGCCCGGCCAGCAGGCTCAACAGGGTCGACTTTCCGGCGCCCGAGCGACCAATGATCGCCACGCTCTCACCCGCTGCCACGCTCAGATCAAGACCGGAGAACAGCTCCACCCTCCCGGCTTGTGTGGTGAAACTTTTTGCGACATTCTGAGCCTCAATGATCGGTTTACCACTGTCGAGGTGCTGCATGCGTTATCTGCTCTCTTGTCTGCTGTTGCTGTTTGTCGGGGCGACCCCGCTGCAGGCGAAAACCCTGCTGGTGCTCGGTGACAGTTTGTCGGCGGCCTACGGCATACCTCAGAGCCAGGGCTGGGTCAGTCTGCTGGAGCAGGAGCTGAAACAGCGCGGCAGTCACTGGCGGGTGGTCAACGCCAGCATCAGCGGCGAAACCAGCAGCGGCGGAGTGAGTCGGCTGCCGCGCCTGTTACGGGACTACCAGCCGGATCTGCTGCTGCTGGAGCTGGGCGCCAACGATGGCCTGCGTGGTACCCCGCTGCGGGTAATGGAGCAGAACTTGCGCCGGATGATCGAGCTTGGCCGGGCGGCCGACGCGCAGGTGCTGCTCATCGGTATCCGCATCCCACCCAACTATGGACCGCGATACACCGAAAGGTTCTACCAGATCTATCCCCGCCTGGCCAAAGAGTATGACCTGCCGCTGGTACCGTTCCTGCTGGAGCAGGTGGCGCTCGATCCGCGGCTGATGCAGCGTGACCGCCTCCATCCCACCGCAGAGGCTCAGCCCATTCTGCTCCAGACGGTGTGGAAACAGCTGGCGCCGCTGCTGCAGCTGGAGCAGTCCGAAGCCGTCAGCGAGTGCGGGCAGTCGGCCGGTTGTGGATGACCGGCTTCACCCTTTGCTGCCCCGATTCGCGCCTGAGAGCCGAAACGCCCTTGCGCGAGCCTGCCCGTGGCGACGGCCCCTGAAGCGATCGAGCGGCAACGGGCGCCGGCCGGCAAAAACGGCGACAGTATAGACAAAAAAGGCGCCCGCAGGCGCCCTTTCAAAACGGCCACGGGGATCAGCCGCTGAAGTTTTCGTTGACGAACTCCCAGTTCACCAGTGCCCAGAAGTGTTTCAGGTATTCCGGCCGCTGGTTGCGGTAGTCGATGTAGTAGGCGTGTTCCCACAGATCGACCGTCAGCAGGGCGGTCTGGCCCGCGGTCATCGGTGTGCCGGCGTTGCTGGTGTTGACGATCTCCAGAGAGCCGTCGGCGTTCTTGACCAGCCAGGTCCAGCTGGAACCGAAGTTGTTCACCGCTTTGTCGTTGAACGCTTCCTGGAACTTCTCAAAAGAGCCCCATTTTTTGTTGATCGCATCGGCGATGGGGCCGGTGGGGGCGCCACCGCCAGTGGGGGAGAGGCAGTTCCAGTAGAAGGTGTGGTTCCACACCTGAGCGGCGTTGTTGAAGATACCGCCGGCCGGCGCGCTCTTGATGATCTCTTCCAGAGACTTGCCTTCAAACTCGGTTCCCGGAACCAGGCCGTTCAGTTTCACGACGTAGGTGTTGTGGTGCTTGCCGTGGTGGTACTCCAGCGTTTCGGCGGAGATGTGCGGTTCCAGGGCATCTTTTGCATACGGCAGTGGAGGCAGTTCAAAACTCATATCAATCACCTTTTTGTTGAGACAGGTTTCAGCATAAAACCGGTTGTCGCAGACGGGGGCGAACCTTGTTGACCCTACGCCCCTCGGCGCCTGGATGATAGCACCGAAAAAGCCGGCTGACATGGCACAGAGTGTGGGGGTATCGCTCGTGGGGTAGTTCGGGGTGGCCGCCCCCTGGTGTCGTGCTCGTGCCAAGGCGTGCGGGCGATGGTGCCGATCGCGCCCCACAAGGTATGTTGTGGCGGGTGGAGAAAATACAAGGGCTAGCCGTTTTTGTGCAGGCGCAGCTGCACCAGACAGAGGGCGGCGATGGCGCGATCTTCGGAAAACTCCGCACGCTCGAACAGTTCCGGCAACTGCGACATCGGCCAAGGGACCAGCTCCAGCGGCTCCGGCTCATCCCCCTCCAGCTTGCTGGGGTAGAGATCGCGGGCGAGGATCACCTCCAGCCGATGGCCCATATAGTTGGGCGCCGCCGTGAGCTGGCGCACATGACTCAGCTCATGGGCACCGAAGCCGACCTCCTCCTGCAGTTCACGGTTGGCGGCGGCCACGGGGGTTTCACCGGGGTCGATCAGCCCCTTGGGCAGCGTCAGCACATAATCTTCCAGCCCCGCGGCATACTCGCGAATCAACAGAACCTCGTCGTGTTCATTGATGGCGACGATCATCACCGCTCCGTGACCTCCGGTTCTGAGGCGCTCATACTGGCGCTCGACACCGTTGCTGAAGCGAAGATCCATGCTTTCGATATGGAACAGTCGGCTGCTGGCCACATGGGTCAACTTCAAAATTTCGGGTTTGGCGGTCATACTGATATCCAGAAACTGTCATTACCTGTCAGAGTGTTCCCTGATTATGCTCGATTGGCAAGCCATAGATACCGTGCTGCTGGATATGGATGGCACCCTGCTCGACCTGCACTTCGATTCCCACTTCTGGCTCGAGCTGCTGCCCGAACGCTACGCCCAGCGCCATGGGCTCGAGGTGGAACATGCCCGCGACTGGCTGCATCAACGCATCCGGCGGGAGCAGGGCTCGTTGAGCTGGTACTGCCTGGACTACTGGAGTGAGCAGCTGGATCTTCCGATTGTGCGGTTGAAGCGGGAGATCATCGACCGGATCGGCTTTCGTCCCGGCGCCGAAGCCTTCCTGCAGGCGTTGCGCCAGAGCGGTCGGCGCTGTGTGATCACCACCAACGCCCACCGTGACAGCGTGGCGCTTAAGGTGGAGGTGACCGGCATCGACCGCCTGGTCGATTCGCTGATCTGTTCACACGATTTCGGCTATCCGAAGGAGGCGCAGCCGTTCTGGCAGGCGCTGCAGGTCGTTGAGCCGTTCAATCCGGCCCGAACGCTACTGGTGGATGACAGCCTGGCCGTGCTGGCGTCGGCCAGACGTTACGGCATCGAGCATCTGCTCTCGATCACCCAACCCGATCTGCAACAGCCGCCCCGTCAGATAACCGGCTTTGCCGCCACCAACGATTTCAGTGAGGTGATTGCAACCCTATGAGCCACCACCATAAAGAAGTGCTGGAGCGAGAAAAAGTGCGCCCGTTGGAGATGAGCGTCCGGTTGGACAAATGGCTCTGGGCCGCGCGGTTTTACAAGACGCGGGCGCTGGCCAAGAGCATGATCGAGGGCGGCAAGGTGCACTACGATGGTCAGCGCGCCAAATGCAGCAAGCAGGTGGAGGTCGGTGCCCTGATCCGCCTGCGCCAGGGAAGCGACGAGAAAACCGTCGAAGTGCTGGCCCTGTCGGACCAGCGCCGTGGCGCCGCCGAGGCACAGATGTTGTATCGGGAAACCGAGGAGAGCATCCGCGCCCGGGAGCAGAACGCCCTGCTGCGCAGAACCCAGGGGAGTGCCCCGGAGCAGCGCCCGAACAAGAAAAACCGGCGCGAGCTGCTGCGGATCAAAGGCTGCTGGGACTGATCACCGGCCCAACAGGTATGATTTTTCAGATAACACGATTGCCCTGGGAGACGCGTGGTTCCGGGGTGATCCCCGGGCGGCCATTCAGCTAAAATGGCGCCGCCATCCCATCCACCCGTGGCCGTGACGCGGCCGGCAACCTCCAGGAATTTTGCATGAGCAGCCCAGATCAGATCCAGCGTATCCTGTTTGAACAGATCGATGTCCGGGGCGTGGTCGCCGGGCTCGAAGCCAGCTACCAGGCGGTGCTGGCACGACACGACTACCCGCCGGTGTTGCAGCGCATTCTGGGCGAGATGCTGGCGGCGGTCAGTATGCTCAGTGCCACACTGAAGTTTGAAGGTCGGCTGCTGCTGCAGGCGCAGGGGGAGGGGCGGGTCAAGCTACTGATGGCCGAGTGTAATCACCATCAGGATCTGCGCGCCATCGCCCGTTACGACGGTGAGCTGGAGGATGAGCCGGGCTTTGCGCGGATGCTGCAGCAGGGTCGCATCGCCTTGACCATCGAGCCGGAAAACGGCCACCGCTATCAGGGGGTGGTGCCGCTCGAGGGCGAAACGCTGGCCCAGTGTCTGCAGGCCTACTTTGAACGCTCCGAACAGTTGAGCACCTCGATCCAGCTGGCCGCAGATGGCACGCGCGCGGCTGGCCTGCTGCTTCAGGTGTTGCCGGCTAGCGGGCGCGGCGATGAAGACTGGCGGCGGGTGAGCGCGCTGGCGGCCACGCTCGGGGATGAGGAGCTGCTCGGGCTGGACAACGAAACGCTGCTCTACCGCCTGTTCCATGAGGAGGCGTGTCACCTGTACCCGCCGCAACCGCTACGGTTTCGCTGTGACTGTTCACGCCAGCGCAGCGCCGAGGCACTGAAACTCATGACCGAGCAGGAGTTGCTGCAGATCCTCGAGGAGCAGGATGGCTCGGTCGATGTAAGCTGCCAATTTTGCAATCAAACCTATCACTTCGATGAAACCGATATCCGCGCGCTGTTTCGCGCGCCGGGGTATCTCGACGCGGCCGGTCGGATACATTGAGTGGCCGCTGGTTCGGGAGTGGAATGGGTTTCAAATGAGAATGGTTCCCGCAGTCCCCTCACGGCGGATTTTGTGCGATAATACGGCCCCCAAAATAACAATCCCGGCTGCGCCGCAACCGGAGCGCAGCTGCTTCAATTCATTTTCAGGTAATGTTGGCGAGCAGCCAAGGGAATCCAGTAATGACCAAAGAAACAGTCACTAAGGCACACCGGAACCTGCCTCCGGCCGAGTTGGTGGAACAGGCGATCCGGCGTAACGAGGGCGTCCTGGCGGATACCGGCGCCCTGGTCGTCACCACCGGCCAGCGCACAGGTCGCTCACCGGTGGATCGCTTCATCGTCGATGAACCGAGCACGTCGGACGCGATCGAGTGGGGCCAGATCAACCGCCCCTTCGATGGCGAGGCGTTCGATGCGCTCTGGACTCGGGTAGAGGAGTATCTGACCGACAAGGAACATTTTGTCTCCCATGTGCATGTAGGGGCCGATCACAACCACTACCTGCCGGTCAAAATGACCACTGAAACCGCCTGGCAGAACCTCTTTGGTCTCATTCTGTTTATCCGCCCCCATGAATACAACCCCAAGAACAAGGAGGAGTGGCAGGTTCTGAACGTGGCCGGCTTCCGCTGTGACCCGGAACGGGATGGCACCCACTCCGATGGCTGCGTGATCCTGAACTTCGCCAAGCGCAAGGTGCTGATCGCCGGTATGCGCTACGCCGGTGAAATGAAAAAAGCGATGTTCTCCGTACAGAACTTCCTGCTGCCGGAAAAAGACGTACTGCCGATGCACTGCTCCGCCAACATCGGCGAGGATGGCTCCACCACCTTGTTCTTCGGCCTCTCCGGCACCGGCAAGACCACCCTCTCCGCCGACCCGGAGCGCTACCTGATCGGTGATGACGAACATGGCTGGGGCAGGGGAGTGGTGTTCAATCTGGAGGGTGGCTGTTACGCCAAGACCATCAACCTGAGCAAGAAAAACGAGCCGATCATCTGGGACGCGATCCGCTTTGGCGCCATCGTTGAGAACGTCGTGCTCGACAGCAAGCGCAAGGCCGATTACAACGATGTCTCCCTGACCGAGAACGGCCGGTGCGCCTACCCGCTGGAACACGTCGACAAACGTTCGGCCACCAACATGGGGGAGGAGCCGGACGCGGTGGTGTTCCTGACCTGCGACCTGACCGGGGTGCTGCCGCCGGTATCCGTGCTGGGCAAGGAGGCGGCCGCCTACCACTTTCTTTCCGGTTACACCGCCCTGGTCGGTTCCACCGAGATGGGCTCCGGCGGTGGCATCAAGTCCACCTTCTCCACCTGCTTCGGCGCACCCTTCTTCCCGCGCCCGGCCCGGGTGTATGCCGAGCTGCTGATGAAACGGATCGAAGAGTACGGCTCCCGCGTCTATCTGGTGAACACCGGCTGGACCGGTGGCGCCTACGGAAGCGGCGAACGTTTCAGCATTCCGACCACCCGCGCCATCATCAGTGCCATCCAGAGCGGTGCACTGAAAGATTGCGAAACCGTGCAGCTGGATGGCATCAACCTCGCCGTTCCCACCGCCGTTCCGGGGGTGGATGGCAAGCTGCTGATACCACGTTCAACCTGGCCTGATCCGGCTGCATACGACCGGGCCGCCACCGATCTGATCAGGCAGTTTGTGGATAACTTCAAGAAATTCAGCGGCATCCCCGCTGAAATCATCGCCGCCGGCCCGCAGCTCTGAGGCCGGGCCGCCCCGTCGTCATCGTCTCTGGGCGGCGGGCCGTCCCAAGCCGGTGGCCGTTGCCAGCCGTGAACGGCCCGATCGGACGCCGGGGCAGCGGAGGTCAGCTGATCCTGAGTTTGAAATCGATCATGCGCAGGTAGTTGGCCTCCTGCTCCAGATCGGCCCGGGTCAGCGGGTGCAGATCCAGCCAGCCGGGTGGAAAGGTCAGCCCGATCCGCTGCTCATCCACCTCGAGATCGAAGCCGGGCAGGCGCGCCTTGCTGCGGCTGCGATGGAGCAGCACAGCCAGACGCAACAGCAGGCAGAGGTAGCGGCTGGAGGGTTTCAGCGCCGGTGGCAACTGGCGAAACTCCTCCTTGGGGAATTTGCGCCGGTGGCCCCGCACCAGAAAGGCCAGTTGTTGCTGCTCGAGGCGGGTGAAGCCGGGCAGGTCGGAGTGTTGCAGCAGGTAGGCGCTGTGCTTGTGAAACTGGCTGTGGGAGACAGCCAGGCCGATCTCGTGGGTTCTGGCGGCCCAGCTCAGTAGCTCGCGCGGCCCGATCCCCCGCAGTTGCCAGGCTTCTGCCACCTGATCCAGCGCCGCCAGCGCCGTCGCCTCCACCCGGGCGGCCTGGCGTCGATCCACATGGTAGCGCCGCGCCAAGGCGTTGATGGTACGCTCGCGCACATCCTCGTGGCGCAGCCGCCCCGCCATGTCATACAGCAGCCCCTCGCGCAGGGCACCCTCCGAATAGCTCATCTCCTCAACACCCAGGGATTCGAAAATGGCGCAGAGAATGGCAACGCCGGCCGGCAATACAGCGCAACGCTCAGGCTTGATCCCCTCGATCTGGATGCGATCGACATGACCGGCGGCGATCAGATGATCGCTGAGCTGCTTCAATCCGTCGGCGCTGATCTGCTCACCGCTCAAGCCGAGGGCGACGCAGGCCTGGCGGGCGGCTTTGATAGTGCCCGATGAGCCCACGCTACTGTTCCAGCCGAGGCGACGATAATCGCGCCGGATCGAGAGCAGCTCCTGCAGTGCCGCCGTGCGCGCCTCCCGCATGGCGCCCGACGAGATCTCGCCGGTGGGGAAAAAAAGGTCGGTATAGCTGACACACCCCATCTGCAGGCTTTCGCACAGGTGTGGTTCGAAGCGGGAGCCGATGATGAACTCAGTGCTGCCGCCACCGATATCCACCACCAGCCGGCGCCCGGCGTCATCGGCCAGGGTGTGGGCAACCCCCAGATAGATCAGGCGCGCCTCCTCCCGACCGGCGATCACCTCGACCGGTGTGCCCAGCAGCGCTTCGGCCCGGGCGATAAACTCATCACTGTTGCGCGCCTCGCGCAGGGCGTTGGTGCCGACCACCCGGATCGATTGGCGGGGCAGATCCGCCACCCGCTGGGCGAACCGGCTCAGGCAGTCGAGCCCGCGGGCCATGGCGGCTTCGGTCAGGCACCCCTCGGCATCGAGCCCGGCGGCCAGCTGGACCTTTTCCGACAGTACATCCAGGGTGTTCAGCTCGCCGGCGAAGAGGCGGGCGACGATGATATGGAAACTGTTGGACCCCAGATCGATGGCCGCCAGTAGAGAGTTATCGGCGGTCGTCGCGGCGGCCAGATCCTGTGCGTGCATCAGCGGTCATCCCCATGTTACAGCGAGCGAAAGGGCAAAATAACGAATAACAGGGCGCTGATGCTACCCTGTTTTGATGACACCCGTACAGCAGGCCCTGCCGGAGGGGTGTGGAATGTGGCAGGAGCGGATGGCAGGTGCTATCATTCGCCCAATGTCTTAAATGCACCCGGTGCACTGGAGAATCGATCCATGAGTGAAAATATCGTCAATGTGACCGACGCCTCTTTCGAGGAAGACGTTCTCAAGGCTGAAGGCGCTGTACTGGTAGATTACTGGGCCGAGTGGTGTGGGCCCTGCAAAATGATCGCCCCGGTGCTGGAGGAGATCGCCAAGGAGTATGCGGGCAAGCTGAAGGTGTGCAAACTGAATATCGATGAAAACAACGAGACACCGCACAAGTACGGCATCCGTGGCATCCCGACTTTGATGCTGTTCAAAGGTGGCAACGCGGAGGCCACGAAGGTGGGGGCGCTGTCCAAATCGCAGCTGGCCGCCTTTCTCGATGCCAACCTCTGAGCCGGGCCCGACGGAAAAACGCCGGCCGTCAAACGGAGGCGTTTTTCCGCCAGCTTCTGCTGGACAGGCCCTGGGTTACCTTTTATAGTGGCTCCACATACCGGCCCGGCGCTCCACTGCCTGGAACCATTGTCCGGGTGTCACAAGCAAGACCTTGACCCTGTTTCTTCCTAACCATCCGGTTTCCATCCGTAACCAGCCGACTCTGGGCTGCTTCTCTGAATACTATGAATCTTACCGAACTCAAACTAAAAAGCGTTCCAGAACTTCTGGATATCGCCACCGAAATGGGCCTCGAGAACATGGCCCGCTCCCGCAAGCAGGATGTGATTTTCGCCATCTTGAAAAAACACGCCAAAAGCGGAGAGGACATCTACGGTGACGGTGTACTGGAGATCCTACAAGACGGTTTCGGCTTCCTGCGCTCTGCTGATTCCTCATACCTGGCTGGCCCTGACGACATCTACGTTTCCCCCAGTCAGATCCGCCGCTTCAACCTGCGTACCGGCGATACCATTTCGGGCAAGATTCGACCGCCCAAGGAGGGGGAGCGCTACTTTGCGCTGCTGAAGGTCAACGAGATCAACTACGATCGCCCGGAAAACGCGAAAAACAAGATCCTGTTCGAGAACCTGACACCGCTGTTCGCGCAGGAACGGTTGCGGATGGAGATCGGCAACGGCAGCACCGAAGACCTGACGGCGCGCGTGATCGATCTGGTCTGCCCCATGGGCAAGGGGCAGCGCGCGCTGATCGTGTCCCCGCCCAAGGCCGGCAAGACCTTGATGCTGCAAAATATTGCCAACAGCATCACCCGTAACAACCCCGAATGTTACATGATCGTGCTGCTGATCGACGAGCGTCCCGAGGAGGTCACCGACATGCAGCGCACCGTGCGCGGGGAGGTGGTGGCCTCCACCTTCGATGAGCCGCCATCACGCCACGTCCAGGTGGCCGAGATGGTACTGGAGAAGGCGAAACGGTTGACCGAGCACAAGAAAGATGTGGTGATCCTGCTCGACTCCATCACCCGCCTGGCGCGTGCCTACAACACCGTGATCCCCTCTTCCGGCAAGGTGTTGACCGGTGGGGTCGATGCCCATGCACTGGAGCGCCCCAAGCGCTTCTTTGGTGCGGCGCGCAACATCGAAGAGGGGGGCAGCCTGACCATCATCGCCACCGCGCTGGTGGATACCGGCTCCAAAATGGACGAGGTGATCTTCGAAGAGTTCAAGGGCACCGGTAACTCCGAAGTGCATCTCGATCGCAAGATCGCCGAGAAGCGGATCTTCCCGGCGATCAACATCCGCCGCTCCGGCACCCGCCGCGAAGATCTGCTGACCACGGAAGAGGAGCTGCAGCGGATGTGGATTCTGCGCAAACTGCTCGACCCGATGGATGACGCCGCGGCCACCGAGTTTGTGATCGACAAACTGAAGGATTTCAAAACCAACGACGAGTTCTTCCAGTCGATGAAACGCAAATAACACCCCCGCTCCCGCGGGCGTGGACCAGAATGAGCAACAGGGTAAGCCAACCACTTACCCTTTTTTTATGT
>Ga0114984_1000826_pt1 | contig 11735 bp, 9 predicted proteins | sample Shrwel1BS1Day1_FD_96987 | JGI IMG/M metagenome (GOLD analysis project Ga0114984, IMG submission 96987) | Subsurface microbial communities from deep shales in Ohio, USA - Utica-3 well 1 S-1-Day1 | ecosystem: Environmental > Aquatic > Deep subsurface > Shale gas/oil reservoir > Produced water/Flow... | reverse complement strand
GCCGGAGCGTGGGGTGAATCCAGATTCACCACCCCGACCCCGCCCTCCGGCAGCCCCGTGAAGATCTCTCCCTTGGCCCGCACCACGCCGGCAAGCCCGCCAAACCCCTCCAGGTGGGCCCCCATCGCATTGTTGACCAGCGCCACATCGGGGCGGGTCATGGCGGCGGTGCGGGCGATCTCCCCCGGCGCGCTGGCGCCGAGCTCGATCACCGCGGCCTCATGCTCGGGCGCCAGCTGCAGCAGTGTCAGCGGCACGCCCACTTCGTTGTTCAGATTACCGTGGGTGGCCAGCACCTTGCCGCCACTGGCCAGGAGTCGCGCCAGCATCTCCTTCACCGTGGTTTTGCCGCAGCTTCCGGTGACGGCAAACACGGGCGCCCGGAACAGAGCGCGGTTGTAGCCCCCCAGCCGGCCCAGTGCCTTCAGGGTGTCGCTGACCACCAGCTGGGGCAGGGCGGTGGGCAGCGGTCGGTTCACCACCACGGCGCCCGCCCCCTTGCGCTGCGCCTCGGCGACGAAATCGTGACCATCGAAATTGGGCCCCCGCAACGCCACGAACAGCTCCCCCGGCTGCAACTGTCGGGTATCGGTAACAACCCCTCCGACACGCCGGTTCTCTCCCCGCAGATGCGCCTCGAGCACCTGGCACAGTTCAGTCAATTCAAAGGCGCGCATCATACTTCAGCTTCCTGTTGCAATGCACTGGTGGCGTGCTCATGATCACTGAAGGGGTGACGTACCCCCTCTATCTCCTGATAGTTTTCATGCCCCTTGCCCGCAATCAGAACCAGATCGTCAGGACCGGCGTGGCGGATCGCCCAGCGAATGGCGCGGCCCCGCTCCACCTCCAGATGGAGCGGGGCCGTGGTCGGTATCCCCGCTTGCACCTCGCGGATGATCTGCTGCGCCGGCTCGCCGCGTGGGTTGTCGCTGGTCACTACCAGCCGGTCGGCCAGCCGTGCCGCCACTGCGCCCATCTCGGGCCGCTTGCCCCGATCCCGTTCGCCGCCGCAACCAAACACGCACCAGAGCAGGCCCCGGCCGGGGCGGTGCAGACGCAGGGCCTGCAGCGCCTGCGCCAGCGCATCCGGGGTGTGGGCGTAATCAATCACCACCTGTGGCTGCCCCTCCCCCCGGGGCAGGCACTGCATCCGCCCCGCCACCGGCTCGAGCCGGCCCAACGCGGTGGCGATCGCCTCCGGGCCGAACCCCAGCAGCTGCAACAGGGTCGCGCACAGCAGCAGGTTACTGACGTTGAAGCGCCCCAGCAGCACCGACTCGATCCGTTGGCGCCCGGCCGGGGTCCGCAGATCGAAGCGGCAGCCGTGCTGATCGAACTGCAACTGGCTGGCGGACAGATCGATACCGGGGCCGGCGGCAAGGGCGAACCCCAACACCCGCGCGGGGGTGGTGAGCTGGCGCTCATACAGGCTGCGACCAAACCGATCCTCCAGATTGAACGCCTGCAGCGGCGGGGCGTGGTCGACGAACAGCCGCGCCTTGGCGCCGCCGTAGCGGGCCATGTCGCCGTGGTAGTCCAGATGGTCACGGGTCAGGTTGGTGAATCCCGCCGCGGCGAACTCCACCCCGGCGACACGCTTTTGCTCCAGGGCGTGGCTGGAGACCTCCATCACCACATACTCGGCGCCCTGCCGCCGGAGTCGGGCCAGCCGTGCCTGCAGGGTGATGGGGTCTGGCGTGGTATGGGTGGCCGGCTCCAGCTCAGCGATAAAACCGCTGCCCAGGGTGCCGATCACGGCGCAGCGATGGCCCAACGACTCCAGCGCCTGTGCCAAATAAAAACTGCAGGAGGTCTTGCCGTTGGTGCCGGTGATGCCGATCACCCGCAGCTGTCCGCTCGGCCGGCCATGAAAACGGCTCGCTACCTGGCCCGCCATCGAGTCCAGCTCATCCACCTCCAACAGCGGAACGGAGAGCGCCGCCCGCTCCGCCTCGCTCAGCTCGCCGCGCTGTGCCATCACCGCAACGGCACCCCGTTGGAGCGCCTCGGCGATGAAATCGGCGCCACGCTGGTGGCTCCCGGCCCGGGCGATGAACAGATCACCCGGCTGAACGCGGCGGCTGTCCAGCGCCAGCCCGCTGACATGCAGCGCCCGCCCAGACGGCAAAGCCGCAGGGGGTCTCCACCCCTGCGGCAGCAAACTCTGCAACGGTTTCGAGTAGCGCCTCATTGCAATGCCACCTGGGTTGAAGGGGGTTCGGGCCAGTCGTCGGGGGGCACATTCAACAGCCGCAGCGCACCGGCGGCAATGCGGGAAAACACCGGCGCGGCCACCAGCCCGCCGAAATACTCCTGCCCTTTCGGGTTATCCACCATCACCGCAATCACCAGCCGGGGGTTGGTCAGGGGCGCAATCCCGGCGAACACGGAAACATATTTGTTTTCGGCATAACCGCCCCCGCTGGCCTTATGCACCGTGCCGGTCTTGCCCCCGACCCGATAGCCCTCCACCGCCGCCCGGCTCCCGGTCCCCTCCGGGCTGATCACCGTTTCCAGCATCGCCAGCAGCTGCGGCCCAACCCCCGGCGGCAGTACCCGGGTACCCGCGGGGATCTGCGTGCGCTTGAGCAGCGACACGGGGCGCAGGATGCCGTCGGCCGCCAGCGGGAGATAGGCCTGCGCCAGCTGCAGCAGAGTGGTGGAGAGGCCATAGCCGTAGGAGAGGGTCGCCCGCTCGACACGCTGACGCTCCGACAGATAGGGCAGCACACCGCCGCGCTCACCGGGGAAGCCGGTGCCCGTGACGCGCCCAAACCCCACGTTGTGCAAAAGGTTACGGATGGCGTCGTGGGGCAGGGCAAGGGCGAGCCGGGTCACCCCCACATTGCTGGATTTGGTGATGATGCGGGTCAGGTTCAGTTTGCCGTAGTTGCGATGATCGTTGATGGTGGCACCGCCCACCCGGATGTAACCCGGCGAGGTGTCGATCACCGACTCGGCGCTGAACTGACCGCTCATGATGGCCGCGGCCACGGTCAGTGGCTTGATGGTAGAGCCCGGTTCAAACAGATCGGTCATGGCCCGGTTGCGCAGGGCATCGGCGTTGAGCGTGGAACGGTCGTTGGGGTTATAGGAGGGCTGATTCACCAGCGCCAGCACCTCGCCGGTGTTGACATCCAGCACCACGGCGGCGCCGGAATCGGCCCGGTGGGTCTCCACCGCCGCCTTCAGCTCACGGTAGGCCATGTACTGTAGGCGCATATCGATGCTCAACTGCAGATCGTTGCCGGCATCGGCATCCTCAAGGGAGCGGATATGTTTGATGGTGCGCCCCAGCCGATCCTTGAGCACCAGTTTGCGCCCCGGCTCGCCGCGCAGGCTATGGTTGTAGGCCAGCTCGAGCCCCTCCTGACCCTCGCCATCCACATTGGTGAAGCCGATCAGATGGGTGGCCACCTCCCCGGCCGGGTAGTAGCGTTTGTACTCCCGGTCGGCGTGCACTCCGGGGATTCGCAGCGCCTCGACGGCCGCGGCCAGCTCCGGCGTGACCTGCCGCTTCAGGTAGAGGAAGTGGCGGTCGGCGTTTGCGTTCAGTAGCGCCCGGAGTCGCTCAGGTTGCATACCGAGCAGCCGCGCCAGCCGGCTCAGCCCGGCGTGTTGCAGATCGGTTTCCGGCGGGTCGGCCCAGATGGTCGCCACCGGCGCGCTCACCGCCAGCGGTTCACCGTTGCGATCGGTGATCAGGCCGCGGTGGGCCGGGATCAGCACGGTGCGCACGGTGCGCGCCTCCCCCTCCTTGCGCAGGAAGGCGCGGCTATCGCCGTAGAGCGACAGCAGCTTCGAGGTGATAGCGGCCACGATCAGCGCCAGCAACAACACGACCAGCCAGATCCGCCAGCTTCTGGCCGCATGGGTCTGTATGATCGGGTCTTCACTCTTGCTCATGGCGCACGATCTCGATTGCTTCGGTTTTGGGCACGACCATATCCATCTCATGGCTCGCCAGCGACTCTATCCGCTGCTGTGAGGACCAGACGCTCTGCTCCAGCAGGTACTGCCCCCACTCCACCTGTAACTCATCCCACTGCTGCACCAGAATCTGGTGCTGGTTGAACAGGCGGCGGTACTCATATGCGGAGAAGATGACCGCCATCGCGCTGATCACCACCGCCAGCGTCACCCCCGTCAGCAACAGCACCGGCGCCAGCAACTCACCCGCGCCGGTCATCCGCTGCCGGGCAGGATCGAGCGCGTGGCGCGGCTCGACCCGGCGGCGGGGGGCGCGCCTTCGCCCGCGCCAGAATCCGGCCATCCTCACGGCGAGCCGCTCGAGACCGAACCTCATGCCAGCTTGATGGCGGTGCGCATCACCGCGCTGCGGGCTCTGGGGTTCCGGCTCAGCTCCTCCTGCCCCGCCTTCACCGCCTTGCCGGCCGATTTCAGCCGGCGTTGCAACATCGCATCGGTGACCGGCACCTCCGCCGGCAGGTGCTCATCACCCTTGACGTGGCGCCGAATGAAGCGCTTCACCATCCGATCCTCCAGCGAGTGGAAACTGATCACCACCAGCCTGCCACCGGGGGTGAGCACCTCGAGCGCCTGATCGAGGCACTGCTCCACCTCCTCCAGCTCACGATTGATATGGATACGGATCGCTTGAAAAGCCCGCGTCGCCGGGTTTTTGCCTTTCTCCCAGCGCGGATTGGCGGCGGCGATGATCCCCGCCAGCCGGGCGGTGGTGGTGATCGGCGCCTGTTCCCGCTGCGCCACGATCGCCCGGGCCATCCGTCGGGAAAACCGCTCCTCGCCGTAGCGATAGATCACATCCGCCAGCTCCTGCTCGCTGGCCCGGTTGATCCAGTCGGCGGCGCTCTCCCCCCGACTGGGGTCCATACGCATATCGAGCGGGCCATCATGGGTGAAGCTGAACCCCCGCTGCGGGTCATCCAGCTGTGGCGAGCTGACCCCCAGATCCAGCAGCACCCCGCTCACCTGCCCCAGCCAGCCACGCTGCTCGACCAGCCGCCGCAGCTGGGCAAACGAGCCGTGCTCGATCTGCAAACGGGGCTCGGCGGCGAAGCGCTCGCGGGCGAACCGGATCGCCTCCGGGTCTTTGTCGATCGCCAGCAGCCGCCCGGCGGCAGCGAGCCTGGCAAGGATACGGGCGCTGTGGCCGCCGCGCCCGAACGTGGCATCGACATAGACACCCTCCGGGTCGGTCAGCAGCGCGTCGACCGCCTCGTCCAGCAAAACCGTGCTGTGGCTCAATGTCTGGCTCATGCTGCCCCGCTAGCTGGGAGTAGATCACAGTGACAGTGACTGCAGCGCCTGCGGAATCTCTTCCTCCTCATCGGCCTGCAGATACTCATCACGGGTACGGTTCCAGAGCGCTTCACTCCAGATTTCAAACTTGTTGCCTTGGCCGAGCAAAACGATCTTTTTGTCCAGCCCGGCATACTCACGCAGGGGGGCCGGCAGCAACATGCGCCCGTTGGCATCCAGCTCCAGATCGGTGGCATGGCCGGTCAGCAGGCGCTGAATGCGGCGCACCGCCTTGTTGAAGCTGGGCAGTGCGTCGATGCGAGCCTGAATCTCATCCCACTCGGGCTGCGGGTAGAGCAGCAGGCATCTGTCCTCGGTGTCGATCGTGACCACCATGCGCCCCTCGCAATGGCTCTGCACCGACTCGCGATAGCGTGCCGGCAGCGCCATGCGACCCTTGGCGTCGAGGTTGATCGGATTGACTCCGCGGAACATGACGCCCACCGTCTCTCCCCAAATTACCCACTTTTAACCACTTTCCCCCACTACGCGACACTATAGGTAGTAAGCAGCGCGGATGCAACATGGAAAAGCGGGGTAAAAAAGTGGCGCTCGCAACCGGCTCCGGGCCCGGCGGGCCAGGGCACAGAGGGAAAGGGGAGAGAAAACAGGGCGGTAGCGATAGCAGGGGCGGGAGCGGGAGCGATCCGCCGCGGGGGAGCTACCGTAGCGGTTCAGCCCGGACCGGGTAGATGGCGCCGGGCGCGGTGGGATTCACTGCATGACCACGCGGTTGCGGCCGCTGTTTTTGGCGGTATACAGATGGCTGTCGGCGCGGGCGAACAGGGAGTCGCCGCTATCAGTGGAGGTCACCTCCGCGACGCCCAGGGAGAGCGTGATCTGCACCGGGTGACCCTGAAAGTTGAACGGGCTGCGCGCAACCGCCTGACGTATCTTTTCAGCCGCCTGATAGGCGGATTCAGCGCGGGTCGAGGGCAGCAGGATGGCAAACTCCTCGCCGCCGAAACGGGCCACGAAGTCGGTGCCGCGCAGCGTGGTGCGCATCACCTTGGCTATCAGCCGCAGCACCTTGTCGCCCGCCAGGTGGCCGTACTGATCGTTGATCCGCTTGAAACGGTCGATGTCGGCGATACAGAGCGAGAAGGGGGTAGCGTAGCGCCGGTAGCGCAGCAGCTCGTTCTCGAGCTGCTGGTCGTAGGCAAGTCGGTTCGCCAGCCCGGTGAGCGGATCGGTACGGGACTGCAGGTGTGCCTGTTCGGCGCTCACGCGGAAGGCGGTGGCTTTCTGCTCCATCTCCTCCAGGCGGCCCAGCAGTTGCTGCCGCTCCCGCTTCAGTTCGGCGATATGCTGTTCTTCCGCTCTTTTGTGAGCGTCCATCGCGCGCATCAGGCTGGCCAGCTGGGTGCTGACCGCTGTTTTCAATTGATCGATATCATGGGTCGACATGACCGCCTGGTTGATCTCCTCGACATCATGGCGCACCGTCTGGTCGAGCAGATTGTTGCGCCGCAGCTGCGCCGTATCGGCCAGCTCCGCCTTGTCGAAGAAGCGGCGCAGGTAGGCCAGCTGCTCACTCAAGCCGACCAGGTAGGCCTGAATATCCTCCCCGGAGCCGCCGGCGCACACCCGGGCCAGGGAGGCGACCTCCGCGAGACACTGCTCCAACTGGGCCGGGTCGGGCCCCGCCTCGAGGCGCGCGATCAGCGCACGGGCGCGTTTGCGCTGGTGGGCGGGCACATTGAGCTGCTGGATCAACTCCAGCAGGCGTTGCGCCATGCGGTTGCTGATCAACTCTGCCGACTGCGCCAGGTCATCGCCACGGGCACCGCTGTCGAGGGCGCGGGCACTCTGGCGTTGAAAGCTCAGCAGAGTGTCGATCACCGCCGGTAGCGGCTGCAGGTCGTCGGCCATGGCGGCCAGCGTCTGCCGCGCTTCGACCAGCGCCGCGGAGGGTTCTTCGACCGTGCCCTGTAACAGCAGCGCCCACTCATCGATCTGTTTGCTCAGCTGCCGGGCCAGCCGCGCCCGGTGCTCGTCGATCTGGCGCACCTGTTTTTCGGTTTTGCGCAGCAGCCCCGCCACCGCCTCCAGCTTGCCTGCCTGCAGCTGGGCCAGCAGCGACGTCAGCAGTCGATCGAGCGGGGCCGATTCGCCATGCAGCGCCAGATCGAGCTGTGTGGCCAGACCATGCAGCAGCTCATTCTGCTGTGACTGTTGCCGCTCCTGCTGCTCCACCTCGAGCGCCAGCGTTCTGTATTTGTCGCGCCAATCGACCTTCTCTGCCATTGAACAATCTCCATCTCAGCGGCGGCGAAACGGTGCAGGTTGGGTAATAGCCGCTGGCGAGTGTTACAATAATCGCCCCCTCGTGACCGGTGCAAGCGATGCAAACGGAAAGACTGAATGCACAACACCCCGACCACCTGCAACGGGCCGGCGAGCTGCTGCGGGCGGGCGAACTGGTTGCCGTGCCGACGGAAACGGTGTACGGCCTGGCCGCCGATGCCACCAACCCGGAGGCGGTCGCCAGAATTTTTGCGGCCAAACGGCGCCCCAGCAACCACCCGCTGATCACCCATATCGCGTCCCTGGAGCAGCTGCCGCGCTGGGTCAAAACCGTTCCAGAGTGGGTCGCTCCCTTGGCGGCGGCGTTCTGGCCGGGGCCGCTGACCCTGATTTTCGAGCGCCACCCGGCGGTGTCGGATCGGATCACCGGCACCCTGGAGACGATCGGCGTGCGGATGCCCGACCACCCGGTGCTGCTGACCCTGCTGCGGCGCTTCGATCTGGCGGTGGCGGCGCCATCGGCCAACCCCTATCAGAAACTCAGCCCTACCAGCGCCGAGCAGGTGCTGGCCAGTATGGATGGCATAATTGCCGCCGTGCTCGATGGAGGCCCCTGCGGGGTCGGCATGGAATCAACCATTTTGCGGGTGGGGGAGGAGAGTGCGCAGATCCTGCGCAGCGGGCCCATCACGGCCGAGCAGTTGCAACCCCTTCTGCCGGTGCCGGTACACACGCCGCGCCAGCACGGGCACGCCGTCTCGGGCAACAAGCAGGTCCACTACCGGCCCAATGCCCGCATCACCCTCTGCACGGCGGCGGAGATCACGGCGCGGCTCGCCCCGGCGGATGCCGATAGCGGTGCGCTGGTGTATTCACCACACCTGAGCACACTGCCCTGCCACCACCTGAACGTGTTGCCCGACGACCACCAGGGCTATCGCCGGGCACTCTATGCGGCTCTATACCAGGCCGATTGTGACGGCGTGCGCCGGCTCTGGGTCGAGGCGCCACCGGATGACCCCGCCTGGGCGGATATCCGCGACCGTCTCAGCCGCGCCGCCGGCTGACCCCGCCGCTACCCGGCGGCGTGTTGCGGGCCCGGCGCCGGATCGGCCAGCTGGTACCGGTTCTTGCCGCTCCACTTCGCCGCATACATCATCTGATCGGCCTGGTGCAGCAGCTGCTCGGCGCTGACCTCCCCGGCCTGGGGATAGAAGGTAACGCCAATGCTGGCCGATACCTGCACCCGATCAGCTTCGATCATGACGGGGCTCGACGCCACCGCCAGCAGGCGCCGGATCACGGGCAGGCAGCCCTCGGGCTCGGTCAGATCCGGCAGCAGGACGACAAACTCATCCCCACCGATCCGCACCAGGGTATCGCTTTCCCGCAGGGTCTGCTCCATCCGCTGCGCCATCGTGATCAGCAGCTGGTCGCCGGCATCATGGCCAAACCGATCATTGACCGATTTGAAGCCATCGAAATCGAGAAAAGCGACCGCCAGCAGCTCACCGCGCCGGCGCGCCTGCGCCATCGCGTTGCGCAGCCTTTCGGCCAGCACCAGCCGGTTTGGCAGTCCGGTCAGGGCATCGAAATGGGCCAGCTGCTCCAGCTGCTGCTCATGCGCCTTGAAGTGGGAGATGTCCGACAGCAGCACGACGAAATTCCCCACCTGCCCATCAGCCCCGGGGATCGCATCCACCTTCAGATACGCGGGGAAAAGCTCCCCATTCTTGCGCTTGCAGCAGAGCTCGCCGCTCCAGTTGCCTTGGGTGAGCAGCGCCTGCCACACCGTGTGGTAGGAGGGCTCACCCTGCTGATCGGACCTCAGTACGCGGATACTTTCACCCAGAACCTCCCCCGCCTGGTAGCCGGTCAACTGGCAGAAGGCGGCGTTGACATCCCGGATCACCCCATCGGGATCGATAACCATGATGCCATCGCTGATACACTCGTACACGCTGGCGGCCAGGCGCAATCTGAGCTCATTTTCCTTCTGCTCGCTGATATCCTGACAGGTGCCATACATCATCAGCGGCTGCCCCTTTGCCGTGCGGCTGATCACCTTGCCGCGATTGAGCACCCAGACCCAGTGGCCCGCCTTGTGCTTCATGCGGACCTCGTATTGGCAAAAAGGTGTTTTGCCGGCGAAATGGCGCTGCAGCTGTTGTTCAGCTTTTGCGCGGTCATCCGGGTGAAGGAGTTGCCACCAGGTTTCGATGGTGGTGGGGCCGAGCTCCCCGAGACCATAGCCGATGATCTCCGCCCAGCGTTCATTGAACTCGGTGGTGCCGGTCTGAATGTTCCACTCCCAGGTGCCCACATGGGTGCCATCGATGACGTTGCGCAGCCGTGTTCGCTCCCGTTCGATCGCCGCCCGGGATGAGCGGATCATGTCGAGCATGGCATTCACCGTATCGGTCAGCAGCGTCAACTCCCGGTATTTGAAGCTGGGAAGCACCCGCACCGGGATACCATCAGCATCGCGCTCTTGCAGCGCCTCGACGAAGTGGGCCAGCGGATCGATGATGCGGTACTTGGAAAAGAGAATCAGCAGCGCCATCAGGACGACCGACATCAACAGGCTGTCGCCTAGGCTATCGAGAAAAATTTCTTTCTGTTTCTGCCGCACGAGCGCATCCGTGGTGTAGATTGACAACCGACCGACAGTCACACCCTCGGATTGCAGCGGCCAGGTGTGCCGCGTGACATCCGCGGCGGTGAGCCGCTGGCGCTGAACCGGGTTCGCCCCCCGGTAGGCCATAACCTCGCCGTCTGGGGTGCGGATCATGCCGGTGACGTATTCAGGCCGACCCAGCACTTGCGCCATATTGAAATCTTCGATCAGGATGGCGACGTAATTGCGCAACCCCATTTCGGTCTGTACCAGACCTTGATAATCGCTGACCGCATAAGCCTGCAGCAACGGCACGACATTCGCCGACAAGCTCACCAGACTGGACTCTACCTGCTCCTGTTGCTCGGCGACGATCTCTTTTTTCTGGGTGAAGAAGCTATACACACCGTGGGCGGGCACCACCAGCATGACGCTGACAGCGGCCAGTAGAGCGAGCGAGACCAGAAGCGAGGGCTGATCACGCTCCGGTTCAGTCATTGGATTGCTCCATGTTCAGCCCCAGTACGTTGTTGTAAATAACCGGCAACAGCTCATCGAGATTGTCACGCGAAACCACCAGCACGGGTAACCGCTGCCGGGTGGGAACCGAATCACCCTTGATATAAGCATCAAGTGAGTCGACCGCCCGCTCGCCGATCAGGCGGGGCTGCTGCATGGCGGCCCCCACCAGGGTTCCCCGGCGGATCATCTCGATGAACTCCGGCTCGGCATCGAAACAGACCAGCAGGATCTCTCCCGCCCGGCCCGCATCCCGGATCGCATCCAGCGCCGCCTGGTAGCGGTCGGAACCCTGCAGCCAGATCGCGCGCAGGTCCGAATGCGCTCGGATCAACTCGCGGCTGAAACGGTAGGTCTCCTCATGGGAGAAATCGACCTGTTGGCGGATGCCTGCGGGGGTGAAACCGGTTCCTTTCAGCGCCGTTATAAACCCGCGGGTGCGCGCCTGGCCGTTTTGTCGGCTCTGGGGGATCGCCACGATCCCCACCCCGCCCTCCGACCAGCCGCGCGCCTCGAGCGTCCTCACCAGCAGCCGCCCCAGCTCATGGGCCCCCTGCTCATTATCGGAGCCTATATAGCTGACATACGCCCCCGCCTCGGTACCGATATCCGCGACCACGACCGGCACCCCAGCCTCGGCGGCCAGCTCCAGAACGGTCTGCGCCGCCGAGGAGCTGGTCGGTGAGAGGATCAACCCGACCGGATCGCTTGCCAGCGCCTTAGCCGTATTGACCAGCTCCTGGCGGGCGCTGTTGTCGGCACTGTAAATCTCGAGCCGATAGCCCAGCTCGGCCGCCCGCTGCGCGGCGCCGTCGGCCATGATGCGCCAGAACGGAATGCGCAGATCGGAGACCAGGTAGGCCAGCCGGGGCGCCTCCGCCGCGCCGGCGAAGGGCGAAGCCAGCCACAACAGGAGCACCGTACTCAATAAGGCGACAACCCTCTGGAGGTGGGTAACATAGAGCTCGATCACTTGTAATACCTCTCTATCCGGTCGACCGCCAAACCATCGGTTTGGTGCCCCAGCCCAGGAACATTCAGCGCGTTGGCTGCGTCTGCGCAAGCG
>Ga0114984_1000825_pt1 | contig 11739 bp, 13 predicted proteins | sample Shrwel1BS1Day1_FD_96987 | JGI IMG/M metagenome (GOLD analysis project Ga0114984, IMG submission 96987) | Subsurface microbial communities from deep shales in Ohio, USA - Utica-3 well 1 S-1-Day1 | ecosystem: Environmental > Aquatic > Deep subsurface > Shale gas/oil reservoir > Produced water/Flow... | reverse complement strand
TGGCCTGAAAGTCCGCTGACCCCACTACACCTGTCGCTCATCTGGCGATGGCTGAACGGCAGTTAAGGCCGACGAGCGGGAATTGCCACTACTCCCCTGCTCCACTTCGTTTGACATTATTCCTCCATAGTTCATGCGTTCGGCCGTAGCTGCCGCTCTTCTTAGCAGCTGTCTGCTGCACTGCGAACCTAATCGGCTAGATATCTAATTGACCGCAAAATCCAAGGAGCGGAGCTAGGCACAGTTTCCTTCGAGGACAAACGAAAAAAATACGCCTAAGCATTTCGTTTTTGGGACCAAATGCGGAAATTGGACGGGGTATCGATAGAATACCGCGATGGTCACGCGCCTTTTCTTCGACTGTGAATTCACCGATCTTCGGGACTCAGCATCCTTGATATCCGCGGGTTTTATTACCCAATCAAGCGATCAGTTTTACGTCGAACTATCCGACTACGCGGTAGAAGCCTGCAATGATTTTGTGAAGGCAACCGTCTTGCCCCTATTGTCCCTCCCCCCAATTTCAACGGCCGAGTTCCTTGCCTCGCTAACCGACTGGCTTCAGCGCTGGGGGGATGATTTGCTTTTTGTTGCTGATTCCGAATGGGATCAAAAAATCCTGGCCAAGACCTTCGCAGCTCTTGGTCAGCCCTTGCCTGCAAACTGGCGTTTTCAGAAAACTCCGGACAACTTCACCAATGGTCAGCAGCGCTGTCTCTTCAACGACGAGCTGGGGGCTTATTTCCTTCGCGATCCGGATCAGCAGCGGCACCACGCGCTGACAGATGCTCGTGCGATCCGCGAAGCCTACCTACGCGCAGAACTGGGACTCTAGAGACTTCGCGTAAGCTACGATGAACTGAGTCGAGTTTCTCAATTGCCATTAGCGGACCCGCCAATACTCCTTAGGCAGGCGTGGTCTCGAGTCGTACCTATTTGAGTACATGCAGTAATTATTATATTGATGGGGCGAAGCAAAAGCCTCTCGCACCAGCCTCCATAACTCCTACCGTATATAGCTTACGCCTAGCTCAAGCGCCCTTTCAATTGGTACGCCCCGAACGAGGGCAGTATCTTGCCGCAATCTTTGGATAGGTACCCACACCTACTCATGAAAAAGCCTCTCAATTGAGAGGCTCTTTGGAAACAGTCCTGGGTAACGAACTTAAGGTCTAGCGCCCCTGTTTCGGGAAAAATTGTAGCATCGGTTGTCACCTGATGAATACCTGATCGCGCGGACAGAAGTAATCTTTCCTGCTATAGGCCAGCGGCAATGATACTGACGCGTCAATTAACATTGAGAGGTGAATATTGCACCAGCGGTGTCAAATTCTTTAGCTTGGCTGTGGGGTTGGGGGCGTCAACATAGCGTCGCCCATCTTGGAGTACATAGAGACGAACATAGAAGCCGTTGTCGGTGATCTGACCACGCCAGACTTCGGCGAGTGGTTCCATCTGCCACTGCTTTGTTCGATTCAGTCTGGGTGGACTGACAAGCAGTAATTGATCGACCTGAATGCCGCTGTCGGTATCGCTCAACAGTTCTGCGATTTGATCCGGATTGCTAAGGAATTCAGTTCCGCTAAAGCCGAGCGTCGCAGCCTGGCAACTGGAATAGGACAGACAATACCAAGGGAAATCGATTGTCAGGCTGACATGGGTCCAAACATCACAACCCTGCCCTGCAATGGCGGATTTGATGGGGTGGCGATCCGAGGGGGTGGTGAGAAACATCGAATTGGCAAAAAAATGAACACTATAGATTGTAGCTCAATAGTGTTCATTTTGGATTCATTGGAGCATGACTCCAGAACCCAAAATGAACCTGCGCCAGGCCTTGGCCATCGCCCTCAAAGCGGTCCGGAATGGCCGCAATCTAACCCAGGAAGACTTCGGACTCGTGTCCAGCCGGACTTACCTGAGCACGCTCGAACGCGGTCTGAAAAGCCCTACCCTGGACAAACTGGATGAGATCGCCAACACGATGTCTATTCATCCGGCCTCGCTGGTTTTGCTGGCTTACAGCATTCTGTCGAGCAATAACGACCCTGCGATTGATACGCCGGATATCGTCTGCCAGGAAACGAAGCAGTTGCTGCTACAACTCTCCGACGAGACAACTAACACACGGTAATTTGCTTGAGGGGTTACTTGATTTCAACCGTTGCTACTCGCCCATTGTTTTGACATTAGTCCCCAAAGGCAAAGTGATTCGTTGCCACAATTAGCTGCTAAGCCACATGCCAGGGACGTAGCGTAAAGATAATCAAATGTGCTGAATTTGCCAAATTATGATGAACGCATTTATGGTGGGAGGGCAAACGCCAGTGCAGAATCATTACGGGATTCATAAAAAATCCCCAAAATCTTCCCCGTCGAAGCAGGATAGCTAGGAGTTAGGTAAGTCAATATTTGGCAAATCGACTGCCACCCCACCAATCAAAGCAGACAAGAACGCATCACTTATTCGCTCGTCAGTGTTCTTTTTTGGATCAAGTCCACAGGGACCATTAAGCAGCCCCACTTCTGGCACATTTTGGTGGATCAGTTTTTTGATCAGACCTCTACAGGTAACAAAGGGCTCCATCCACTGAAATGAAAATAGAAGCCATGTACGCGCTAAGTAAATCATCGCCACGTCAGCGCGCTCCCAGTCAAGATTTCGCCATTGCATCAGTAGTAAGCCCAACGCATCAAGATGTCTCATCAATACAAGATTTGCAATTCCGTCATGGGTTAGCAATATCCGATATTGGTCCTTTTCTTGAATATGCTCGGGGTTTATCAGATTCAGGACAAACGGAGAGATACGCGAGGTCAGCTTCATCCGCTTCGTTGGTCGTGATTGAGCATCGTACATCAAGTCCCAAACGATCGAATCATAGATAGCCCGCGTTCCAGGATAGCGCACCTCTGCGCGCAAAACAGGTGACGTATCGCTCTCACTCGGTGAAAACGGAGTTCGTTCTCCCTTAGCGTATTTCAACCACGCATGCGGCTGATCATAGCCGCCGCCATCTCTTCTCGGAAATGGCTTTAAAGCCATTTCTCGCTCCAGTACCGCGAACGATTTCGCAGCGGTCATTTGGACCGTCCTTGCCCAATAGGCCCCACGAACACGATCGAGTACAGAGGCTTTCGGACGCCCTCGACCGGGCACGGGCCCCTCCTCGTCATCGCACCCGAGGTCGAGCGGATCGAAACATTTCGCCCAATCATCCTCTTCTGTAAATGTCTTCACCAGCTAGTGGCTCCTATCGACTTTTTGTTACAGAAGATGCCAGCTACCTTGCCGGCGGCTTCAGCCCCGCGCGGCCGGCCACCTTCACCTCATGAGTTGATGCCCTATACGCATCAACAATGCCGACCTTCCGCAGTCTCGAAATTCATTGCATTTCGCATGCTGTTCACTTTCAGCAGCTACATCGTAACAATTCTGAACAGACTTGGATGAATGTCTACAAACCAAAATGGCTACATCCCTCATGAATGAAAGCGAGCATATGCAGGAAGCGTTGCGTACGCCAACCCAGGTACAAACGTGGTTCCGCGAAAGCGGGGTCTCTGTGGTCGACTGGGCCGCTCGAAATGGCTTTAGCCCAGCCTTGGTTTACGCCGTAATTAAGGGGCGGCGAAAGTGCTTACGCGGGGAATCACATGACATTGCAGTCGCACTCGGAATGAAACACGGATTCCCGCAGTCTTGAAAATCACCTAACCAAAGGAAAAGACATGGATCCCGGGTAACGAAAAACCAAAAGGCGCACCGACCTGCCAGTCGTATGCGCCTTTTCACTGGGAGGGAATCCCAGACTGATTTCCTGCATGCAGTCTAACGGGTCTGTTCAAGGCACGTCAATTCCCTCTTTGTCCAACTTTGTTCATCGCACGCCGTTCGTGTGTGCGACGGAAATTTGTTGCCTCGCCAAACGCCACGTCGGCAATTTGCCTGCGTGGCCAGACTGGACACCGATGAGGAGATTAATGAAATGAGCAAAACCACCAACGTCAAAACAAGGGGCGACCGAGGGCCGAGGCTGGGCACCCAACTCCGAGGCGAGATGGCGACCGCCTATGCAATGCGGGGCAAGTGCAGTGCAGACCTGATCCTGCATTACAGCCCCAAAGCCGGGAAGGATGTGGCCCTTGCCGGGCAGTTGCAGTTGCTGAATTTTCTCTACTGCGAGATTGATGGTGCAGTCAAAACCGTCAATTACGCGCCGACTTCATCGATTATTTCAACCGCAGGAAAAGCATTCGCATCCCTCGTCGATGCGGAGATCACGACGAATGATGGAAAGCTCATTTGGCGACGGCTGATTGCATCGGAACCCGACACCACCAAGCATGTTGAAGATCTTCGCGCCGCTGTGGGGCACGGTGTGTTGGCTGGAGTGTCGGCTTTAGAAGTGTGGACATATGAACAGCTTACGACCAATCCCGTGTTACTTCGGAGCGCCTTGCGAGCAGTGTCATGGATGGCCGCAGCCCGTTACTGGCCACTTGCCGAGTTTAAACGCAAGATCTGGGCCCTGATCAATCGCAGACAAACAGTAACGTTTGACGATGTCCTCGGTCTCGAAGAAGGGTCGCGTCGAGCGCTCGCCGGGGCAGCAATCCTTGAAATGACATGCAAGGGCACCGTGCGGAGCAACCTTGCTGATTTCCCACTTCACGCATGGACGGTTTTCCATCGAATGGGAGATCACAAATGCTAACTGTGCCGCCCCGTCATCCTACCGATTTCAAGTCGCGCCCCGATTCATACACGTTTCGCACGATTCCATACGAGTACAAGGATTGCGAAACATGGCCTTCTGCGCATAAGCCAACGGCAATCGAATTGGCGGAATGGTTTAACGACTTATCTGTGCAGCAAGCGGAAGAGCTCGCGCTCAAGATCGCCGAACGATTCGAGCGACTCCAGCGTGGCATCAAGATCTATCTGAGCAGCGGATCACTAAAGCAGGGGCTGGCAGAGGCAAAATGCACTAAGGAGGTATTTTACCGCCAGCTAAATCGCTGCCTCTTGCCGAATCCCATCACTCAAGAAGGCATTGTCGGGTGGGCAGGTTTGATTTGGCAGCTCCGCCTCAAAGGTTATACCCGAGTCAGTGATGGCAAAGGAACGGCCGGCCAATTTCAGAAATGGATTGGTGAGAACCCGGAGTGGCGCGATCTACTTCACCGCATGATCCTAAAGGGCAATGGCGGTGAAAGCCTTGCCGGCCGAAAACCTGATGTGCGCGGGATTGCAAGAAATTTCATTGGGACCTTCAGTAGGCCATGTGGCAAAAATCAGCAGGCGAAGATACCTCTCGGGCAATATCCACATGACGGAAAGTCAAATGCTCGCCGAGCAATCGAACGCTACATCGAACGCTTCGTTGCCATGCATCCCGAAACTACTGCTGTTTGGTTTGGTGAAGACGTTGCCGATCGGCAGCATTTGGGTAGAGGACCCCAGTCATTCAACCTTGCTACGGGGCCGTTTGATGTTCTGGGAGCCGATGCACATACCCTGGATTGCATCGGATTCATCCTGCTTAATGGCCCCAGTGGGCCGCAGAAAGTCCCCGTAACGCGGATACAACTTGTGGTGCATGCGTGCCACAACAAGCGTCTCGTTACGGGTTACTCGGTTTCTTTCCAGAAGCAAATTGAAGCTAGGCACATTGAAGAAGCCTACCTCATGGGTAATTCGGCCTGGAAACCAAAGAAGCTAACGATCGAAGGGCTAAGCTACACCACGGGCGCCGGTTTCCCGAATGGGGTAGTTGATGGAATCGATGCAATCAATCCGTCCCTAATCCGCCTCGATAACGCTGCCCAACACTACGCGAACAGCATACGCACTCGACTACGTCATTCACTTGGCTGTGCAATCGCTTGGGGTGGGGTTGGCCATTGGTGGAGAAATGCGATTACCGAACGATTTTTCGGGACGCTCGAGCGATATGGCTTTCAACGTTTGCCATCCTCAATGGGCTGCGGGACCCAAGACCCGCATCGCTCCGAAAACCCAACAGTTGAGGCGACTGGAAAAGGTATTGAATGGGATGAGCTGGTCCAACTTGTCGACGTGCTCCTTGCCAATTACAACGCAAAACCACATTCCAGTTTGGGCGGCATCAGCCCATTGGACTCGCTGCGGGCGACAATCTCAAGCCGCTCGGGCTTCTGGATTCCGCGTCCAAGTCCGCCATACACGGCGAATGCACCACGCATTGGGGTTGAGGTCCTGCGCAAACGCATTGCCGGTAGCGTTAGGCGCAGAGTTCCTCCATACGTTGAGATCGGTGAGACGCGATATTCAGCCACTTGTCTGTCATCACGGTATGACCTGATCGGCCAATACGTCTACGTTCATCTTCCTCAGGACATACGCACGGTCGAATGTTATTGCGACACTGGTCTATACATCGGCGAACTGAAGTGCCTGGATAGGGGATGGTCGCTAACTGCGCATTCGTATGAAAACAGAAAAATTGTCAACGCATTGGTGCGCAAGGGCGAGATGTGGGTGCCAGAGAACGGTGACCCTATGGTGATTTATTTGAATCACCTCCAGAAAAAAGCCATTACCAACGCTGCAGCAAACAGCAATCGATTGGTGTCTGCCGATGCCTCGGCAGTCGCTAACCTTCTGCTCAGCAGTTCCCCCTCGACCGCTCTTACATCGCCCGATTCTGTCCTGGCTGCAAACGACTCTTCTGTTTCCAGAACCAAGAATATCGTTGGGGTGGTACTCCCAGGCAACTGGGAATAACAGTCACGCTTGAGAGTACAGAAAATGACAGACTTCAAACAAACGAATACGGATCCATGCGAGGAAAATGGCGATCGTGCCACCGCCCTCCTTTCTCGTCAGACGGAAGACTCAATCCATAACGACCAGATCAACCGTCAAGACCTTCGCTTTTCCGCTCTCGGCGACGGTCCAGAGCGCGTTCAGTTCCTCGCAAATCATCCCCTAAATCAACGGCCGGTCAAAGTGCTGACCCAATCTATCAAGGAGTCGTTTCTTATAATTAGCGCGGTCATTAAGTTCAAGCGCCCCGGATGTGCATTTTCAGCCAAATTTCGGTCAGGAAAGTCGACCGCGCTTCTCATGATCAAGGAGCAACTGCCAACTGTGATGCCTCAGGTCGCGTATGGTCTAATCTCGGCCAAGGATCATGACGCCGTCACGGAGCGAGTGTTTTGGGGCGATAACCTGATTGCACGTGGGCTCGTCACAGATGGAACTGCACAAGAGCGCCAAAATCGGTTACGCGCTGCAATTATCTCGGCATGCATTCAAGCTGGAGGTAAGCACTTCTGTTTGTTAATCGATGAGGCCCAAAACTGGGGTAACCGTGAATACACATTCCTTCGTGACCTGACGAATCAACTCCGTGACCAAGACGGATATACCGTAACAACAATTGCGTTTGGCGACCCTAGGTTAGATGAAACTAGTTCTACGTTTCGCGAAAAGCGCAAGGATTTGTGGGCGCGATTTTTAATGAAGCTACATCCATTTTACGGTATTCGAAATTTCGGCGACCTGGAGTATTTCCTGGCGGAGCATGACAGTGCCAAGCGATGCGAATATCCCGCTGGCTCAGGTATTAGCTTTACTGAGTTCTTTCTACCATCCGCCTATGAAAGCGGTTGGCGATTAAAGAGCCAGGCTCAGTGCGTTTGGGATGCCTTTACACGCGCAGCCGCAAAGGTAAATTGTCAAGTTATTGACATAGGCATGCAATGGGTTGGGGAAGCCGTGATCCACTTCCTAATCACTCAGATGTCAAACGACGTGCCTGGTTTTGTAGCTTCATCTGAGAGTTGGGATGAGGCAGTGCTAAATGCCCAGTTCATTGAGTCACTAACGTGAAGAGTGAAATCGTTAGCACACGTGGCGAGCTAGTCTGGTGTCCACAGTGGAATTTGGTCGGCGAAGGGCCATACACCATTGTGGCCAAGATACTCAATGCCAACAATCTCAAGACTCGGTATCTCAAGGACACGATTCGGTGGAGGAGCGGAACAGGGGCTAGCCTACTTGACCTGCGACTGATCGGATCAGAGACGAATCCAGCAACCCAGTATGGAAAAATACTGCATCAAGCCAGTCTTGCAGCCCGTATCCCCCGTCTATACAAAGAACTGGCTGACGACCGAGAATTACGTTATTGCGCCACGTGCATGAGTACCGGTTTCCAGGCCGCCATCGCGCAGATTCCAGGTGTTGTCTGCTGCCCAATCCATGGAGAAATTCACCGAAATACTTGCATTCGATGTGGGCACAAGACTCCACCCTATTTCCTTGAGGAGAGCACTTGGATTCCTGGATTTTCATGCAGAGCCTGCGGAGCGCCATTCGGAGGAAAAGTACTGATTGACCGACAACTCGATGCTTGGAAATCTCCCGGAGACGTAAATCGCCTCGATTCAATCCATCGTTTGCTCAAAAGGATAGATGACTCAACAGAATTTCACTGGATAAACGTGTCGGAATGGAGCATGGCGCGTATTTCTTCCGGGGATGCCGACAACCACAAGCGCCGCATTGTCTTCGACGTATTGCGCTCCCAACTTCCAGATGAAAGCATTCCCGAATCGAGCCTTGAAGAGAAGCCCCGCATATTTGGGCCGTATCGAGTTGATCCAGACATGGCTTTTCAACAACTCACACAAGCCGAATACGAAGACGTGTTAGGTCGATTACTGACGCCGCCTGAACTTAAAAAGCACCGAAGCTATTTCCTCACCCCAAGCTTCGGCGTAGCAGTACCAACTGATCCTATCGTACCGCCCGAACTCCACGCTCATTTGATCTGGCGAGCGCAGTTTGAACGAGTCTCATCGACGTATTCCCAGTTTTATTCTCGATGGGAGTTCTGCCGAAATGCAATTCCAGGCCTTTTTTCCGGGGTGAGCCCACCCGTTGAACTCTCACTCAGCAGCATTGCCATCATGGAGGGCGTTTTGGGGGCTTCATGGTTAGCAGCGCTCGAAATTGCCAAAGAGTGGAATCAAACACTCGTCGGCTTTTGCAAACAAAATTCGATTCAACCTAACCTACAATGGCTCACCGCAGTTGATCAGTGGGCAAACCGACTTGGATGCTGGAGGAACCGGAGTTATTTTCCAGTTGGAGTGATCCGGGTCGCGAATACAGCAACCGGGGAACATCAACTCTACTTTGTAGTTGTCTGATACTTTGCACGCCGTAGTCGGATGAAATTTTCACGAACTCGGAAGTACCACCCGTGTTGTTTATCGTGAAAAGTTTTCTGTCTCGCAAAGAGACTACTACCTACGGACAAGGGATAAATTTGCGACCAAATGTTTAGGCTACGGGGCTCATTTGTGGCCTTGCCAAGACTGGGGGACTGGATTGTGGTGGAAGTTGTGGCCTGAAATCAGCTCCGTAAGCAACGGGTCACAACTTAAAATCAGTCACTTAGTACGCACCTTGAAAGGGCAAAATTGTGTCACCCGACTGGCAAATTCAAAATCTGGATGCCCTCATCTCTCAGTGCATCACACTCGTCTGTTGTGGCTTGGCCACGAATTGGTCGTTCCGGAGCTTCATTGTAGTGAATTTTCCTGGCTTCTTCGGCAAACGAATTTCCAACGTCTTCACTATTCGCAACGATAGCCTGAACCAGCTGACGATATAGCGCCATCGCTTGAGTTCCAACAGGCATGAGCGCAGTACTGGGTGCTTCATTTACACCGTTAGTGGGAGTTGCTTTCGGATTGGCAGCATGTGACGAGATGGCGACTGCCGACGGTACGCGCCGAACTATATGGCTATCGCATTGAGGACAGCCAATCAGATGCGTTTGAAGCTGTTGCTCGAAGTCATCGGCACTTCGGAACCAGCCTTCGAATTTGTGATTGTTGTCGCAGCTAAGGTCGTAAATAATCATTTCGTACTCGTAATATGGCCGCCGTATTTTCCCAACCGTACGACCTGCTCAGAGATCAGATCCTTTAGCGAGTCGCCAAAACTAAATTATGGGAGGGATGGTGCCCGGGACGGGAATCGAACCCGTACAGCCAGAGGCCGAGAGATTTTAAGTCTCTTGTGTCTACCAATTTCACCACCCGGGCCGGTGCGACATTTTGAGCGCCCCGATACAAAAAAGGGAAAGCGACCGGCGCTTTCCCTTTTTGAATTTGGAGCGGCAGAAGAGTCTCGAACTCTCGACCTCAACCTTGGCAAGGTTGCGCTCTACCAACTGAGCTACTGCCGCGTATTTTTTGGAGGCGCGGGCCGGAGTCGAACCGACCTACACGGATTTGCAATCTACTGAAAATCCTTTTGAATCAATCGTTTGCTAATAAACCGCAAATGATTAACCGCGCAACGGAGCGAATAATACATATTCGCGCCGAGTGTGTAAATAGCATTGTTTAATTTTTTGGAATAGAAAAGGCCGGTTTCCCGGCCCTTGCTTATTCGACGGTCAGAAGTTCAGTCGCTGCGCCGATTGCCTTCTGGATAAGCTCACCCGCTGGAGGGTCGTCAGAATCAAGCGCAATCAACAGGACATCCAGGACAGTCTTGGCCATGTCGGCGCGAGTCTCGATCTTGTCGGCGTGGAGCGCAGTGTTCATGCGACACCCCGCTCGTCTGCTTGGCGATGAACAAGCGATAGGACGTTCTCAGTCCATTTCACTTGTTGAATCATCGCCCCATCGCCGTGTCGCTTTCCTGTATCCAATATACGGCAGAATCCTTCCGCTGTTGCCATCGGAACCCAGTGCTCACCCTTCTTTGCCTGAAGGCCAGCCTCGGCCAGTAGCATGTTGAACTTGCGAGCGCTGATGCCAAGACGCTCGCCAAGCTCTGTCGGGGTAAAGAACATTGATTGCTGATTTTCTGCTTCGAGGTGCGAGCTACCGAGAAGGCTAAGGACATTTGTACCAGTCAGCTTAGAAACTGCCTGATTAGCGCTGATTGCCGCAGCGTTCTTATCTAGGCCGAGAGCACGTGCAGCACGAACAACGAGCGGCGCCAGCTTGAACGCCTCGATGACAGGCGCCGCCACACCGATTGATGATGGAGTGGCGTAGCCTCCGGTCTTGCGTATAGAAGGAAGTACCTTGGATGTTACCCACTTTTTGAACGGCTTTGCCTCTGGCTTGGCGCTACCGAGGATGGCAGAGTAAAGGCCGGACTCGTTAATGGTGATCACTCCCCTCGGTCCAAAACCGCGAATTTGGCGGTTTTGCTTTTCGTCACCGTCGAGGCGCTCGCACATCTTTCCGGCATCCGAGTATTCGAGAATCTCGGCAACTTCCTTGGCGATAAACCAAATCTCGCCTTGCTCGTCGGTGATGGTGGAAAGTTGATGACCGTTATAGTTGAATGGGGTGATTGCATGGTTCATGGTAAGACTCCTGTAGAGGTTTGACCTCCGCTCCCGACGCCAATCGGGTGGGCGGAACCGTGCAGGATTGGCGTACCGGGTACAGGAACCGGCGAGCCTTTCGGCTCTCCTGCACGGCCCGCTCCATTGAGAACTTGCCATGCTGCGGACGAAAAAATACCGCTTTCGCGGCGGGTGTCCGCCTGTACGTTCCGGGACGCCAATCCCGGTCGCTGTTGGTGCAGCGACACACGTAGTCTAACCTTCGATTAGTAAAGGTCAAGCAATTTTTTCTCCGAACTAAAAGTGTAGATCAGCGATTGATTTACGGCAAGCAATCATGGTGAATCTTTGTTACGCGCTGCGTCAC
>Ga0114984_1000823_pt1 | contig 11751 bp, 8 predicted proteins | sample Shrwel1BS1Day1_FD_96987 | JGI IMG/M metagenome (GOLD analysis project Ga0114984, IMG submission 96987) | Subsurface microbial communities from deep shales in Ohio, USA - Utica-3 well 1 S-1-Day1 | ecosystem: Environmental > Aquatic > Deep subsurface > Shale gas/oil reservoir > Produced water/Flow... | reverse complement strand
CGCCCCATACGCGGGAATTGAATAAAAAACGATCAATTTTTAGCGGTGGAAGGCAGGTTGTTGATACACCGAGGCTTCACCGGCCACGCCTGCCGGCCTCATGAGAAATCCGGGCTAGGATAACCTTTGGCAGTGTGCTTCGCATGATAAGGTGCTTCACTTCCATCACCAGGCATTGAAAATTGTTCTTCAAAATGGCGTCGCAGGTGAAATCTGTATTTATCTTCTAAAAGGCGCTTGAGCAGTCTGATATCTATGACCAGGGATGGTACTCCCGCCCCGAATCCTCTTTGAGATAACATAAGTTCTCTGATGCTTGCCCACTCATTCCGGATGTCGAAGAGTTGCGCATGTGAAGGATTGTTTCCAGGCTTGAAAAGCCCGTCGTGAACCATTCCCTTGAGAAAGGTGCGCAGGTGATCTACAAACCATTTGCTCTTTTTTACTGACGCCTCGGAGGATTTTGTGTGTTTTGCAATGTCAATGACGGATACGCTATAACAGTTCTTTTTGTACTCATTGAGAAAATTAGACCAATCCCAATTATGCATTCGTTCATCTATCCAAATTGCGATTCGAGCGGCCGTTATTCTAGGGAGTTCAACGCTGCTGCTGTAAAATCGCCCACCACTGTAGAGCTCTTTTGGAGATACGGGGAAGCACTTACATATCTCCTCAACAAAGTAGTGATGTTCTACGGGCAGATCCAACGATGAGAGTTGATCCACCGCGCCGGGATCTAACGGATGGTTAGCGCGATAGGCTGCGAGTGCTTTATCTATAAATGAGAAACCATTGGTTTCAATGTCAAGAGCACGCTCTCTAGCATCCTGAGTGACAGCCAGCAAGTACTCGTACGCTTCGGTGAGTGGTGCGCTCCATAGGTCTGCGACGGGTACGGCGTTGGGGATGCAGTTTTTTTCTACAGGCACTCGTACGAACGTCGTGTGAGTGTTGGGATCTTGGAAAAGGCAACTCTTTGGAAGATTCGCGATCTCACCAACTCTCAAACCGAGCGCCATTCCAAAGCAGGTCGCCTCAAGTCGAATTCTATCGAAGCCCGCAGTTGGCTCCAAATGTGGGTTCTGCTTGATCAACCACCTGGCTTGTGCAATCCCTTTGTGCAAGTCAGAAGAGTATAGATTTTCTTCTCTTTGCTGAAACTCTCGTGATGTGAGTTCAAGCGCACTATGAGTCGGGTTGGGTATCCCAGTTTGCCATTTGATAAACCTATCGACGAATCGCAGCAGTACTCCATCGACCATTACGCTAAGTTGGTTGAGGAAATCAACAAATGCCTTGAGGGCATTTGCTCTATGGTAAATGGTAGAGTCTGAACGTCCATGCCTGATCGAGTCTACGGTGCGGTCGAAGACTTTGCGCGTTATGTCGCTCCACTCAATGTTTTCGCTATCCATTACTGCGGATAGATGCCTAATCGAGGCCATTCTGCCGATAATCAGCTCTGCTGACGGATGTGCCAGAATTTCTTTAACTATAAAGCAGCGCGCAAGCTTGCCAATCACTAGCGGGAGAGGGGGTTGGTCTTGATTTCGCCTGTTGAGAGGATCGAGTGATGTGAAGGGAATATTACTCGATCGATACTGCCATACCTTGCCCTCGAAATCTCCTGCTACTAATCCGTTGGCCTTGAGGTCATTAAATTGTTGCTCTGCATGTTTGTATCGGTCGTCTAAGACCATCATTGATATGCTCATTCTTTCAACTCCTTCACAGCAATGATTACTGACTTAGCGCCGTGAATTGCTGCTTCGACCTGTTGGGCCATAGCGCCAGTGGAATTGCTCCCGAGCATCTGCTGGAATTTAGTGATGTCTGCTAAAGCCCCTTCATGATTAGCATGACGGCTAGGTCTGAATTTAGGGCATGCATAGCAAGTGACCGTCGGGTGGTAAGGACATGGCTCTTCAGAATTGCATGATCCTAAGCCACTTATTGGCCTTAGCGCGGATCTGTCAGGGATTTCTTCCATGAATTTGCCGCACCACATCTGCACGGCTGCATTGATCTCCGGGCTTGCCATGTGGGTCGTATTTATGAACTCTTGCAGCTCAAGGTTGTAATGGAAGTAGTGCTTTATAGAGTTCAGATTTGAATGATCTAAAGCTTCAGCGACCTCTTCAGGGGATGCACCGGAAAGAACCATTGAAGTAGCCTTGGTCCTGCGCAGTCGGTACGCGGTGATCCGCATGAAGGGCTCTGTTTTTTGTATGGGTCGATGAGGGTCTGGTAACTGGAGTATCCAAGTGAGAGATGTTAGCGCATAACTTATTCTATGGTTGTCGAGATGTAATGTGAATGGTGTCAGCTTGGGGTTGGTGAGGAAGCGTAAAAGGCGGTTTTCGGTTGTGTACGCCGAGGGAAACAACGGCGTAGGAAGTACTGGAGTGCTTATTCCATGCCTGGCACATATCGCGTTGATTTCCTTCGATGCGGCATTGCATTGGGTCTCAGCTAAAGTGCACTGAAGTTCTACTGCCTCTGCAGTATCGTTAGCGATGTAACGTTTTACCAGGTTGCTCGGATGCCTCCTGAGCCTTGAACGTCTAATTCCTTTAACACTCGGCACCTTTACAAAGGGGCCGCCCTCATCGATCCCGAAGTCAGTAACCTGCATTAGGGCCAACTGTATAGGGCGAAGAGCCCAGTCGCGACAGAGCAAAAAAAGCGTGCGTTGGGCATGAGTGATGAGCGGATTGTTGGCAAGCTTCATCTCAATGTTCGCGAGTTGTACGCGAGTGAAAGGGCCAAAGTCATCATCTCGCATCGTGACTAAATGCCTGTTATCATGCGCCTTTACTGTAAGCTGTGATAGTTCAAGGCTGTCATGTTCGTTGAAGCCTGGGACTTCTTCATCCAAGCACCATCGATAAAATACTCGAAGAGCAACTAGCTCCTCATACCAGCTTGATGCTTTTAATCGAGTGCATTCACGTACAGCAAATGTCGATAACCTATTGCCAATAGTATCCGCGTCATTTCCCGAAAATTTATGCTGGGCCAGAAGCCGCTGGACGACAATCAGAGGCCTAAGGTCGATGTGGGTTTGGAGTCTGTCGATGAACCACCCTCTGAGTAGCCACTCAACTAACAAGTTAGAATGTAGGGGCTTGCTCCACGCAATATTCATCGGAGCACACCCGACAATCTCTACCGTTATTCTCTCAACCCACGCATCATTGTTGTGAATTGTTATAGCCTGACCGAAGGTGGATTTGACTGTGGAAGGAAAGGCATCGGCCTCGATGCCGAAGCGACATTCAATCTCGGCTACGAGTTCGGCAGGCGAAATTTTAATCATCTTCATTGCCTCGAAAATTTGAGCTGTCTGAGCTTCTGATTATTTCGCCGAGCCGATCAGATATGGCCTGTCGAGAGTAGCGCTGAACACTTTCGCTGCTGGGGCTCCATCCGCCCAGATACGCCAGAGCATCTTTTACATTAATGCTGTTGGCGCCACTTTTTTCAAACTTTTTGCGAGCTATATTTGCCCCTGTCGCCCTCAAGCCGTGCGGATGAATTCGTGTTGAAAAGTTTGGCAAGCCGAGGCTGGCTGCAACGGTACGAAGAATGGTGTTTACGGTTCGCGCAGATAGCCGTCTCCCGTCACGGGAACTCACGAATAGGGCTGTACAAGGTCTTTTTGGTTTGATCAGTTTAGGGCGATGATCGGAAATGTATTCGTTCAGAACCGCGGCTACCGATGCGGTTATGGGGACTATCCGACCGCGCGTCTTGAGACTAGCCCCGTCCAGTCTCCGCTCCCTGTTGATATCGCTTGGGCGCTTGATGCGTATTGTAGGTGAGGGACCAAGGTCAACGTCGTCGAGTTCTATGAGAACCACTTCGCCACGCCTGGCAAGTGTTTCAAGCATTACTAAGAACAGACAGTAATTGCGTGCCTGTATCTGTTTACTTTGGAATGGGTTCCTAAAGTCATCAGGACTGAGCACCCCTTTGAATAAGGCTTGTCCGCCGGAGTCAAGTGGCGTTGCTGGTAGCGGCGGTTCTGATTGATATGCAATCTTGGTGATTTTTTTTTGAAGATTTCGCAGATTCTTGGCTTTGTTTTTTTCCGCTTGGCTTTGCTCAAGTAGACCTAGTCGATTGAGCTCAACGTAGTGCTCGAAGGAGAAATCTATGAATGATTTGACAGCTTCGAGTCGTCGGGTGCATGTCGATTGGCTCGCACCCGCACCGCGTTTGGTGGAGCAGAGGCGTTCGGCCAGCGATGTCAGTTCCGCTGAGCTGAACACCGCTAGGCGCTCAAGCTTCGCTTCCAGTGGAGAACCTCGGCTGAGAGCCCACTCGTACGCGATAGCGATGTCACGTAGGTAATTTTCGACGGTATTGAGACGCGATCTGTGGAGCAAATCCTCCGCCCAGAGGTTTGCTAGGATCACTGGAACCCCCTGCACCAGCAGGTATGGCCTGAGGCCGCTGGAGGCAGTACGAATCATTCGGATCTCGCAGAAAGGGACGTCTGGCATCGGTAGCTCCAGATCTGCAACGTTTCCGAACATATACCATAACTCGCACAACCATCCGAGCGGGAATCCTGAGCCGTCGCAGGCCGATAAGCTGCTGACGCAGCGGCTCAAGGATGCGCTGGGACTGGTGGAGGTGCGCACGCTGGATCATGTCATCGTGGCCGGACAGGCAGCAACTTCATTTGCAGAGCGAGGGCTGATCTGAGTCTAGGGGCTTCGGCCCCTTTTTTTTATTTTAATAAATCCGTTTGACCCAATCCTACCTGTTAACGCCGATGTAAAACTGACCCAGATGCCGAAGTAACTCTGACCCCTTTGGGCAATTCAGCGCTTCATGCGAAAGGAGGCCGGTTCATATGGGCGGATGCCTGCACAAGAACAACACATCGTTCCTTCGCACGCGTCACTGCGTTATAAAGCAAACGTCTCTTCTGGTCGTCGCTACCACCAACCGCCGCTGGCCACAAAACTATGACGTTGTCGAACTCTCGGTTCTTGGCGCCATGAACTGTCATCCCTTTCCACCCACGCACCTCGTTTCTGCGAGATTGGCGGCGCTGGGAAAAGGACTGCTCAATCGACTTCACGATCTCATCCTTTGAGAACTCCAGCTTTGCCCGGGTCCGACGTTGAGTCTCTAGCCATTCGAACACATCCCTGGCTGTTCTGGCGTCACCAGCCGCCGCGAGGCCGGCGTTGATGGAGGGAGCGTCGGTCCGGTCCGCAAGTTTGATCGCGGCGAGGTACTCGCTTGCGGCTTTAGCCTCTGACTGCTCCCATGCGACTTCATACGGGCCTGCGCCTTTCTTGGTCTTGTTGGCAGCAGCCCAGGCCAAAGCGCCTTTGGCAAACGTTCCAAGGGTCGGGGTGATAATGGCGACGCTCTTGCCTCCGCCATACCAGTTCAAATTGGAGTTGATCCATGCGCCAGCCAACGGCGCAGTGGAGGTCTGCGCAACGAGGAAGAACTTCTCCGACTTGGGCGCCTCACCGGCGCGAATTGCTCTGGCTGCATTGAGTAGCTCATCAACGTTTGTCCGACGAGGCTGTAAAAGCTCCTGAGGGGCGCATACCTGGGCCAGCCAAGCGCAGGCAGGGTTGGGGCGTAGCTCCTCGCTCAGGCATTGAAACTCGTCGGCAGCAACGAAGACCTCCAACCTGTTGGCCAAGCCTGCCACCATGCCTAGGCGGTGCGCTGTCATGTCCTGAGCCTCATCCAGGACAAGGATAGGAAACGTCGAAGCCACCCAGCCTTGGACATCTCTGACCTGTGCGAGTGCACTCGCGGCCTCGCATATGCGCTCGTACTCACTCGGTTGGATGTTCACAAAACCGAGGGCTGAAGCGAGCGAACGCCAACGTCGGAACAGACGCCATGCGAAGCTGTCGATGGTCGTGCACTCGGTCTTTCCCCTCAGATTCTGAAGCAACCCAAGGCGCTCTTCCAAGCGCCTGCGAGATCCATGCATGAAGGTGAGAGCCAGGACTTTCTGCTCGCTTTGGAGAGGCGCTCCCTCCAGATGCGCTGACAGCGATGCCATGAGCATGTGGGTCTTTCCACAACCAGCACCGCCGGTGAACGCGCGAACCGTCATGGATGAAACACCCACACACCATGGTCTCCGCGAACAAAGCGCTGCGTAGCGTTATCGCCGGCACAGGCACAGGCCAGACCGCTTAAGAGATCTGCGGCCCGCTCCCTGCATGCTGGCGTCGTAGAAATGGCTTCCGCGAGACTTTCATAGGCGATGACGTCCATCTTCTTTGTCTTCAAATAGGCCACGACATCCGCGCTCGAATTTGGAGGCTGAGGGGATATCTCCGCGAGCTTGGCAACCACTGCGTGCTCATCCGCATTGAGAATCCACCCGATGACATCTTCGATCATTGCGCCATCGTTCCAGCGGATGATCGAGCTGGGCGGCTCGGCCTCCAGCCGCAGTTGATCTGCGTATTCCAGACCTGCGGCATCACCATCGACGAGACAACACACACGTTTGTGGATGCGCCTCATCAGCCTGTGGGTCTCAATGACATTTGCGTCTTCCGTTGGGACCACGCCGACTTCGATGCCGAAGGGGCGAGTCATTGTTTCGACCCAGCCTTCAGTCATCGTCAACGGCCGGAGGATGCAACGCATCAACTGAAAATCGGCACGGCCTTCTGGAACGAGGAGTGCCGGCTGCATCAGCGCACTCAGTACGTCAATTCTGCTGTGCTGGAAGAACTTGCGCTTCCAGTTTGGCGCCGCGGCAGTAAGTGGGCTCGCTAGGAACGGTTCGGCTGAAAGTACGCCGTCATGCTTCTTCAAGATCAGCACAGAGGTCGGATCGGCCATGCTAGCAACAAGAGGTGAATGGGTCGTGACGAATGTCTGAGTGGAGAGAGCTTGAACCCTCTGAACCAACCGTTGCTGCGCAGATGGCGGTAGATGGACTTCGGGTTCCTCCAATGCCATCAGGAATTCACCACCGCTTGCAGCACGAGCACGACCCAGCTCGAGCAGTAGTAGCAGACCCTGCATGGAAACCAGCCCGCTGCCCTGTCTGCCTGCAGGAATACTGAAGCCATCAGTGGCTGCAAAGTGGGCTGAAACTGCTTCCATCACAGACCGACTGTCTGTGTTAGTAAGCCTCAACTGAACTTTTGGAGCATTTGGGAATGAGAGCGCAAGCTCGGTATTCAAGTTCTGAATCAGCGGTTGAATGCCCGGGTCGGCGTCGATAGGTTGCGCCGGTTCTCGCAGACGGTCCCGCTCGGCCAGCAACGCAGCTGCGGGCTGAGCCGCAGCTGCAAGCACTGTGCGTTTGAAGAGCTCGTTCCCCCACGAGAAGACTTTGTCCCACGTCCGGCTCGCACGTACCAGATAGAAACTCAGTTCTTGAATGAGCTTGCCTGGAACAGGGGCCGGAGCCTCATCAGCAAACGGATCTATAGGTTCATCGTGGTCATAAAAGTAGCGTACAGTCTCCACGGCTAGGGTGTCATGGTCGAAGCGTGCTTGAACGCCGAGCTGACAGCATAGTTTCCATTCCGGGCTGTTGCGCACGGGATGCACTTGGCCTGACGTCTCGTCAAGCCATTTCACTACTGCTCTTTCATCACGAAACCATTGGCTACTCTGTTCTGGGTCGTCGCCGGTAAAACCTGTGACTGTTGCGACGACTTTGATCCTATCGGCTGCTTGTGGATTGGACCCGAAGAAGTCATGCTCGCTCAGCTCGCGAATAAGACGATCCCTGCCAAGCACGAGAGTCAAAGCTTCGATCAGGGTAGTCTTGCCTGAGTTATTGTCTCCGACAAGAACAGGATGTTTTCCAAACTGAATAAAACCGCTTCTTACACCCCTAAAATTCTCGATCCTCAAGTTGGCTATTCGCATCTTCATCATCCTTTTTGAGAGCGCTCAGATCAAGAATTCCGCTGCCAATACCCCATAGAGGCCGTGAATCTTCGAAATGACAAAACAGCGCATCTATGATTACGGTTCACGTTCAGCGCATGCATTCATGAACAGCAGACCGGCTAAAGTTATTTTTTAAAACTTCCACTCTGCAGAATTATTATGCCGCTGCGTCTGGATAAATTTTGTAAATATAAATATGAGAGATTTAACTCGGCAAATTATTCGAAGGCCCTGTGATTGATCCATCAAAGTTAAGCAAAGATCGGCACTCCGTGTAATTCGTCTCTTTGAGGATTTTCTGTTCGTCCAGTTCGATCACATGCGCCTCACGTTTGTAGTCCTTGATTTCGTCGCGATTCATGGCGCATAAAATCAGCTGTGCGTTTGAAGGTACTGCACCCGTCAAGAATTGGAGAATTTTTTCGTAGTTGAAGTCAGCTTGTTCCTGCTGATTCGGAGTGTCGATCACAATAGCCGAAAAAGCCTCATTTTCTGCTTTGTGTGCCTGCCGGATAACGGACATGTAGTAAGCCAAGATGCCACGGGTGCTTTCCGCTGCGCCTCCGCTTCCATGGATTTTCTTGTAATCTAGGGGGGATTCGACAGGTGCCAGATTAACGCCTTGCGCATTCAGCTCCTGTAGGTAAGAGGTCAAAGAGTTTTTGAATGCAGCGTTCAGATCCTCCCGCTGTTCCTTGGTCAGTAGTTTTTTCTGTTCGGCCCTCAAGCTTCTATTCGTAGAATTTATGGAACGTATTAAAGCTGTTTTTGTCTCCATCGTCCGCTGTACATGTTTTTGAACTGCACGAGATGCTATGCTGTCTAGAAATGATGCTTCGGAAGCATTTTCCTGATTTTCAGGCATGCTCGAGGGCTCAAGCGATTTGTATTTGCTGTTTATCTCATCAATTTCGGTGCGCGTACTCTCAAGCCTTTTCTGAGAGTTAGCCAACTCTTTATTCAGCCGCTCGATCTTCCCGTTGATTTGCATTACTTGCCTTTCAGCCTCGTCTTTGTCGGCGAGAATGGAGGCTCGACTCGGTGACGAATTGTCGTGCATGGTTCCACACAACGGGCAAAGAAGAGACTCACCTTCAATACACTCGACAGAGAAGGTGTAATCCTTATCAAGTTCAGAAGATGCAATCGCTGCCAGATCAAGTTGGCCTTGTAAATAGACACGTTCCGTTTGAAGTTCGGCAATCGTCCCAAGCAGATCCTCTTGCTTAGCCTGCAATTTTGCGATGTCGTCAGAGACCTCGGAGGCGAGGATGTCGAACTCACCTTTTGATAGGGTGACCATTTTTCTGGATTGAGGTACGTATGTTTTGACTACATCAATAGCTGTCTCAATCTTTCTAACTTCACCTTCTGCAGTTTTTTTCTCAAGGTTCTGAGCAGCAATCTTCTCTTCGAACGTGAAAAATTCAGGCCGTAAATAGCCTGTGTGGTATTCGATGATGGTCTTCTGCCATTTCGCGTATTGCTCAAGATTGGTAAAGCCGTTCCATGCGTGGGACCAACTGCGCTGCTGATCTACGTAGAAAGGCAGAAAGTAGAAAGCAGGAGGCGGTGTTTCGAGTTTGGTTGAGTCGCTCCGGCTCGGCAATAGAGCCTCGAAGCCTACGATCTCAGCAAAGGCATCCGAGTATGCGCCTGTGATTTTGGGAAATTTTTCCCATTCTCCATTTGGGCGACGAAGGAACATGATGTTCCCGTATCTCCCCGCCTGATAAGTCTGATTGCCGACACTGAAGTCAACCAGGCATCGAACGTCAAACCCCGTCCACGTAACATCTAAGACAGGGTCTCCACCTAGAGCCCAAAAAAGCAACTTCGCTAGAGTCGATTTCCCAACGCTATTGTCGTTCGCCGTTATCAAGTTGAAGCGAGGTTTGAACTCGAACTGATTTCCGGATTTTAGGGTATCGGACGCCACTACTAGTCGTTTGAATACTAAGTTTTCCATGCCGCTTTGTCCTAAGATTTCTGATCAGCAGTTTGAAGTTGTCGATAGTCGGCTCATTTTTCATGACACTTGCTCAATAGTTCGTAAATGATGGCTGCTTGGATTGACTCCAAGTTCACCAGATTCTTTTTGGTTGCCTCTGGCAAAATTTCAAGTGTCAGATTCATAAAATCCATCACGCCTTGTTTTTCGAATACTTCAAAGTTGTGTTCAACCGCATCCTTAACTGCTTGTTGGTTGTCAATGGCAATCAATGAACGCTCCAGGCGCACGGCGTTGTGATAGCGTTCAAACGCTCTGCGTACCTGAATCCGCTTATTCGATTTCAGTTCAAGATCCTTGAGAATATCGTCCAAGTCTTTCTCGAATGCCTCGAGCCCCTTCTTCTCCGTATAGGACGATATAACCCGCTCAACATCGCCATGAGTGGTTCCTTTGTTCTTTATAAGATTTTTCCAGTCAGTAAAATCAAAGGCTACAGTTCCCTTGCGATGCAAGTCATCAATTAATACTCGATAAATCGTTGATGAGTCATACATGGCTCCGGGAGCTTTAATGTTGACAAGTTTGGAAATTCGGCCAATAGCTACATCCTGAAATCCGGTGGTGGCTAGATCAGGTGTGATGAACCTTAAGGTTCTGGGAATAGGGTAGGAGCCAAGCTCTTTGTCGATTGCAGCCTGGATGTCTTTCAGACACTCATCATGAAGATCGCCGATTGAAATAATTGAGAGCTTCAAGCCATCGGTTTTAGGAGGTAGCTTAAAGCCACAGGTCGCGACCAAATCGAGCGAGTTCAGCTTTTCGAAAAAGGGCTTTTTTTGAATCCCTTGGAGCATTTTTCCAAGAATTGAATTTGAATTTTTTTTGGTAGTGGACTTTGGGATCGAAGTCAATTTCTTCTGATTCCAAGGTGTAGCATTGACGTTTTTGATCTGATTGAATTCAAACCGCGCGAGAGATTCATCGGTCGAAGTCGCCAATACTACGTCCTCATGAAGCTCGATAAAGACAACGTAATCATCCGAGTTTTCATGAGCACCAAGAATTCGGCAGAGAGCCCAGTGGTACTGGTACTCGTACTTTTCGAATGTTTGCGCACCAGCTCTTTCCCTCTGTGCTGCGGCAAGAGGGTTTCTACCTGGCGATCCATTTTCTGTATCCAATTCTTCCCCCAGCATCCCTTGACTTTCTATCATCCTGTCGGTCCGAACTGCTGTTCTTGACTCAATAACATCCTGTTCCACTTGCCAGCCTGATCCTGGCCAGAAACGGAGGCGGATTTGGTCAATGTGCTGACCTGATCAATTTGGCAGCTTCCACGAAAAAAGTTCTTTTGCCATTCGGCTTGCTGGCAGAAGAGCTACTGCTTATGGCCGAAAGAAGTCCATAGCACAAATAGATAATAAACGAAACACATGCTTGCGTCTCCGTTTCACGGACCGCGCTGCTCCAGGTTCGCTGTTCGCTCATCCCTGACGGGACTGGCATTGGCCAGCCTTCCACATCCCTGACGCCTACGGCCCGGCTTCCAGCTTCGGGCCTGCGCGCTTCGCTTGCGTGCGGTTTGCACATCGTGGCGGCCGTTGCCATGTCCAGCCGTCTCTCCTGACTCCATCACCTTGCTCGCGACTGTAGCCCGTGGCCGCGTGCCATCAAGGCGCGTCAGGCCGTGTCCTCGGCTGCGCCTGCGGGCCGCACCTACCTGCCGCTTTTCTCCTTGACGGTCCACGTCCGTGGGCTCCTGACCGTCGCGGGCGATGAACTCAGGAAAGACGGTGGCAACAGGGCCAACCGGGTTCCTCGTGCCAACCGCACCGAACAGCCGAAAGGCTGGGCTCCGAATCTAGGAATCCGGTGTGCGG
>Ga0114984_1000822_pt1 | contig 11753 bp, 12 predicted proteins | sample Shrwel1BS1Day1_FD_96987 | JGI IMG/M metagenome (GOLD analysis project Ga0114984, IMG submission 96987) | Subsurface microbial communities from deep shales in Ohio, USA - Utica-3 well 1 S-1-Day1 | ecosystem: Environmental > Aquatic > Deep subsurface > Shale gas/oil reservoir > Produced water/Flow... | reverse complement strand
CGCCCTTCATTTCCCCCACGCCTTCTGGTAAAAAGGCACCCGTCGCGGGCGTCGTATAATGGCATTACCTGAGCTTCCCAAGCTCATGACGAGGGTTCGATTCCCTTCGCCCGCTCCACTTCGACTTTCCAGGGACTTCCACCGAACGCCAGGGAACGTCGTAAGTCATTGTCAGGATTGAGATTTTTACCTGATCTCAATCCACTGACATCCAGCGAAATCCACTCCCAGCCGGTTCTAACTGGTACGTTGAGCGGTACACTGGCAATACGGAGGTCCCCAAAACCGTATTGTTGCTGGAGGAGCCGGGGTTCCGTCGGGAACATGGCATCCAACTCGCTTCGCAGGAGTTGGACTCATGCTTTCAGACCTCCAGGTTCGACAGGCCAAGGTGACCGGCAAGGCGTATTCGCTTGTCGATTTCGACGGTCTCTACTTCTACATCTCCGCCACCGGCTTCAAGGCCTGGCACTTCCGCTTCACTTGGGGCGGCAAGCGCGAGCGCATGTCCTTCGGTGGCTATCCCGCGCTTTCCCTGAAAGACGCTCGCAATCTGCGCGACGAGGCCCGGGCCATGCTGGCCAAGGGCATCAACCCGCATTCGGAGCGCAAGCGCAAGCGCCACGCCATCGTCCTGGCGGGCGAGCACACCTTCCAGGCCATCTACGACAAATGGCTGGCCCACCGCAGCCTCTCTCTGGAAAATGAGGGCCGCCAAAGTACGCCCAAGCAGATCGGGCGCGTCTTCGCCAAGGACGTGTTTCCCGTATTGCGCCACCTGACCATCTACGACGTCACCCGCGCCCACCTGCTGGACATCATCGGCAGAGTGGAAAAGCGTGGCTCGCTGTCGGTGGCCGAGAAGCTGCGCACCTGGTTCAGCCAGCTATTCACCTACGCCTCGGTGGTGGTGCCCAACATGGGCGACAACCCGGCCAAGGATTTGGACGTGGTGGCGATGCCGCTGCCCCCGGTGGAGAACAATCCCTTTTTGCGCATGCCCGAGCTGCCGGCAATGCTGCAGACGTTGCGCAAGTACAGCGGTCGCCTGAATACGCAACTGGGTCTACGTCTGCTGCTGCTCACGGGCGTGCGCACCGGTGAATTGCGCTACGCCACGCCCGATCAGTTTGATCTGGAGCGCGGTCTGTGGATCATCCCGGTTGTCAGGCTCAAGCAACGCAAGCAGCTCACCAAGAAGAAGCGCCAGCGTTTCGCCGACATCCCGCCATACATCGTGCCACTGTCGTTGCAGGCACAAGAGGTCGTTCGTCATTTGCTGGGAAATCTGAAGCCAGCACAGGTGTATCTCATCCCCGGTGATTGGTGCCTGAAAAACCCTCTGAGCGAGAACACGCTCAATGGCGCGCTCAAGCGTATGGGCTATGAAGACCAACTCACTGGGCATGGCGTTCGCGCCACCATCTCGACTGCGCTCAATGAATTGGGGTATCCGCCCAAGTGGGTAGACGCCCAACTTTCGCATGCCGATCCGGATCGGATCAGCGCGACCTACAACCACGCCGAGTACGTCGAGCAACGCCGCGTCATGATGCAGGACTGGGCCGACCGGCTGGACTTGTTCGAGCAGAATCAGGTCGAAGTTGCCAGCACGCACTTGACCATCACGTTGCAGGGCCTGCCCACAATCGCCGGACAGGCGGCAGCGCAGCCGCCCGCCCTGAATCCAAACGCCCCTCAGTTGATCGTTGCGCCTGCACCCGATGCACCAGCGGTTCCAGCTTCCGTCTATCGACTTTCGGCGGTGCATCTGCCCGAGTACGCGCGACCCACGCTGTCAGAGGTGCAGCGCGAGCGCTTGCAATTGCTGGAGATATTCGAGGCATCCCACAACCTGTCGGTGGCCGATTACGCCAAGCTGGTTGGCAAGTCCCGCCGCTGGATCACTTACGAGATTCAGGCCGGCAATCTCCTGTCGATCCATCTGGGTCACCGTGGGCAGCGCGTCCCGGACTGGCAACTCGACCCCATCAAGCGCAAGCTGATTCAGGCTGTCCTGAAGCTGGTGCCGCGCGGTATCGACACCTGGCACATCTATCACGCACTGCTGCGGCCATACGATGCCCTGGGCAAGTGTCCAGTCATCGAGGCCGTCGATCCGACCAACCTGCATCTTGCAGCTCGACTGGTCGCCGCACATGCCATAGAAACCGATGAGCTTGCAGAGCAATCGGAGGCGTCTCCGGTGCTGGCCAGGCAGACTGTAGAGCGCCTGGTAAAAACGGCAATGTTGGTTGATATGCCCGAAGATCCCGTCGCCCGTTGAGCTGAGGCCGGGCGGCAGCACCGTCCGGTCAAGGTCAAAGGAGGGAACGTCGATCGCTTCGCATGGCCGCCCATCCGTCTTCTGCGCGGCCAACTCGCAATTTCCACGTTTTGGCAGGCAGCGTTTAGCGTCGGATCAGCGCTCGGCAGTCACCATGGGCGACTTCTCTGTGATGCTATCTCGCTATATCAGTATCCAGATCGGATATGACGCCAGCAGATTTCCGTTGCCAATCCCAAGCCCCGAGCAATAGATTCCGACCGCTCGCCGCTTTTTGAAACCGCTGGCGTATCAGACCATACCGATACGGTTTTGCGGGAGCCGCAACTTCTCACGATCCTGATAGCGCAAGCGTCACTGTCGAGCCGCGACGGACGCTCGATTTTCTTGTGCTCGATGGATTTTTGCACATCGAGCACACAACGCCTACTCGTTGCGCGAACTGATCAGAAGTAATCAAAAGCGGGCGTCATCACTCGCGTCTTGCGCGGACAACAGGCCGACCATGAGGACGGCTGCAAAAGCAGTCGGCCCTGTAGTTCTTCTCCTGGAAGGAGACGGAGCATGCACGAGAACAAAAATGATGCACCAACATCAAAGGTGTTCTACCGCCCGCTCGAAGCATCCATCCGCTGGGCCGGACTGCTGCGATACGAGCAGGTGATCCTGGCTTCGGTCTCGTCGCCTATGAATCTGCCGCAGTCGCTGGACTGCCCACGTTTGGGCGAACTGCGGCTGTACACCGACCGCATCTATGACGGCATCCTCAACGGGGAACTGCCCTTCGGGCAGCACGGCATCACGACGCGCGACACCGCGTTGATCGAATCGCCTGATCTGACGGTACGCCATGTCGATCTGAAGTGCTGGATGCGCCAGCACTACCCCGAGCAGCGGCCCGGCTTTCTCTTCTCCCGCGGCGAGCGCATCACCCATCCCTTCATCTCTCTGGAAACAGGGCAAGCCATGCTGGTCGAACGCCAGGCTTTGAAATCCGTCCTGGAACAGACCAAACGTCAGCTTCGCGAGTTGCAGGACAAGCATGACGCGCTGCTCAAGCAGCCCACGGTGATTCCGGCATGCGCGCAGTGTCCGATCAGTGATCGAGCCGAGGCCACCTACCTGAACATCGTTGGCGGCCTGTTGGAGCTGATGCTCGGCCAGTCGCCATCGGGCACGCCGTACTCCAGCTTCAAGACGCAGGAGGCCGTGGTCAGCGCGCTGGTCGCCCATCACAGCGGTGCCATGGGCATCGCGGAGCGGACATTGAACGGCAAGTTCGCCACCGCCAGGCGCCGGCTGCGTAGCACTTCCCTCTGAGATTTGCCAGCTTGTATGTGCAGTCGCGGAGATTGCATTTGCAATGTCTTTTCGCAGCCGTGTCTATTGAATAGAGGTCACGCCAACAAACGCCACTGAGCGTTAAGGAGTGACCGCCATGTCGCAAACACCTGTACTGCAGCCAAACGAGCGCCGCATCCTGCGCCTGGAAGAAGTCGAAGCGAAATCCGGTTTCAAGCGCGCCCACATCTACAACCTGATGAAGAAACGCCAGTTCCCGCAGGCGCTGCGTCTGGGCGTGCGCGCCGTGGGCTGGGATTCCATCGAAATCGATCAGTGGATCGACGAGCGCGTCAACAACCGGGCCTGACCCGTCCTCCCGCGGACTTTCCATCCTCATACGGAGAACGCCATGCAGGTCGTATCCATCATTTCAACCAAAGGTGGGGTCGGCAAGACCACCACGGCTGCAAACCTGGGTGGTCTCGCTGCGGACGCCGGGCTGCGCGTGCTGCTGCTCGATCTCGATGTGCAGCCCACCTTGTCCTCCTACTACGAGCTGGCTCACCGCGCGCCGGGCGGCATCTATGAATTGCTGGCCTTCAACGAGCGCGACCTCGACCAGCTTGTGTCCCGCACGATCATCACGGGCCTGGACTTGGTGCTCTCCAACGACCACCGAGGCGAACTGAACACCTTGCTGCTGCACGCGCCAGACGGGCGCCTGCGGCTGCGGCACCTGCTGCCGATACTGAACCCCCTCTACGACCTGGTGCTGATCGACACCCAGGGCGCGCGCTCGGTACTGCTGGAGATGGCGGTGCTGGCCTCCGACCTCGCGCTGTCGCCAGTGACCCCAGAAATCCTCGCCGCCCGCGAGCTGCGGCGCGGCACCATGCAGTTGCTCGCGGACATTGCGCCGTACCGGCAGCTGGGCATCGAGCCGCCGCCGCTGCACCTGCTCATCAACCGCGTCCATCCGGTGTCCGCCAACGCCCGGCTGATCCAGCAGGCGCTGCGCGATCTGTTTCAAGACCATACCGACATCGGCGTGTTGGCCACCGACGTGCCGGCCATTGAGGCTTATCCGCGTGCCGCGACGCGCGGCCTACCGGTGCATCGGGTCGAGTACCGCCAGCCAGTGGGCAGAGTCGCTCCCGCCGCGCTCGCCACCATGCGCGATCTTGCTGGCGAATTGCTCCCGCAGTGGCAGGATCGATTTGCCGCAGTGTCCGGCCGTCCGCCACAGCCTCTTGATACCAGGAGGCCCCATGGCCAACGCACATGAACTGGCCCGAGGCCACAGCCGGCTGCGCGCCCTGATCGAGTTCGCCGTCGGCGAAGGCTGGCACGTCAAGCGCACGGCGGGCGGTCACCTCAAGTTCACCAAGGCAGGCTGCGCCGCGATCTACACCAGCTCGACGGCCAGCGATCACCGGGCAGCCCTCAACGCCCGTGCGCAGATCCGTCGCGCCGAGCGCGAGACCCGATCCCTAGCGCAGGGGGGCGGCCATGACTGAGATCACCTCCCAGCAGATGGCCGGCAAACTGCTCGCGTCCGGGTTCGAGCGCAGCGGCCCGTCAGCAACGACCTTGAGCGACCCGATCGCCGACACGCCCATGATCGTGACGCTCGACCAGTTGCGCCCCTACGACCACGACCCGCGCAAGAAGCGCAATCCGGTGTACGAGGAAATCAAGGCATCCATCCGCGAGCGTGGTCTGGACGCGGCACCGACCATCACCCGGCGGCCCGGCGACGATCACTACATCATCCGCAATGGCGGCAACACGCGACTGGCAATCCTGCGCGAACTCTGGTCGGAGACCAGGGACGAACGATTTTTTCGGGTCTCATGCCTGTTCCGCCCGTGGCCCGAGCGTGGCGAGATCGTCGCGCTCACCGGGCATCTTGCGGAAAACGAACTGCGCGGTGGCCTCACCTTCATCGAGCGCGCTTTGGGCGTCGAGAAAGCGCGCGAGTTCTACGAACTGGAAAGCGGCTCCCCCCTGAGCCAATCCGAGCTGGCCCGCCGCCTGGCCGCCGATGGATACCCCGTGCAGCAGTCGCACATCAGCCGGATGGCCGACGCCGTACGCTACCTGCTGCCCGCAATCCCGACCGTGCTCTACGCCGGCCTGGGGCGTCACCAGGTCGAGCGGTTGTCGGTCATGCGCAAGGCCTGCGAGCGCACCTGGGAGCATTACGCCAAAGGCCGCTCACTGATTCAGGACTTCGACGAGTTCTTTCAGGAAGTGCTGTCGCAATTCGATGTCCAGGCCGACGAGTTCTCTGCGCAGCGCGTACAGGACGAACTGATCGGCCAGATGACCGAATTGCTGGGTGTTGATTACGACGTGCTCGCTCTGGACATGACCGAATCCGAGAACCGCCAGCGTGCCTTGGTCAGCGAGCCGGCGCCGCCCTCGACGCCGCCTGCCTTGCCAGAGCCAGAAGCCATCGCGCGCCCACCTGCCGATACTGCGCCACCTGCTGCGAGGCCGACGGCAACCCCCTCGACGGGCGAGAGCGATGCGGATGCCAGTCATTCGGGCGCGGTCAGTCCGGCGGCAGATGGCGACCTGCTTCAGAAGCACATTGTCTCCCCGGCGCCGACAACGGAGCGACTTGAGTCCATCCAGCGCATGGTCGCCGACCAGTTGGGCGATGCACTGCCGCACGACTTCTCGGCGAATGTCTTGCAGTCCATCCCTGTGCAGGCTGGCGGGCTCTATCCGATCTCGGATGTCTGGTACATCGCCCCCGGCCTGGACACACCCGAGCACCTGCGCATCCACGTCGCGCAGTTTGCCCGCGAGATTGCGGTCGAGGCAGACCTGGGCGAGTGCATCAATGACCGCCCAGACGGCATCGGCTTCGCCTGCCGTGCTCGCACCACAAACCCAGCGCCGCTGGGCCGTGCCGTCCATGCGCTGTTGACTTGCCTGGCCGGTCAGCAGCCCGCCGACGTCGGTCTGGACAACGGGCAACTCGTCATCGACCTGCCGGCCCTACTACACGGCCAGGGCGACGTAACCCGACGATTGAGCGACACCGCGTTGGTCAAGCTGTTCCGCCTGCTGCGACTGGCCCGCCGCCTGCTCGATCTCGAAGCCGGCACTGCGGACTCTGGAACCTAAGCGAGGAAGGCCAGCATGTCCACAGCACACCCACTCAACCAGGCTGTCATCGCCCAGGCCCTCTATGACCTGCGCAATGGGCAACTGCGCCGCTGCAAACTGATGGGGTTTGGCGAGGCAGAGCTGGACGCCCTCAAGCATCCCGCGCTGATCAGCGTGCTGGCCAACGCCAACGTCTCCTGGTGCTCAGTGACGGTCAACCGCGAAGTGCTGCGGCGGCTGCTCCAGCAGGCGCAGGATGTGGAGAAGGAAATCGCCACAGTCGATCGCATGCTCAGGCTGGGCGCGAGCACGGAGATGGTCAGCAAGTTCTATGGCTTGACGCATCAGGAAGTAGCGCTTCGCCGTGAAATCCTCGGTCTACCCAAGCGCAAGGGTCGGCACCCCGTGCTGGACGAGGAGCAGGACACGGAGCTGTGGCGGCAATGGAAGGCCGTGACCAACAGCAGAACGGTCGATCTCGAAGACGAAACCTCCATCCTCGATGCCGCCATGGACTTGGCCGAAGGCATGTCGCTGCCTCTGTCGGTGGTCTGGGCCTCGATCAAGAGCTGGGTCGATCAGGGATTGGCTTGAGTCATGGCCGTGGACGACACCGCACCACGAGTCCGACGCCAAGGCCCCATCGCACTCGCAGAGCTGTTCGATGCTGCGCTGAAAGACCTTGCGCCCAAGCCCGCCCCCAGCGCACCTGCGTCTACACCGGCACAGTCGCCCACGCCTACCTCCGGCGATGCTTTCCTGTTCAGTGGCAACCGGCACGAGACGGTGCCACGCAAGTTGTTCCTCGACCGCCGCTTGACACCGCTGGAACGAAACGCCTGGCAAGTGTTCCGGCTGATGCTCAACGACGATGGTGTGACCGCATTTCCCACCTACGAGCAGTTGCGGCCCTGGCTTGCGTCCATGCCCTGCGCAGGCCAGGCCTCGCATGAAACCGTGGCACGGGCGCTGACACTGATGCGCCTGACCCGCTGGCTGAGCCTGGTGAGGCGACGGCGTGACCCCAAGACTGGCCGCATCCTCGGCAATCTGTACGTGCTGCACGACGAACCTCTGACACCGTTCGAGGCCATGCAGCTCGACCCGGACTACCTGCAACTCGTCAGCCAGGCGCTCGGCCATTCTGCCAAGGCCGTACAGATCGTGGGCCTGCACACGCTCAAGGAAATCGGCGAAGACCCATTACTGGCCGGACGCACCCTCCCGTCACGGTTGCAGGTGATGGCCGAACGTCTCGCCAAGCAGGACCTCACGGCCAGCGATAGTTATCCACAGGAGGACGCCATTCACGATTCCGAAGAAGGGGCTCCGGGCCTTCTTCGGAATCGTGAACGACCTACTACGGATTCCGAAGCAGGGCCGAAACCCGCGCCAGACGTCTCTCTTCTGAATCCGAAGCAGGCCCGTACAGTACGTAGTAGTTGTATTAATGAAATACGTACTACTGCGCAGGCGCGCGCGCTGGGCGATCTGCAATGGCCCAAGCGCTTTGCGCAACTGAAGGCGGAACAGCAGGCGGGTGCCAAGGTGGCATTGCAGCAGGTTGATCCCTCGCTGAGGCAGGACGTGCTGGACGAATGGGCAGCGCGTTGTAGCAACCACGGCATCCGCAATCCCGCAGGGTATCTGTTCGGCATCATCCAGCGGGCCATCCACGGTGAGTTTAATGCCTGGGCCAAGAAAGACCCGCCACCGGCACCCACTCAGCCAAACGAACGGCCACCACCCGCACCACCACCCCAAACGCAGGGTAAGCCGGTGCCACCAGAAGTCGCCAGGCAGCACATCGAGCGACTGCGAGATCTGCTCGCCAGCAAGTGAGCCGACCGACAAGGCGGTGAAGTGGATGCCCATGGATGCCAGTAGAGCTATCCCCTGGGATAGTTCCACCGTTGGGGCGGATACCGTGCAGTCGCAAGCTTGGCCTCGAACATCTGCCGCAGTATCGGCGTTGTCCCCCCCGATCCCGACCTGCAGCGTTCGTTGGCGCTCCATGGAGCTATCCCCAGGGGATAGCTCGCGCCGCAGGCGGCCACCACGCGCTGAACCGGGGTCTGGCAGGTTTCGGTTTGTTGACTGACGGCCTTCCGCTTCCTGCCGAAGCTGACCGCTCCTTTCCACACAACGAGCGGACACCATGGCAACCAATGAACCTCTGCAACTGAATCTCGGCTCCCTGCGCAGCGCGATGTCGCTGACGCTTCACACCCACCACGCCTCGCGCATCTGGCATGGCCGTGCCGCTGCCGAGGGGCGACCGGGCATCGTCGGCCTGAACGGCTACATCGCCCAAATGAACAAGATGCGGCGTGGTTCGGAGCAGGACGACCCGTACTCGGATTGGTGGATGCTGCGCATCGAGGTCAAGCTCGACCAGACCAAGACCACGCTGCAATCGCTGCGCGAGCAGGTGGATCAGGCGCTGGCGAGCGTGCCGCCGGCACTCAGCCTGGGCGAAAACCTCAACGTTCAGCCCGTCAAGTTGCCGCTGTTCGTCAATGCGCAGCTCGGCTTTGCCGCCGTCTATCTGCTGGCCGACTACGACGACATCGCCCGCAAACTGATTCTCGCCCACCACACGGCGCTCATCGACCGCAGCACCTTGGAGCGCTGGCTCAACGAGGGTGCCCATGCACTGCGCAGCCTGTTCTCGCTGGCCCAGCAATACCGCTATTCGGGCTGTACACGCGACGACTTCGTATCAAAGAACGCCGCAGCACGGGCGGCGTTGGAGAAATTCGGCGAACTGCCGGAGGACGTGCTGGAAGGCACGCGCCGCTCGAAGTTCGCACCGCCCATCGTGCGCCGTGGCCTGCAACAGCGTGTCGAGAGTCCTGCTGCAGCGCCTGACCCCAACGACGAGCCCGCCACTGGCGCAGCACCCGAAATCAGCGCCGACGAGGACGAGGACGAGCAGGCATGAGCGATCCGAACCGCGAACCTCGCTACTTCCAGGGCTTGCAACAGGCTGCCTTCATGAAGCTGGAACACGCGGCCTCTCTAAAAGGCCTTTTAAAGACTTTTAAGGGTAAGGGGGATCTTGAGGCCTGGGCCAGCCAGTGCTTCGCCATGCGCGACGAGTTGATTGGCTTGACGCAGCGGCAGGTGCTGCAACAGGCAGTCGGGCATCCCTTCCACCTGCTGCCCGTGGAGTTGGCCCAGCAGAGCACTGGCGCAGGCACGGCGTTTTTGCGCTGGCGCAAAAACGACCGCTCAGCCATGGGCGTGGCGCTGTGGCAGGAATTGATGGTGAGCACCGGCACGCCGGTCAACCTGCTGGCCGATCTGCACGCGATCGAGCTTCAGCGCATCACGTTGAACATGCAGATCAGTCTGCTGCACACCCTGGGCAGGCAGGCACAGGAATGCGCCAGCAAGGCGGCCGAGGCGGAAGACGCCTACCTGCGCAGGCTCAAGTCCATCCCACCTGGAATGCGTGATCGGTGATGACACCGGACACCCCAGCACGCGCCCGAAGCCGACGCGGCACGGGTATTTCAACCACCATGGAGATTGCAACATGAGCACGCACTTTTGGGGCGAAGGCAACATTGGCTCCCCGCCCGAATACCGGGAGTTCCCCAACGGCAACGACGAGCCGCGGCGCTTGCTGCGGCTGAACGTGTATTTCGACAACCCCGTTCCCACCAAAGGCGGCGACTTCGAGGATCGCGGTGGCTTCTGGGCGCCCGTGGAAATCTGGCACCGCGACACCGCGCACTGGAAAAACCTCTACCAGAAAGGCATGCGCGTCCTGGTCGTCGGCCGCATGGAGCGCGAGCCCTGGACGGACAACGAAGATCAGCCGCGCGAGACCTGGCAGATCAACGCGCGTAGCGTCGGCATCCTGCCGTTTCGCATCGAGTCCGTGACCCTCAGCCCGAAGCCGCAGGATGCGGAGGCAAAGCCCCAGGCCGCCCAGGAACCGGCTGTGCCAAAAGAGCCGCGGCGTAGGAAGTGACCCGGCATGGGCCGGCCACTGTTCGCAGCTCCATGCACCCGTGAGCTATCCCCAGGGGATAGCTCCATCTACGTCCACCGGCTTCCACGCGCTCCCGAAAATCGCGGCTCCCGGCTCGCACACCCCGGCTGCACGCTATCTCCGCCCCAGCCATTCCATCCTGTGAAAGTGGTCGCCACCGCTTGCGACTTGTTTGCTGCCGCCCCTGGCTATGCCCGGCATCCTCGATTCCAGCAACTCAATGAACCACGGAAATCGGATGGACGGACATGCGCCTGTTCTTGTGCGAGAAGCCCTCCCAGGGCAAGGATATTGGCCGGATTCTCGGCGCGACGCAGCGCGGTCAAGGCTGCCTCAACGGCTCCGGCGTCACGATTACCTGGTGCATCGGCCATCTCGTAGAAGCGGCAGCACCCGAGGTCTATGACGCGGCGCTCAAGCGCTGGTCGCTGGAGCAGTTGCCCATCATTCCCCAGCAGTGGCGGGTCGAGGTCAAACCCAAGACCGCCACGCAATTCAAGGTCGTCAAGGCGCTTCTGGCGAAGGCGACCCATCTCGTCATCGCCACCGATGCCGACCGCGAGGGCGAGCTGATCGCCCGCGAGATCATCGACCTGTGCGGCTACCGTGGCCCCATCGAGCGCTTGTGGCTATCGGCGCTCAACGATGCGTCGATCCGCACCGCGCTCGGCAAGCTGCGACCGTCGTCCGATACGCTGCCGATGTATTACTCGGCGCTGGCGCGTTCGCGGGCAGACTGGCTCGTCGGCATGAACCTCAGCCGTCTGTTCACGCTGCTCGGGCGGCAGGCGGGCTACGACGGCGTGCTGTCGGTCGGACGTGTCCAGACCCCGACCCTCAAGCTGGTCGTGGATCGCGACCGCGAAATCGCGGCTTTCAAGTCGGTGCCGTTCTGGGCCATCGACGTGTCTCTGTCCGCAGAGGGTCAGGCTTTCGCCGCGCAGTGGGTTGCGCCCGATGATTGCACCGACGACGCCGGTCGCTGTCTGCAACAGCCGGTCGCCCAGCAGGCGGCGCAGCAGATTCGCGCTGCGGGCAGCGCCCAGGTGGTGTCGGTCG
>Ga0114984_1000821_pt1 | contig 11758 bp, 7 predicted proteins | sample Shrwel1BS1Day1_FD_96987 | JGI IMG/M metagenome (GOLD analysis project Ga0114984, IMG submission 96987) | Subsurface microbial communities from deep shales in Ohio, USA - Utica-3 well 1 S-1-Day1 | ecosystem: Environmental > Aquatic > Deep subsurface > Shale gas/oil reservoir > Produced water/Flow... | reverse complement strand
TATGTTGTCAGATAAAGCTGACAAGGAAAGTTTGTCAGTATTGGAAACGGAACTGTATACCAAAGTATCCGAAGATGCTTTTCAAGAGCTTTCAGATAAACTGAGTACAAAAGCGGAATTATCTAATATAGAAGAGCTCAAGGCAGAAATATTCAATAAGTTGGAGGAAAAAGCGGATACCGAAGAGTTGGCTGAAATTAATCAAATATTGTCGGAAAAAGCTGACAAGGAAAGTTTGTCAGTGTTGGAAACGGAACTGTATAACAAAGCTGATTATAAAAATTTTGAGCTATACCTTAAGACGGTCACTTATGCAAAAGAATATATGCAAATTGTCCAGCAAAACATGCAGTATCTTATAGATGAAGCGAAAAAGCGACTGCCTGATGAAGTTTTTGACCGTGAAGAACTCCAAAAGCTTACTGAAGAGGAAAAACATAAATACGACGCATTTTATGTGGAGTTTGAAGACAAGTTCAGAGGAAGCGGAGAAGATGTAAAAGAAAGGGTTAAAGTATACCTGCCTTATATTGAGGACTTGCCTTTTGATAAAGATGAAGTGGAAGTACTGGATGTCGGCTGCGGCAGGGGTGAATGGCTGGATCTTTTGCAAGAAAACGGTTACAAAGCAAAGGGTATAGACTTGAACCGAGTCATGGTGAGTCAGTGTAGTGAAATGGGGCTTGATGTTGAAGAGCATGATGTTATAGATTATCTATCATCCTTATCAAGTGAATCTCTGAATGTTATTACCGGTTTTCATATAATAGAGCATCTGCCTTTTGAGACTCAGATGAAACTTTTTGAAGAAAGTTACCGAGTGCTTAAAAAAGGTGGGATGGTAATCTTTGAAACACCAAATCCGGAAAACATCATAGTCGGAGCATGCAACTTTTACACAGATCCTACACATCGAAACCCTATACCACCTACAGTTAGTGAATTTATGGCAAAAAGCATAAATTTTGACAGCATAGAAATAAAAAGATTAAACGGTAATTTTGGCGTTACTTTTGAAGATTCTTTTTTAAACCACCAATTTGCCAGTCAATTAGATTACGCTGTGATAGGGTATAAAAAATGAGCATTGCCAGTTGTCCATGGAAACTCAATGCTCCTTTGAGATTGGTTGGAAGCATACTGCTAAAATTCAAAAATAAAATGAATTTATCTCCATACAGCTTGTTCAGAAAAATTCTCTTAGTTTGCTTTGGTTTTTTTTCAAAATTCCCAAAAGTAAAATCCTTCCTTATTATTTTGTTAAAACCTTTCCCTAAAATTGATTCAATGCTCAGAAATACTATTAAGGATCAATCCAAGCCGCTCAAAATAGGTGTTTATGCCAATGATGATAGTACATCGATCGACTCCCTTTCACCCGGAGCCCAAAAAATATATAGTGATCTAAAAAAAGCTATTGAAGAAAAGCAAAAGGAGAACAATGAATGAGAATTGTAATAGACATGCAGGGAGCCCAGACTGAAAGCCGCTTTCGGGGTATAGGTAGGTATTCTTTGTCCCTGACCAACGAAATAGTCAAACAGCGGGGCGAACATGAAATCATCATCGCCTTGAATGGGCTTTTTCCGGAAACCATTGAGCCTATTAGGTCTGAGTTCGATGGTCTGCTACCACAAGAAAATATCCGCGTCTGGTATACCCCCGGCCCGGTTCGGGAGTGCGAGTCGAATAATAAATGGCGTCGTCAGGCTGCCGAGTGTATTCGTGAAGCCTTTCTGGAGAACCTTTGTCCGGATATTATTCTTGTAACCAGTCTTTTTGAGGGAGTTGGCGACGATGCTGTAACTAGCATTGGTATATTTGATCAAGCTACCCCAGTATTTGTAATATTGTATGATTTAATACCTATTCTTAATCAAGATCAATATTTAAAGCCGTACCCATTGGTTGAGCGTTTTTATCTGAATAAGATTGACCACCTCAAAAAATCAAAGGGACTCTTAGGTATATCAGATGCTTCTGTGAAAGAAGCAAAAGACTTTCTTGTGGATAATGAAAAACATATTGTAAACATATCCACAGCTTGTGATGACAAATTTCGCAGAATAGAAATTTCAAAAGAGCAAGAAAATGAGCTAAGAAACCGTTATAACTTGAAACATCCTTTCATACTTAACACTGGTGGAAGTGACCCTAGAAAAAACCTGAATGGCCTTATCCTGGCCTATGCCTGGCTTTCTCAAGAGCTGAGGGAAACATATCAGCTCGTTTTGGCCGGAAAAATGCCTGAAGTAGATGTCAGCAATCTGAAACAAACAGCTGAAAATGCCGGATTATATAAAGGACAGCTTGTTTTTACCGGTTATGTGGCTGATGAGGAATTAGTTCAGCTTTACAATCTTTGCGAATTGTTTGTTTTCCCTTCATGGCATGAAGGCTTTGGCTTGCCGGTGCTTGAAGCAATGTCATGCGGCGCACCTGTAATTTGTAGCAACAAATCGAGCCTCCCTGAGGTTATAGACAATCAGGATGCTTTGTTTGACCCTCACGACAATAGGAACATATCAGAAAAAATAGCCCAGGCTCTGACTAATAAGGTTTTTCGTTCTGCTTTGGCAAGTCACGGCATAATACAAGCCAAGAACTTTTCATGGGCTGATAGCGCCAAAAGGGCATTAAGGGCTCTTGAAGATTATGCTCTAGAGAATGGACAGGGGGAAATCAATCCAACCAACTGGATTGACAAAACAACTGCTTACGCCCGCCTAATAAATGAGGTATCTAAATTTTGTAATTCTTCGTTAGCTTATAAACAAATTAAAGAATACGCAATTTGTATAAACCAAAACATATGCAACGCTAAAAAAAGACAGCTTTTCATAGATGTTTCTGAGTTAAGCCAAGATGATGCTGCAACAGGTGTTCAGCGAGTGGTACGAAGCTATCTTCGGCAGCTATTAATAACGCCCCCAAAGGACTTTCAAGTAGAACCTGTCTATGCCACCTTTGAACATGGATACTGTTATGCAAGAAGATTTACAGCCCAATTTCTGAATTTATCTTCCGATAATTTGGAAATTACTGATGAACCTGTCCGATGCAAAGTCGGCGATGTTTTTTTTGTCCTTGATATGCAGCATCATGTGCAGCTTGCGCACCAAGATTTTTTTCAGCAACTTCGGCAATCCGGGGTAACTGTCAAATTCCTGGTGTATGACCTTTTACCTATAGAACTGGCAGATTTGTTTTATGACCCTAATGCCAAGAATTTGCATGAAAAATGGCTGAAACTAATTACCCAAACAGATGGAGCAATCTGTATATCCAGATCTACTGCTAATTCTTTCAGAGACTGGATTCAAGAGTGTGGATTGAAGCCTGCGCAAGGCTTCTACATTGATTGGGTACACATTGGTGGAAATATAAAGGATTCGAAACCATCCATGGGACTGCCTGAAGATGCCTATGTTTTTTTGGAAACTTTACAAAGAAAACCTTCTTTTCTAATGGTCGGAACCATCGAACCCCGCAAGGGTCATAACCAAGTTTTGCTTGCTTTTGAAGAACTTTGGTCCCTAGGCTTTGACATTAACTTGGTCGTTGTTGGGAGCAAAGGATGGGATATGGATTATTTGACCCAAAAAATCATTAAACATCCAGAAAACGGAAAGCGCTTGTTTTGGCTTGCAGGAATAAGCGACGAGTATCTGGATAAAATCTATTCGGTAAGCACCTGCCTTATTGCCGCCAGTCTGAACGAAGGCTTCGGCCTACCCCTAATCGAGGCGGCCAAACACAAGATACCAATCATAGCCCGCGACATCCAGGTGTTTAGAGAGGTGGCCGGAGAATATGCCTACTATTTTTCAGGAGATGAGTCTTCAGTCCTTGCAGATGCATTGGCCGGATGGATGGAATTGTATGAATCCGGCCAGCATCCAACATCTGATGATATGCCCTGGTCTACTTGGAAGGAAAGTGCGAATAAGTTGAAGTCGACTTTGCTTGACAAAAATTACCGTAGCAAACAATTGTTTGTAGACGTTTCTGAACTGATCCAGAGGGATGCCGAAACAGGGATTCAAAGAGTTGTACGTAGCTTATTAATAGAACTCCTTATTAAGCCTCCTCTTGGTTTTCGTGTGGAACCTGTATATGCCACTCCAGGAAGTTCTTGTTATTTTTATGCCCGAGAATTTAAGACTTGGTTTTGGGGCTGCCACAAGAATTATTTAAATGATGAACCTATTGAGTACAGTCCCGGTGATATATTTTTAGGGCTTGACATGTGTCCAGAAGTCCAAAGTAATTTTTCAAGTTATTACAAATACCTCCAAAATAATGGAGTTTCAGTATATTTTATTGTACATGATTTATTTCCGGTTTTACGTTCTGAATGGTGGGAAAACCATGAAAACGCGGAGCAGATAATTAATCAATTTTATAACTGGTTAATTATGGTTGCTAAAACTTCTGGCGCAATATGTGTTTCTCATAGTACAGCTGATGACTTGCGAAATTGGATCAATAAACAGCAAATAAATAAAAAGGGAAGACCTTTTAAAATCTTTGTTTCACACAATGGAGTGGACGTTAATAATTTTCAGGCCACTAAAGGCTTGCCTGCCAATGCGAATTCTGTATTGCAATCCCTGGAAAGCAGATCCACCTTCCTCATGGTCGGAACTCTCGAGCCCCGCAAAGGGCATACACAGGTTTTAGATGCTTTTGAGCTCCTGTGGGAAAAGGGAGAAGATGTCAACCTGGCAATAGTGGGTAAGTCAGGGTGGATGGTTGAAGAGTTGATCAAAAGGCTCAAACATCATCCCGAACGTGACAACCATCTGTTTTGGCTTTCAGGCATCAGCGACGAATACCTCGAAAAGATCTACCAAGCCTCCACCTGTCTGATTGCCGCTAGCAAGGGCGAAGGTTTTGGATTACCCCTAATTGAAGCTGCTCAGCATAAACTCCCGATTATAGCCAGGGATATCCCTGTCTTTAGAGAAGTTGCCGGTGATTATGCATATTATTTTAAGAATAGCAATGATCCTAAAGTGCTGGAACAAGCGATCAAAGATTGGCTTGAATTGTACAAAAAAGACAAATACCCCAAATCAGATGATATGCGATGGTTGACTTGGGAAGAAAGTGCAAAGCAGCTACTGGAAATCATTTCTGGGGAAGAATAGTAGCTATCAACATGAAAATATTTGATTTAAATATAAGGATTTTTTACTATGAATGATGATAAGAGTATTAATATTTCATTTTTAGAATTATTATTATGGTTTGTTGGAATTACAAGCGTAATATCAGTAACTACACTCATTTTAGGGGTATTTAAACCAAAACTGGTTTTGGTTGGCACAGCAGTTATTTTGTCTGTATTTTATTACTTTAAAAATATTAAATTAGATTTCCATATTAATAAAAAGTGCTTAGCCTCTTTGCTTGTCTTAATCTTTGTTGCGCTATTATTTAGAATTGATTTTGAGCAATATATTATGGGGGGACAGGATGAGGGCGTATATGTAAATATGTCAAAATATTTTGAAACACACGGCCAAATTTTTCCTGTGGATGAATTCCGGGAATCTCTTGATGTAAAACTGTTAAACATTTATGACAGAAATAATCTTAGAATAGCTAAAGCAGTTAAAAATAAAAAAGAAGGCGCATTTTTACCTGGAGTTTACATAAAAAATCAGGAAAAATCTGAATATGTATTCCAATTCTACCATCTGCATCCGCTCTGGATGTCTATATTTGGTGACACTTTTGGTGATGATCACAGACAGTTTTCATTAGTATTTTTTTCAATTTTATCTATTATAATATTTTATTTAATCATTTATAAATTAACAAACAATTATTTTTATTCATTTTCCGGTGGACTATTATTGGCATTAAATCCTTTGCACACTTATTTTACCAAATTCCCTGTTTCTGAAGTTACAGTTTTGTTCTTTTCATTATCCGGTTTTTATTATCTAATTCTTTATTATAAAAATATTACTGAGAACAATCAGAAAATAAACAGGTATCTATTTTTATCGGTATTATTAATGACTTGTTTATTTTTCACTCACATTAGTGGTTTTATGTATATGCCGTTTTTCTATTCTCTGTTGGCAATTATTATTATCAAAGACATAGACGCCAAAAAAGAGCTAATTTTTTATACAATAGCAGTTATGTCAGTATATACATTATCCGTATTTTACGGATACGCTTATTCATATCCCTATGTAACAGATATATATAGAACAAGTTTTAGCAGATTATTAGGAACTAATTGGGATATCTATATAATTATAATTTTATTGGTTATGATAAATGTTCTTTTTTTGATTTCATATTTTAGTACATTAAGAAAACTGTGTGAAAATATTTTAAATATTTGCGTTAAATATTCCCATGTTTTTTTCTTCATAGTATTGGTTTTAGGTGTATTCAAAATTTATCAGCTGGGATTTACTGACAAATATATAGGAGATGGTTGGCTTGATGACATGTGGGGTATTGCCGGTACTGGACTAAAAGCTGTTTTTCATTCATCCATTGTTGTTTTTACAGAACACATATCGCCTTTTTTGATCACTATTTTTTTGATTTCTTTACTAAAGTATAACAGAAAAAACTTATATCTTAATATTTTGCTGCTTTTTATTTTTGGTTTTTGGGTATATGCACTTATTTTGCAAAATGTTATTCCTTATCAATACTACTATGCCCGGTACCTGCTAAGCGAGCTTATACCTTATGTTATTTTATTCACAGTCTTATTTATGGCAACTTTCAAAAATCAGAAAATTGCCAAAGGTTTCATTGTACTAAGCCTAATTTATTTTGTATTATTAACATCAATGCAATTGAGAGGTACTGAGTCAAAAGGTGCTTATGAAAGTTTAAATCAAGTTGCCAAAGAGGTGAGTAAAAATGATTTGCTGCTAGTAGATAATATGCACCTTTTTAATGACTATCCAATGGAGATAAAAACTACTTTAAAGTATTATTATGATTTAAGCCCTTTTTCATATAAGAAGAATGATGAAATAAATATTTTAAATAAATTTGTTAGAAATCATAATAGTGATGTATATTTATTGACCTTAAATAAAATATCACATAATTATTTTATTAATATTAAAAATATTTCTATCAATATTGAAACTTCTAATAATGTAAAAGCTTATTTGCCAATAATCAAGTATTTTGATAAAAACAAGGATTATACGCTATACAAGCTTGACAAGAGAAACTTTATAAAACAAAAAATGTTAAAAGACGGTTTGGTGTATCAAAAGAACGGATATACTGGCGTAACCAAAAATTTCGAGACAGTTGATTGGACAAAATCTACTTCGTCAATAAAACATTTGAGTTTTCCCACTTATGACAGAAAAATTCTTGTACTTAACACTAATGGTTGGAACCCGAAGCGGGCAGATATTGAGTGGTTGGATTTGAAGCTTAAAATTAATGGAATAGAAGCGAAGTTTGAAAAATATGACAATAATAACTATTATTTTAGAATACCGGATAGCGTTAATGTTATAAACGATATTGAGATATCTTCAAATACGTTTGTTCCTAAGGAGTTGGGCATCAATAATGACACCAGGGAACTGGGGATAGATGTAAAATCTGTAAAATTGATTGAGGAGCTGCCGCAATGAAGTTGATTATTCAGATGCCATGTTACAATGAGGCTGAAACTCTGGGGGTTGCCTTGAGTGCATTGCCCCGGCAGGTGGAAGGTTTTGACAAGGTTGAGTGGTTGATTATCAATGACGGGAGTGAGGATAACACGGTGGAAGTGGCAAAAAAATGCGGTGTGGATCATATAGTGAGTTTTAACAAAAATCAGGGGCTGGCAAAGGTTTTCATGGCAGGAATTAGGGAATGCCTGAAACAGGGTGCTGATGTCATTGTCAATACGGATGCCGATAATCAATACAATGCAGACGATATCCCTAAGTTGGTACAACCGATTCTCAAGGGGAAAGCCGATTATGTGGTGGGTGCAAGACCAATTGATGAGACAGATCATTTTTCTCCGACTAAAAAATTTCTTCAAAAGCTCGGCAGCTGGGTAGTCAGAAAAGCCAGCGGAACAGACATTCCGGATGCTCCGAGCGGATTCAGGGCAATAAGCAGGGAATGTGCAAAGCAGCTGAATGTCTATAATGAATACACATATACGCTTGAAACAATAATCCAGGCCGGGCAAAAGAACATGGCAATTACATCTGTGCCGGTGAGGACAAATGAAGACCTGCGGCCATCAAGACTTGTGAAAAGTATTCCGAACTATATAAAAAAATCTATATTGACTATCGTAAGGATATTTGTGGTTTATAAGCCGTTCCGATTTTTTATGTTAATAGGTTTGATAATCTTCGGATTGGGATTTATAGTAGGGCTTCGATTTTTGTATTACTATTTTACCGGCGACGGAACAGGCCATATCCAGTCACTCATTTTGTCAGGCGCTCTGATGGGCATGGGCTTTCAAACCGGACTCATAGCTTTTGTCGCAGACCTGCTCAGCGTCAACCGCAAACTGCTGGAAGATATAAGGAATAAAGGTGAATTATAGTATGAATATTTTATTTATTAGCAGAAAATATCCTCCATCAGTAGGTGGTATGGAAAATTATGCTTATAATTTGTGTCATGAGTTTAGTAAAAGGCACAACGTATTTAAAATAACTTTAGGTAAAAAACAGATCCATTTATTTTGGTTTTTTCCTTTAGCATTTTTAAAAGGATTGTATATTTTATTAAAACACAAAATTTCTTGTGTTTATATTGGGGATACAGTTATTTCACCAATTGGCTTATTTTTTCAAAAAGTTCTAAAGTCGAATGTAATCATAACTATATACGGATTAGATGTGACTTATGACAAGTTTAAATACCAAACTTTTGTAAATTATTTTCTTCCTAAAATGGATAAGATTGTTGCGATTAGTGAAGCTACAAAAGAACAAGCTATTAAGCGAAATGTTGATCCCGAAAGGATTAATGTTATTCCAATTGGGGTAAATAGAGAAAAATTATCAATTAATGACTTTCAAAAAAATAGGGAATTAATTTCAAAAAAGTTTAATATTAATATCTTAGAAAATAATACTATTTTGTTTACTATTGGTAGGCTTGTAAAACGAAAAGGTATAGCATGGTTTGTTGAAAACGTTTTTGAAAAATTAAACTCTTCATATATATATTTAATTGCAGGCGAAGGTGAGGAAAAAAATATTATTAAACAAATAATAGAGAATAAAAAACTTGAAAATAGAGTTTATCTTCTGGGTTCTGTTGATGACAGAACCAAATCAATATTATTTGCTGCTTCCGATATTTTTATTAGCCCAAATATAAAAGTTAATAATGATATGGAAGGATTTGGTATCGTAAATATTGAAGCTGGAATCTATGGAGTGCCAACTGTAGCTAGTAATATTGATGGAATTCCTGATGCTATAATTGATGGAGAAAGTGGTGTTCTTGTGGATGCAGAAAATCCCAAAGCTTTTGTTGATGGTATTTATAAAGCCCAAAACATTGATAGAAAACATGTTGGTGAAATAGTGCAAAAACATTTTAGTTGGGAGAATGTTTATAAACAGTATTTAGAAATAATTTAAAGAGGATTATATTATTCATTTTGTTGTAAAAAAGAGAAGATTGCAAAAAGCAAAAAAAATTTATGCCGTTATTTCTAAAAGCTTGGACATGTCTGAAATAAAGAATTTAAAAATTTTGGAAATTGGTTGTGGTAATGGTGAAATAATTGAGTATTTCAGGAAAAACGACAATGAAGTCTTTGCAATAGATGTTTATGATCAGATTTGTAATAGTATTAATAAAGAAAAGATTAATTTTAAACTTGTCGATTCTGCTCAAATTCCATTTCATGACAAATATTTTGATATCATAATTTCCAATCATGTTGTTGAACATATAAAAGATCAACGAACCCATCTTAAAGAAATAAGAAGGTGTTTAAAAGATAGCGGAATGTGTTATTTTGCAACACCTAACAGGAACTTTTTCATTGAGCCACATTACAGAATACCTTTCATTCATTACTTACCTAATAAGTTATTTTATAAAATATTAAAATCAGTTAATAAATACGAAGAAGATTTGTATTTATTATCATATAATCGAATGAAAAAATTATTTAATTCAGCTGATTTAAAATATATTGAATACACTTCTTTTGTGTTAAAAAGACCGGATTCTTATAATCTAGAATTCAAATATTTTAAATTTTTTCCACTTTTTTTATTGAATATTTTACAAATCATTTCCCCTACAAACATTTTTGTCTTGAAAAAACACTGAAGTTTTATTGCATGCATATAATAATTTTTTAAGCAAAATATAAATCATTTGAATTGTGGAAATAGTTAAATCGCAATGATATTCAACCAAAAGGAAGCGATAATGTTAAATTATAAAAAAATAATCTCATTTTTAGGAAAAACTATAGGATATATAATATTAGCTTATATATTGTATAAATTTTTCAATGAATATGGTTTGTCTGATTTTATTGACAGAATAAACAGGTTGGGCGTTGTTTCATTTTTTGTTTTATTTTTGAATTTTATTGCTCTTTTGTCCGGAATATATATTTGGCACATTTTATTAGCCAACAATACAAACTTAAGAATCAAATATCTGGATTCGTTTGCTTATTTTGTAAAAACTGAAGTTGGCAAGTATTTGCCAGGAAATGTGTTTCACTTTGTGGGCAGACAGTTGATAGCAAGCAGATTGGGCATATCTCAAAAGGTAATGTTTAAAATTACATTTTCATTGTCTGTGCTGCTTGTAATAGGAACTTTTTTTGCCGGCACAATGTTTGGGCTGCTGAGTACTAAACCGTTTTCTTATATAATGTTGTTGATTTATGCAGGCTTGATCGGTTCTGTACTGTACAATTGTATATTTTTAAAAAACATAAAAAGGTTTACAAAGATAAAAATTAATTTTTTTGCGACACTTTCATTGGGCATTAACGGACTTATGATGGGAATTGTAATATTTACTCAACTTCCAGAGTTTCATTTAAAAATGTTTTTTGAAGTTGCATGTCTTTATGTTGTTAGTTGGTTTTTGGGGTTTATTGTTCCGGGAGCTTCCGGGGGACTTGGTGTCAGAGAGGGGGCATTTCTGATGCTGGCCAAATTAAATGGGACATTTATTCCCGAAAGTGTTATAATTTTTTCAGTGGTAACTTTACGGATTTTTAATATAGTTACCGATATTGCCGCTTTTCTTTTGTCGTACTATGTAAAAAGAACTGTTTGATGATTTTTATAATAGCACCCTGTAGTCACCTTGAACTTGGTTCAGGGTGACGGTTGAAGTCATCCTGTAGCCTCTGAACGTAGTGAAGATAAATTGGATGTTTAACAACATATCTCGCCCGGCGGCGGACGGGTTTACCAGTCTATAAGAGACTGGTGCTAGCCATTGGTAACAACTTGTTTCGGGATCTGGGGACTAAAATCTCATAAAAATGGGGACAGGTAAATAATACTTACTGATTAGGGAAATGGGGACAGGTAAATAATGCAAATAATGCAGTGGGAAATGGGGACAGGTAAATAATGCTTGACTGATTAGTTCTAAGTGGTAAGATTTAGGTGTGCCCTGTTAAATGCTGTAGGCAATCAGCCCGTCCGTCGTCAGACCTTGTGCAGCTGAGATTTAACTGGGGTGATGAATGTTATAGTTGGATTTAACAGTTAGTTATTCGTAGATATTTGTTGTT